>LNAP01018259.1_pt1 | contig 18410 bp, 19 predicted proteins | sample 602601 | NCBI WGS metagenome assembly LNAP01 (sample SAMN02440304, study PRJNA202911) | soil metagenome | biome: Subtropical and temperate rainforests or woodlands; isolation source: soil samples (1 kg each in a 20% v/v slurry with milli Q water) were... ...
GCCATCGGGGTCGGCCTGGCCGGCTGCGGCCTCAAGGGCCCGCTGTACATGCCCACGGTGCCGGAGGCGGCCAACCGCGCCACGCTGCCGAGCCTGCTCCTCCCGTCGACACGCCGTGATGCAGCGACAGCCGCGCCGGCGGACGCCGCCGTGACGCCGCCCGCCGCAGCTAGCAGTGCGCCCGAGAGCACGGGGGGCACGAAGTGACGGCGCCCCGCCTCCCCGGCCATCCGCATGTCGCGGTGCGCGACGGCACGCTGCAGATGGAAGCACTGTCGCTCGCTGCGCTCGCCCGCGAGCACGGGACGCCGCTGTTCGTCTACTCCAGGCAATGGATGCTCGACGCACTGGCGGCCTACCGCCGCGGCTTCGAGGGCCGCGACGCGCTCGTCTGCTATGCGATGAAGGCCAACTCCTCGCTCGGGGTGTTGCGCGTCTTCGCGGAAGCCGGCTGCGGTTTCGACATCGTGTCGGGCGGCGAGCTGGCCCGCGTGCTGGCGGCGGGCGCGGACCCGGCGAAGGTGATTTTTTCCGGTGTCGGCAAGACGCGTGACGAGATGCGCCAGGCGCTCGCCGCGGGCATCGCCTGCTTCAATGTCGAGAGCGAGGCCGAACTCGACGTGCTCAATGCGGTCGCGCTCGCGCAGAAGCAGCGCGCCCGCATCAGCATCCGCATCAACCCGAACGTCGACCCGCTACATCTCGACCGGGCTCAAGGGCAACAAGTTCGGCGTGGCGCACGACCGCGCCCTGCACGCCTACCGCCACGCGGCCTCGCTGCCGGGCATCGAGGTGGTGGGCATCGACTGCCACATCGGCTCGCAGATCACCGAAGCCTCGCCCTACCTCGACGCGCTGGAGCGGGTGCTCGACCTGGTCGAGACCATCGAGCAGGCCGGCATTGCGCTGCACCATCTCGACTTCGGCGGCGGCCTGGGCATCGACTACAACCACGACACCCCCCCGGCCGCCGACGTGCTGTGGAAGCAGTTGCTCGCGCGGCTCGACGCGCGCGGCTTCGGCGATCACCGGCTGATCGTGGAGCCCGGCCGTTCGCTGGTGGGCAACGCCGGTGTGTGCGTGACGGAGGTGCTCTACACCAAGCCCGGCGAGGACAAGAACTTCTGCATCGTCGATGCGGCGATGAACGACCTGCCGCGTCCCGCGATGTACCAGGCCTTCCACCAGATCGTGCCGCTGACCGAGCGCAGCGCCGGCACCGCGACGACCTACGACGTGGTCGGCCCGATCTGCGAGAGCGGTGACTGGATCGGCCGCGACCGGGCGCTGAACGTGGTCGAAGGCGACCTGCTGGCCGTGCTCTCGGCCGGCGCCTATTGCATGTCGATGGCCAGCAACTACAACAGCCGCGGCCGCGCGGCCGAGGTGCTGGTGAGCGGCGACCGCGCCACGCTCATCCGTCGGCGCGAGAGCCTCGACGACCAGTTGCGCACGGAACGCCTGGACTGAACCCTGCCGCGGCGCGCCGTCCCTCAGCGCGAGGGCTGCGCGCGCGACACGGCCACCGGACGCGCCGCCGCCTTCTTCTGGCGCACGAAGTGCCACACGCGCCAGGCCAGCAGCACCGCCACGATGGCGGCGTAGACAAACACTTCGGTGAAGTTGTTCTTGCCCGCGCGCAGCCAGAAGAAATGCAGCAGGCCCAGCCCGGCGATCACGTAGACCAGCTTGTGCAGCCGCTGCCAGCGCCTGGCGCCCAGCGCTTTGATCGCGCGGTTGAACGAGGTGGCGGCCAGGGGCGTGAGCAGCACGAAGGCCGAGAAGCCGACGAGGATGAACGGCCGCTTGGCGATGTCCTTCGCGATCTCGGGCAGGTCGAAGCCCATGTCGAACCAGCTGTAGCTCAGCAGGTGGATCACGACATAGAAGTACGCGAACAGGCCCAGCATCCGCCGATAGCGCGCCAGGCCGCCGAGCTTGAACATCACGCGCAGCGGCGTCACGGCCAGCACGATGCACAGGAAGCGCAAGGTCCAGTCGCCGGCCGAGCGGATGAGGTATTCGGCCGGATTGGGCCCGAGGCCGTCGGTGAAGGCGCCCACCACCAGCCATGCGAAAGGCGCGAGGCACGCCAGAAAGACGATCGGCTTGGCGGCCGGGTGCAAGAGCAGCTTGTTCATGGTCGAGCCCATCGAGAAAGGCTCGCGCTCAGTAGAACTTCTTCAGGTCCATGCCCGCATAGAGCTGCCCGACCTGCGCCTCGTAGCCGTTGAAGAGCTGCGTCTTGGTACGCTTGGCGAACAGACCGCTGCCGTCGCCGATGCGGCGCTCGGTCGCCTGGCTCCAGCGCGGATGGTCGACGTTCGGGTTGACGTTGGAATAGAAGCCGTACTCGTTGGCCGCGGCCTTGTTCCATGCAGTGCCCGGCTCCTTCTCGACGAAGCGGATCTTGACGATCGACTTGGCGCTCTTGAAGCCGTACTTCCATGGCACCACGATGCGCACCGGCGCGCCGTTTTGGTTGGGCAGCACCTCGCCGTACATGCCGAAGGTCAGCAGCGTGAGCGGGTGCATCGCCTCGTCCATGCGCAGGCCTTCGGCATAGGGCCAGTCGAGCACGCGCGAGCCGACGAAGGGCATGGTCTTCGGGTCGGCCAGGGTGACGAACTCGACGTACTTCGCGCTGCCCTGCGGCTCGACCTTCTTGATGAGCTCGGCCAGCGAATAGCCGACCCAAGGAATCACCATCGACCAGCCCTCGACGCAGCGCAGGCGGTAGATGCGCTCTTCCTGCGCGCTCAGCTTGAGGAGATCCTCGATGCCGTACTTGCCCGGCTTGTTCACCAGGCCTTCGACCTCGACGGTCCAGGGGCGCGTCTTCAGGGTGCCGGCGTTCTTCACCGGGTCGCCCTTGTCGGTGCCGAACTCGTAGAAGTTGTTGTAGCTCGTCGCATCCTTGTAGTCGGTGAGCTTCTCCATCGTCTGGGCGCCGGGCACGTTCGACTTGCCGCCCTTCAGCGGCGCCAGCTTGCCGGGTGCGACGGTCTGGGCCAGCGCATCGCGTGCAGCCCACGACGCCAGGGCAGCGCCGGCCGCTCCGCCGGCCAGGAGCTTGAGCATGTCGCGGCGGCCTTCGTAGGCGGCGCGGGACGTGATGTCGCTGGAGGCCGCGTGGATGAAACCGCGGTCGACGAGATCTTGACGGGAACGAATGGACATGACGCGCCTTTCAATGACGGGGGTGGTTCACCTTCAATTCGTGGCAGAACCCGATTTGGTTACGCAGCGCCGTCGCGTCTGGATCAGAGCGTGCCGTAGCTGTGCAGACCGCTCAGGAACATGTTCACGCCCAGGAAGGCGAAGGTCGTGACCGCCAGGCCGCCCAGCGCCCACCAGGCTGCCACGGTGCCACGCAGGCCCTTGACCAGGCGCATGTGCAGCCAGGCCGCGTAGTTGAGCCAGACGATCAGCGCCCATGTTTCCTTCGGGTCCCAGCTCCAGTAGCCGCCCCAGGCATCCGCCGCCCACAGCGCGCCAAGGACCGTGGCGATGGTGAAGAAGGCGAAGCCCACGGTGATGGACTTGTACATGACGTCGTCCAGTACCTCGTTGGCCGGCAGGCGCGCCGCGATGCGCTTGCGCCCCAGCAAAATGCCGGCGGCGATCAGCGCCGAGATGCCCGCATAGACCACCCAGTAGCTGTCCTGCACGCGCTGGCGGAAGGCCACCGGCACGAAGCACAGCGCCACGCCCAGCAGCCAGATCGGCGTGAGCTTGTACCAGCGCGTCTCCTGCGCCTGTTCCTTGATGAGGTAGGCGAAAGCCACCATCGCGGCCAGCGCGAAGGTGCCGTAGCCGATGAAGTTGGCCGGCACATGCAGCTTCATCCACCAGCTCTGCAGCGCCGGCACCAGCGGCTGGATCTCGTGGGCCTCGCGCACCAGCGTGTACCAGAGCAGGAAGCCCACCGCCGCACTCACCACCAGCATCACGAAGGCGCCGATGGCGCGCGTGGCATAGCGCTCCTCGAAGTACAGGTAGAACGTCGCCGTCAGCCAGCAGAACAGCACAAACACTTCGTACAGGTTACTGACCGGGATGTGGCCGATGTCCGGGCCGAGCTGGTGGCTTTCGTACCAGCGCACCATGGTGCCGATCAGCGCCATGGTGACGGCCGCCCAGGCGATGCGCGAGCCGATGAGCTCCAGCGCGTCGCCCTGCTTGCCGCCGAACAGGCCCAGCCAATAGAAGATCGTGCTCATGAAGAACAGCACGCTCATCCAGAGGATGGCCGACTGGCTCGAGAGAAAGTACTTGAGCCAGAACACCGTGTCGGCCCGGGCCAGGTCGCCCTGGTAGGACGTGATGGCCAGCACCGCCGCAGCGGCGACCACGATGGCCAGCACCCGCAACGGCCGCCAGAACCAGCCCAGCCAGATCATCGCGGGCATGGTGCCGACGAGGATCGCCTTTTCGTAGATGTCCATCGACGCGGCATAGCGCGAGAACGCGAAGAGCCCCCCGGCCACGACGATGGCCGCGAACACCCAGTCGAAGGCGCTGCGGCGGTTCAGCCAGCTGTCGTTGAGGGTCAGGGTCGTGGTGGTCATGGCGCCGGTTCTTTCTCGAGGGCGAGCAGCTTGTTCTTGAGGTTGTCGAATTCGCGGTCGCTGTCCATCGTGCGGCGATTCACCGAGAAGGCCATCGTGGCGCCGCTGCCGTCGGCGCCCTCGGGCACCAGCCAGACCCACAGCCGGCGTTCGCGCACGTACAGCATGGCAAAAATGCCGATGATCAGCAACAGGCATCCGAGATAGACAACGCTCTTCCCAGGGGCACGCGCCACCTGGAACACGCTGGCCTGCACCTGCTTGAAGTCGGTCATCATCATGGCGAACGGGGCCGGGTAGAAATGCGCGTCGCTCATGGCCAGCACCGCCTGCGTGAGGAATGCCTGCGACTTGTCGTCGCCCGGCAGGGCCGCCAGACCGGCGCGCTCGCGGCTCAGGTTGAGCACCTCGAACAGCACCTCGTTGAGGATGCGCACCAGCACCGCGCCGGCGCGTGCGCGCTCGGCCTCGGGCACGTTCAGTTCCATGAATTCGGCAATGGCCTGCCAGCCGCCCTTGCTGGTCGCATCGGCCTTGACGCGCTCGGTGCCGGCAAAGAGCGCCAGCGCGCGCGTGGCCGAGGCGCGCAGCTGCTCGCCCAGTTCGGGCCGCTGCGGATCGCTGGCGCGCGCGACGTAACGCTCGACGGCGCGGGCGCGCAGGGCCTCGTCGCCCAGCGCATCGCGCATGCGGATGAAGCCGTCCATCGAGCCGGTCTCGTCGGCCGGCACGCGCAGGTAGCGGAAGGGGTCTTCGGGCCGTTCGCGCATGCCCAGCAGAAATACCGGCTGGCCGTCGCCGGTGTCGACCGGCACCATGTAGTTCTGGTACTCGCGGGCCTGGCCGGCCGCGTCGCGCAGCTTGTAGCCGATGCTCGGGCCGATGTTGCGCAGCACCTTCGGCTTGTTGGTCTTGTTGGCCGCGCCCAGGCGCGACTCGAGGCTGTGCTGCAGGTCGACCTTGCGCACGTCGGCGCCGCTGGTCATCGGGCCGTTCGCCTCGCCGCCGAAGTTCTCGACGTTGATCACGCGCAGCGCGACGTATTCGAGCGTGAGCTTGTCGCTGCCGTTGGTGATCTCGGAACTGCCGCCGATCGTGCCTTCGAGCTCGAAGGGCTTGGTGGCCGCGGCCATCGGCACCGCCTTGAGCTTCACGGTCGAGCCGCCGTCGTCGAAGCTCGACTGGTAGATCTCCACGCCCTTGTAGCTGGCCGGGTGGTTGACCTCGATGCGCGCAGGCACCTCGGCGCCGGTCTCGCGGTCGTGCAGCACCACCTCGCTCGCGAAGAGCTTGGGCATGCCGGTGGAGTAGTAGTCGACGATGAACTTCTTCAGCTCGATCGAAAAGGGCAGCTCCTGCAGCAGCACGCCGTCGGACTGGTTCAGGATGGCCACGCTCGAGCGGCCGCCTTCGGGCACCAGGATGTTGCCGCGGAAGGTCGGGTTGGAGGGCGACAGCCGGTGCTCGGCCGGCACGTCGGCGATCATGCCGCCGCCGGTGAACACGCTCTTGCCGTTGAACCACGTCTGCGCGCGCACCACCAGGTCGCCGTCGAACAGGCCGCCGATGCAGATCAGCACGATGGCGCCGTGCGCGGCGATGTAGCCCAGCTTGTGCGCACCGCCGGCGCGCGCCGCGACCATCCAGCCGGCGCCTTCGCGGTGCTGCAGCTTGACCTTCCAGCCGCCACCGGCCAGCAACTGGCCGATGCGCTGCGCGGCCGCCTCGGGCGCTTCGCCGAGCGTGGCGGCCGCGCGCTGGCCGAAGGCCTTGAGGCTCTGCGCCCGGATGTCTTCCTTGAAGGTCTTCAGGTCCTTGAGGATGTGCGGCGTGTTGCGCGCGATGCACAGCGAGGTGCTGATCACCAGGAACAACAGGATCAGCAGGAACCACCAGGCGCTGTAGATCGCGTCGAGCCGCGCGGCGCGGAACAGTGCCGCCCAGAAGGGGCCGAACTGGTTGATGTAGTTGCCGATCGGCTCGTGCTGCTTGAGCACCGTCCCGATGATCGACGCGACGCAGATGATCGTCAGCAGCGCGATCGCGAAGCGCATCGACGAGAACAGCTCCACCCCCGCGCGGATCGCCGGGGGGCCGCGGCGGACGCGGAGACCATGGGTGGAGACAGACATGCGGCGGACGAAGAGGAAGGAAGATGGCGCTTTAGAAAGCACAAAGGCGGGCCATCCTTCTGGATCGGCCCGCCTGGTTGGGTTGGTTTGTCGGCGCTTAGTTCACGCAGGCACCGAGGGAATCAGCGCAGGCCGGCGATGTAATCCGACACCGCCTTGATCTCGCGGTCGTTCAGCTTGGCAGCGACGCCGGTCATCTGGACGCTATTGGCGCGGACGCCATCGCGGAAGGCCACGAGCTGGGCGGCGGTGTATTCGGCATGCTGGCCGCCGAGGCGCGGGTATTGCACCGGCAGGCCGGCCCCGTTCGGGCTGTGGCAGCTGGCGCAGGCCGGGATCGTGCGGTCGGCGATGCCGCCGCGATAGATCTTCTCGCCGAGCGCCACCAGGTCCTTCTCCTTGGCGAAGCCGGGCTTGGCCGTCTTCGAGCCGACGAACCAGGCGACGTCGCGCATTTCCTCAGCGCTGAGCGTGGCCGCCATACCCTGCATCACGGCGTTCTTGCGTTTGCCCGACTTGAACTCCTGCAATTGCTTGAGGATGTACTCCGGATGCTGTTGCGCCAGCTTCGGGTTCGCGGCAATGGCCGAGTTGCCGTCGGCGTTGTGGCAGGACGCGCAGGCCTTGGCCGTGTAGGCCGCCTCGCCCTTGACCAGGTCGGGCTTCGCCGGCGTGGCCGGCGCCTGCGCGGAAGCGGCACCGACGGCGGCACCCATGAGGGCTGCAAGCAGGAAATGGGCAAACAACTTCATATCGGGGGCTCGTTTTTGTGGCGCAAAACCCCGCGATTCTACAATGGTGCATCGTTCCGAAAGCCTTCTCATGACCTCCCCTGCGCCCTCACCGGCCCCCGCAACGCCGCCGGCGGCGCCTGCACCCGACCGGATCCGCGCGGCCCTGGGCTGGCTGCACACCGCCCATTTCCTCACCAGCGCCCCTCAGCTGGAGCACCTGCCGGCCTTCGATCTGCCCGAGATCGCCTTCGTCGGCCGCTCCAACGCCGGCAAGTCGACCGCCATCAACACACTGACGCAGCAGACCCGCCTGGCCTTCGCGTCCAAGACGCCCGGCCGCACCCAGCACATCAACCTGTTCGGCCTCGGCAAGCAGAAGGTCGACGACGCCGTGCTGGCCGACCTGCCGGGCTACGGCTATGCCGCCGTGCCGCGCGAGGCCAAGCTGCGCTGGCAGCGCGTGATGGGCAACTACCTCATGACCCGCGAGAACCTGCGCGGCGTGGTGCTGATGTGCGACCCGCGCCACGGCATGACCGAGCTCGACGAGATCCTGCTCGAAGTCATCCGACCGCGCGTCGAGCAGGGCCTCAAGTTCCTGATCCTGCTGACCAAGTCGGACAAGCTCACGCGCTCCGATGGCGCCAAGGCGCTGTCCATCATGCGACTGCAGGCCGGTGGCGGCGAGGTCAAACTGTTCTCGGCGCTGAAGAAGCAAGGCGTCGACGAGGCCGCCGAGCGCTGGGCCCACCCCGAGCCCTGACGCCGGCGGCACCGGTCGGCCGGCCCCCGAGCCCACGACCGGAGACCACCGCATGATCGAGACCTTCCAGCGCACGCTGCCCAACGGCATCACGCTCAGCTGCCGCGCGAGCGGCACACCCGGACGCCCGGTGATGCTGTTCCTCCACGGCTTCCCCGAGGGCGCCTTCATCTGGGACGAACTCCTGGAACACTTCGCGCAGCCGGCCCATGGCGGCTACCGCTGCGTCGCGCCCAACCTGCGTGGCTTCGAGCAGTCCAGCGCGCCGCCCGCCGTCGAGGACTACCGGCCCCACCTGCTGGTGCAGGACGTGCGCCAGCTCGCCGCCACCGAGAGCGCCGACGGCACCATCGACACCCTGGTGGCGCACGACTGGGGCGGCGCCTTCGGCTGGGGCTTCGCCAACGCCTTCCCGCGGCAGCTTCGGCGCCTGGTCATCCTGAACTCACCCCACCCCGGCACCTTCGCGCGCGAGTTGCGCGAGAACCCGGCGCAGCAACAGGCCAGCGCCTACATGCACTTCCTGGCCCGTCCGGACGCGCCCGCATTGCTCGCCGAAGACGACTACCGGCGCCTGTGGCCCTTCTTCCTGGCGATGGGTGCGGGTGCCGAGCGCTTCGGCTGGCTGACCGAGTCGGTCAAGGACCGCTACCGCGCGCTATGGGATGCAGGACTGCGCGGGGCCTGCAACCTCTACGCGGTGACGCCGCTGAAGCCGCCGCTGGACGGCCAGTCGCCCGATGCGATCCCGCTGCTGCCGCGCGAGCGGCTCACCATCGACGTCCCGACGCTGGTGCTCTGGGCACTGGACGACAGCGCCCTGCTGCCGGGGCTGCTCGACGGGCTCGACGACTACGTGCCCGCGCTCGAGGTGGTGAAGGTCGCCGGCGCGACGCACTGGATCGTCCACGAGCAGCCGCAGCGGGTGATCGCCGAAATCGCCGCCTTCATCCGCCGCACTCAGTAGACGGGCGGTTCGCCTTCGGGGCGCGTCTTGAAGCGCCGGTGCACCCAGTAGTACTGCGCGGGCATCGCGTCGATGTAGCCCTGCAGGCGCTGGTTCATCAGCGCCGTGTCGGCCACCGCGTCGTCGCTCGGGAAGTCCTGCCAGGCCGGCAGCACTTCGATGTCGTAGCCCGTGGGGGTGAGCCGGGAGACGATCGGCACCACCTTGGCCTTGCCCAGCCGCGCAAAGCGCGAGAGCGAGGGAATGGTGGAGGCCATCACGCCATAGAAGGGCACGAAGACCGTCTGATCGCGCCCGAAGTCCATGTCCGGCAGCAGGTACAGCAGCCCGCCCTTGCGCAGCCCGGCCACGATCGGCTTGATGCCTTCGGTGCGGTTGAGCGTGATCCGCTTGCGGCCCTCGCGGATCCAGTCGTCGATCAGCGGATCGCGTTGCGTGGTGTAGATGGTGGTCGACGGCCGGGCCGTGTGCATGGTCAGCGCCGTGGCCGCCGCGTCGAGCCCGTAGAAGTGCGGCGCGAACAGAATCATCGGCGCGCTGCCATGGGCCATCTCCTCGATCTCGGGCGCCGCCCCGACCACGCGCAGGCGCCGCCGTACCACCGACTCCGGCGCGTGCCACAGCCAGCTGCGATCGAGCCAGGACTGCGCGACGAAGACGAAGGTCTCGCGCGCGATGCGCCGCCGCTCGGCGGCCGACTTCTGCGGGAAGCACAGGGCCAGGTTGGTGTCGACCACATGCCGGCGCGGCACGGCCACCACATGCAGCAGGCGGCCCAGCAGCACGCCGAACCCGCGCGACACCGGCAAGGGAACATGCGCCATCGCCCGCATGAAGACGATGCCCAGACGGCTTGCCACGCTCATCCCGCGGCGCTTTCGGGCGCTTCGGCCTTGGGTTGCTTGAACCGCGCGTAGTCCCAGACGTACTGCCCGGGCAGCGCACGGATCAGGGATTCGATGCCGCCGTTGAGCGCTGTCGCGGCCTGCTCGGGCGTGGATGCCGGATCGGTCATCGCCGTGCCGTCGAAGGACTCGAAGCGGATGGCGTAGCGCGCGCCTCGCAGGCGCTCGCACACGCACAGGAACACATGCGCGCCCGTCTGCTGCGCGAGGCGCTGCAGCAAGGTCATCGTGTAGGCCGGCCGGCCGAAGAACGGCGCCCACACCCCCTGGCCGAGCGGCGGCACCTGGTCGGGCAGCACCCCGGTGTAGCCGCCGGCGCGCAGGGCCCGGATCAACCCTCGCACGCCTGCGACGCTGGTCGGCAGCATCTGCAGGCCGGCACGGTCGCGCGCGCCTTTCACCAGCTCGGTCATCCAGGCCTTGCGGGGCGGCCGGTACAGCGCGACGAGCGGTCCGTAGGTGCCGACGTAACGCTCGGCGACCGCCTGGCCGCACAGCTCCCAGCTGCCGATGTGCGGCGTCACGAAGATCACGCCCTTTCGCTCGTCCATGGCCGCCTCGAAGCCTTCGGCGCCTTCCCAGCGCACGATGCGCGGCAGCACGCTCTCCCCGCGCGGCCGCGACCACAGCCAGGGCAGTTCGGCCGCCATCGCGCCGGCCGCACCGATGGCCGGGCGGTACTGCGCCGGCGTGAAGCCGGCGGCCTCGGCGTTGGTGCGGAAGCGGCGCCGGTAGCCGGGCGCCACCCACCACACCAGCCATCCGAACACCACGCCGAGCCGATGCATCCAGGGCAGCGGTACGTGGGCGAGCAATCGGAACAGAAGGATCATTCAGGGAACTGGGGGGTGCTTGCCCGCCTGTTGCACGCATGCACAGGCCGCCGGGCTCGAATAGAATGAAATTGTCGCTGAGTTATGGAACTACTTGCAGGGCGACACGCACAAGCGCCGCGCGATTGTGCCTTGGCCGACATGGCCTTCTGCTAAAGCGTTCGCCAGAGCTCCCCACGGAATCGGCAACGCGCCTTTCAACCTGATGGAGTATTAAAAGCACATGGCGAACGATTTCCTCTTCACGTCCGAATCCGTCTCCGAAGGCCACCCCGACAAGGTGGCTGACCAGATCTCCGACGCGATCCTCGATGCGATCTTCGAGCAGGACCCGCGCAGCCGCGTGGCCGCCGAGACGCTGACCAACACCGGGCTGGTGGTGCTCGCCGGCGAGATCACGACCAATGCGCACGTCGACTACATCCAGGTCGCGCGCGACACCATCAAGCGCATCGGCTACGACAACACCGAGTACGGCATCGACTACAAGGGCTGCGCCGTGCTCGTGGCCTACGACAAGCAGAGCAACGACATCGCCCAGGGCGTGGACCACGCGAGCGACGACCACCTCAACATCGGCGCTGGCGACCAGGGCCTGATGTTCGGCTATGCCTGCGACGAGACGCCCGAGCTGATGCCCGCGCCCATCTACTACGCGCACCGCCTGGTCGAGCGCCAGGCCCAGCTGCGCAAGGACGGCCGGCTGCCCTTCCTGCGCCCCGACGCCAAGAGCCAGGTCACGATGCGCTATGTCGACGGCAAGCCGCACAGCATCGACACGGTGGTGCTCTCCACGCAACACCATCCCGACCAGAGCGAGACGCCGACCAAGATGAAGGCCTCGTTCAACGAAGCCATCATCGAGGAGATCATCAAGCCGGTGCTGCCCAAGGAATGGCTGCAGAACACCCGCTACCTGATCAACCCGACCGGCCGCTTCGTCATCGGCGGCCCGCAGGGCGACTGCGGCCTGACCGGCCGCAAGATCATCGTCGACACCTACGGCGGCGCCTGCCCGCACGGCGGCGGCGCGTTCTCGGGCAAGGACCCGTCGAAGGTCGACCGCTCGGCCGCCTACGCCGCGCGCTATGTGGCCAAGAACATCGTGGCTGCCGGCCTTGCCAGATCCAGGTGGCCTACGCCATCGGCGTGGCCCAGCCGATGAACATCACGGTCTACACCGAGGGCACCGGCGTGATCCCCGACGACAAGATCGCCGAACTCGTGCGCGCGCATTTCGACCTGCGCCCCAAGGGCATCATCCAGATGCTCGACCTGCTGCGCCCGATCTACCAGAAGACCGCCGCCTACGGCCACTTCGGCCGGGAAGAGCCGGAGTTCACCTGGGAAGCGACGACGCAGGCGGCAGCACTGCGCGCTGCTGCCGGCCTCTGATCGATCCTTCGGTCACGGCCCGCGCCCGTCTCGGCGGCCGCGGGCTTTTTCACGCCCTGGGAAACCGCACCGTCACCACCAACCCCCGCCCCTCTTTGGCATTCACCGACAGGTCCACGGTCGCATCGAACGCCCGCGCGATCTCGCGAACGATCGCCAGGCCCAGCCCTGTGCCTTCGGTGTCCTGCGACACCCGATAGAAGCGCTCGAACACGCGCTCGCGCGCTTCGGCCGGGATGCCGGGGCCGGTGAGTTCGACGCCTTGCTCGACGATGCGCACGCCGACCGTCACCCGGCCACCTTCCTGTGTGTAGCGCAGCGCGTTGTCCAGCAGGTTCGTCACCAGCGCGTCGAGCAGTGCGGGTTGCGCCCTCACCCGTGCGGTGCCTGCGGCGGCGGACACGTCCAGCCCCAGGTCGATGTGGCGCCGGTCGGCCAGCGCGGCGAGCTGTTCCACGCAACGCAAGGCGACCTCCGGCAGGTCCACCGGTTCGAGATGCGCCTGGGCATCACCATGCTCGGCCTGCGCCAATAGCAGCAGCTTGTTCGTGACGTCGACCAGGCGGCGGTTGCTGGCCTGCATGCCGACCCACATCGCGTCCATGTCGGCGCGCCGCGTGTCCCAGTCCTGCCGATGCTGGCGCGTGTAGCGCGCGAACTCGATCTGCGTGGCCTGCATCGCCAGCGGGGTGCGCAGCTGGTGCGCCGCATCGGCGATGAAGCGGCGCTGCGCCTGCGAGTGCGCACGCAGCTGGCGCACGAAGCGGTTGATGGTGTCGGCCACCGGCCGCAGCTCGGTGTGCAGCGCGCGTGTATCGACGACGAAGTCGAGGTGCATCGGGTCGCGCTGCGCCAGTTGCTGGCTCAGCCGCACGACCGGGCGCAACTCCAGCGTCAGCGCCACGGTGGTGAGCACCACCGCCAGCACCAGCGCGATCAGCAGGTAGTCGACCGAGGGCCACCACAGGCTGCGCAGCATGTGGTCGCGGCTGCCCGTGGTCTTGCCGACGGCGATGGTGATGTCGCGGGCGCCGGCCACGTCGAACATCGATCGCGTGGTGACGACCGCGCGCAGGTCGACGCCCTGGAAGCGCGTGTCGTACCACTGCGCGCGATCGGCGCCTTCGGGGCGACGCACCTGCGGCATCGGGAAGCCGGGCGAACCGGCCAGCAACTCGCCGGAGGCGCCTGTGACGCTGAGGAAGACGCGGTCGCGCTCGGGCGAGACGAACAGGCTTAGCGCCGACGGCGGCACGCTGGCCTGCACGTTGTCGCCCTCCCAGATCAGCCGGTCCGACAGCACCTTGGCCGATGCCAGCAGGTCATGGTCCTGCACGTAGTCGGCCACGGCGGCGGCGTGGCGCCAGGCCAGGTAGCCGCAGACGGCGACGAAGAGCGACAGCGGCAGCAGCAGCCACAACGCCAGGCGAAAGCGCAGGCTGGCCAGCACCTCAGTGCTCCTGCCGGGTCCGCAGCAGGTAGCCGACGCCGCGCAGCGTGATGATGGTCGCCTGGCTGGTCTCGAGCTTCCTGCGCAGGCGGTGGATGTAGATGTCGACCGCGTCCGCGCTGGGCTCGTCGTCGAGGCCGAAGATCGCATCGATCAGCGCCTGCTTCGACACCGTGCTGCCAGCCTTGAGCATCAGCGTCTCGAGCAGGGTGCGTTCCCGCGGCGGCAGCGCGAGCTCTTCGTGCGCCAGCGTGAACTGCCGCGTGCGCAGGTCGTACTGCAGGTCGCCGCAGGCCATGTCGTTGGCCTTGCCTGGCGTCTGCCGGCGCACCAGCACCTTGATGCGCGCCACCAGCTCGCGGATCTCGAAGGGCTTGACCAGGTAGTCGTCGGCGCCGATTTCCAGGCACAGCACCTTCTGGTCGAGCGAGGCGGTGGCCGTGAGGATGATCACCGGCACCGCGTCGCCGCGCTCGCGCAGGCGCCGCAGAACGGCCTTGCCCGAGAGCTGCGGCAGGTTGAGGTCGAGCAGCACCACGTCGTAGCGGGTCTGCATCAACAGCCGGTCGGCCGCGTCGCCGTCCGCCACATGATCGACCACGAAGTCCTGCTCGCGCAGCAGGCTGGACAGCCAGTGGGCCAGTGGCGGGTTGTCTTCGATGAGCAGGAGCTTCATGGCGGCGGGTGGTGCGCGGATTCTAGGAAGAGGACAACGAAGTCCGCCGGCCTAGGGATAACCATGAGGATTTTCGGCCGGCCGCGAAAGCTGGTCGAAGGATCGCGATTTCTAGACTTTGTCCATCCCATCTGGAGACCCGAGACCATGTCCATGTTCATCCGCCCCTCGCGCCGCACCCTGCTCGCCACCGCCCTCTGCACCGCCCTGGCGGCCGCCTCGCCCTTCGCGCAGGCCGCCGACGCGCCGATCACCCTCATGGTGGGCGGCATCAACAAGATCATCTACCTGCCGGCCAAGCTCACCGAGGCGCTGGGCTACTTCAAGGACGAAGGCCTGAACGTGGAGCTGCAGTCGCAGCCGGCCGGTGTCGATGCCGAGAACCAGCTGATCGCCGGCGCCGTGCAGGGCGTGGTCGGCTTCTACGACCACACCATCGACCTGCAGAGCAAGGGCAAGGAGATCGAAGCCATCGCCGTGTTCTGCAAGGTGCCGGGCGAGGTGGAGATGGTGTCGACCAAGGCCTCCGACGCCGGCTTCAAGAGCATGGCCGACGCCAAGGGCGGCAAGACGCTGGGCGTGACGGGCCTGGGCTCGTCCACCGACTTCCTCACCCGCTACCTGGCCGACCGCGCCGGCGTGCCGTCCAAGGACTATTCGCTGCTGCCGGTGGGCGCGGGCAACTCCTTCATCGCCGCGATCAAGCAGGACCGCATCCAGGCCGGCATGACGACCGAGCCGACCGTGTCGCAGCTGCTCAAGACCGGCGACGCCCGCGTGCTGGTCGACCTGCGCACCGAGCCCGACACGGTGAAGGCGCTGGGCGGCGTCTACCCGGCCGCGAGCCTGTACGTGCAGAACGCCTGGGCCGACGCGCACCAGGCCGAGGCCGCCAAGCTGGCCCATGCCTTCGCCCGCACCATGGCCTACATCCACACCCACAGCGCCGAGGAGATCGCGGAGAAGGTGCCGCGCGACTACTACGGCAGCGACAAGGCGCTGTACGTCGCGGCGCTGAAGGCCTCGCTGCCGATGTTCACCACCGACGGCCTGATGCCCGCGGGAGGCCCGGAGACGGTACTGAAGGTGCTGGCGGCCAACAAGCCGTCGATCAAGAGCAAGAACATCGACCTGTCGAAGACCTACAGCAACGCCTTCCTGGCCGCGGCGGCGAAGTGAGCATGCGAAACGGAGCCCCCGCCGGCCGGACCACCCCGTCCGCCATCGAATTCCGCGACGTGTCGCTGCGCTTCATCTCGCAGGACGGCAACGCCACCGTGGCGCTGCGCAACTTCAGCATGTCGGTCGCACGCGGCGAGTTCGTCGCCATCGTCGGCCCGACGGGCTGCGGCAAGTCGACCACGCTGAACATGATCACCGGCCTGCTCAAGCCCACCGTGGGCGAGGTGCAGGTGATGGGCCAGCCCGTGACCGGCATCGACCCGCGCATCGGCTTCGTGTTCCAGGCCGACGCCGTGTTCCCGTGGCGCAGCGTGGAGGACAACGTGGCCGCCGGCCCGCTGTTCCGCGGCAAGCCGAAGAAGGAAGCGATGGAACTCGCGCAGGAATGGATCCACCGCGTGGGCCTCTCGAAGTTCGGCAAGCACTACCCGCACCAACTCTCGGGCGGCATGCGCAAGCGCGTGGCGCTGGCGCAGACCTTCGTCAACGACCCCGAGATCCTTCTCATGGACGAGCCCTTCTCGGCGCTCGACATGCAGACCCGAACGCTGATGCAGGACGAGCTGCTGCAGCTGTGGTCGGGCAACGGCGGCTCGGTGGTGTTCATCACGCACGACCTGGAAGAAGCCATTGCGCTGGCCGACCGCGTGTTCGTGCTGTCGGCGCGGCCCGGCACGCTCAAGCGCGTCTACGAGATCGACCTGCCGCGCCCGCGCGTGATGTCCGAGGTGCGCTACGACCCGGCCTTCGTCGAGCTCTCCAAGCACATCTGGAACGACCTGCGCGAAGAGGTCGTCATCGCATGAACACGTCCCCACGAAACCCCGCCATGTCCACCCTCGCCCCCATCACCGCCGCACTGCCCGCCTCGCTCAGCGACGAGGCGCTGGCACGCGAATCCGACGCCATCCGCCGCCGGCGCGGCATGATCATCGCCCTGCGGCTGATCGTGCTGGTCGTCGTGCTCGGCGGCTGGGAACTCGCGGCCCGCGCCAAGGTGATCGACCCCTTCTTCTATTCGATGCCCTCGATGATCTGGGCACAGATCGTCGAATGGGTGCGCGACGGCACCTCGCAGGGCCCGCTGTGGACGCAGGTGCTCGTGACGCTGGAGGAAACCGTCATCGGCTTCCTGATCGGCTCGGTCGCCGGCGTGGTCTGCGGCATCCTGCTGGGCCGCAACAAGCTGCTGTCGGACGTGTTCAGCCTCTACATCCAGATCGCCAACTCGATCCCGCGCGTGGTGCTCGGCTCGATCTTCGTGATCGCGCTGGGCCTGGGCATGGCGTCGAAGGTGGCGCTGGCTGTTCTTCGTGGTCTTCGGCAACGCCTTCCAGGGCGTGCGCGAAGCCGACAAGTACATGATCGCGAATGCGCAGATCCTCGGCGCGTCGGCGCGGCAGCTAACCACCGCGGTAGTCATTCCATCGGCCATGTCGTGGATCCTGGCGAGCCTGCACGTGAGCTTCGGCTTCGCGCTGGTCGGCGCGGTGGTCGGCGAGTTCCTCGGTGCCAAGGAAGGCATCGGCCTGCTGATCTCGACCGCCCAGGGCGCCTTCAATGCGAGTGGCGTGTTCGCCGCGATGATCGTGCTGGCGGTGGTGGCCTTGGCTGCGGACTTCCTGCTCAGCCGGATCGAGAAGCGGCTGTTGAAGTGGCGGCCGGCGACGTTCTGATGGCACTCAGGTCGTAGCGGGCGCCTGCCGGCAGGGTGCACTGCTCCGCGAATGTCCCGCGGCCTGCACACGACAACGCCGCAAGGCTTTCAGCGAAGCACGGCCACCGCCTCGATCTCCACCAACACCGGCGCGATCAACCCCGAAATCACGGTCGATCGCGCCGGCGCCGTTTCCGGCGCAAAGCGCTCCCCCCAGGCCGCATGAAAAGCCGGGTAGTCATCGCCGTCGACCAGCCACACGGTGGCCTTGACCACGTCGGCCAGCGTGCAGCCCGCGCGCACGAGAATCGCCTCGATCATGTCGAGCGCCACATGCGTCTGGCCAGCAATGTCCGGCGCCGCGGGCTTCCCGTCGCGCATCGGCACCTGACCCGACACGAAGACCAGCGCGCCCTCGGCCACCACGGCCGGCGAGATCGGTTGCGTCTTCCCCGCGCGGACCACCGGCGGCCCGATGTGCGTGATGGTTGCTCAGTCCGCCTTGGCGCCGGACGCCTGGACGATCCGGGCCCACTTGTCGGCCTCGACCTTGACGAATGCCTTGAACTCCGTGGCACTGCTGCCGCCCAGCGTGAAGCCGCGCGAGCCGAAGTACTCCTGGATGTCCGCGCTGGCCAGCGCCTTGTTCACTTCGCGGTTGAGCTGCTCGACGATGGCCGGCGGCGTGGCCGCCGGCGCGAACAGGCCCTGCCACGACAGCGCCTCGAAGCCGGGGTAGCCGCTCTCGGCGATGGTCGGCACGTTGGGCAGCATCTTGTGGCGCGTCTTCGAGGTCACCGCGATCGGCAGCAGCTTGCCGGCTTCCAGCTGCGGCCACACCACCAGGAAGTCGCCGAACATCGTGTCGATCTGCCCGCCCATCAGGTCGCTCAGTGCCCCCGCGCTGCCGCGGTAGGGAATGTGCAGCATCGACACCTTGGCCGACAGCTTGAACATCTCGCCGGTCAGGTGCATCGACGTGCCGTTGCCCGGCGAGCCGTAGCTGATCGAGCCCGGCTTGGCCTTGGCCGCGGCCACCAGCTCCGGCACCGTCTTCGGCGCGAAGCCCGGGTTGCGCACCAGCACCAGGGGCGACGAGACGACGAGCGACACCGGCGCGAAGTCCTTCACCACGTCGTAGGGCA
>LNAP01002477.1_pt1 | contig 18397 bp, 19 predicted proteins | sample 602601 | NCBI WGS metagenome assembly LNAP01 (sample SAMN02440304, study PRJNA202911) | soil metagenome | biome: Subtropical and temperate rainforests or woodlands; isolation source: soil samples (1 kg each in a 20% v/v slurry with milli Q water) were... ...
TTGGTATCGAGGGCGTAGAGGATTGGAGCAGTAGGGCTGGAGCGTCCGTGGTCATCCATACTCGGTCACCTTCTTATAGGAGCCAAGCGACGGAATGCCAGAACAGCGCTCCGCCGCACAAACCACCAATATCCCCGGCCGCGGCGGGAGACATCTGCACACCGTCAGGTGCTGCAGAGCTCGGTGGTCTGCCTTGTAGATACTCCAAAAAACGTGACAGGAAAAAGTAATTTTTGCGTTTACTGACTTTATTTTTCAGTGCGACGAAAAGCCCTTGGCGTACCCCAGGCGTCTCGTTAAAGTCGGAAGTCCCGCTACAGGCAAGCGACCGTTGCTTACAGGTCGTTCAGCCAATCCTTCAACACCAGCAATCCTTCCCGATACCCCGTCATCCGTGCGTTTTCGATGCAAGGCACAAGCGTGCGCGCCTGAACTGGTATGATGCGCCGCTTTTTTAGCAGCCCCCTCAGCAATAGCAGCGCCCCGCGGGCAGCTGTGCTTTGCTGACACGATCAGATCGGCCAACACCCCGGAGCCCACCCATGCTGGAAAGACTGTTCCAACTCACCGCACACAACACCACCGTGCGCACCGAGATCCTTGCCGGGATCACGACTTTCCTGACCATGGCTTACATCCTGTTTGTTAACCCGAGCATCCTCGGCGAAACCGGCATGGACAAAGGCGCGATCTTTGTCGCCACGTGCCTCGCGGCCGCCATTGGCTCGGCAATCATGGGTTTTATCGCCAACTACCCGATCGCCCTAGCCCCAGGCATGGGCCTCAACGCCTTCTTCACCTACACCGTCGTTCTGCATATGGGCCACACCTGGCAGGTGGCGTTGGGCGCGGTGTTTATTTCCGCGTGCATGTTCTTTGTGCTGTCGATCTTTCGTATCCGCGAGTGGATCATCAACAGCATCCCCCTGGAACTGCGCTCGGCGATTGCCGCCGGTATCGGCCTGTTCCTGGCGCTGATTGCCCTTAAAGAAGCCGGCATCGTGGTCGCCAACCCGGCCACCCTGGTGGGCATGGGTGACTTGAGTAAACCCGAGCCGCTGCTGGCGATTGTGGGCTTCTTTGTCATCGTCGCCCTGGAAGCCCGCAAGGTCACCGGCGCTGTGTTGATCGGCATTTTGCTGACCACCGTGGCCGGCATCCTCCTCGGCGTCTCGCAGTTCGCGGGGGTGTTCTCAATGCCGCCGTCGCTGGCGCCAACCTTTATGCAGCTGGATATCAAAGGTGCGCTGAATATCGGCCTGGTCAGCGTGGTATTTGCCTTTCTGTTTGTTGACCTGTTCGATAACTCCGGCACCCTGATCGCCGTGGCCAAAAAAGCCGGCCTGATGCGCAAAGACGGCTATATGCCAAAGATGGGCCGCGCCCTAATTGCGGACAGCAGCGCGGCGATGGTCGGCTCGGTACTGGGCACGTCGACCACCACCAGCTATATCGAATCCGCCGCTGGCGTAAGCGCCGGTGGCCGTACCGGCCTTACCGCGGTAGTGGTCGCAATCCTGTTCCTACTCGCCCTGTTTCTGTCGCCACTGGCCGGCAGCGTTCCTGCCTTCGCCACCGCGCCAGCCTTGCTGTTTGTTGCCGTGCTGATGACCGCCGGCCTGGCGGAAATCGACTGGAGCGATATCACCGTCGCCGCGCCGGTGTTGATCACCGCCCTGGCCATGCCGCTGACCTTCTCCATCGCTAACGGCATCGCCTTTGGCTTTATCGCCTGGGCCGCCATCAAGTTGCTGGCCGGCCGCTGGCGTGAGCTGAACCCAGCCCTGGTGATTCTGGCTGCGCTGTTCGTGGTCAAGTTGGGGTGGTTTAACGCATGAGTGCGCCACAATTCGACCCGAGCCATTACGACGCCCAACTGGCGGAAAAAAAGCAGCGCCTGCAGGACTTGCTAGCGCCTTTCGACGCCCCAGCGCCGCAGGTATTTGAATCGCCGCGCGAGCACTATCGTTTGCGCGCCGAGTTTCGTTTGTGGCGCGAAGGCGAAGAGCGCTTCTACGCCATGTTCGCTGCAGGCGACAAACACACGCCGATCCTGATGGAAGACTTCCCCATCGCCAGCCAACGCATCAATGAACTGATGCCGCGTCTGAAGGCCGCCTGGCAGGGCAACAAGGCCTTGGGCTTTAAGTTGTTCCAGGTGGAATTTCTCACCACCCTGGCCGGTGATAGCCTGATTACCCTGTGCTACCACCGCCCGTTAAATGACGAGTGGCAGGTTGCTGCTGCGCAATTGGCGAGCGATTTGGGCGTCAGCATTGTCGGCCGTTCCCGTGGCCAACGCCTGGTGGTGGGCCGCGACTACGTGGTAGAGAAACTCGAAGTCGCCGGCCGCACCTTTAGCTATCGGCAACCGGAAGGCGCCTTCACCCAGCCCAACGGCACAGTGAACCAACACATGCTCAACTGGGCCTATGAGGCCTTGGGTCAGCGCAGCGACGACCTGCTGGAGCTCTACTGCGGCAACGGCAACTTCACCCTGCCGCTGTCCACCCGGGTGGGCAGAGTGTTGGCCACCGAGATCAGCAAAACCTCGGTGAATGCCGCCCTGGCCAACCTGGCTGACAACGGGGTGGATAACATCACCCTGGTGCGCCTGTCGGCCGAAGAGCTGACCGAGGCGCTGAATGACGTGCGTCCGTTCCGACGCCTGCAGGGGATCGACCTTAAGGCCTATGAATTTGGCAGCGTATTTGTCGACCCGCCGCGCGCTGGCATGGACCCGGACACCTGCGAACTCACGCGGCGCTTCGACAACATTCTGTATATCTCCTGCAACCCGGAAACGCTGGCGGCGAATATCGCCCAACTCAACGACACGCATCGGATTGAGCGGTGTGCGTTGTTTGATCAGTTTCCGTATACGCACCATATGGAGTCTGGCGTGCTACTCACCCGCCGGTAACTGGCAGTCTCGCGCAGGCGGCGGTCCGACGATGCGGAATCCAGAATGGTGCAGGGGGAGTCAATCGTTTTGCCATCTGCGCACCTGGCTCCCCGCCTGCGCGGGGACGACGATTGATCTAAAACGCGGCCCGCCAAAAATAGTTGTACAAAAAGATTGACCTGTACAACCACATCTCTATGCTCAGCCTCTAAAGCTGTACAAGCTTTTAACCTTGTACAACTCCTTCACAGAGGCAGCCATGGGTCAGACCAAGCCAAAAATAGCCATCAGCGCCTGCTTGCTAGGCGATGAGGTGCGCTTCAACGGTGGGCATAAGCGCTCCGAGCTGTGCACCGAGCGTTTGCCTGAGCATGTGGAGCTGGTTGGCGTCTGCCCGGAAGTCGCTATCGGCATGGGCACCCCGCGTGAGCCGATCCGCCTGGTGGGCGATATTGCTGCACCGCGCGCCGTCGGCACCGTGCACCGCGAGCTGGATGTCAGCGCCCCGTTGCGTGATTACGGCAAGCACATGGCCGAACAACTGCGCGGCATCAGCGGCTACATCTTTATGCAGAAGTCGCCTTCCTGCGGGCTATACCGGGTCAAGGTGTACCAGGCCAATGGCTTGCCGGCGCCGGGCGGTGGACGTGGTCTGTACGCAGAAGCGTTTTGCGCTGAGCACCCGGACTTACCGGTGGAAGAAGAAGGCCGCCTGAACGATCCGGTACTGCGGGAAAACTTTCTCAGCCGGGTCTACGCCTATGCCGATTGGCAAGAGCTGCTACAACGTGGCCTCAGCCTGCATCGCTTGACCAGCTTCCACGCCCGCTATAAATACCTGTTGCTGGCCACCAACCCTGACCAGTACCGCGCCCTCGGCAAACTTTTGGGCAGCCTGAACAAACACAACCTGACTGAGATCGCGCCGCGCTATTTCAGCGCGCTGATGGCCGCTCTGCAGCGCTGTGCCACCCGTGGCACCCACAGCAATGTGTTGCAGCACATCAGCGGTTATCTCAAGCAGACCCTAAGTAGCGAAGAAAAAGCCGAAATGCAGCAGCTCATTGAACAGTACCGCCGCGGCTATGTGCCGTTGGTGGTGCCATTAACCCTGCTTAAGCACCACTTTCTTCTGCACCCAGACCACTACATTTCTCAGCAGGTGTACCTGCAGCCGCACCCGGCCAACCTCAGTCTGCGCAATGCGCTCTGACCTGGAACCTGAATACACGCTATGAGCAAACACGCCCCGCAAATTGACGAACTCGACGACAGCACCGATGCCGAGCTGCAAGCCGCGCTGGCCAATAACCTGCTGCCGATTCGCGACGTGTCGCGCATCACCGGTGTTAACCCGGTAACGCTGCGCGCCTGGGAGCGGCGCTATGGCCTGATCGTGCCGCAGCGCACGGCCAAAGGGCATCGCCTGTATACCGAGGAGCACATCACACGCATCCAGGCGATCCTTACCTGGCTCAATCGAGGCGTGGCCGTCGGCCAAGTAAAAGCCCTGCTGAAAACGGCCGCCCTGCCCAATGCCCATGTCGACAGCAATGGTTGGCAAGAGGCACGTGTAGCGCTGCTCAATGCCATCAGCGAACAAGCCGAGCGCCGTCTGGACGACGCCTTTAAGCGCGTCGAGCTGCTGTACCCGCCCAAGCTGCTCTGTGAGCAATTGCTCTTGCCGCTGCTGGCGGAGCTGGAACAGCGCTGGCAGGGCCAGTTCGGCGCTACGTTGGAGAAGGTGTTTTTCTACTCGTGGCTGCGCAGCAAGTTGGGCGCACGCATTTACCACAACAACCGTCAGCTCGGTGGTGCGCCGTTGTTGCTGGTGAACCTCTCCGATCTGCCGATGGAGCCCGCGCTGTGGCTATCGGCCTGGCTGCTGAGCAGCGCCGATTGCGCCGTAGACGTGTTCGATTGGCCGCTGCCGCCGCTGGAGTTGGCCCTGGCCATCGAGCACATCAAACCGCGCGCCACCCTGCTGTATTCCGGCCAAGCCTTGGCCAGCGCGCAACTGCCCAAGCTGCTCGCCGATAGCAGCTGCCCACGTCTGTTGGTTGGGCCAACGGTGCGCATTCATCAGGCCGATCTACTCGCCTTGCAAACCCAACTCAATGGCCTGCACCTGGCAGATGACCCACTGCTGGCTCTGGAAACCTTGCAACGCCTCGACCTGCTCGGCGCGCAGAAGGCGAAAAGCTAATGCGCCAGCTCATGTGGTTTCGCACCGACCTGCGGGTGCAAGACAACAGCGCCCTGGCCGCCGCCATGCAGGCCGGGCCGACCGTGGCAGTGTTTGTACTCAGCCCTGGGCAATGGCAGCAGCACGACGATGCGCCGAGCAAAGTCGACTTCTGGCTGCGTAACCTGCAGCACCTGAGCGAAGCGCTGGCACAGCTTAATGTGCCCCTGCTGATCCGCAGCGCCGACACCTGGGAGCAAGCGCCGCAGGTGATCGCCGAGCTGTGCAACGAACATGCAATTACCTGCGTACAGGTCAACGAGGAATACGGCATTAACGAAAGCCGGCGCGACCACGCGGTGGCTGATCGTTTGGGCGAGCAGGGCATCCTCTGGCGCAGCCACCTCGACCAATTGTTGTTTCAGCCGGGCAGCGTGCTAACCAAAACCGGCAACTACTTCCAGGTGTTTAGCCAGTTCCGCAAGGTCTGCTACAGCCGCCTGCACACCGCGTTGCCGCCGCTGGTAGCGCTACCGAAAAAGCAGCAGGCTCTGGGCATCAGCAGCGACGCAGTGCCTAGCGCTGCAGCCGGTTTCCCTACCCCACCCGAAAGCCTGCGCCACCTATGGCCGGCCGGCGAAGCCGAGGCCCATGAGCGTCTGGAAACCTTTGCCGACGAGCAGATTGGCTACTACCACGAACAACGCGACCTGCCGGCCAAACCCGGCACCAGCCAGCTGTCCACTTACCTGGCTGCCGGTGTGATCTCGCCGCGCCAATGCCTGCACCGCGCGCTGATGAGCAACCAAGGCGAGTTCGAAAGTGGCAATACCGGGGTTATCACCTGGGTCAGCGAATTGCTCTGGCGTGAGTTCTACAAACACATTCTCGCCGGCTACCCGCGGGTATCGCGCCACCGCGCCTTTCGCCAGGAAACCGAAGCCCTGCCCTGGCGCGATGCGCCCAACGAGCTGGCCGCCTGGCAACAAGGCCGCACCGGCATTCCACTGATCGACGCAGCCATTTTGCAACTGCTGGCCACTGGCTGGATGCATAACCGCCTGCGCATGGTTGTGGCCATGTTTCTGACCAAAAACCTGCTGATCGACTGGCGCGAAGGCGAGCGCTTTTTTATGCGCCACCTGATCGACGGCGACCTGGCGGCTAACAACGGCGGCTGGCAATGGAGCGCCTCCACCGGTACCGATTCGGTGCCGTATTTCCGCATCTTCAACCCGGTTAGCCAATCGCAACGCTTCGACCCGCAGGGGCGGTTTATTCGTCACTGGCTGCCGCAGCTGAACAGCCTCAGCGACAAAGACGTGCATCTACCCGCTGCCGGCAAAGACCTGTTTAACCGCGTCGATTACCCGGCGCCGATTGTCGACCTGAGCAGCAGCCGCGCGCGCGCCCTCGCCGCGTTTAAAAACCTCGGCGAAACGCAACATCCGCCGCTGTTTCCTGATGACGGCGTGGCCCCTTGGAGGGACTGAAAATGAAGTTCGAGCGACCTGAACAGTTACACGGTGAACAGCTGCAACGGGAGTTTTTGCAACGCTTTGCTACGGCATTCGCCGGCCTTAACGCCGATAACCTCGAGCGCCTGGGCCAGCTGTATAGCGATGACGTGCACTTCCAGGATCCACTGCATGAAATTAACGGCCTGGAAGCGATGCAGCAGTACTTCAAGGAGCTGTACGCCAACGTTCAGGACCTGCATTTTCAGTTTTACGGCTTTGATCAGCTCTACCCCGGCGCCGGTTACCTGCGCTGGAAAATGAGCTACCGCCACCCGCGCTTAAAGGGCGGGCAAACCATCGAAGTGGACGGCTGCTCGCACCTGTTATGGCGCGAAAAGGTTTACGCCCACCGCGACTACTTCGATGCCGGCGCCTTGCTCTATGAACACCTGCCGTTAATGGGCCGGGTTATTCACTGGCTTAAGGGGCGTTTGGCATGAGCGGCGCTCGACGTATCTGGCTGACCGGCGCCAGCAGTGGCATCGGCGCCGCACTGGCTGAACAACTGCTGGCCGACGGCATGCGCCTGGTGCTCAGCGCACGGCGTATCGAGCCGTTGCAGTCGCTGGCTGCGCGCTATCCCGAGCAGGTGTTGGTGCTGGCCGGTGATCTTAGCGACCCGGCACAAGTGAAGGCCATCGGCGAGCAGATTGGTCAACAATGGGGCGCGCTGGATGGCGCCATTCTGAATGCCGGCACCTGTGAATATATCGACGCTCAGCAGTTTGAAGCGGCCATGGTCGAACGCGTGCTGCGCGCCAACTTGCTATCTGCCGCCTACTGCATCGAGGCGGCGCTGCCACTACTGCGCACCGGCCATCAGCCGCACTTGGTGGGCGTGGCCAGCTCGGTAACGTTTTTGCCGCTGCCACGCGCCGAAGCGTATGGCGCCTCAAAAGCCGGCCTGCGCTATTTGTTGCAAGCGCTGCGCATCGACCTGGCGGCCGAGGGCATTGATGTCACGGTGGTGAGCCCAGGCTTTGTCGACACCCCGCTGACGCAACAAAACGACTTCGCCATGCCCATGAGTTGGTCGGCCGAAAAAGCCGCCCGTCATATTGCCCGGCGCCTGGAAAAACGCCCTTTTGAAATCGCCTTTCCCGGGCCCTTTATCAGCATTCTGAAACTGCTCGCCAGCCTACCGATGAGCCTGCAACTGGCCCTCGGCAAACGCATCGCGCGCAGTGAAAAAAACGCCAACAACAGCAAGGACGCGAGATGAAAATTGCCATTATCGGCAGCGGTATTTCCGGGCTTACCAGCGCCTACTTGCTTAACCGCCAGCACGATATTCAGGTGTTTGAAGCCAGTGATTGGATCGGCGGCCACACCCATACCGTGGACGTGCAGGTCGCTGGCCGCGCCTATGCGGTGGATACCGGCTTTATCGTGTTCAACGATTGGACCTACCCCAACTTTATCCGCCTGCTCACGCAGTTAAAGGTCGGCTATCAGCCCACCGAAATGAGCTTTTCGGTGCGCGATCCGCAGAGCAACGTTGAATACAACGGCAACACCCTTAACAGCTTGTTTGCGCAGCGCCGCAACCTGTTGTCGCCGACGTTCTGGGGCATGCTGCGCGATATCTTGCGCTTCAACCGCGAAGCCATTGCGGACCTGGAAAATCAGCGTATCGACGCCGGCACCACGCTGGGCACCTACCTGCAAAGCCGTGGCTACCGCGCGCGTTTTATCGAGCATTACATCGTGCCCATGGGCGCAGCGATCTGGTCGATGTCGCTGGGGCAAATGCTGAACTTCCCGCTGCAATTCTTTGTGCAGTTCTTTAAAAACCACGGCCTGCTGTCGGTGACCAATCGCCCGCAGTGGCATGTGATCAGCGGTGGTTCGCGCAGTTATATCGAGCCGCTGTGCGCGTCGTTTCGTCAGCACATCCGCCTTAACTGCCCGGTGTACAAGGTCGAACGCGACGACTTGGGCGTGACCCTGCATAGCGCCAACGGTATGGAGCGTTTCGACAAAGTGGTGTTTGCTTGCCACAGCGATCAGGCGCTGAAATTACTCGACCAGCCCACCGCGGCTGAACAGAGCATTCTTGGCGCCCTGCCCTACGCCGACAACGACGTGGTGCTGCACACCGACACCCGCCTGCTACCCGAACGCCGTCTGGCCTGGGCTAGCTGGAACTATCGGCTCGACGGCGACCGCCAGCGCGCTGCGGCGGTGACCTACAACATGAATATTTTGCAGGGCATTGAGAGCGACACCACCTTCTGCGTCAGCCTTAACCAGAGCGACGCCATCGACCCGGCCAAAGTGCTCTCGCGCCATACCTACGCCCACCCGCAATACAGCCTCGCCGGCGTGGCCGCACAAGCACGCTGGCAGGACTTACACGGCGCTCGGCATACCTACTACTGCGGAGCGTACTGGGCCAGCGGCTTCCATGAAGATGGCGTGGTCAGCGCACTGCGCGTGGCCCGTGCCTTTGGCGAGGCGCTGGAATGAACAGTGCCCTCTACAGCGGCTGGGTGCAGCACCGGCGCTTTAGCCCACGCGCGCATGCCTTTCGCTACCGCATGGGCCTGCTGTTTCTCGACCTGGCTGAACAAGAGCAGGTGCTGGCCTTGTCGCCGCTGGCCGGGCGCGGGCGCTGGGCGCCGTTTGCCTTTCGTGAAGGGGATTTTCTGCCGGCCTTCACCAGCACCGGCATGCGCTTGAGCGATGCCGTGCGGCAGATCGTCAGCGAGGCGCTGGGCCAGCCGCTGCTGGGCAAAATCTGCCTGCTGGCACAACCGCGCAGTTGGGGCCTGGCGTTTAATCCGGCGAGCTTTTTCTACTGTTACGACAGCGTTGGCCAACTGCAGGCGGTGCTCTGTGAAGTCAGCAATACGCCGTGGAAGGAGCGCTATCACTATGTGCTGCCCTGCGATAACGACACCGCTGATCACCATCACGTCAGGGTGCACAAGGCCTTCCATGTTTCGCCGTTTCTGCCGCGAGATCTGGAATACCGCATGAGTTTTAGCCAGCCCACCGCCCGCCTGGGCGTGCATATGGCCGACTGGCAAGGCGAGCACAAAGTGTTCGACGCCAGCCTCAGCCTGGAGCGCCAAGAGCTCACGCGCGCCAGCGTGCATGGCTATCTCCTGAGTTTCCCCTGGATGACCGGCAAAACCTTGCTGGCCATCTATTGGCAGGCCCTGCGCCTGCTGCTTAAACGCACCCCCTTGTTTCCCCACCAGCCAGCGCAGGGTTCCGTGCGCGTGGCCTCGCCGGACCGCCCCAATGAAAAACTCTAGCCTTAGCAGCAAAACCTTTACCCGCAAGGGCAGCGGCATCGGTGCCGGCTTGCTACGCCGCGCTGTATTGCGCTTGCTCGGGCAACTGCGCCATGGCCAGTTGAGCATTGTCGAAAACGGCGAGCGCCTGGTGTTTGGCCAACCGGGTGCCGAGCTGCAAGCAGAGATTCAGGTGCTCGACCCGGCGGTCTGGGCATTGGTCGCCAGCAACGGCTCCATTGGTTCTGGTGAGGCCTATATCCATGGCTATTGGACCTCGCCAGACCTGACCGCGGTGGTCCGCGTATTTGTCAGCAACCTCGACTTGCTCGACGCCATGGAAGGCGGCCTGGCCAAACTCGGCCGCCCGCTGCTGGCCGGCCTGCACTGGCTTAACCGCAACACCCGCGCCGGCTCGCAGAAAAACATCGCCGCGCATTACGACCTCGGTAACGAGCTGTTCGAACAGTTTCTCGACCCGACGATGATGTATTCGGCGGCCATGTTCCGCAGCGCCGACGACAGCCTGGAACAGGCGCAACTAAACAAGCTCGAACGCATTTGCCAAAAGCTCGCGCTCAAGCCCAGCGACCATCTGCTGGAAATCGGCACCGGCTGGGGCAGCATGGCCATCTATGCCGCTACCCATTACGGCTGCCGGGTAACCACCACCACGCTGTCGAAAGAGCAATTTGCCTACACCCAGAAGCGCCTGGCCGAACAAGGCCTGCAAGACCGCGTGACCTTGCTGTTGCAGGACTACCGCGACCTGGAGGGCGAGTTCGACAAGCTAGTCTCGATAGAAATGATTGAAGCCGTCGGCCACCGGTTTCTGCCGACCTATTTCGAACAATGCGCCAAGCTGCTCAAAGACGATGGCCTGATGCTGCTGCAGGCCATCACCATCCGCGACCAGCGCTATGAACAGGCGAAACGCAGCGTCGACTTTATTCAGCGTTACATCTTCCCCGGTGGCGCCCTGCCCTCGGTGAGCAAAATGCTCGAGATCGTCAGCCGCGACACCGATATGAACCTGCTGCATATGGAAGACTTCGGCCTGCACTACGCGCGCACCCTGCGCCTGTGGCACGACAACCTGCGCAGTGCCCGCCACACGCTGGTTGAGCACGGCTACGACGATTACTTCTTCCGTTTGTGGGAGTTCTACCTGTGCTACTGCGAGGGCGGGTTTATCGAACGCACCATCGGCACTGCGCAACTGCTATTGGCCAAACCGGCGGCGCAAACCGCGCCTTTGTTGGGCCGCTTTGACGCTTAAGCCGCTGCTCAATGCCGGGCTGTTTCAGCTCGGTTGGTTTGCTTGCGTGTTTAGCCCGCAGTACGCGGCGTTGTTGCTGGTACCCGTGCTGGTAGCGCTGGTGCATGTGCTGTGGCTGGGGCGCGGCGAGCTGAAATTACTGCTGGCGGTCAGCGTGCTCGGTGCCGTTATCGACAGCGTCTTGATGCATGCCGGGCTGTTTGAATTTACCCAGCCACGCCTGCTGATTCCGTTGTGGCTGGTGGGTATGTGGACGCTGCTAGCCAGCACCTTGCGCCACTGCCTGGCCTGGACGGCATCGCCCTGGTGGCTGGCCAGTGTGCTCGGCGCGGTGTCGGCGCCGCTGTCTTACTACGCTGGCGCGCGGCTTGCTGGAGTGGGCTTGCCCTATGGTCTGTGGCCCAGCCTGCTAGTGCTGGCGGCAGTCTGGGCAGTGATATTTCCCCTGCTGCATTACCTGGCGCGGCGCCTGCAACCGGTCGAATTGCAGCCAACGGGTGGGCGCAGTCTGTAAACTGTCGCCCCCATGAGCACCCTGCCCCCCATTCCTGTCGTCACCCTTGAGCCAACCCCTGCGGTTGCCTGCTCCAATTGCGCGGCCTGCTGCTGCCAATTGGAAGTGCTGCTGCTCACCGATACCGGCGTGCCTGAGCGCTATATCGACACCGACGACTGGGGCGGCGAGGTAATGGCACGCTTGGACGACGGCTGGTGCATCGCCCTGGACCGCGACACCATGCGCTGCACCATCTACGAAAACCGGCCATGGGTGTGCCGGATATTCGAGGAAGGCTCGCCGGAGTGTTTAGAAGAGCGCGAGCAGCTGACCACCATTTACCGCTAAGGGACAGGGATGACCACGCACAGCATCGAACGCATTTACCCCAAAGATCTGAGCCCAGAAAACCCCGACGACCAGGCCACGCTGGCCATTCATATGCAGCGCTATGAATTTGCCTCGGGCCTGTTAAGCGGTTCGCGGGTATTGGATATGGCCTGCGGTTGCGGCTACGGCACCGCGTTACTGGCCGAACAAAACCCCGACAAGAGCGTGATTGGCGTCGATATCGACCCCGACGCCATCGCCTACGCCCAGGCGCACTACCAACTGCCCAACCTCAGCTACGTTTGCGCCAACGCCGAAACCTTTGCCAGCGAGCTGGGCTTTGACACCATCGTCAGCCTGGAAACCATCGAACACCTGCCCAGCCCCGCGCGGCTGGTTGCCAACTACAGTCGCCTGCTGGCCAGTGGCGGCCAAGTGATTGCCTCGGTGCCGATTACCCCGACCCTGGATGGCAACCCCCACCACCTGCACGACTTCAGCAAAGGCTCGTTTGCTCGCCTGTTCAAAACCCAGGGCCTGCGCTCGGTGAAGCAGTTTGAGCAAATTCAGTGGTGGCAATTTAAAGGGCTGTTCAGCAACACGCCCGACCACCAGAAACAGCATCGCTCCGAAGGCGTGGGCAATGCCGTGGTGCAGTACTACCGCCAACACCCCTTCTACCTGCTGGCCCGCGTTGGCTCGATGCTGCGTTATGGCTTTAGCAACCGCTACCTGACCTGCCAGTTCAAGGCCCTGTAGCCTGACGAGCTGGACCGACGCAACGATCGTTGCGATTTCAGCCGCACACCCATCGAGAGCGAGCTAGAGCGATACAAGGCAAAAAGGGCTTTTCAAGCGCAGTGGGCTACAGCCCATGAGCATTGAAAAGCCCTTTTTAACGCAGTAGCGCCGACGCGCAGCCGCTCGATAAGAGATTAGAACGCTACACGGTAATGCACGGTATAGGCCTCTACACCATCATTCGGCTGGCTGATCCCGGCATTGGAGTAGTGGATAGCACGCAGCCCCACTTCCTGCCCGGCAAAGCGCAGGCCTACACCCAAGCGGTCTTCAAACTGGAAGGACGAGCCCAGGTCGTTATTTTCCACTGTGGTATTGGCGAACAAGGCCACCCCCACGCCGGCTTCTACATAGGGGCGCACGTTCTCGCCGGCAAACTCGTAAACGAATACAGGGGCGAAGGACACGCTGTGGTTGCTGGAGGCTTTATCGCCATCCCAATAGGTATACCCGGCGTCCCAGTAGCCGGTCAGGCGACCCACATCGCTCTGCCACCAACTGGTGCCGAAGTCGAACTGCGTGCCGAGGCGATAGACCATAGTCGACTCACCGGTTTGACCGATGGCCACGGTCACGTCGGCGGCTTGGGAGGAGAAGGAAATACCGAGGGAAACGGCTGCAGCGGCAACCAAAGAAATCAACTTCATCTCAACGTCCTTTTGTATCAGGCTGATCACAAGACCTGTATTCGGGCTTGATTATAGAAATGCGGGCTATAAACGGAAGGCGTTGCCCTACCCATAACGGCCTATAGAAATGCTGACGTTTCTGGCCTGTGATAGTGCCAGAGCCCCCGTACCACTAGCGCAGCAGCGGATTAACCCTGGCCTCCCTGCCAAGTAGGAGCGGCAGTACCAGAAATAGGTTCGAACTATTTCCACTCGACCACAATTGCGTACATTTGGCCGGCCCTTGGGCGAGCAAATCACGCTCAGCCAGCAGCCGTTGCAGCTGCTTGGCCACCGCCATACCGGTGTCGATCAGGGTCACTGACGGCGGCACCAATTCCAGTAAAAGCGGTTTGATAAAGGGGTAATGGGTGCAGCCGAGAATCAGCGTATCGCAGCCCTCGGCCAGCAGCGGGTCGACATAGCTGCGTAGTAGTTCGCGGGTAATGTCGCTGTGCAATTCACCGGCCTCAATTAACTCAACCAAGCCAGGACAGGGCCGGGTAATCACCCGCACATCGCTGGCAAAGCGGTCGAGCAACGCCGCGAACTTGGCGCTCTGCAAGGTGCCGGTGGTAGCCAGCACGCCGACCACACCACTGCGCGTGGCGGCCGCTGCCGGTTTTACTGCCGGCTCCATACCGATGATGGGCAACTCGGGGTACTGCGCGCGCAACTCGGTAATCGCTGCGGCGGTGGCAGTATTGCAGGCCACCACCAGCGCTTTGGCACCCTGTTCCAGAAGAAAGTCGGTGATCACGGTGCTGCGCTGGCGGATAAATTCGGCAGTCTTTTCGCCATACGGCACATGGCCGCTGTCGGCGACATACAGCAGGGTTTCGTCTGGCAACAGCGTTTGTATTTCGCGCAGCACCGACAGGCCGCCAACGCCGGAATCGAACACACCGATGGGCGCGCTCTTATTCATGGGCGCCGCCGCATACGCTGCAGCCTGGGTCGCGCTTCACCCGTAGTTCGCGAAAGCGCGTGCCCAGAGCATCAATCAACAACAAGCGGCCCACTAGCGGTTCGCCAAACTCGGCCAGCAGCTTTAACGCTTCCAGCGCTTGCAGCGAACCGACCAACCCAACGAGCGGACCGACTACGCCGGCCTCGCTGCAGGTCAGCTCCGCCTCGCTGCCGTGCCCATAGAGGCAGTGGTAGCAGGGGCTGCTGGGCTGGCGCGGATCAAACACCGAAAGCTGCCCTTCCAGGCGAATGGCGGCGCCGCTAACCAAGGGTTTTTTCGCCACCACGCACGCCGCGTTCACCGCCTCGCGGGTGCCGAAGTTATCTGAGCAATCGAGCACCACATCCACCGCCGCAACCGCTGCCGCCAGGCTATCCACGTCCAGCGCGCGGCGGTGGGCGTGAAGCTTCAGGTGTGGGTTGATGGCCAACAATCGCGCGCTCATGGAGTCGACTTTGCTCTGGCCGATACTGGCGGTGTCGTGGGCGATTTGCCGTTGCAGGTTGGTTAGATCAACCGTATCAAAATCGGCCAGGTGCAATTCGCCGACGCCGGCAGCGGCCAGGTACAAGCCCACTGGCGAGCCCAGACCACCGAGCCCGACGATTAACGCGCGGCTGTTTTTCAGGCGCAGTTGGCCGTCGATATCGATCTGACTAAGCAAGATTTGCCGGCTGTAACGCAGCAACTCGTCATCGGTAAGTGAGTCATGCATTGGCGTAACGCCCCAGGCTGATTCGTTCATGGCCGCCCAAGTCTCGACGGCTTTCGATGGCTACAAAGCCTTGCGCTGCCAACAGCTCACGGACGGCGGCAGCCTGGTCAAAACCGTGTTCCAACAACAGCCAGCCACCCGCAACAAGGTGCGCAGGAGCCTGCTGAATAATCAGGCGAATATCGTCCAGCCCATCGATGCCAGCCACCAGCGCACTGGCGGGTTCGAAACGCACATCGCCCTCGGCCAGGTGTTTGTCATCACTGGCGATATAGGGCGGATTGCTGACGATCAAGGCAAAGGTGTGCCCGGCAACGGCGCTAAACCAATGGCTCTCTGCGAACTGTGCATTACCCAGTTTCAGGCGGCTGCGGTTGCGTTCGGCCAGGGCCACGGCTTCTGGTACGCGGTCGACACCGGTAACCCGCCAGCCCGGCCGCTCAGTGGCCAGTGCCAGGGCAATGGCGCCGGTACCAGTGCCCAAGTCGAGGGCGGCGATGGGGTTATGGGGTAACAACTCGAGCGCGGTTTCCACCAGCAGCTCGGTATCGGGGCGCGGGATCAAGGTGTGCGGTGCCACTTCCAGGTCCAGGCTCCAAAAGCCCTGTTGGCCGAGGATATAAGCCACTGGCTCGCCCTGCTGACGACGCTGGATCGCGGCGTGAAAGTGCTGCACCTGTTCAGCACTGAGCTCACGCTCAGGCCAAGTGCGCAAATAACTGCGCGGTTTACCCAGCACCGCCGCCAACAGCAACTCGGCATCCAACTGCGCGGTTTCTGAGCCTGGTAGGGCAACGCTGGTCAGCAGGCGTTGAATGCTTGAGGCGCTGCCTTGGCCGCTCAAGCGTCAGTCCCCCAGCGCGGCCAGTTGGTCGGCCTGGTATTCGCTGAGCAGCGGTTCAATCACCGCGTCAACGCCACCGGCCAACACATCGTCGAGGTTATACAGGGTCAGGTTGACGCGGTGATCGGTCACTCGACCCTGGGGAAAGTTATAGGTGCGAATGCGCTCGGAACGGTCACCGGACCCCACCAGCAAACGGCGGGTATCGGAGATCTCTTTGTGGGCGGCCGCTTCCTGCTGATCGTTGAGCTTGGCCGACAGCCAGGCCATGGCCTTGGCGCGGTTTTTATGCTGCGAGCGCTCTTCCTGGCACTCAACCACGATGCCGGAGGGCAAGTGCGTGATACGAATGGCCGAATCGGTTTTGTTCACGTGCTGACCACCCGCACCCGAGGAGCGGTAGGTGTCAACGCGCAGGTCCGCCGGGTTGATCTCGATGGCTTGCTGCTCATCGGGCTCAGGCAGCACGGCAACGGTGCAAGCCGAGGTATGGATACGGCCCTGGGATTCGGTTTCCGGCACTCGCTGGACGCGGTGCGCGCCGGATTCGAATTTGAGCTTGGCGTAAACGTTGTCGCCTTCAACACGGGCGATCACTTCTTTATAGCCGCCGTGCTCGCCGATGTTCTCGGACAAAATCTCCACCCGCCAGCCGCGCTTTTCGGCGTAACGCGAGTACATGCGGAACAGGTCGCCGGCAAAGATCGCCGCCTCGTCGCCACCCGTACCGGCGCGCACTTCGAGGAACACGTTGCGCCCGTCGTTGGGGTCTTTGGGCAGCAGCATGCGTTGCAGGCGCGCTTCCAGGTCAGCCAGTTGATCTTTGCTGTCGGCCACTTCCTGCTCGGCCATTTCGCGCATATCCGGGTCGCTGTCTTTAAGCAACGCCTGGGCGCCTTGCATATCGGCGGTGACTTTGCGGAACTCCACAAGCAACTGCACCACCGGCTCGACCTCGGCGTACTCCTTGGAATACGCGCGAAATTTGCTCTGATCGCTGATCACTTCGGCGTCGCCAAGCAGCGCCGTCAGTTCCTCGTAGCGGTCGTGGATCATGTCCAGTTTGTTTAGCAGTGACGCTTTCATTGCGGGGCTTTATCCGTGGTGCTCTCGTCGAGCGCAAAGAGTTCCTGAGCCACGGTCAGCGCATCAATGCGCCCGTCGGCCGAGAGTTTTTTCAGTTGCACGCTAGGGGCGTGCAGCAATTTGTTGGTCAGGCCGCGGGCCAATTGCGCCAGCGCTTCTTCGGCCGAGGTGCCGTTGGCGAGCATGCGCTGGGCCTTGGCCAGTTCGTCGTCACGCAGGCGTTCAGCCTGTTGCCGGTAAGCCTTGAGTACATCGACAGCAGCCAATTCGCGCAGGCGCGACATAAAGTCACTGGTGCCGATTGCCACCAGTTCTTCGGCGGCCTGGGCGGCACCTTGGCGGCTTTTCAGGTTCTCGGCGATCACATCATGGAGATCGTCGACGGTATACAGATAGACGTCATCCAGCTCGCCCACTTCCGGCTCGATGTCGCGCGGCACGGCGATATCAACCATAAAAATCGGCTTGTGCTTGCGCAGCTTCAACGCACTTTCTACCGCGCCCTTACCGAGAATCGGCAGTTGGCTGGCGGTGGAGCTAATCACGATATCGCTGCTGACCAGCTCTTGGGGAATCTCCGAGAGCAACACCGCGTGAGCGCCAAATTGCTCAGCCAATTGGCTGGCTCGCTCCAGCGTGCGGTTGGCGACGACGATGCGCTTTACCCCCTGCTCATAGAGATGACGGGCCACCAAGGTAATGGTTTCACCGGCACCAATAAGCAGTGCGGAGCTGTTATTGAGGTTGCTGAAAATTTGCTTGGCCAAGCTGACAGCAGCGAAGGCTACCGACACCGGGTTTTCACCAATGGCGGTGTCGGTGCGTACTTGCTTGGCGGTGCTAAAGGTGGCCTGAAACAGGCGGCCAAGCATAGGACCGACGGTACCGGCCTCACGCGCCACGGCGTAAGCAGACTTCATCTGGCCGAGAATCTGCGGTTCGCCAAGCACCATGGAGTCGAGCCCGGAAGCCACACGCATCATATGGCGCACGGCGGAGTCGTCCTGGTGCACATAGGCACAGGCACGCAATTCGTCCAGGCTGAGTTGGTGATAGTCCGCCAGCCAGACCAGAACGCCATCGGCGGTCAGGCTGTCTTGCTCGATATACAGCTCACTGCGGTTGCAGGTTGAGAGAATTGCCGCCTCGCGGCTGGCGGTGCGCGAACATAACTGCTGCAATGCCTCAACCAACTGCTCCGGGGTGAACGCCACGCGCTCGCGAACGTCCACCGAGGCGGTCTTATGGTTGATACCTAGGGCAAGAAAGGTCATGCAGGGTCGCTGACAGAATCGGGAAGCCGCCAATTGTCCTACTTCACCAGATTGAGAACAACCACCGCTGACCATTGTCCTA
>LNAP01002672.1_pt1 | contig 18390 bp, 21 predicted proteins | sample 602601 | NCBI WGS metagenome assembly LNAP01 (sample SAMN02440304, study PRJNA202911) | soil metagenome | biome: Subtropical and temperate rainforests or woodlands; isolation source: soil samples (1 kg each in a 20% v/v slurry with milli Q water) were... ...
TGATTGGGATCATGGCCCGAGCATCAATCGAGGCAGCATCCTCGGAATCATTGGCGGTTACAGGGATTACTGGAGTCCCGGCCCTGCTTTGCCACCCGGCATTCAAAAAAACCTCGCTCGGGGCAAGCCTCTTCCACCCGGCATTGCGAAAAAACTGGACGGTCGGTTGATTGGCAGGCTGCCGCACTACGACGGATACGAATGGCAGCAAGCGGGCACCGATTTGATACTGGTCGCGCTGGCAACCGGGCTCATCTACGAAGTGCTCAACGGGGCGTTTGATTAACGGATGAGTGAAGACTCGGCGATCGTTCTGGCGGCGTGCTGATTGGGTCAGTGCGCACCGCATCCCGTCTGTCGCATGACTTGAACTGCGGAGGGAAAAACGCGTCTTAACGTACGCGATATCAACCCTATGGAAGCGATCATGCTTTTAAAAAACAAGAGTTTCGTTGCTGTCATGTCATGCGCCATGATGCTTGCAGCCGCACCCTTACTCCCTGCTCACCTCTCTACCATGAGCGCCGCCTACGCGAAGGACGGTGGTGGTAACGGAGGCGGTAACGGAGGAGGCGGTAATGGGGGCGGTAATGGCGGCGGTAATGGCGGTGGCCACGGCGGCGGTACCGGTGGTGGTCACAGCGGTTCAGATCACGGCAACGCTAACAGCAACGGCCGCGGTAATGGATTGAGCAGCGATCATGCCGGCAAGTCTGTTCGTGACCACGGCGAAAGTGGAAACCACTACGGCAATGATCGCAATGGTGAGCGCGGTCATGGCACAACGACTTCAGGCATCGCCCATTCCAAAGATACGCGTGGCGTGACCAAAGCCACGGCAATCTCGGACTCGACGCCAGGGGACCACAACGCGAAAGGGTTGAGTAAGGCCGGGACGTCGGTATCAAAGAAATCGCACTGATCAGCGTTATTCGCAGCACGCAACCCTGAACAAAACGGGCGCCCGACAAGGCGCCCGTTTTCATTGGCTCCGGTTTAAGTGCTATTCGTCCACGTTGATGCCCGATCCTCCCAGTTCCTTGGGGACATCCTTCAGCTTCGGCAATCCATCCTTGATACGCAACACAGTCTCCTGATAGTGAACGTGAACGCCTGGCGAGTACGCGAGATCCGGGATGACCGCGGCATATACATCGATCAGTCCTATCTCCGGGTGTTCAGTGAATAGATGCCCGCCGCACGTCTTGCACCACTTGCGGTAACTGCGCGAGGTCTTGTTGTAGGTGCCGATGTTGTCAGCCCCTCGAGTTACTTGCACCGCGTCGGGTTTCCACAGCGTGAAGGCATTGACCGGCCCTGCTGACCAATGCCGACACGACTCGCAATGGCAATAGCCCATCCCGACCGGCTCGCCGCTGACGGTCAGCTCGACTGCGCCGCAAAAACAACTGCCCTTGTAAGACCGTTCAGTGTTCATGGCATGACTCCTCGATCAATGGTTTGCCTTCACTCGTCGATGTAGCGCACTGCTGTCACCGGCGTGCGCCGCACCTGCAACTCGAAAATGTCAGGGCGCGCGTAATGCCCGGTAACGTCGAGCGCTCGCCGCGCTGGCGCCACGAGTGCGACGTCGATGTCCGCATACAAAATGCCGGCCTCGCGGTGCAATGGACCGGCGACGATCCGGCCCTGCGGATTGACCACCACCGAGTCGCCGTCGTTGATCCATTCATCCGGCTCGGCAAACAGTTGCGCACGCGCCGGGAAGTCGTCGGGGATGTCGCTGCCGCGCAGCGCGGTGCCGCTGCCGAGCACCCAACAGCGGCCTTCGAGCGCAATGTGACGCATCGTGCTGATCCAGCCATCGCCCGTGTCGTACGTGGGCGCGACGTAGATTTCCACCCCTTGGGCATACAGTGAATAGCGCGCCAGTGGCATGTAGTTTTCCCAGCAGATCAGCGCACCCACGCGGCCGACCGGTGTGTCCACCGTGCGCAACCCGGAGGCATCACCGAAGCCATGCACCATGCGCTCGGGATTCGTTGGCATCAGCTTGCGGTGGCGGTTGAGCACTGTGCCGTCCGTGCCGATAACGACTACGCTGTTATAGAGCGTGCCGCCACCCGTTTGCCGTTCGCATTCATTGATGCCGCATACGATCGTCACGGCGTGAACCCTGGCGGCTTCGCACAATTCGTTCAGGTCACCTTTCGCGATATCGACGGCGTTGGCCAGCAGCCGCGTGTGCAACTGACCCACTACGGCCCCGTCCTTTCCCGCCGCCAGCCGCCAGATCCACGACGGGTAACCGGGAATGAACGATTCGGGCAAAACGATCAGCGAGGCTCCAGCCGCTGCTGCCTCGGCGACCGATTGCACGGCCCGGGCGATCGTCGCGCTGCGGTCGAGCAACACCGGCGGGCGCTGAATAATGGCTACCTTGGTCATGGCGTTCTCCGTTTGCACTTGGCTTCGAAGGCTTGAGCGTGCGCGTGGCGGAGTGACGGGGCTAGTTCACAATCTGAAGCGTTTCAGTCGCGGGGGCCAGGCAATGGACGAAAGCTACGGTCAGTTCTGCACGGTCGCACGCGGTGCCGAAGCACTGTGCGAGCGCTGGACACCTTTGGTCGTGCGCGAGCTGTTGTGCGGCAGCAAGCGCTTCAACGAACTGCACCGCGGCGTACCCCGAATGTCCACCAGCCTGCTGGCACAGCGGCTGCGCCACCTGGAAGAAATCGGCGTCGTACACCGCTCGGCCACCGGCAAAGTCTGGGAGTACAGCCTGACCGAAGCGGGCGAGGAACTGCGCCCCATCATCATGGCACTGGGTCATTGGGGCGCACGCTGGATCGGCAGTCGCCTGCACGATGACCAACTCGACGCGGGCCTGCTGATGTGGGACGTGCGCCGGTTCGTGCGAATCGAAACATTCCCACCTCGACCGGTGGTCATCCACTTCAAATTCCGCGACGCCCGGCCCGGCGAGCAAGCGTGGTGGCTGGTGGTCGAGGAGGGCGTGGCCGACCTGTGCCGCGACGACCCCGGCCGTGAACTGACGCTGGTCGTGGATTCCAGCGTGCGCGCATTGACCGAAGTGTGGTCGGGCGATCGCACACCGCGGGAAGTGCTTCAGTCGCGAGAGTTGCGAGTGGATGGCGCGGTGAAGGATGCGGAATGTCTGTGGCGTTGGCTGGGCACGAGTGCGTTTGCGGGGACGCGAAGCGCGGCAGTCAATCGGTGATCTTGGCTGAGCCCGGGTCACGTTAACTGTATGGAGTTAATCCGATGTTGAACGTGCTTTTCATCTGCAGCCAGAACCGCCTGCGAAGCCCCACGGCCGAACGACATTTCGCTGACTGGCCGGGCGTGAAAACTGCATCGGCAGGTATCAGTAACGATGCGTATGTTCCAGTCAGCCTGGAGCTGCTGCAGTGGGCTGATCTGGTATGTGTCATGGAGCCGATTCATCGCAACAAACTGATGGCTCGATTTGGTGCGGAGCTGGTGGACAAGCGTGTCGTTTGTTTGGACATACCGGATGTTTATCAGTACATGGAGCCTGGGCTGGTCAAGGTGTTGGAGATGAGAGTCAGGCGGTATTTGCCTTCCTGAGGTGATGCCTCCTGCTGGGCCGGTTCACGTTTGAACAGACTCTTTTTTTGCGTCTCGCGAGAAGCAGCACTAGTGGTCCCAAGAACGTTAGTCCCTTGTGCAGAAGACGGCAATCGGCTGTGGATTCAACCGGTCGATGCAGCAGGTTGGTTAAATCGTTCAGCGGGCGGTTCGAATGTGGGCTTTAATGTCGTGCCCATAGGCAGCCTCGTTAGCTTCGACTCCGTACGAAGATGGAATGCGCCGACCGGCGGGTTCAGGTGGCCATGCACGTGTCTAATCAAGGAAGAATCGACATTGAAAATACCTTTCTGCGCCCTGTTTTTGGCCTGTCTGACGACTATCGCACTCGCTGACGAAAACCCAATCGGCTTCCAGTCTTCCACACTACCGGACGCGCAAAATGACCGCTCACTGGAGATGGTCGTCTGGTACCCCAGTGCAACGACCGCCGCCACGCAATTGATCGGCGATGATGTGGTGTTTGTCGGGGCTTCTGCCGTTCGTGACGCGCCGCCCGCTGCCGGCAAGCATCCATTGGTCGTGCTCTCCCACGGGTACAGGGGAAACTGGAGCAACCAGATCTGGCTTGCCAGTGCTCTGGCTCACAGGGGTTACATCGTCGCTGCGATCAATCACCCTGGCACCACCACTCATGACCGTAGCCCTCAAGCAGCGGCGCAGTTGTGGCAGCGGCCCATTGATGTGCGCCGCGCCATTGATAGCGTCACGACTCAACCTGAAAAATTCGGCGTGGTCGCCAATGGCCAAATTGCAGTAGCGGGCCATTCACTCGGCGGCATGACCGCCCTGGAGATTGCCGGTGCTCGTTTCGACCCGGACCGCTTCGCTCAGGAGTGCAAAGCACACCCGCAGTTAGCCAGTTGCTCCGTCTATGGAAAGATAAACCCGGCAAGCACCGCAGAATCGAAGGCCGCGTTGGCCGCCGATTTGCGTGATAAACGCGTCACGGCCGTGGTGACATTGGACCTGGGCCTTTCACGGGGCCTGACCGATGAAAGCCTGGCCGCGCTGCCGGTACCCGCGCTGGTGATCGCTGCCGGCGTGCCGTCGCACGATCTACCCGCTGAGCTGGAGTCTGCCAACCTGGCCAAACGCCTGCCTCCAGCGTCAAGCCGTTACGTCGAAATCAGCGACGCGAGCCATTTCAGTTTCTTGTCGATGTGCAAGCCTGGCGCGCAGGCAATGCTCGAAGAAGAAGTACCGGGCGATGGCATCATTTGCCTGGATGGCGACAACGGTCGTGCGCGTGAAGTGATTCAACAGCAGGTTACATCGCTGATAGCGGAGTTTCTTCAGTCGTCTGTCTGGGCGCTGAGCGAGCGAAGTGAACAACTCGAACCGTCAGTCAGCCTTACAAGCCATACCCGGCCGCAATGATCAGCGGAGAAATCAGCAGCGTTGCCCAGAACCCCGATTTTGGAACCGCAACGACGCATATGATCGAGATCAAAAGTACATAGATGCCAACCATTTTCAGCAGCGCGAGATCGCCCACGGCCACGGCGTGAACCGCTGCCTGCCCTGCGAGCATGAAAAGCGGCCCCAGCATGGTAAACCAGAGCGCAGCACGCCGATCTTCGTGTGCTCTGAACTGGTCAACGAAGCCGCCACCTACAGCGGCGGCGAATGCTGTCTTGAACTTGATGATACCGAATGGGATGTGTAAGACGCCCAGGGCGAACAGGGTCCATGCGACGATGTTTGACATATCTTCCATGCTCCGTGGCGGTCAGTAATTCATCGGGTGTGTTGTACCTCAAAGACAGGTGTGGCCGCTCGCTATTTACTTCACGTGACTGACCGGCATTAGCCACATGAGTCCGGATTTGACCCTTTGTCGCCTCCCAACCGATCACGCCTTCAAGGGTGTTTACTTCTAGTCAGACCCTTGTCTTTACAGAGAAGAGCGCGATGAGCATTGAACAGGTGGCCCCTGAAACGAAAGGGGTGGCGGTGAAGTTACTGGCAACGGTCGACCTTGGCCCCGAGATCGAGGGCATGGAAGGGCGCCAACTTCGAATGCGTTTGGTGACCATTGATCCTGGAGGCGTCTTCGGGCCGATTCACAACCATAAGGACAGGCCAGGCACCGTCTACATCCTGCAAGGAACGATCACTGATCACCGCGACGGAGTCGCCACCGACTATGGGCCGGGAGTGGGCTGGCCCGAAGACAGGAACACCACGCACTGGCTGGAGAACAGAGGCACCATTGCGGCGGTGGAAATCTCGGTTGATATCGTCAGGCAAGGGTGAGTTCGCTGACTGCATCGAGACAATGAACACGAAAAAGCCCGGCTGATCAGGCCGGGCTTTTTGGGCATTGCGGTGACGCGATTTGTTTATGCTGCGCGGCTTTCGATCAGACGATCCGAGCCACCTTCGGCCACACGATTCTCGATCAAGCGATCCGAGCCACCTTCAGCGACGCGGTTCTCGATCAAACGATCCGAGCCACCTTCGGCAACGCGGTTTTCGATCAGACGGTCCGAGCCACCTTCGGCAACGCGGTTCTCGATCAAACGATCCGAACCACCTTCAGCGACGCGTTTTTCGATCAAACGGTCCGAACCACCTTCAGCGACGCGGTTCTCGATCAAACGATCCGATCCACCTTCGGCCACACGATTCTCGATCAAACGATCCGAACCACCTTCAGCCACACGACTTTCAATCAGACGATCCGAGCCGCCTTCAGCGACAACCGGGTGAGTCGAGGTCGCGGCAAAAGCGTTAACTGCAAAAACCGAGAAAGCGATGCTGAGGATGGTTTGGCGTTTCATGATCGTGTGCTCCGGGGTGTTGTTGGTTGGTATGGAGCCAATGTTACGCCGCGGATTTTTTATGAGAACTTCATTGACGTGATGGTGACCATCGACGGCATTGATAGAGCGAACGGCCTGCCTCTGGTGAACGTGATGAAGGAGTGCGGCGCTGGCAACCGGAACGTGCCAGCACATTGATTACATTGCGTATCAACTGTAATGCGCGGCAACGCCTTTCTCAGCGCTGCCAGTGACAAATACAGTGACTCGCCACGATTTGCTCACCGGATGTACTGGCGGTGCAGGTGACGATCTCAATGTGTTTACTGCGTAATTAAGGTGTCTTTCATGATTCAGAACATGATGAAAACTGCTGGTCTGGCTGCACTTCTTGTCGCCAGCGCAGCAATGCCATTCGCCCAGGCACAATCATTGCCACTCGATAAAGTCGGTGCTTTGCATAATGAAGACGTGGAGTGGCGCAGCTTTCCAGCGTTCCCGAAAGAAGTGAAACTGGCTGTGTTGGCCGGCGACCCGAGCAAGCCAGCGCCCTATGTGGTGAGAGTCAAAGTGCCCAGTGGCACCAAATTAATGCCCCATACCCATCCTGAAGATCGTATCTACACGGTGATGTCCGGTGTGTTCTACATTGGCTTCGGTACAGTTTTCGATCCGGCAAAACTGGTGGCTTACGGTCCGGGTAGCGTAGTGATACTGCCGGCCAATACGCCACATTTTCACTGGGCTAAATCAGGAGAGTACATCTCACAGGTTTACGGAACGGGTCCGCTGGGCCTCGAATATATTGATAGCCATGATGATCCCCGGAATGCGGCGAAGTAACTTCGCTTGAACTGAGCAACCCATGCCATTCGATGGCAGATAGGCTAGGATTCGATGCATCAAGCTATAAATCGCTCGACGCCAGACTCTTGCAAATCGCTGACTTCGAAGGCAACACATGGATTCTATCTGGGTAGCGGTAGCCATTTTCACCTGTTTGCTGGCAGCATCGTTGCTGATGATGCAACTGTATCCAAAGCTGGCAGCGCGCCACAAAGACGAAGACACGAATGCCGTGGTTCGTCTGGTGGCGAACATATTCGTGGTAATGACTTCGTTGGTATTCGGCCTGATGATTAATTCGGCCAAAAACACATTCGAAGCCATCGACTCCAATGTGCATGCTTATGCAACAAGTCTGATTATTCTCGATCGATCATTCCGAGCCTATGGCACCGCCGCAGAAAAGGCCCGGGGGCATCTGATGGTTTATGTCGAAGAGGCCATTGCCAATCCTTATCGGGGTGACCAGGCGCTACAGCACCAAAAAAGTCTCGCGGTCCAATATCTGGACGCTATCGGTGGGGCATTGACCGCCATCAAACCAGTGGACCGCTTTCACGAGACCATGATGGTGGATATACGTCAGCAGTATCACTCTCTGATCGAACAGCGCTGGAAGATCGTTGAACAATCAGAGGGTGCCATCCCAGGCCCGCTGATCGGCATGCTGGTGGCATGGATGACACTTATCTACGCCAGTTTGGGGTACCGGGCGCCGCGAAACCCGATGGTCGTGGGCATGTTCACCGTATCGGCGCTACTCATAGCCGCCTCTGTTTATCTTGTACTGGACATGAATGTTCCGTTCCACGGCCCGATACAAATCTCAGATGCCCCGTTGCGCAGAGCGCTTGCAGAGATGCAGTTGTAGAGGCTTGGGTTTAGCAAAACACGGTTTTGAACAGGCTCGAATGCCTGTGTCTTCTGTATGAAAAATCAATCCACAGCCATAAACAGTCACTCGGTCTAGCGTGAGAAACCGTTGGCAATGCGAAACTCGAGATTGTTTTAAGCTCTCGTATTGACATATCGATAAATCTCGATATCCTCGGCTCATGGAATTGATCGAAATATTCAAAGCCCTCTCAAACCCGACGCGTCTTGAAATCCTGAAAGGTTTGAAGGATCCCGCAAAGAACTTCCCTCCGCAGGACGAAGGTGACGTTCTCACGGTCGGCGTTTGCGTCAGCAGTATTCAAGAAGGGATCGGACTGTCGCAGTCAACGGTGTCCGGTTATCTGGCCACATTGCAACGGGTGGGCCTGGTCGAAGTCAGGCGCATCGGTCAGTGGACCTACTACAAACGCAATGAAGCAACCATCAGCGCGCTTGCCGAGATCATCGGGAAAGATTTGTAATTTTTTACCGCAGCATATCGAGATATCTCGATATTCCATTTTATCGATGCGAGGATTTACTATGAAAGCGATGATACTTAAATCATTCGGCGGTCCTGAATCGTTCGAACTCTGCGACGTGCCCAAGCCCGTGCCGCAAACAGGGCAGGTCCTGGTCCGGGTGCACGCAACCTCCATCAATCCATTGGATTACCAGGTTCGACGTGGCGATTATCCCGACCTGGTGCCACTGCCGGCCATTACCGGGCACGACGTCTCTGGCGTTATCGAAGCTGTTGGGCCAGGTGTGACGACCTTCGCTCCAGGAGACGAAGTCTGGTACACCCCGCAAATATTTGAAGGGCCAGGCAGTTATGCCGAGTACCACATCGCGGCCGAAAATATTGTCGGGAAAAAGCCTCCCTCGTTGAGCCATCTTGAGGCGGCAAGCCTGACCCTGGTTGGCGGAACGGCGTGGGAAGCACTGGTCGTGCGTGCGGCGCTCAGGGTAGGGGAAAGCATTCTTGTCCACGGCGGCGCGGGAGGTGTCGGTCATGTCGCGATCCAGCTGGCGAAAGCCATTGGCGCAAGGGTGTTCACGACCGTGCGTGAAGCAAACGTTGAGTTCGCACGCAGCATGGGGGCCGATGTGATCATCGACTATGAAAAAGAAGATTATGTTGATGCCGTCATTCGGGAAACGGGTGGCCGCGGCGTTGATGTTGTGTTCGACACCATCGGCGGCAACACATTGTCACGCAGCCCCGACGTGCTCGCACAACTTGGTCGCGTCGTCACGATCGTAGACATTGCGCAGCCACAAAACGTCGTTCAAGCCTGGGGCAAAAACGCGAGTTATCACTTCGTTTTCACCCGGCAAAACCGCGGCAAGCTCGATGAGTTGAGCGCATTGATAGCGCGCGGTCAGCTACGGCCACACGTTGGCGCCGTCTATTCGCTTGCCGACATTCCCCTCGCACATGCCCGGCTGGAAAGTCTTAACAACGGTATTCAAGGAAAAATCGCGATTGCTGTCGAGCCATCGCTCATCTCGTAAGTGCGCACTTTCAATCGTTCACGTCCATTCAGAGGTACGCCATGATTTATGAAATCGCTCTGCTCCCCGTTCACAAAGAACGGATTGAACCGTTCCGACGTGCATTCGCCGAGGTCGCTCCTTTGCTCAGCCGCGCCGAAGGTTACGGCGGCCACTTGCTCGCGCAAGGGATCGAAAGCCCCGAGATGTTCAACCTGATAGTGAGGTGGCGATCACTCGAGGATCACACGCCGGGCTTCGAAGCGAGTGAAGACCATCGGCTGTTCATGATGGGCATAGAGGAATATTTTTCGGGAGAACCGAAGGTCTTCCATATTGAGGGCGGAAACTTTTAGGACTGACGGGCCTCGCACATTGAAATAACTTGCAACCCTTGCGTGATTGAGAATTTCCACGCGTCTCTCTAGATTTTTTCCCACAACGCCGGGCCCCTCTGACAGCGAATAGCTGCCATGTCGGAGTTGCAGTTTGTACAACTTCGACACTTGGAGGAGGGGCTCATGACTGCCCTGGAACCGTTCTTTCTTGCCGAGTTTCTCGGCACCGCCACTTGGTTGTGGCTCGCTTTTATCAGCATCGTTATCGGCCTGTTGATCTTCGACCTCGGGGTGCTACACCGCGGGCATCGAGAAATCGGCGTTCGTGAAAGCCTGCTGCTGTCTGCTGGCTATATCACCGCTGGCTTGCTGTTCGGCCTCTGGGTCTGGCAGGTCAAGGGCGGTGACGCCGGGATGGATTTCTACACCGGCTTTCTGATCGAGAAATCGCTGTCGATGGACAACGTATTTCTGATGGCGATGATCTTCAGCTTTCTCTCCATTCCGCGTAAGTATCAGCACGAGGTGCTGTTCTGGGGCATTCTCGGTGTGATAGTGCTGCGCGCTGTCATGATTGGCCTGGGGGCGGCGCTGATCGCCGAGTTCAGTTGGATTCTCTATGTGTTCGGCATCTTCCTGCTGTTGACCGGGGTAAAGATGCTGTTCAGCAAGATCGATGCCCAGCCCAACCTTAGCGATAACCTGCTGGTGAAGTTCCTGCGCAAACACATGCGGGTGACCGATCGCTTGCATGAAGGGCGCTTCTTCGTCCGCCAGGCGGATGCCAGTGGCAAGTCCGTGGTCTGGGCGACGCCGTTGTTCCTGGCCCTGGTGCTGATCGAGTGTGCCGATTTGGTCTTCGCTGTGGACAGCGTGCCGGCGATCTTTGCCATCACCCAGGACCCCTTCATCGTCTACACCTCCAACATCTTCGCCATCCTTGGCCTGCGTGCGTTGTATTTCGCCCTGGCGGCGATGATTCACCGCTTCGCCTATCTCAAGTACGCCCTGGCGCTGGTGCTGGTGTTTATCGGCGGCAAGATCTTCATGGTCGGCATCATCGGCAAGATTCCGGCGGTCATTTCCCTGAGCGTGACCCTGGCTTTGCTGCTGGGCGGTGTGCTGCTATCGCTTTGGAAAACCCGCGACCAGGCCTCTGCCGGCCCGCAGGTTTAGATCCGGACAGATGGCGGCTGCCACACGAAAACAGCAAACCCGGCGCGAGGGCCGGGTTTGGATAATCCGTGCCAGTCACGCGTGCGGCGAATATCGGCATTTCGACGACTATCAGCGTGGCGCTTCAACTTAAGAGGGGGCATGGGGGTAACTATTGATAAGTCCATCGACAGGTAGACATTAGCTACGCTCAATCAAGAATAGATACTTGCCGAGGTACTAATGCACGCCAGAACAACCACCTTGCCCGCCCTTACGCTCCTTGCGTTTTGCTGTCAGCAAGTGTGGGCTGGCGGCATCATGCTCTACGAAATCGGCACCGATAACGCCGGCCTCGCCAACGCCGGTGCCGCCGCCCGAGCCCAAGGCCCTTCGACAATATCCAGTAACCCGGCGGGTATGAGCTACCTGCCAGGCACGCAGATCACCGGCGGTTTGCAAGTGCTTTACGGCGACCTGACCTTCGATCGAGATTCCGGCACCAATGTCCCTGGCCGCAGAAGTGGCAACGCCCTTGATCCGATTCCCGGCGGCAGCTTCTTCATCACGCATGAGCTTGACGAGCACTGGAGTGTCGGTTTCGGCCAGTACGGCGATTTCGGTCTGGCGGTCAATTACGACAACGACTGGTCCGGGCGTTACTTCGCGCAAAACTCCAGCCTGCTCGGCTTGTCCCTGGTGCCCAGCGTGGCGTATCGCTTCAACGAGCAATGGTCGGTGGGCGTGGGCATAAAGGCCATGTACGGCATGTTGCAGGCGCAAACGGCTATCGACCGGTCCCCCTTCGGTTTCACCGACCGCACGGACGGTCAGTACAAATACAAGGATGGCACCTGGGGCTATGGCGCCAACGTCGGGGTGATCTACGCCCCGCAAGCCGGCACGCGCATAGGCCTGACCTATACCAGCAAAGTCGACTTGAACTTCGAAGACCGGCTGGATGTGCAAGGCGACGGCCGTCTGCTGGAGCGCGTCAACAACACCAATATCAAACTCGACACGACAGTGCCGCAGACCCTGACCCTGAGCCTTTTCCAACAACTGGACCGGCAATGGGCGTTGCTGGCCTCAGCCAACTGGCAGGACTGGTCGGAATTCGGCGATATCGGAGTGCAGGTCGATACCACCGCGCTCGGCACGCAATCGAAAACGGTCGATGCCGGTTTCAAGGATACCTGGCACTTGTCACTGGGCGCGCAGTACCAAGCCGCCGAGCAGTGGCTGTGGAATGTGGGTGTGGCCTACGACAGTAGCGCAGTCTCGGACAGCAAACGCAGCGTAATCGTGCCCATGGGCGAATCCTGGCGGATTGCCGCGGGAGCCACCTATGCCCTGAACAGGGACACCGATGTCAATCTCAGCTGGGCCATGGTCTGGCTGGGCGACATGCCGGTGGACCAGACCAAATCCGTGTCAGGCACTCGAACTTCCGGTCAGTTCGACAATGCCTGGATTCAAGCGCTGACCGGCAACATGACTTGGCGATTCTGATACTCAGTAAACGAAAGAACGTCCATTTCATCCAAAGAGTAAAACCACTAAGGATCTGTCCGGAAATCTGGAAATCAGGTTCCAATCGTCGTTCAAACTGAATGGGAGTACCGGCTGGAGATTAGTGACGCTGCGTATTCCGTCACCTGCAAGCCCCATCTTTTGATCCCGGTCCGCGACCTACTGGCCTTCTAAACACCACCAACAAATTCAGGTAGGTATAGCTGGATTATTTGGCGTTGGCCGCAGTTGAAAAATGGAAAGACAATTTCTCGCCCCCCGCAACCTTTACCACCTATCGATGAGCGACTGACTGGCCGAACAGTCATCCGGTCGGCTAGAAACCCAGGCGTTCCCCCATCCTCACAAAACAAATTAACAATCACTGACTGGTTGATTTATCTCAACTCTGTCCGCCCGGGCTTCGTAATACTTCAGCAGTGCTGAGCACGAAAATAATAGAGGCAGGCTTGATTACGGTGTGAGGGTAAGCACAGTCAGAATGACGCCACTGCACCGTGCTGTCGCCATTTCAGGGTCTGCGCTGTTCGTTGATTTGTACGAAATGATGCCCGACGTCAGAAGCAGTTTCGGGAATGTGTTTGCAAACACGAGGAGAAAAACATGCTAGCTCCGCTTCCCAAACAAATAGCGCTCGCACTTTTATCGACCTGCGTTGCCATCGGCGCAGCGCATGCCGCTCCCAATGAGGCCTCCGAGGTCACTCGAAAAGCCAACGACGCCTTGCTCAGCTACTTACCCTTTGCCAATAAACAAGACTTCGAAGACGCGAACCACGGCTTCATTGCCGATTTACCCAGCCCTGTGATCAAGGGCGATGCGGGCAACACCGTTATCGATCTGTCTCAGTACGATTTCCTCAAGACAGAAGGCCCGACACCCACCACCGTCAACCCGAGTTTATGGCGGCAATCGCAGTTGCTGGCGATTCGAGGTTTGTTCAAAGTGGTGGATGGCATCTATCAGGTGCGCAATATCGACCTGGCCAACATCACCTTCGTGCGAGGCAAAACCGGTTGGATCGTAATCGACCCACTGACCTCGGCGGAAACAGCCAGAGCGGCACTGGCGCTGGTCAATGACAAGGTTGAAACACTTCCGGTGTCTGCGGTGATCTTCACCCATTCACATGTCGACCACTTCGCTGGCGTGCGTGCCATTGTCACTGAAGCCGATGCGAAATCCGGCAAAGTCCCAGTGATCGCCCCTGAAGGTTTCATGGAGGAAGCGGTCAGTGAAAACGTGTTTGCCGGCACTGCGATGAGCCGTCGCGCTTCTTACATGTATGGCAACCTGTTGCCAAAAGGCTCCAAAGGGACCGTCAGTGGCGGCTTGGGCATAACCACGGCAGCCGGCACCATCACGCTGCTCGAACCGAACAAACTGATCGAGAAAACCGGAGAAACACTCAGCGTCGATGGCATCGAGGTGGTGTTCCAAATGGCACCCGGCACCGAAGCTCCGGCGGAAATGCTGTTCTACTTCCCGCAATTCAAAGCCATTGACCTGGCAGAGGATGCCAACCACACCTTGCACAACATTCTTACCCTGCGTGGTGCAAAAGTTCGCAGCGCGCAGAAGTGGGCCAGCGCTCTGGGGCAAACCCTTGATCTGTGGGGGGCGGATGCCGTGGTGTCGTTCGGTAGCCACCATTGGCCGCAGTGGGGTAATGATCGCGTTGTGCAGCATCTCGAGAAACAGCGCGACCTCTACAAGTACATTAACGATCAGACGCTGCGCATGGCCAATCAGGGCATGACCATGAACGAGATCGCCGAGGCGTTCGTCCTGCCTGATAGCCTGGCCAAAGAGTTTTATAACCGGGGTTACTACGGCAATCTCAAACACAACGTGCGCGCGACCTATCAGCTGTATTTAGGCTTCTGGGACGGTAACCCCGCGAACTTCGACCCGCTGCCGCCAGCAGAGGAAGCGAAAAAGTATGTCGAGATGATCGGCGCCGACAAAATGATTGATACCGCCACAGCGGCCTATGCCAAAGGCGAGTATCGCTGGGCAGCAACCGTGGCCAACAAGGTGGTTTTTGCGGACCCGAAAAACCAGGCGGCACGTGCCATCGAGGCCGATGCTCTGGAACAGATGGGTTACCAGGCCGAGTCCGGCCCGGCGCGAAACTTTTACCTGTCCGGCGCGCAGGAACTGCGTGGTGGCGTGAAAAAAATGGTCACGCCCAATACCAGTTCACCTGACATCATTCGCGGCATGACCACTGAAATGTTTCTCGACTTCCTGGCCATTCACTTGAATGGCCCTAGAGTCGGAGACAAGTCATACCTCTTCAACCTCAACTTCCCCGACATTAACGCCAAGTACGTGTTGACCGTAAAAAACGGCGTCATGAACTACAGCAAAGACAAGCAATTGGATAAGGCCGATGGCACTGTCACTCTTGACCGAACCACCCTCGACGACATTGCCCTGGGCAAACTGAAATTGGGCAATCTGTCGGAAAGCGGCGAAGTGACCATCGACGGCGACAAGGCCAAATTCAAGGAAATGCTGACCCACTTCGACCAGTTTGACTTCTGGTTCACCATTTCCGAGCCTTAGCCCAGGCGAGCCTGCACCTGTAAAGAACGCCCCACAGTTGGGGCGTTCACGTATCGGAGGTTGGTTGAGAAGGGGCATCTATCGGCCAAGTCGGGAAACCCGCCAGGAAATTTAGCTATATATTGGTTTCGCTGTCCTCGATGCGGTCAGCCATGCGTCGTCTAAACAAGGAGACCCCGATGACCACTGCACATGTTTTCATCGCCACCAGCCTGGATGGCTTCATCGCCCGACCCGACGGTGACATTGACTGGCTTTTGCAGCGCGATGATCAGAGCGAGGATCACGGCTACCTGGCCTTCATCGCCGACAAGGATGCGATCGTGATGGGGCGGGGGAGCTATGAGAAAGTGCTGACCTTCGACACCTGGTTCTACGACCGGCCAGTGGTGGTGTTGTCTCAACAGTTGGCCGGCTCGCAGGTGCCTGAGGCGCTAGAGGGCAAGGTGCGTTTTTCCAACCTCACGCCTTCAGACCTGTTGGCGGAAATGGCGAGCCAAGGTGTGCGTCGAGTCTATGTCGATGGCGGGCAGGTGGTGCAATCATTCCTGCGTGACGGGTTAGTCGCCGATATGGTGATCACCACTGTTCCCGTGCTGATCGGGTCGGGAAGACCATTGTTCGGGGCCCTTACGCAGGACATTGCTTTGAAGCTGGTCACCAGCCGGTGCTTTCCTTCGGGTCTTGTGCAGTCTACCTATCAGTTGGTGCCTTGATCTTCTGAAGGGGAGGCCGGATCAAAGGCGAGGGTGAGGGCGAGACGGCATCTCGTCCACGGTGCTGTCGTGAAAATCACCGCTTCTGGCCGATTACTACCCGTCGCGATAGGGAGCAAACTATCCAAAGCGGCCCCTTACGGAGGGCAGAAATCGGCCAATAGCGGACGGTTGCGTTACATTCACTCTAGAGGAGGCACAAGGGGGCTGATGTCAAACCTATCGATTCTCAGTCGGCTGGAGGACTCGCTGGCAGCCTACAGCAATGGAACGTTGGCTCGCGGTGTCTTCATAGCCTTCCTTAGCAACAGCATTTGTGCGCTGGAAGGTGTACCGCTCAGCGTTACCCATGAACTTCGAGAACATGAATACGCCATCGAGATGGAAGGTTATTTTGACGACGAAGGGTTCGAGTCCCAGCAAAATTTAGCTCAAGAAAGCCTGTTTGACTGGATACAGGAGCTCAAGCGTATTTACGGAGCCTAAGGTCTAGAACGCGATGAGGTCGTGTCCCGAACACGATGCAGCTTCCCCGCTGTATTCCTATCGACGCGGCTCTCGTGTCAGCTGTTAATCTCGCGGCCACTTTTTTTAATCTCATGCTTTATAAAGCAGCGCTTAGGTTGACCGACCTAAGCCTTAGAACAACGCAAGCGTTCACATCGTTTCCAGGCCGACAGTGGCCAGCCTCGGCCGGCTAGCTCCAAATCTATCGACCGCTCCTAACGGCTGCTATGGGTCGTTTTCAGCCCTTCGCGACAGGCAGAAATCGGCCAGTCGATCGACAGGCCTCATCTGTGAGCAGTAAGCTTTACCGCGATACAGGCCGGAAAACAGCAACTGCCGCTAGTAAAAACAGCAGATGGATTTCCCGCAAGGGATTAACAAAAGGGAATGATATGGGCATTTTTGATCGGTTGTTTGGTGGACGCTTTACCATGCCTCCACCCGATGAAACCAACCTCAGCACTACAGCGATCATGAAAGAGCTTCGGCCTGGCTCACAAGATCCAAAGCAAGGACAGGCCCTTAAGGCTCTTGCTCAAGCACTGTTGGCATTCGCTCCAGAAAACGAAAGCACCAGGCTTATCAGGCGCATCATGCGTAAATACGCTTTGGGGGAAGGCGCCTGCACTGCTCTTTCAGATGGATTGCTTGATGATGCAAGGGGACAGAAACTTGAATACCTCGTTCTGCTAAGTGTCGATTGGAAAGGGTACGACGGGTTTGAGTATCTGGCTCCCTATCTGACAAAGGCCATAGGCCTGAAGGAGCCTTACGGCTACGTGCATAACGGCACCTCATCGATGTCTGAAGTGCTTAACGACTTTGATAGATGGCTGACTCGGTTCGGTAAGCGGTACCTTCACCTAGACTCAGGAGGTGAAAATTACGACGGTTTTATCGTTGACTCGGGACGGGTGGAAGAAATCATTGAGCTGGCCCAACGTGCTGGTATTAACGTCAGTCTGGATAGCTTCTAAATTTAAAAAACAAAGTCGGGATTTTCGATGAGCGCTTTTGCGCTCGATTTCGGTCAGTCGTGACTGACTGCAATCGGCCGATTGTGTTGAAAAAGTCGGCTTTTCCGAAACACTCGAATATTGATGGACGAAAACACCTCAGTTGCACGCGGCTATGCGAAATCCGAGTCCTGAACTGTCTGCCAAAAATTCAGATTTCAATCTCAGGCGCGTACTTTTCTCGCGCGGAATTCGAAGCCGACAAGCAGTCATTCATCAAAGCAAGCGCTTCGCTACATGTCATCATGGCTGACAGCAGGTCGATAATCGACTTGTACTCCCATCTTTAATTCGTCTGAGCTAGCGACGCTCGAGGCCACTCCGAAGGACTTCTCCCATGCTTCACCGTATCGATGCCACTTACCACCAAGCGTCGTTCTCCCGCAGTAGTTGCGCATGGCTGACTATCGATGACGTCGCTATTGAGCAATGGCTATCCGGTCATCTCAATGATCCAGATGTCGCCAAACTTGGTCTTTCGCTGATGTGGTTGTTGGATGAGGACGAAGATGCGCTTGCGAAACGGCGCTTCATTCCCGGACAGGAGGGCACTTCCACAATCGTCCCGCTATTGGTATGCAGTGATGACATGGATTTTGACTGTACCGTGATGGTAGCGGAGCAAGTTGTCGAAGGCGCCACGGTGCGCTGGGCTCGTTTTGGTTGGAGCGTTTCCGGAAAGCTCGAAGTGGGTGTTTCGACCCGGTGGGACGCCAATAGCCAGCCGGTGAGCTTTGACTTAGTGAACTTCAACGCTGCATTGGAAAAGTTTGATGCGCTGGTGAAGACCAGCTCATAAACAGCGTTACACGCTCCGCGTACCTATAGCCAGAATGGGACAGGTTGAAAGCTCTCGCGACCGGCAGCTTTGGGTCGATTCTGTTGAAAAAGTCGGCCATGGTTTCCACGGCAGAGAATTACGCGCTTGAGATTGAAATCTTTACCTTGAGCAGAGGATTCCGGGCTCAGATTT
>LNAP01006455.1_pt1 | contig 18390 bp, 15 predicted proteins | sample 602601 | NCBI WGS metagenome assembly LNAP01 (sample SAMN02440304, study PRJNA202911) | soil metagenome | biome: Subtropical and temperate rainforests or woodlands; isolation source: soil samples (1 kg each in a 20% v/v slurry with milli Q water) were... ...
AAAAATGCACCACTCTCAGGATTATCCTTTGTTGAATTTGATCAATGCTTTATTTGGCAAGGCGATGATACTGACCTTGAAGATGCCTGTTGGCGCAGGCATGTAGAACAACAATCATGGCTGGATAAACTTTCTCATTTATTTTCACTTGTTGTAACACTGCAGCAGCGCTTGAGAGCTATGGATGATTTTCTGTTGCAGAATGAAATTAAACTGATTGATGATAAAAAACATCAGAAAGATTTCTTCGCTACAGTGAATCGTTACTGTGCTTTAGAGCCTCACGAATTGTTGGTAGATGCCACTAAGTCTGCAGAACTTTATAAAGTACTGGCAGACGTCATTGCACAGAATGAAGTGCATTCTGTTTCTTGTCCATTTGGTGGATTGAATATTTGGCGCATATTTGTGGAAGAGCAGATAAAGCGTGCTCAGAAGCTAGTTTTGCCACCGCAAGAGGCTTTTTCTCTATATGGCCCTGATAGTGGCCTTAATAACTTGCCTGAAGATTGGGGTGGTTACGTGCATATTCCGTGTGAGGGCATGTGCGATGGTGATGTTATCTTCCTTCCAAACTGGCGCGTATTTCACGCTGAAAAAGCTGGTGCAGATGGCAGTCTGGCCGCAGCGCTCCGTATGAAACTCTGCCGTTATTTGTTTGTTCCTAAAGAACGTGGATTGGGTGAGCTGGCTTGCGCCACAAGAGAAGAAATTGGTAATTGGGTACTGTACCGCGACAAGCAAAATGTAAAAGCTTCATCCAGCAGTCAATCTAATGAGTTATCACTCTCGATCAAAAAAGCCGCCAAGCTAATCTCTGAAGCCGATGCAATATTAATCACTGCGGGTGCTGGAATGGGAGTCGATTCAGGTCTGCCAGACTTTCGTGGCAATGATGGATTCTGGAATGCTTACCCAGCGTTGGCTAAGGCAAATATAAAGTTTTACGATATTGCTTCACCAAATAACTTTGAACGAGATCCCAAGTTGGCTTGGGGTTTCTATGGTCACAGGCTCAATCTTTATAGAAATACCAAGCCGCATACAGGGTTTCGTATGTTGCACGAAATAGCCGCAAACAAAGAGCATGGCTATTTTGTATTTACCAGCAATGTGGATGGGCATTTCCGCAAGGCGGGGTTCGATCCTAAACGTATCTGTGAATGCCACGGTTCTATCCATCATCTGCAATGCATCAATGGGTGCTTGCATCACATTTGGGACGCGGGTGAGTTCACGCCAGAAGTGGATGAAGAGAATTGCCAACTTTTGAATGAGCCGCCTAAATGCAGCTGCTGTGGTGATATTGCACGCCCAAATATCCTCATGTTCAATGATTTTAAGTGGGAAGATAGTCGCTTCAAGATGCAACGCCAAGCATTGAGTGAATGGCTTGCTCGCACTAAGCGTGTTGTGATTATTGAATTAGGTGCAGGGCAAGATATTCCTACAGTTCGCCATTACGGCGAGACGTTGGGCTGGCCGCTGATTCGTATTAACCCGCGTGATCCAGATCTAGGATCATCTTCAGGAGTGAGCCTTCCAATGGGTGCATTGGCAGCTTTAAATGCAATTTATTCTGCACTGAATTGATTATGATAATTTTATATGCGTATGTTGCCGTGGTTTTGGTATTAGCCAGTTGGCTTGGTTTTAACATGTACAACAAGCTGGATCAATACGACTGGCATTATCATCAGTCTGATATTTGGCTTGATTTTTGGCTAAAGGTAATTCTTTGGCCTTTGATTGCTGTATTGAGACCAAGCATGCTATATCGGCCTGCATTCAAATTTGATCGACCTTGGGGAGATGCAGCTGAGTGTACAAGGCAACGGATAAGTTTTATGGATAGCCCTCCACCATGCGGCTCAATTATCACCTATCTTACCTTTACAGGCGATGACAAAGAACGAAACGGAATTTTTTACTTTAGTGCGGCTAATGTTCAATCGATGGCAGAGCATATGAGTAAAGAGCATACGTCATTAGAAGGCATGTATGGAGCTGCAAGATGGACATCATTTAGGGATGAATCGCTTTCTGAAACTACAGAAGTGCCAGAATTGCTGGTTAATTTTGATCATATTGCTGAGGAGTTGATTGAAGCTGGGCATGGGCAGGTCGGATGTTTAGCATGTGACAAAATTTATTCTGTTTCTGAATTGGAAAGAAAATCAATTGGTTTCCCTGCATTAGCAAGAAGTGGCTGGATCTATGCGAATTTTATTTGTCCAGCGAGACACTCTCTACTCTTGCGGGAAGTGATGCATATCATGAGAAGAATGCCGGATGATTGATGGCTAGTCGTAAGTTTGATAATCATCCGATCGCGCTTTATTCCAATTTGATGGAGTGGTTGCACTTTCTCAACATGCGTTCAGCACCTGCTCAGCAGTGGTTATCTACTATCCAATCAGCTAAAGGCATCCGAGAAGATGAGATTCACCGTTCTGGGTTAGTCAACTTTCTTATTGAATTAGAACCTACACAGAAAATTAACAAATCTGAATTATTGTATATTGCTCAAAAAGGGTTATCTGACTGCAGCATTACTATCAAAACAGAACGCACAACAACTTATGTACCCGCATTGCAGTCTGTAGCATTCACATCCGATATTATTCCAAAAAAGGTGCTGGACAGTTTTGCTGATGCTGAGATTGTTAGTTGTCACAAGCTAGCTTCTTTTAATTACAAGATAGTAAGGCTTAAATTTACAAACATGTTCGGCAGCGGTGAAAGTTGGGTTGTATTCGATCAACATTGGCATAGATTTAAACCTTACAGAAACTACACAACCGCTGTAGATGCAGTTGATTTCTTGTACTCAGTTGCCAAAGATAAATTTAGTAATTACTCCAGTAATTCACCAAGAAATTATTACGAACGCTATTCATTACTTGGTAAAAATAATAGCTACAAAGAGTGGCTAGTGTGTCTGCCGAATTGGCAAGATGAGTTTGAGCAACCACATTTTGATCTTATGAATGTGATCTTGCATCTACGTACTTCTGAATGGAAAGATACTGACAATCAACCATTATTATTGATTGATGAAATTCAAAGCGACTGGCATGCCGCAGGAAGAGAACATGGCTATTATGAAATCGATGAAGAAATTGATCCATATAATCCTGATGCAGTGCCTGATGTTCCTTTTAAAAAAGAGTGGTATGAGTTAGGGGTAAAGCTTGCCATATGGATTGCACTCCAATCGGGTCATAACAGAGTCGCTTTTACAACAAGTAACGTACATAAAGCTCGCTATGGGCAAAATCTTGATGGATTTGATTTGCTATATGATCAGCTCATTCCCAAAGCGCTTGCTAAATTAGCAGATAAATTTAAGTGCAGTCTTGATCTAGCTAATATTGAAGTTAGTAAACCAACCGATACTATTCGTTTTAAAAATGGCACTGGCTGGGAATTGCGAAAGCAAGGGAAAAATGACGATGTTCAAATTATTAGGAACCAAGTCGTAGCTATGCGCTACTTAAAAGGTCGCGGACAAAAGCAAGAAGAAGAGGTACGCATTTTAGAAGTGTCGCCGGAGTTAACTGAATTAGTAAAATCTAAGGGATTGCCATTATTTGGCTGGTGGTGAGATGGTGAAAGAGATTTTCTTAATATATTGGGTGAAAGAAAACTAAAAGTTGGGTATATACATTCAACAGAGAGAAAACTATTTAAGCTGTTAAAATTTCCGTTTTAAAGTTTTCTGAATTAAAAAAATTTTGGTTGTACATTAATTTGAGTAGCTTAGTTTCGTATTAAAATTATGTACCAATAAGTGTACCAAATAAATATTGTTCTTTGATAAATCCATTGAAATAAGGGTTTTAAAGCAATAGTTAATATTTAAATTCAGAACATTGAGTAGTCAGTGTAATAATTTAAGTATTTAATTTGATCGCATGAGTGATGGGTTAGTATTGTCAGTTAGATAATTTTAATAAATTGTTACGATAATAATGCGCACAAATTCATCTGATCAGCCCAAAATCGCAAATCGAATCTGTCATATTATTGCCACAACCGAAGGCGCTGCGTGGGTCTTTGAGCAGCTACGAGACTTAAGAAACCGTTTTGGCTACGATGTTACGGTTATTTTAAACGGAGAAACAGGTGCTTTAGTTGATCGCTTTAAAAGCGAAAATATCCGCGTGCTTGTCAGCGATTTTAATTTTCTTGGTAGCGGAGATTTATTATCCGTACCAAGAAAAATATGGCATCTTAAACAGTTGCTAGAGCGCGAGCGATTTGATGTTGTGCAGACGCATCTTTTTCACTCCATGGTTATTGGGCGCATTGCTGCCTGGTTTGCAGATGTTCCAGTTCGTCTGGCAATGATAGCCGGGCCTTTTCACCTTGAGGCCTATACGCCGAGATGGATAGATGTAACTACGCAGTGGATGGAGACTGCATTAATCCCTTCGTGTGAATATACGCGAACGCTTTACCGCACAGCAGGCGTCTCTGCAGATCGTCTTAACATTATTTATTATGGCCCGGATGAAGAAAAATTTAACCCGGTTAATCATCAGCAGGCAGATTTACGCAGTGAGTTTGGGTGGCCTGATCGTGCACCTATCATTGGTATGATTGCTTATTTTTACCCTGAGCTTGGCGTAAATCGCTGGACTCCTCCGGCAGTTCAGGGAAAAGCGGTTAAATGCCAAGCTAATCTTATTAAGGCTATGCCAGCTATACTTGTAAAATTTCCAACGGCAAAACTTGTTTTTGTTGGCTCGGCCTGGGGAGACGAAGGTGAGAAATATTTCGTTAAGATGAAAAGTCTGGTAGAAGAGCTCGGGTTGTCTGACTCTATTAACTTTACCGGCTATAGAACAGATATACCTTCTATCCTCAAATCATTGGATGTCTGTGTGCAAGCTTCGCTAAGCGAAAACCTGGGCGGATCGATTGAGGGACTCTTGATGGAGCGCCCAATGGTGTCGACAAGAGTTGGCGGTTTGGTAGACAGCGTTATTGATGGAAAGACAGGCGTGTTGGTTGAACCTGATGATATTGCTTCTGGAATCCTGAGACTATTGGAATACCCGGCGAAAGCAAAAGCGATGGGGTTGCAGGGGCGGGAGTATATGCTTGAGAAATTTACGCTCCTGAAGACGGTAGAAGCGGAGCATGCGCTTTATCAGGCACTGGCAGCGCGGTCGTCTAAAGGATATCGATGGTATGTGCAGGCATACAGATTAATTTTAGGTGCAGCGGTTAGTGTTTACCTTGCTTTACGTTATCGCTTTCTGGATTCCAAATTATTGCCGGCACTTGATTCAGGCTGGAGGCCTTGGCGTTTTGTAGGTACGCGCAGATTTTTGATAAGGGTTATAGATGCGCTTATCAGGAGATTGGGTCCAGCAAAAAAGCCAGAAGCTACAGTTACTCAACATGAGGATATTGAAATCAAAGTTAATAAGAGCGAGAGGTTTTATTCAGTAGATGTATCACCATTACCACAGATAAAGTCCAAGCTCACTATGTTGGCAACTATGGCACTATATCGTTTTTATTCATTTATAGGTCGCCAGAAATTAGGTTGGGGATTAAGAAAACGAGCGATGAATATTTTACGTCGCTTGTTTTCTAAAACGTAAAACTAAGCGAATATTCTTGAAATATACACCTTGCTTTAATGCCACACTTTGGCTGGATGTTAGAGCGAAGCTGCCATAAAAATTTCTTTAAGATGAAACAGCATTTCATCCAATTCTGGATCTGTAATTGTAGGGTGAACCAGAAAAGCTAAACTGGTTTCTCCTAGCTCCTGTGCTATAGGCAGTCTCTCTGCAGGTTTTAATCCTGAGTTTTCAAAAGCCGGCTCTAAATAAATTTCAGGGCAGGCACCCTGAAAGCAGGGTATTCCTCTTGATCTGATTTCATCAATGATTCTATCCCGTGACCACGCAGTGGCGAGATATTGGGGGTTAATGAATATATAAAATCTGTAATAAGCGTGATTTATATAATCCGGCACATCTTGAGTTCTGAATAAGTAGTATTTGCGGCATTCGCCTTCAATCTTTTTTGCGATTTGATTACGGCGCTGATTCCATTCAGTAATGCGATCGAGCTGTATCAGACCGATCGCTGCCTGCATTTCCATCATTCTCCAATTGGTTCCAAAATTCTTATGTATGAAACGAAACCGGTTGGAGAGGGGGGTGTTATTTGTTTTCTCCCTGTTCTTGCCATGATCCTTGTATGACCACATAGCTTCAAAAAAAGCTGTGTTGTTTGTTGCTACCATACCTCCTTCACCACCGGTAGTTATAATTTTGTCCTGACAAAAAGACCAAATGCCGATATGACCTATGGAACCAAGCGATTTTCCTTTATATTTTGCGCCATGGGCTTGAGAGCAGTCTTCGATAACCTTTAATTCAAAATTATCAGCCAGGCTCATAATTTCATCCATTTCGCATGGCATGCCTCCTAAATGTACGCAGATAATAGCGCGCGTGCGCGGAGTTATTAATGCGGAGATGGTTTTGGCGCTTATGTTCTGGCTGTTTCTATCGACGTCTGCAAACACTGGAATGCCGCCTGCCAGAACAACCGAAGAAGCTGATGCAATAAATGAGCGGGGCGTCACAATCACTTCATCCCCAGGTTCGATTTTTATAGCTTTTAATGCTAATTCAAGAGCTGCGCTACCATTAGAAACGGCAATAGCATGCTTAACTCCAATCCATTCAGCATAACGAAGTTCGAAATTTTTGCACAAGGTGCCTGTCCAGTAGTTAACCTTGTTTGAAATGAGCACGTCTGATACTGCTTTGGCTTCTTCTTCAGAGAAGCTAGGCCACGGTGAGATTTGCATATTATTTAGCGCCCTGGCGTTTTCTGTGTGAATGGATATGCCGGAACGCCAATGACCACAGCGCCGTCTGGGACGTCTTTTACTACAACAGCACCCGCTCCAACAATTGAATCTTTACCAATTTTTATACCTTGAAGTACAGCAGCACCAATGCCGATTAGTGCACGTTCCCCTACAATTACGCCTCCCGCAAGGTTGGCTCCCGGCGAGATATGAACCCCGGTAGAGAGTTGGCAGTCATGGTCCACAGTAGCTCCTGTATTGATTATGCAGCTACCGTCAATCCCGGCGCCGTAGTTTACAACACTGCCAGCCATCATTACGCAGCCTTCCGCAATGGATGCATATTTACTTACTGAGGCCATGGGGTGAGTGAGCGTTTCAAGCCGCGAGCCGCTAGTTAAAAAATCTCTATGCAGTTTAAACCGAAGATGGTTGTCACCGATCCCTATCACAACTCCATCGAATTCGTTGAGCTGTAACATTAGGTCACTTATGGAGCCGCCGATATTCCATGGACTTTTATTGATGATGCCAGGTGCAGCATCATCAAATCCGGTAACTGACCACCCAAGAATCTGCGCCATATCTGCAATGACTTTGGCGTGGCCTCCGAATCCTGCTATGGCTAGTTTTCTGGTTTTAACCATTTAATGCCTCATGACTTTTTCAATATATTTGATTCTAAATGTTTTTGTATTGGAGTAACCATTTTGTTGTTAAGAGAAATTCTGCTGACAGGCGGGGAAATGAGTTCCTAGCCGATATGAAAACAAGCTGTTGACGGAGATATTTTCTTGCCATCAGTAGATATTGATGAAAATTGGCGAAAGATTGTTCTATCGGCGCTTTGCTGTGCAATGTTATTATTCTATTGATACTGTAGATATTTAATTTTACGCATAGCCTATCCGAGCTGAGCTTATAAGGTTTTGTCAGTTCGGTATCCTGTTAATTTAGATCGGTATTATTTTATGACGTCAGGCAATCTTTTTATTATTTCAGCTCCTTCCGGTGCAGGCAAAACCAGCCTGATCAAAGCCTTGCTGGCTGATGATAAAAACATAACACTTTCTATCTCACACACAACGCGCAAGCCCAGGCCGGGTGAAGTAAATGGCGTTGATTATCACTTTGTAGATGAGCCTACATTTCTGTTGATGCTGGGTGAGGCGCAGTTTCTGGAAAGTGCGCATGTGCATGGTGCGCGCTACGGCACCTCGCAATGTGCGGTAGATGCGCCGTTAAAAGCTGGGCAAGATGTTATTCTGGAAATTGACTGGCAAGGTGCGCAGCAGGTACGTCATTTGTATCCGGATGCGATCAGCATATTTGTGCTGCCGCCTTCCATTGAAACACTGGAGCTGCGCTTGAACAGCCGCGGGCAGGATAGCCAGGAGACGATCGCAAAGCGGGTTGCTGCGGCGCGTGAGGAAATGAGCCACGTCGGGGAGTTCGATTATGTTACAATTAACCATTATTTTGAAGAAGCACTGCAGGATATCCGCGCGGTCATTCGTTCACGCCGGCTTGTAGCCGCCAAACAGTCGAAACACTTACTTAGTTAGCACTCGTTAAGCGTTTTTAATTAAACAATAGGAATATATCAATATGGCACGTATAACAGTAGATGATTGTTTGGAAAAAATCCCTAACCGTTTTGAATTAACTTTGGTTGCAGCTTACCGCGCACGTCAATTGCATAATGGTGCAGAGCCGTTAGTCAATGTGCAGAACTCGCGTGATAAAACTACAGTGATTGCATTGCGTGAAATTGCCGCCGGTAAAGTAGGCGTTGAAGTTTTAGCGCGCATAAACCCTTAAGTCTCAGGTGTGCTGCTAACATCAGCTAGCAAATTAACAGTTCTGGTAGTGAAGCACCATGTCAAAAACCGCACAAAATCTTAAAGCGGAATTATCAAAATCAAGTTCGGCTCCCTTGCTGCCTGCGGACAGCGAGGGCTCAGCCTTAAGTATTCGTCTCAAGCAGTATTTCAAACCACAGGATATAGAGCAGGTATTTGAAGGCTATCGCTATGCCGACAAAGCGCATGAGGGTGTGGTGCGTAAAACCGGTGAGCCTTATATTACGCATCCGGTTTCTGTGGCCTGCATACTGGCGGATCTGCATATGGACGTACCGACAATTCTGGCGGCGCTACTGCATGATGTGGTGGAAGATACGCATATCACCACCATGGATATCAAGGAAAAATTTGGCTTACAAGTGGCTGAATTGGTGGATGGCGTTACCAAGCTCGACAAAATCGAATTTCAAAGTGCCAGCGAGGCGCAGGCGGAGAATTTCCGCAAGATGCTGCTCGCTATGTCACAGGATGTGCGGGTGATTCTGGTGAAGCTGGCTGACCGTTTGCATAACATGCAGACTCTGGAAGCCATGCGCCCAGAAAAGCAAAAGCTGATTGCTAAAGAAACACTGGATATTTATGCGCCGATTGCGAACCGGCTGGGTTTAAATTCGGTGTATCAGGCGCTGGAAGATTTAAGTTTTCAGTACCTGCACCCGATGCGTTTTAACGCAATTTCTAAAGCAGTCATGGCAGCGCGCGGTAATCGCAAGGAAGTCATCAGCAAAGTGCTGGAGTCTATTCAGCACCAGCTTAAAGTGTTTCATGTAGAGGCTGAAGTCACCGGGCGCGAAAAGCATCTTTACAGTATTTACAGAAAAATGACGCGGCAGGCAACGCCGTTTTCACAGGTTTATGATATCTACGGTTTTAGAGTGATTGTTAAAGACCTGCCTAACTGCTATCTGGCATTAGGCGCGTTGCATGCGCTTTTTAAACCTATACCTAGCAAATTTAAAGACTACATTGCAATCCCCAAGGCCAATGGCTATCAGTCATTGCATACCACACTGTTAGGTCCGTTCGGCACACCGATTGAAGTGCAGATTCGCAGTGCGGAAATGCACAATATTGCAGACGCCGGTGTGGCAGCGCACTGGCTATATAAATCAAGCGACGCGCAATTGACGGTATTGCAGCAGCAAACACATCAGTGGCTGCAGCGCTTGCTGGATATTCAAAGTGAGAGTTCAGACTCTCTGGATTTTCTGGAACACCTGAAAGTTGATTTGTTCCCGGATGAAGTATATGTATTTACGCCTAAAGGCACTATTCTGGCATTGCCTAAGCGCGCAACCGCGGTTGATTTTGCCTATGCGGTGCATTCGGATATTGGTAACAGCTGTGTCGCCGTCCGTATTAACCATGAACTGGCGCCATTGCGTACCGAGCTCAAAAACGGTGATCACGTTGAAATCATTACTGGATCACTCGCCAAACCGAATCCTGCCTGGTTGAATTATGTAGTGACTGGCCGCGCCCGTGCGCATATCCGTCATTTCCTGAAATCTCAGCAATCGAGTGAAGCGGCGCAGATTGGTGAGCGCATGCTGAATCAGGCCTTGCGTGCTTTGCATGTCGATCCCAAGCAGATTTCAGATGAAAACTGGCAGAAATTGATACGTGATTACGGCGTCATCACAAAATCAGAGATTCTGTCAGAGATCGGCCTTGGTAAGCGCCAGAATGTTATGGTGGCGCATCAGTTACTGGCAACGACAGATGGTCATGTAGAGAAACACACCAAGCTACCCGCTAACGCATTGGATACAATCACTGTGCGTGGCACCGAGGGTATGGCCGTAATGTTCGCTCCTTGCTGTCATCCGATTCCGGGCGATCCGATTTTAGGCTTTATTAATAAAGACAAAGGGCTGGTCATTCATACGCATGATTGCCCTAGCGTGCGTAAATTCAAGCTGGACCCTGATAAATGGCTGGATGTAGAGTGGGAGCCGGAAAGTACACGCCTGTTCAAAACCAATCTTAATTTAACGGTTGCCAATCAGCCCGGCATGCTGGCAAAAATTGCGGCAGGTATCGCCGATGCTAATTCCAATATTGATAGCGTCAGTGTCGAAGAGTCTGATGGCAGCGCTTACGCGAATCTGTATTTCACAGTACAGGTGAAAAACCGGGTGCATCTGGCAGAGTTGATGCGCGGTCTGCGTAAAATTCCTGATGTAGTACGTATTAATCGCACTAAGGGTAGTGTTAACGGCAAGTCTGGAACCACCAAGGTCAACTTGCAGTAATTAACTTATAAAAAAACTAATTTTTAACCAAGTAACAATATCAATCATGACAACTCAATCAAATTCAAAACAAATCATTCAAACACAAGGCGCACCAGCTGCTATTGGTACCTATTCACAGGCGGTTAGAGTGGGTAATACCGTATATTTGTCAGGCCAGATCGGTCTGGATCCGGCAACTATGCAATTGGTAGATGGTATCGAAGCACAGGTACATCGTGTGTTCACAAATCTTAAAGCGGTTGCTGAAGCTGCCGGTGGTAGTTTGGGTGATGTGGTGAAGTTGAATATCTTCTTAACAGATTTATCACACTTCGCTCTCGTGAACACTATTATGGCAGAGTACTTTAGCCAGCCTTACCCGGCGCGTGCTGCGGTAGGTGTAGCTTCATTACCGCGCGGCGCGCTGGTTGAAGCTGACGGCGTGATCGTGCTTTAGGCATCATTACTGGTTGCGTGAGCAGTTTCTTAACTTCATTGCCCGCAGGGCTGCCAATTCCCGTCGATGATGGATTGGCAGCGCATTTAGAAGGTTTAAAGCTACCGGATGTTTCCTTTGTATCTACAAGTGGTGAGTTAGTTAACTTATCCCGATATCAGCAAAAATTAGTTATTTATGTTTACCTGCTCACTGGCCGGCCGGATGTCGCACTTCCTGAAGGTTGGGACGAAATACCGGGAGCACGAGGGTGTACGCCCCAGGCTTGTGACTTCAGTAACCATTATCAGGAGTTGCAGGCTTTAAACACGGTGGTTTATGGTCTGAGTTCACAAAGTACAGGGTATCAATCAGAACTCAAGAATCGCTTGCATTTACCTTTTGACTTGTTAAGTGACAGTGATTTTTTCCTGAGAAATATTTTAAGGCTGCCTACATTCAAAGTGAATGAATTATTGCTTTATAAAAGACTTACATTGATTGCGGAGCAAGCGGTTATTCAAAAAGTTTTTTACCCTGTTTTCCCGCCTGACCAGAATGCACGTCAGGTAATTGATTGGCTGAAAAGTCATCAATGACTATGCGTCAGCTGACTGAAATCAAGGCTTTCAGCAAGCCCCTCATCACCAACCTGGCCAAGCTGGGTATCTCTAATTTACATGCACTGCTGCTGCATTTACCGCTGCGTTATATAGACGAAACTCACATCACTGCCATCCGCGACTTGCGGGCCGGAGAGGCTGCACAAGTGGAAGGCGAGATTGTGCACGCGGAGGTAAGTTACAAACCGCGTAAGGCACTGATTGCAAAATTGGAAGATGCGAGCGGGCATCTGACTTTGCGCTTTTTAAATTTTTATCCTAGCCAAATAGCAGCGCTTAAAGTGGGTACCAAATTGCGTGTTTACGGAGAGGTGCGCAGCGGCTTCTTCGGTTATGAGATGGTGCATCCAAGCACGAAAGCCGTCGGTCAGAAAACCGAAGTGGCAGAAACCTTGACGCCGGTTTATCCGACGGTTGCCGGGCTGACACAGCCAAGTTTACGCAAGGCGATAGGCATTGCGCTTGCGCAAAACAGCATGGCTGAAACATTACCAGCCAATATATATCAGTTCATGCACCTGCCGAGCTTTGCTGATAGTTTACGCGCATTGCATCATCCGCCACCGGACTCTGATTTACAGGCTTTGGAGAATAAAGAAAGCCTGCATTGGCGCCGTTTGGCTTTTGATGAATTGCTGGCGCAACAGCTTTCTATGCGTAAGCATTATGCACGGCGACGCAGTGTGAGTGCGCCACAGTTCAGCCGCTCCAAGCGTTTAGTCTCAGCATTGTTAAAATCGTTACCGTTTGCATTAACACAGGCGCAACAGAAAGTAGCGGTAGAAATTGAACAGGATTTAACGCAGCCGCACCCAATGCAAAGGCTGCTGCAGGGTGATGTCGGCAGTGGTAAAACCATCGTTGCCTGCATGGCAGCACTGCAGGCTATAGAAAACAAATGGCAGGTGGCACTGATGGCACCTACCGAGATTCTGGCCGAGCAGCATTATCGAAAAATGCTTACTTGGCTTACCCCATTAAATATCCAGATCACGTGGCTAACCGGCAGCCAAAGTAAAAAAGAACGTGAAGCAGCACTGGCAAGTATTGCCGATGGCAGTGCGCAGTTCGTGGTCGGCACACACGCCTTGTTTCAGGAGGCGGTCAAATTCAAGAATCTGGGTTTGGCTATTATTGACGAACAGCATCGCTTTGGCGTGCACCAGCGATTAGCTTTGCGGCAAAAGGGACAGCCGGAGCCGCACCAGCTCATGATGAGCGCAACGCCGATCCCGCGTACGCTTTCCATGAGCTATTACGCCGACCTGGATGTTTCCGTGATTGATGAGCTGCCACCTGGGCGCACGCCTATCGTCACGAAATTAATTTCTGATATGCGACGTGATGAAATATTGCAGCGCGTGCGTGAGGCCTGTTTACAGGGCAATCAGGCGTACTGGGTGTGTCCTTTGATTGAAGAGTCGGAGGCCTTGCAGCTGGCAACTGCCAACGATACCTTTGCTTTGATGCAGAGTGCATTTCCAGAGCTGAAGGTAGGTTTGGTGCATGGGCGCATGAAACCTGCTGAAAAGCAGGCAGTCATGGCGGCTTTCAGTGCCGGTGAGTTGCAGTTACTGGTGGCAACTACAGTGATTGAAGTGGGTGTTGATGTGCCCAATGCCAGTTTGATGGTGATTGAGCACGCTGAGCGCATGGGCTTATCGCAGTTGCATCAGCTACGCGGGCGTGTCGGTCGGGGTGCCGCAAAAAGTACCTGTATTCTGTTGTACCAGAACAAGCTTTCAGAAACTGCGCGCGCAAGACTTAAAGTAATCTATGAGAGTAATGATGGCTTTGCTATTGCGCAGGCTGATTTGCATATACGCGGGCCCGGAGAGCTCCTGGGTGTTCGTCAGAGCGGTGTGCCTATGTTGAGAATTGCAGATCTGGAACGCGATGCAGATCTGCTGCAGGCGGCTAAGGGCGTCGCTGATTATTTATTGCAACATTATCCGGCTGAGGTAGATCAGCATCTTGATCGATGGATGAGTAGTGCGGGTGATCTGGTCAAGGTTTAGTTTTTGTTTTTTTGCTTTAAATTTCTACTCGAAATAATATTGCCTTTGTGATCTTACAGATGAAAATAAAGGGGATGTAAATGGATGGTTATAGAGTAGATGTATATTTAAGTTATGAGCAATTTTGCTCAATATGTATTAGTGGAGTAGAGGTTGGTAATGTTTGGGATGCCCAAAGTGAGGCTGTAAGGTATATATCTAAATTCAATAAAGATGTTCGCCCTTCAATGTTACAAACCGTTGCTGAGTCCGTGTATTCCACGTCTCCATTTACCCTTTAACTTTAATTTCGGCTGGCGGTTTCTTGCCCAACCACTTATTAGGCATAATTTCCATGGGTTTGTTTATGCGATAATTCACAATGTGAAAATCAATAAAATCTTCTCTCCTACCCGGCATCGTTGGCTTAAGCTGCCATTATCAAGCTGGCAATATCATGGCTGGCTGATAGAAAAGGGCTCATTAACGGCCAGACTGCAGCAAAAATACGCTGATTTTTGTGTTGAACCGGTGAGCGTGCGCTATCAAAAGCCTGCTTTTGAAGAAGCCGCTTTGCTACATATGGCTGTCAATGACAGTGCGCAGATTCGAGAAGTGCTTTTATATGGGAATGGCAGGCCGGTAGTGTTCGCACATAGTGTTTTGCCGCGCAAAAGCCTGCATGGTGAATGGCGAGGTCTAGGCAGGCTAGGTAATAAGCCATTGGGAGCCGTTTTATTCGCAAGCCCGGAAGTAAAGCGCACACCATTAAGTTATAAAAAACTGACAGCGAATCATACCCTGTATCAGCAGGCCATGCGCTATGCGGCAGGCAAGCCGGAATATTTGTGGGCGCGCCGTTCTATATTCAGTTTGAACTGCGCTAATATTATGGTGGTTGAGGTTTTCTTGCCCAATCTTCTTCAGCCGTGAGTGGGCTAATTGCTAATTTTTAATACCGATTAATTTAATGAGCTTAACTACAGCCATAAAAAAATTTGATGTCTATATCCGTTTAACACGGCTGGACAAGCCTATCGGTATTCTGTTGCTGCTGTGGCCAACGTTGTGGGCATTGCTGATCGCAGCAAACGGCAGGCCAGACTGGTTAGTCGTATTGCTGTTTATTGTCGGCACGGTGCTGATGCGTAGCGCCGGCTGCGTCATGAATGATATCGCCGATCATAAATTTGATGGTTATGTTGAGCGAACACAATACAGACCGCTACCCAATAAAGAGGCCACTAAAAAAGAGGCTTATTTATTAGCCGCCGCATTAAGCCTGGTGGCTTTTGCTTTGGTCAATTTGCTGAATCTGCTGACAGTTCAGTTGTCAGTCCTCGCATTATTTCTTGCAATCACTTATCCGCTCACCAAGCGTTTTTTTGCAATGCCGCAGGCTTATCTGGGCATCGCATTTGGTTTTGGTATTCCCATGGCTTTTGCCGCGATCAATAACGAGGTGCCGGCAGTGGCCTGGCTGCTATTATTGGCAAATATGTTCTGGGCTGTTGCTTACGATACTGAGTATGCAATGGTGGATCGTGACGATGATTTGAAAATCGGCATCAAGTCTTCAGCTATCACTTTCGGCCGTTATGACATTGCTGCGGTGATGATGTGTTACGTGGCTACTTTGCTATTACTGGCAGCAGCCGGAGCATATCTGCAAATGAACGCCTATTATTATGCCGGGCTTGTAGCGGCAAGCTTTACTGCTGTTTATCATTATTTCCTGATCAGAAATCGTGATAGAAAAAATTGTTTTAAAGCTTTTTTAGGCAACAACTGGTTTGGGCTATTTATATTTAGCGGCGTGGCATTAAATTACCTGACTCAATAATTCCTGCCAGCCTTATTCTGCTAGCTTAGCTTTCATCTGTTAAAACCCAATCAATCAGATTGGAGTCTTTCACAATTCTTTTTTGCTGTTTCTCGCCCATTACTGGTGTTGAGTTGCTTTGTGTAGCGGCAACCTCTTTAATGTGTTGAGAGAAGTCAATTTCGGGCGCTTCTAACGTCGGTTTGGTCTCAGCTAAGGTATGGCTCTCATCAAGGCTCGGCAGCGCAGTGACCTCAGAAATGGTATTGTCGGATATCGTTTCTGCAGGATTATGCTCAATGACATAATCATCAAAGTTTAAGGTCGGGAACGTCTCTGGTGCTGACAGTTTCTGGGGTAGCGCGTCATTAATATTTTCTGTTAATTCACCAGGTGACGTTTCGTAAACTTTATTAATTGGCTGGTTTGTAAAGCTGGCAGCAGTTTGCGACATCGCACCGGCGCTTGCTGCATGTTTAGATTTTGGATTGTTCTCGCTAGTGCTAATCAATGTCTGTTCAGCCACGGCATCTGCGCTGGCTGGGTTAGCATTAAGATTCTCAGCAATTTGTTTTAACATAAATAGCTGTTCGAAGATCTCTGGTTCAAAGCCATCTTCGGGTTGTGACTCACTGTTATAAATCAGATCATCTAGTAGGGCTAGTGCATGAGGAGAGCCCCACGCCATCTCCAGCTCTTTGGTAATGTACGGAAAGTCCTCTATAGTCGCCGTACCCGCTTTTTTTGCCTCGGCAAAGCTTGGCATATTAATGCGATAGTAATTATTACAGTCCGCAACGGTTTGTGCATAGTCAGCTTCAGAACCATGCGCGGCTGTTAGTGATAGCAGCTTCAGCCAGACTTTGGGAGACTCAGAGGGATGGTCGCCAAGGTAGTCTTGCAGCAGATGAATAGCTAGCCCAAACCGACCGTACTCGGTCAGTACATCGGCGCTTTCTAGAATATCTTCTTTAGCATTACTATTGATACTTGTGGTTAAGCTGCCGTTAGCAGGCTGCGAACTGAAACCCGATGCTATGTCATAGGTCGAGTTGCCATCAAACGCGTCATTAAAGTTAGAGTTTCTTGTGACGTTAGTATCATTATTGGCGCTGTTGATCGCTGCGTCAGTTAAATCATTGTTATCAAGCCAGTTGTGCTCGACTTTAGCTAAACGTTCATGCATCAGCTTGCGGCGTAGCCATGCAGCGAAAGCCAGAAATGCTAACAGCGCAATTAAACCGGCAGCGATTCGCAGTGTTCTTTTGGAGTCCTCCAATTGCATTTGGGCGTTTTCGGCATCACTTTTTAATTTTTCATTTGTAGCTTGCAGACTGATAATTTGAGTTCTTAACAGCGCTAAGCGATTGTCTATTGCTGTTATTTCGTCCATCACATCAGTGCTGCTCAATGGTAGAGCCAGTTCTTCACGCGATAAATCAATTCGAGTTTCGAGTCTTAAAGTTGGTTGGGGAAGCGTCAAGTTTTCTGCTAAGCGGGAGTCTCCGCCTGAAATACTCAGATACGGTTTAGACTTAACTGCGGGACCATCTCGATTATCGGCATTGGTTGTTGCTTGAGGCAGTCCCGTGTATATCGCAGTTAACTTTTTATCTGTGCTGGATGTTTTGTTGGGTTGTGGCGCGGTCCTTTTTTTGCTGATATTTGCTTTTGCAGAGTGACGTGTAGCCGCTGTATTTGAATCAATACCTGCTCCACTACTTACAAGGCTTACAGCTCTATTTTGCTTGTGGCTTGAGTCATTCGTAGCCGTTGAATCACCTGTGCTGGTTTTAGCGTCATTTTGTAACGGCGGGTCAAGTAATACTACATAATCGCGGTTGATGTTGGGTTCGCAGTGGTGGGCAACGCGTAGATTAAGTATCGGTTCAGTGATGGCTAGATGACTTTTAATGATGAGTTGATAGCCATCGGCCTGATGTTTAATTGTAAGTGAGGCATTGGTGAAAGCAGGTGACGCGCTAGTGTCTGTGACAGAAAAGCAGCCGGTATCTGGCGATTTTTCAACATCAGTAATATTTATCTGGGCAATTAAAGGTTCTCCTAGGCTTGATATAACTGCAGCATCATTGATAGCAAGGGCCAGACTTAAATTGCAATAGGAGAGCAATAAAAATAAAGATAATCGTAAAATGTTTTTTATTTTCAATTGTTAAGGTAATTTCTTGATAAGAATTTTTAATGTTATTATTGCGGGCTAGCAGAGATAGTGATTAATGTTTTAACTGTGTCGGTATATAAAGACTGAGCATGATGTAAAGACTAGGCATGATTTATACCAGTCCTATTATACGGTGTAGAAACATCTGTTATAGTTGTGTAATACAATGATTTACATTGCATTACAATTGGACGCAAGGGTTTTTGATCTACAAGCAGATGCTTTTAAGAAAAAAACTCATTATTAAACATAATTGTATTTGACAGCGTGTATTGTTTCGGAATAAAATCCGCCTCTTAATTTTTTTAGCTCATAGTATTGGTAACACGATGAAAACCTTTTCAGCAAAATCACATGAAGTGAAGCGCGATTGGTTTGTGG
>LNAP01003605.1_pt1 | contig 18385 bp, 15 predicted proteins | sample 602601 | NCBI WGS metagenome assembly LNAP01 (sample SAMN02440304, study PRJNA202911) | soil metagenome | biome: Subtropical and temperate rainforests or woodlands; isolation source: soil samples (1 kg each in a 20% v/v slurry with milli Q water) were... ...
CAACCTGGTGATCGGCCCCTGGCTCTACAAGAACCTGCCCTGGGACCCCACCAAGGACCTGACCGCCGTGGCCCATGTGGCCTGGACGCCCGTGATCATTGCCACCAGCGCCAACAGCAAGTTCAAGACCCTGGCCGATGTGGTGGCCGCTGCCAAGGCTGCGCCCGGCATCATCACCTATGGCTCGCCCGGCAACGGCACGTCCATCCACCTGGCGGGCGACCTGTTTGAAAAAGCCGCAGGCATCAAGCTGAGCCACATTCCCTACAAGGGCTCGAACCCCGCGCTGATCGACGCGCTGGCGGGCAATGTGGACCTGCTGGTGTCGTCACTGCCCTCGGCCATGGGCCAGATCAAATCGGGCAAGCTGCGCCCGCTGGCGGTCACCTCGGCCAAGCGCAGCTCCTCGCTGCCCGATGTGCCCACCGTGGCCGAATCGGGGTTCAAGGGCTTTGACGTGAGCACCTGGTATGGCGTTTTCGCCCCCGCCGGCACGCCCGCCAGCGTGGTCAGCACCCTCAACGCTGAAATCAACAAGCTGCTGGCCATGGCCGACATGAAAGCCGCCATCCAGTCCCAGGGCGCCGAGCCCGAAGCCATGTCGGCGGCGCAGTTCGGCACCCTGCTCAAGACCGACTACACCAAATGGAAGGGCATCGTGGAAGCCTCAGGCGCAAAGATTGAGTAGCCCCCCTGAGAGGCTGAGAATCTTTTGCGCATGCCCGCTCATCACGCCAAAACGCACCCGGTGGCCTGGCAGGCTCAGTCTCTTACGACCAGCACCGGGATATGCACCACGCCCAGCACCCGCTGGGTGACGCTGCCCAGCATCAGCTTTCGGCCATGCGAGCCCATCACGATGAGGTCGGCGCCCGTGCTTTGCTGTGCGCGCAGGATACCGTCGTGCACCGCGTGGCCTTCGCCCACCACCGTAGTGACTTGGATGCCGGCCTCGGCCATGGCTTTCTTGGTGGCATCGAGCGCGCTGTTGGCCTCTGCCGTGGCAGCGCTCAAGTATTGCGCCTGGCCATAGGCGAAATCAGCCCCCACGCCCGTGAAGGGATACGGATCGATCACATACAGCGCCGTCACGGCGCTGCCAAAGGTCTTGGCCAGGGCCGCAGCCTTGGACACCGCGAGCATGGAAGTGTTGGAGCCGTCCACAGGAACCAGAATGTGTTTGAACATGGTGCTTCTCCTCAAGTTGATGGGGCCAGGCGATGGCCTGGAAACAGGGCTCCAGTGTGGCGGCCCACCACACTGTGCGTCTTGATTCGCATCAAATCAAGGTGTCGTGGCGCCGTGGCGCCATGGCGTTATGGCAACGCGGCCTGCGTTCGGGGCTGGGCCACCACGTCCGCGCCCTGAAAGCTCCCACGTCGGCAGGTCACCACCAGCGTGTCGCGGTAACCGCCTGGCAGCGCGGGCTGGATGGGCGTGGTCTCGTGGATCATGCGAGCGTCGTCCAGCAGCATCAGCGACCAGGGCGCGCTCAGGGTAAAGCGCTGGCCCGCCGGGCCCGTGGCTTCAAACACGCGCGTTTCGCCGCCCTTCACCCCCTCGCGGGCCACCAGAAACACCGCCACCAGGTCCACACCGTCGCGGTGCGCGCCCTCGGGCGTGGGGCGGCCAATGCCATCGGTGGTGTCGATGCGAAACTGGTGCGCCTCCACAAACCAGCGCACGGGCGCATCGGGGCCGGCAAACACCGCGTCGGACAAGGCCGCCAGCGCCGCCAGCAGCTGCGTCCACACGGGCTGCGCCACCGTTTCGGGCGCCATGGGAGCAAACCAGCGCTCCATGCCGCCATGCAGCGCGTTGTATTCCAGCGGCTGCCAGTGCGCCCGGTGCGGCACCTGCACCACGTCACCGTGCACCACTTCAAAGCAGGCATGGCGACGGCGGCGGTAGCGGCCACCGTCTTTCAGGAAATCGTCGGGGGGCAACGCGGCCCAGTCGGCGGCCAGCGCCTGCAGGTCTGCCAAGGAGCAACCAGACCACGCAGCCACATCGGGCGGCGACAGCACGGCGTAGCCGGTGTTGCGCAACTGCTCGGCCACCCCATCGGGACGGGTGAAAGGAGGAGAAAAAGTGACTTCAGCCATTCCTCAGAGCTTAACCGCCGATGCGGCCCGCAGGCCCCGGCGTTCACGGGTGGGGGGCTGGGGGGCAGATCAGTCGCGATGCCCGTGGCCCTTGCCACGGCCTTCACCGCGCCCGTCGTGCCGGTCGCCCCGGTCGTGCTTGCCGCCGCCGCGATGGCCATCGTCCCAGCGGCGGTCATCCCGACCGTCGTACCCAGGCCGGCCACCGTAAGACTGGCCGCGAACCGGCTCTTTCACAAAGTACACCGGCTGGCCGCAGGCGTTGTAGCGGGCGCAATGCTTGCCCCAGTTCTTGGCGTGACCGGGCGGCACATGCATGTAGATCGGGGAGCGCTGCACCATCACGGCCGGCCGCTGGATGATCACGGGCTCGGCATAGATCAGGGGTGGCGGCGGCGCGTTGCCAATGTCGATGCGTCCATACACGCCGGGAGCCAGCTGCCCGCTCACGGTCGAGTTGATATAGGTTTGCGCCTGGGCGCCTGCGCAAGCAACCAGCAGCAACGCCGTGGCAGCCCCGGACATCAGGTGACGAAAAGTGAAATTCATGGGGGGTCCTGGTGGATCGAAAAACCACCCAGTTGTAACAAGATCGGCGGGGTTGATCGCCCAATGCTGCGCAAAAGATGTAAGCAAATGGTCAACAACGATGCAATGATACCTATGAAAACCCGCCAATGCGCTTTATCTACAGGTGCCAGCAGCTATGTTTTTAGTAGCATCTGGCAGGTTGTACATTCCCCAACGATGGGCTTGCGGCATGGGCTGCAGTAGCATGGGGCTATCCCCGCCAGGCCAGGAGACCGCGATGCCCTACGAACGCCGCCACTTCGTCCGTGTCAGTTTTGATGCACCGGCCCTGCTCGCCACCGCCACCGATACGTTCAGCGTGCATGTGCTGGACCTTTCGCTCAAAGGCGCACTCATCACGGTCCCCGCCCAGGTGCAACTTCAACCCGGACTGCGGTGCCAGCTCACCTTGTCGCTCACTGAAACCGGCAACCACATTGCCATGTCCACCGAGGTCGCCCATGTGGAGGGCTTGCACACGGGGCTGCTGTGCCGGGGCATTGACCTTGACAGCGTGACCCATCTACGCCGCCTCATCGAGCTGCAGCTCGGCGACCCGGCCCTGCTCGAACGAGATCTGGCCGAGCTGATGCACGCGGCCCCGGCGCACTGAAAAGCAAGCGCGCCAGGCCGGCGTGCGGTTGAAGTGATGCTTAAACCGGCTGGTGCGCCATGGCCAGCCCTTGCCATCGGCGGCTTCAGGGGGAAGTTTGTGGCGCTTCCTTTTCCTGCAACAGCCGCCACATCACCTTGCCGCTGCCGCTCTTGGGCAACGCACTGACAAACTGCACCATGCGTGGCACCTTGTACACCGCCATGTTCTCGCGGCACCAGTCGATGAGCTGCTGCTCGGTGGTGTCCTGGTGCGTGGGGCGCAGCACCACCACGGCCTTCACGGTCTCGCCCCGGTAGTTGTCCTTGGCGGCGATGATGCAGGCCTCCTGGATGGCAGGGTGGCGGAACATCAGCGCCTCGACCTCGGCCGGCCACACCTTGAAGCCGCTGGCGTTGATCATGCGTTTGAGCCGGTCTGTCAGGAAGAAATAACCGTCTTCGTCCATGCGCCCCAGGTCAAAAAGCGCTTGCCCTCCAACTCGATGAAGGCGCTGGCCGTGGCATCGGGCCGCTTCCAGTAGCCCTCGAACACCTCGGGGCCGTGGATGATGATTTCGCCCTGCTCGCCCACGGGCATTTCCTGCAGGGTTTCGGGATCGACCACGCGCGCATCGGTGCCGATGAACGGAATGCCCAGGCACTGCTGCTTGGGGTGATCGGGCGGGTTGGTGTGGGACGGCGCCGCTGTCTCCGTGAGGCCATAGCCTTCGGTGTAGCGCAAGCCATAGCAGTCCAGCAGGCGCTGCGCCACCGCCTGCGGCATGGCCGCGCCGCCGCCGCCGATATAAACCAGGCTGGAGAGGTCGTACTGCGCGAAATTCGGACTGGCCAGCAGGTCGATGACCATGGTGGGGATGTTGGTCCAGTTGGTCACCTGCCAGCGCGAAATCAGGCGCCCGGCCAGGTCGCGGTCCCACCGGGGCATTACCAGCAGCGTGGCGCCCATGTGGATGGATGCGTGCATCACGCTCACCATGCCCGTGATGTGAAACATGGGCACCACGGCCAGCGTCACGTTGTCGGCCGTTCCGTTGCCCCACAAGGTGCTGGCCACCGCGTTGTGCATGATGCTTTGGTGCAGGTGCATACAGCCCTTGGGCAGGCCGGTGGTGCCGCTGGTGTAGGGCAACAGCGCCAGATCGCCAAGGCCCACCGCCAGCGCGGGCGGCGCGGCGGTGCAGGCCAGCGCATCGGCCCAGGCGTGCGCCTGACCACCTTCAAGGGCAGGCAAGGCATGGCGGGTGCACAGCCACTCGCGCCAGGCGTCGGGCGGTGCATCGGGGCCTGCGACATCCGCATCGAACGCATCGGTGAACTGCGTCACCACCAGGTGCGCCAGGCGCTCGTCCGGCGGCAGTGCGCTGCTGGCCTGAGCCAGCTCGGGGGCCAGGTCGGCGGTGGTGATGGCGACCTTGGTGTCGGGGTCGGTGATGTAGTGCTTGAGCTCTTCGGCCCGGTTCATGGGGTTGACTGGCACCACCACCGCATTCGCGCGCAGGATGGCAAAGTGCGCCATCACCAGCTGCGGGCAGTTCTGCATGCACAGCACCACGCGGTTGCCGCGCTGCACGCCCAGCTGCGCCAGCCGCGCGGCCAGGCGCTCGGCACCTTCCATCAACTGCCGGTAGCTGATCGTGCTTCCAAAAAAGACCAGCGCTGCCTTGTCTGGATAACGTCGCGCACTGATGGCCAGGTTGTCCCACAGTGACGTGGCAGGCAGCGTGATGGCGTGGGGAAGGCGGCGGGGCCAGAACTTGTGATGAGGGCGCATGGGGCAGACAGTCTCCTTGTGCTCTGCAGCCTAGATGCCACGCATAGGTCAGGCAATGGGGATGACCCGCGCCAGCGTCACCAAAGTGACCGATGTATCACCGCTTGCATGAAGGCGGCGATGCGGGTCACTGTCGGTCGGTGGACCGCGTGGGCGGCTGGCCTCGGCGAGTCGTTGGCGCCACCGATGGGTCAAAGCAGTCACTCAACGTTTGAATTCGACGAGGGAAGGGTTGAATGGCTGGTATCCTTCTACCAAAGCTGCATGGGTGACATTTTGGAAGCCCGCAATTTCAAGGTGTTTTTGGAACGGTTGGGTGGTGTCAGTGACACCATCTGAGCTTGAAAGCCGGAGATGTGGAGATGTCAGATTGACAGATAGTTCAGCGCATGAAAATGGCCAAGACAAGAAGGCGCTGACCAGTCAGACATTGCTGCGCGGTCTTGACGTGATTGAAGCCGTAGCGAATGAGCCCCTGAGTATTTCTGCCATTGCAAAAAGCACAGGTATCACTTACAGCACGGCGCACCGTATCGTCTCGGTGCTGGTGCAGCGCCATTATCTGAAAGCTGATAGTGGCAAAGGCTTTTCTTTGGGGAGCAAGGTCCTGGAGCTGGGTTTCATGGCGTTCCGTCAAACCACCCTGACGCGCATAGCTCACCCTTTTCTGGAGCGACTTGCACTCGACACGCTGGACACAGTGCACCTGGCACGCATCGAAGCTGATGCAGTGATTTATCTGGACAAGATTTCTAGCCAGCGCTCCGTAGAGATCAGCTCCCGCATTGGGGGGCGCAAACCACTCATCTCGACAGGTGTTGGCAAAGCGCTCATCCTGGATTGGAGCGACGAGGAATGGGGCGCGTTACATCACCGAACTGGGTCCGTGCTGCGAGAAAAAATAACCAAGCCGCAATGGCTGGCATTGATGCGCGGTTATGCACAGGGTGGTTATGCCTTTGATCTTGGCGAAGACGTGCATGCCATCCGTTGTGTTGCCGCCCCCGTGCGTGATGGCAGCCGAAAAATTGTGGCCGCCATCAGCGTCTCCAGCACCTTGGATCACATGGACCCTGAGCGCATGCAGCAGCTCGTCCCCATTGTCAAATGCGTCGCCGCACAAATCAGCGCCGAACTGGGAATGCGTGTCTGAAGAGACGTCACTGACGACTTTGTGAGCAGATCTCGGTGCGAGGCTGCGACTTACAGGATTTTTCCTGGATTCAGGATGTTGCTCGGATCCATGGCGTTTTTCAAGACTTTCATCAACGCGATTTCTTCCGGGCTGCGGCTATGGCCCAGCCACTGCTTCTTGTGCAAACCAATACCGTGCTCGGCTGATACGGACCCCGAATAGTCTCTAATAATGGCGTAGAACGCCTCTTCCAATTGATGTTTGGTGACGCCATCTTTGGGAATGGGGCCGACCACTGCGTGGATGTTGCCATCCCCCACGTGACCAAAGAAAACCACCTTCAGGTGTGCGAATCGCTCTGTCATGACATGCATGAGTTTTTCAACGCAGTGTCCAATTTTGGAAATGGTCACGGACAGGTCGAAATTGAGGGTCGGGGCGTTGTCCTGCAACATCTGGGATACCGAGTCACGCAAGGCCCAGAAGTCTTCTGTTTCAGCATGGGATTGCGCGACGGCTGCATCCTCAACCCAACCCTGTGCCATGGCCTCTTCCAGCATGGTCTGAAAACGTTCAGCCTCGGTTGCGGGGGCCGCACCCTGCATGTCCATCAACACATACACCGGGTAATGCGTGGGCAGTGGCGCCCTGGAGCCTGGAATCGATGTAGCAGCGCGGTAAAAATCAGGCCACATGACTTCAAAAGCACTGACCCGGCCTGAGAGGGATTGCTGCGCGTGACGCAGAAATTGCACGACGGCGTTGAAGTCCGTCAGGGCGACCAAGGCGGTATTGGCGCCGGTCACCCTGGGGTGCAGGCGTAGCACAGCTTGGGTAATGATCCCCAGCGTTCCTTCGCTACCGATGAACAAGTGTTTCAGGTCGGGGCCTGCATTGTTTTTGACCATCTGGTTCAACATGGACAGCACCGTGCCGTCGGCCAACACCACCTCCAGACCCAGCACCAGTTCACGAGCCATGCCATAGCGGATCACGCGGTTACCGCCTGCATTGGTCGACAGGTTGCCGCCAATCTGGCACGAGCCACGAGAACCCAGGTCCAGCGCGTAAAAAAATCCTGCTTGCTGCGCAGCTTCCTGAATGACTTGCAGGGGTGTACCGGCCATAACGGTCATGGTGGCCGAATCAGTGTCGATGGCGGTAATGCCGCTCATACGTTCCATCGACAAGACCACGCTACCTTGGCTGGGAACGGCGCCACCCGCCAAGCCCGTCAGGCCGCCTTGTGGGATCACTGCTTGTCCGTGTGATTGACAGATGCGCAAAACCTGCGCGACTTGCTGCGTGCTACGTGGCCGCACCACGGCCAGCGGAATGCCGCCGCGTTCGTCGCTCCAGTCTTTCAGGTATTTATCGCTGATTTGGGCACCGACGAGAACGTCAATGTCACCGAGTGCCTGTTTGAGCTCGGTTAACACCGAGGCACAGAGAGCGCTTGACGTCGCGTCAGATGGGGTTGTCAGAGAGGAAATCATCTCGGCATCTTCAGAAAATTTGTATATGTTGAAATGTACTTGTATAAATTGACACTATTTTACTGTGCCTACTATAATCCAAACGTGGACTCATGACTCAAAGTGACCCATCAAACTATTCACAAATCTGGAGCAAATCGACATGATTTTCAAAAACCCTCAACAACTTTCACGCCGCGTTGCCATGGTGCTGGGCCTCTGTGCCGTCTCGTTTGGCCTTTCAAGCCAAGCCCTTGCCGCTGACAACATCGTGCTCAAGGTAGGGCATGCCGCGACGACTAGCAACACGGGTCACCTCGGTCTGGAGTTCATGGGTAAGGAGCTCAAAGACAAGACCAAGGGCCGCGTCAGCATGGAGATCTTCCCGAATTCGCAACTGGGCAGCGAACGCGAACTGATCGAAAGCATTCAATTGGGCAACGTCGACATGGCGTTTGTTTCCTCGGCTTTGCTCGGCAACTTCAACAAGCAATTTTTTGCCCTGGACATCCCGTTCATGTTCAAGGACCGTCCCAGTGTTTACCGCGTTCTGGATGGCGACATCGGCCAGGGCCTGCTGGGTAGCTTGAGCAAGGTTGGCATTCAAGGCGTGGGTTACTGGGAAAACGGGTTCCGCCAGTTGACCAACAGCAAAAAGGTCATCAGGACCCCTGAGGACTTGAAAGGCATGAAGATGCGCACCATGGAAAACGAAGTGCACATTGCCGCTTGGAAAGCCATTGGCACCAACCCCGCACCACTCGCTTTTGGTGAATTGTTCACTGCGCTGCAACAAGGCACTTTTGACGCACAGGAAGGACCGATCAACCTTTTCTACGACATGAAGTTCCAGGAGGTTCAAAAGTTCATCACCAAGACCAACCACGTCTATTCACCGTTTGTGGTGATGATCAACCCGGCTGTTTACAAGCGCATGAGCGAAGAAGACAAGAAGATCTTCGCCACGGCCTTCAACAACGCCAAGACCTACCAGCGCGACCTGGCCCAGAAGGCCGATGCCAAGGCCGAAGCCGCCATGCCCAAGGTGACCTTCACCACCCTGACACCGCAAGAATTCGCGAAATTCTCGGAAAAGATGGGCCCGATCTATGACCAAGTGAAGAAAAAAGTGGGTCCGGAAATCGTTGACAAGATCATTGCTGAAGTCAACAAGAAGTAATTTCGATACAAAACTTTCATTGCGGGCCTTCACCGCAATCCATGAACTCCGGACTTGATCCGGGGTTCAGCATGACCAACCCTTTTGTGTCATGGATGTCGGTGCGTTTCCGGCAAGACGCCCCTTTTTCGATCAAGAAAACCACATGTTCAAAATCATCGACAAAAATCTGGAAGAGGTTCTTCTGGTCTTACTGCTGACGCTCATGTCCGTGCTCATTGGGGTACAAATCGTGATGCGCTACGTGGTGGGGGAGTCCCTGACCTGGTCAGAGGAGCTGGCCCGCTACTGCTTCATTTGGGCCACCTACATTGGCGTGAGCTACGCCGTCAAGGTCGGCGCCCATATTCGCGTCGATGCCGTCACGGACATGCTGCCCGTATCGACCCGGCGCTACGTGAACCTGTTCTCCTACTTCATGTTCATCGTCTTTGCGGCGCTGGTCATGAAAGAAGGTTACGCCCTAACCGCCAAAATCTTCAGCTTCGGCCAGGAGTCGTCGTCGCTCGGCTTACCCATGGGTTATGTCTACATGGCTCCCACGGTCGGCTTTGGCTTGGTGGTTTTTCGCATTTTGCAAAAGATGGTTGAAGAAGTAAAAATGATTCGCAAGGGAGAGCCAACATGATTTCCCTTTTGCTTTTTGGTCTCTTCCTGGTTCTGCTGGTCACCAGCGTTCCTATTGCCATTTCTCTCGGCTTGGCGGCCACCGGGGCGCTGTTTTACAGCGGCAAGGTCAGCAGCAGCTTTATCGCGCAAGGCTTGGTCACGTCCATCGACTCCTTTCCCCTGATGGCGGTGCCTTTCTTTATTCTGGCGGGCGACTTGATGGGCCATGGCGGCTTGTCCAAGCGCTTGCTTAATGTGGGCAATGTGTTTTTTGGCCGCTTCACAGGGGGGCTGGCCATCATCGCCGTGGTGACTTGCATGTTCTTTGCGGCCATCTCCGGCTCGGGTCCTGCCACCGTCGCTGCCATTGGCACCATTTTGCTGCCTGCGATGACGCGTGACGGTTATCCCAAGGGCTTCTCGATTGGCCTGGTGGCTTCTGCTGGTTGCATGGGCATCATCATTCCGCCCAGTATTCCCATGGTGATTTACGCCACGTCGTCCAATGTGTCGATCAGCGCGATGTTCCTCGCTGGTGTCATTCCAGGGTTGTTGATTGGTTTGTCCCTGATTGCGGTGGCCTACTACAAATCCAAAAAGAACAACTACCGCGGCTCTTCAAGGAAATACTCCGCCCAAGAAATCATGGCCACCGTCAATGATGCCAAGTGGGCGCTGTTGGTGCCGGTCATCATTCTGGGTGGTATTTACGGCGGCATCTTTACGCCGACCGAGGCCGCTGCTGTGGGTGTGATCTACGGTTTTATCGTAGGCACTTTCGTTTACAAAGAGCTCAAGTTCAAGGACTTGTACCGAATCATTGCAGGTTCGGCGCTGACCTCGGCCTCGGTCATGATCATCGTTGGGACCGCCACCATCTTTGGCCGGATTCTGGCAATTGAGCGCATCCCGGTCATGCTGGCCGAGTACATCGTGCAACTGACCAGCAGTCCCGTCATCATCTTGATGTTGATCAACATTTTGCTGTTGTTCGTTGGCATGTTCATGGAAACCCTGGCCGCCATCATCATTCTTACGCCCATTTTGCTGCCCGTGGTGATGGCCGTCGGTGTGGACCCGGTGCACTTTGGCATTGTGGTGATTGTGAACCTGGCCATTGGCCTGGTGACACCGCCAGTGGGAGTGAACCTGTTTGTGGGCGCCCGGGTGGGTGGGTCTACCCTTGAAGCCGTTTCCAAGGGAAGCATTCCCTTTCTGATCGCCATGTTCATCGTGCTCCTGCTGGTGACCTACGTGCCTTCGCTGTCTCTGTTCCTGCCCAATCTGCTGGGCATGTAAGCCCAACTGCCGGGCAACCGTTTTATCCCATTCAATTTCCAGGAAAAACCATGTTTCAAAAAATCAAATGCGCCCTGATCGGCCCCGGCAACATCGGCACCGACCTATTGGCCAAGTTGCAACGCAGTCCGGTGCTCGAGCCCGTCTGGATGGTGGGCATCGACCCCAATTCTGACGGCCTCAAGCGCGCCCGCGAGATGGGCATCAAGACCACCGCCGAAGGTGTCGACGGCCTGGTGCCCCACATGCTGGCCGACGGCGTGCAAATCGTCTTCGATGCCACCAGCGCCTACGTCCACGCCGACAACAGCCGGAAGGTCAATGCGCTGGGCGCACTGATGATCGACCTGACTCCGGCTGCCATTGGCCCCTTCTGCGTGCCCCCGGTCAACCTGATCGAACACGTGGGCAAAGGCGAGATGAACGTCAACATGGTCACCTGCGGTGGCCAGGCCACCATCCCGATGGTCGCAGCGGTGAGCCGTGTGCAGCCGGTGGCCTACGGCGAAATCGTCGCCACCGTGTCCAGCAAATCGGCTGGCCCCGGCACGCGCAAGAACATCGACGAATTCACCCGCACCACCGCCAGCGCGGTGGAAAAGGTGGGCGGTGCCAAAAAGGGCAAAGCCATCATCATCCTGAATCCCGCCGAGCCGCCGCTGATCATGCGCGACACCGTGCACTGCCTGACCGAAGGCGAGCCCGACCAGGCCAAGATCATTGAATCCATCCAAGCCATGATCAAGGAAGTGCAAAAGTACGTACCCGGCTACAAGCTGGTCAACGGACCGGTTTTTGACGGCAACCGCGTATCGGTCTTTTTGGAAGTAGAAGGCCTTGGCGACTACCTTCCCAAATACGCTGGCAACCTGGACATCATGACCGCCGCCGCCGCCCGCACCGCCGAGATGTTTGCCGAAGAAATCATCGCTGGCCGCCTTACGCTGCAATCCACTGCCGCCTGAATCGCCAAGGAGAAAACACAATGACACAAGCCAAAAAGATCACCCTGCACGACATGACCTTGCGCGACGGCATGCACCCCAAGCGCCACCAGATGACGCTGGAGCAGATGAAGTCCATCGCCTGCGGGCTCGATGACGCCGGTATCCCGCTGATCGAAGTCACCCACGGCGACGGCCTGGGCGGCTCCTCCGTCAACTACGGCTTTCCAGCGCACACCGACGAAGAGTATCTGAGCACCGTCATCCCGCTGATGAAACAGGCCAAGATCTCGGCCCTGCTGCTGCCCGGCATCGGCACCGTCGACCATTTGATGATGGCCAAAGACCTGGGCGTCAACACCATCCGTGTCGCCACCCATTGCACCGAAGCCGATGTCAGTGAACAGCACATCACCAAGGCCCGCGCGCTGGGCATGGACTCGGTGGGCTTTTTGATGATGGCGCACATGGCCAGCCCGGACAAACTGGTGACGCAGGCCAAGCTGATGGAAGGCTACGGTGCCAACTGCATCTATGTCACAGATTCGGCCGGTCACCTATTGCCCGACGGCGTCAAGGCACGCCTGAGCGCGGTGCGTGCCGCTCTCAAACCCGAGACCGAGCTGGGTTTTCATGGGCACCACAACCTTGCTATGGGCGTGGCCAACTCGATTGCCGCCATTGAAGTGGGTGCCACACGTATTGACGCCGCCGCCGCAGGCTTGGGGGCTGGCGCGGGCAATACCCCCATGGAAGTGCTGGTGTCGGTGCTGGACCTGATGGGCATCGCCACCGGGGTCGATGTATACAAGATCCAGGACGTGGCCGAAGACTTGGTGGTGCCGATCATGGACTTCCCGATCCGCATCGACCGCGACGCGCTGACGTTGGGTTACGCCGGTGTGTATGGTTCGTTCTTGTTGTTTGCCAAACGCGCCGAGAAGAAATACGGCGTCAGCGCCCGCGACATTCTGGTGGAGATGGGCCGACGCGGCATGATCGGTGGCCAGGAAGACATGATTGAAGACACCGCCATGACGCTGGCCCGCCAGCGCGGCATCGTGCCCACAATCGAATAATCTGAAGAGGACCTTTTAGGGATGACCTGCATAACTCCCTGCGGTCGGTGATAGCGCGGCCTCGGGCGGTCCACTGCGTTGCTTTTCTTGCCAATAGCCGAGCTATTGGCCGTAAAAAGACGTCTTGTGGTCCATCCCGATCCGCACTACCACCGACTCGCGAGGGTTGTGCAGGTCATCCTTAGCACGTTCTTAAATATCAACTCTGAATCTGCGCCCACAGCTTGTCCAGCCGCTTCACGCTCACCGGCTGCGGCGTGCGCAGCTCTTGCGCGAAGAAGCTCACGCGCAGTTCTTCCAGTAGCCAGCGCAGCTCTTGCATGCGCGCGTCCACCGCGCCCTTGCGCTCGGCCACCAGGCGCCAGTAGCGCTGCTCTTGCGGGCGCAATTCGGCCAGCTTGGCGGCGTCGCGGGCGGGGTCGGCGCGGTATTTGTCCAGCCGCAGGGTGATGGCTTTGAGGTAGCGGGCGTAGTGGGCCAGTTGCGCCCAGGGGGCTGCGGCGATGAAGTTCTTGGGCACCAGGCGTTGTAGCTGCTGCAGGGCGTCCGCTGTCGCATCGGGCGCGTTCTTGGCGTCTTTGATCTTGCGGGCGGCTGCCGCGTATTCGGTGAGGATGGTGGCAGCCAGGCGGGCCACCTCGTTGGCGATCAGCGTGAGGCGGCCCCGGCCCTCTTCCACGCGGCGCTTGAAGGCGAATTCGTCGGTGGGCAATGGGTCCAGCAAAAAGGCGCGGTCGAGTGCCACGTCGATGATCTGGGTGCGCAGCTCCTCCTGCGTCCCCAGGGGCATGAAGGCCACGGCCATCTTTTGCAGATCGGGGATGTTCTTTTCAAGGTACTTGAGCGCGTCCTTGATCTGCAGCGCAAACAATCGGCGCAGGCCCGCGCGGTGCTTGGCGGCGGCCACCTCGGGCTCGTCGAAAACCTCGATGGTCACGGCGTCGCCCCCGTCGATGAGCGCCGGGAAGCCGATCAGCGTCTGGCCGGCCTTCCTGATTTCCATGAGTTCGGGCAACTCGCCAAACGTCCAGGTGGTGTAGCGCTGGCCTGCGGGGGCCGATGGCGTGGTGCTGGCTGGTTTGGCGGGCTGGGCAGGCTGAGCGCCACCTTTAAGTCCTGATTTGATAGCTGCTTGCGCATTACCATCAAGCGCTGCAGGCACATTGGACCCGGATTTCCCACCTTCTGCCGCCGCACCGCCGAGCTTGAGCCCCGCCAGCGCCTGGAACGCACCACGCGCCTTGGCACCCCACTCGGCCTTGAGCGCGCCCAGGTTGCGGCCGTGGCCCAGTTGGCGGCCGTGCTCGTCCACCACGCGGAAGTTCATGAACAGATGCGGGCTGAGCATGTCGAGCTTGAAGTCCGCGCGCTTCACGTCCAGCGAAGTTTCGTCGCGCACCTGCTTGAGCAGCACATCGGTCAGGCTGCCCGTGCCAAAGCGCTCCGGCGCGCCCAGCAGCTCGGCCAGGCGCGTGGCCGATTCGGGCAGCGGCACAAAGCGGCTGCGCGGGCGCTGGGGCAGGCTTTTGAGCAGGGCCTGGATCTTGTCCTTGAGCATGCCGGGCACCAGCCATTCGCAGCGCTCCTCGCTCACCTGGTTGAGCACGAAAAGCGGGATGGTCACAGTGATGCCGTCGCGCGCGTCGCCGGGCTCGTGCAGGTAGCTGGCAGCGCAGTCCACGCCACCCAGCCGCACCGTCTTCGGGAACGCGTTGGTAGTGATGCCTGCGGCCTCATGGCGCATCAGCTCTTCGCGCGTGAGTTGGAGCAGGTCGGGTTGCCCGGATGTGGAGGCAAGCTGGCGCTTGCGGGACTCCTCGCGGTACCACGCTTCAAAGCTGTGGCCGCTGCACACCTCGGGCGGCAGTTGCTGGTCATAAAAGGCGTAGATCAGCTCATCGTCCACCAGCACGTCTTGCCTGCGGGACTTGTGCTCCAGCTCTTCGACCTTGGCGATCAGCTTCTGGTTGGCGGCCAGGAACGGCAGGCGCGTTTCCCAGTTGCCACCGACCAGCGCCTCGCGGATGAAAATCTCGCGCGCGGCGTGCGGGTCCACCTTGCCGAAGTTCACGCGGCGGTTGTTGTAAACCACGATGCCATACAGCGTGGCGCGCTCGAGCGCCACCACCTCGGCAGACTTCTTCTCCCAGTGCGGGTCCAGCAGCTGCTTCTTGAGCAAATGGCCGCCCATCTGCTCCAGCCACTGCGGTTCGATGGCGGCAATGCCCCGGCCAAACAGGCGCGTGGTTTCGACCAGTTCTGAAGCGATGATCCAGCGCCCAGGTTTCTTGTTCAGGTGCGCGCCAGGGTGCTTGTAGAACTTGATGCCCCGCGCGCCCAGGTACCAGTCTTCCTCGTCACCCTTGGCACCCACGTTGCCCAGCAGACCCGCCAGCATGGACAGGTGCAGCTGCTCGTAGCTGGCGGGCTGGGTGTTGATCTGCCACTTGTGCTCGGTCACCACCGTGAGCAGCTGGGTGTGGATGTCGCGCCACTCGCGCAGGCGGCGGATGCTGATGAAGTTCTGGCGCAGCAGCTGTTCGTACTGGCGGTTGCTGAGCTTATGGGTAGCGGCTGGCGTGACAGCGGGTGCGGCAGGCGCCGCCACAGGACTGGCACCGCCGCTGCGCTGCGCCACCGGCAGGTACGCCTGCGAAGGCGCCTTCTGCGCGGCCATGGCCTTTTGCGCGCGGGCCGACGGCAGGCTGGGCGCTCCGCCCCGGGCCTCGTTGATCCACTTCCACAGCTTCAGATACCCGCTGAACTCGCTCTTGTCGTCGTCGAACTTGGCATGCGCCTGATCGGCCTGCTGCTGCGCCTCCATGGGACGGTCGCGCACGTCCTGCACGCTCAGGGCGCTGGCGATGATGAGCACTTCGTCCAGCGCCTTGCGGTCACGCGCCTCGATGATCATGCGGCCCACGCGCGGGTCCAGCGGCAGGCGCGACAGCTCCGTGCCCATCGGGGTCAGCTCGTTGGCATCATCCACCGCGCCCAGTTCGGCCAGCAGCTGGTAGCCGTCGGCAATGGCGCGGCCCGAGGGCGCCTCGATGAACGGGAACTGCGTGACATCGCCCAGGTGCAGCGACTTCATGCGCAGGATGACGCCGGCCAAGGACGAGCGCAGGATTTCCGGGTCGGTAAAGCGCGGGCGGCCATTGAAATCCGCCTCGTCGTACAGGCGGATGCAGATGCCGTTGGCCACGCGGCCGCAACGGCCCGCGCGCTGGTTGGCGGCGGCCTGGCTGATGGGCTCGACCAGCAATTGCTCCACCTTGCTGCGGAAGCTGTAGCGCTTCACGCGCGCTGTACCAGCGTCGATCACGTAGCGGATGCCCGGTACGGTGAGCGAGGTCTCGGCCACGTTGGTGGCCAGCACGATGCGGCGGCCGGTGTGGCCATCAAAGATGCGGTCCTGCTCGGCCTGCGACAGGCGCGCAAACAGCGGCAGCACTTCGGCGTTGCGCATCACGGGCTGGTGCGACAGGTGCTTGCGCAGGTGGTCGGCGGCCTCGCGGATTTCGCGTTCGCCGGGCAGAAAGACCAGGATGTCGCCCGCCGCATTGCCCTGCCACAACTCGTCCACGCCGTCGGCAATGGCCTCGTTCAGGCCGTAGTCGCGGCTTTCTTCAAATGGGCGATAACGTTGCTCTACGGGGAATGTGCGGCCGGACACCATGATGATGGGCGCCGGACCTTTGGCACTCTCGAAATGCTTTGCAAAGCGGTCGGCATCGATGGTGGCCGAGGTCACGACCACCTTGAGGTCCGGCCGGCGCGGCAGGATCTGGCGGATGTAGCCCAGCAGAAAGTCGATGTTGAGACTGCGCTCGTGCGCCTCGTCGATGATGATGGTGTCGTAGGCGCGGAGCAGCGGATCGGTCTGCGTCTCGGCCAGCAGGATGCCATCGGTCATCAGCTTGACGGAGGCATCACGCGAAAGGCGGTCCTGGAAGCGCACTTTGAAACCCACCACGTCGCCGAGCGGGGTCTTCAGCTCTTCGGCAATGCGCTTGGCAACGCTGCTGGCAGCAATGCGGCGCGGCTGGGTGTGGCCGATGAGCTGGCCCCGAACCTTGCCATCGGGCCCCGGCTTGGCATTGCACTTGCCGCGGCCCAGCGCCAGAGCGACCTTGGGCAGCTGCGTGGTCTTGCCCGAGCCCGTTTCGCCGCACACGATGATGACCTGGTGCTGGCGCATGGCCTCCATGATCTCGTCGCGCCGGGCGGAGACGGGCAGGGATTCCGGAAACTCGATGTGCAGGGGGGTGGGAACTGTGGACGCAGTCAAGGCAGCAACTTCATAGACAATCGCGGATTATCCCAGCCCCAGCTGCCCACCGTTTCCCGACCGCCACCCCCTTCGCCATGTCTGCCGTTTTCAACTTTACCTTCGTCCCCTGGTTCCGGTCGGTCGCGCCGTATATCCACAAGTTCCGCAACCAGACCTTTGTCATCGGGCTCACGGGCGAAGGCATCGCGGCGGGCAAGCTGCACAACATTGCGCAAGACTTGGCGCTGATCCAGGCCATGGGCGTGCGCATCGTGCTGGTGCACGGCTTTCGGCCCCAGGTGAACGAGCAGCTGGCGGCCAAGGGACATGCCGCCAAGTACTCGCACGGCATCCGCATCACCGACTCGGTGGCGCTCGACTGCGCCCAGGAGGCCGCAGGCCAGCTGCGCTACGAGATCGAGGCGGCCTTCAGCCAGGGCCTGCCCAACACCCCCATGGCGGGCGCCACGGTGCGGGTGATCTCGGGCAACTTCCTGACCGCGCGGCCCGTGGGCATTGTGGATGGCGTGGACTTTCAGCATTCGGGCGTGGTACGCAAGGTGGACGTGGCGGGCATCCAGCGCACGCTGGACATGGGTGCGCTGGTGCTGCTGTCGCCGTTTGGCTTCTCGCCCACCGGCGAGGCTTTCAACCTGGCCATGGAAGAAGTGGCCACGAGCGTGGCCATCGAGCTGCGCGCCGACAAGCTGATTTTCATGACCGAGGTGAGCGGCATCCGCATGCAGCCCGGCGAGCCCGAGAGCGAAGACAACCCCATCGACACCGAGCTGCCGCTGGCCACCGCCCAGGCCCTGCTGGCCACGCTGCCCACCGCGCAGCAGCCCACCGACACGGGTTTTTACCTGCAGCACTGCGTGAAGGCCTGCAAGGCCGGCGTGGAACGCAGCCACATCATTCCCTTCGCGCTCGACGGCTCGCTGCTGCTGGAGGTGTATGTGCATGACGGCATCGGCACCATGGTGATCGACGAAAAGCTCGAAGAGCTGCGCGAAGCCACCATCGACGACGTGGGCGGCATCCTGCAACTGATCGAGCCGTTCGAGAAAGACGGCACGCTGGTCAAGCGCGACCGCACCGAGATCGAGCGCGACATCGAGAGCTACACCGTCATCGAGCACGACGGCGTGATCTTCGGCTGCGCCGCCCTCTACCCCTACCCCGAGGCCCGCACGGCCGAGATGGCCGCCGTCACGGTGTCGCCGCAAAGCCAGGGCACCGGCGACGGCGAAAAACTGCTCAAGCGCATCGAGCAGCGCGCCCGCGCCATGGGGCTGGACAGCATCTTCGTGCTGACCACGCGCACCATGCA
>LNAP01002479.1_pt1 | contig 18377 bp, 16 predicted proteins | sample 602601 | NCBI WGS metagenome assembly LNAP01 (sample SAMN02440304, study PRJNA202911) | soil metagenome | biome: Subtropical and temperate rainforests or woodlands; isolation source: soil samples (1 kg each in a 20% v/v slurry with milli Q water) were... ...
GAAACTTCTGCGAAAGAAAGATCGCAGTGTTAGGTGGCAGCGCTGCGTCCCGTTGACTCAGTTGTTGAAAAATCAACCACATATAGTCGTCTTCTTGGGCAGAAAAGGTGGTTTTCGGCGTCTGATGTGCAAAAATCATACTCTTCAGATGGGCGCGCAGCTCGTAGTACTTGCAACCCATCTGCTGCGCCTGGTGACCCACAAAGGCAACGGACAACAGGTTCTCACTGACAACGTTGTCCACTCGGCGGGGTGGCAATGGGCGAAACTGCCGCTGCTTCATGAATGCCTGCCAGAGAACGTCGTTCTGCGCCGGTGTGAATTTGAGGCAGTACGCAGCAGGAAGCGATGCACTTGGTGGAAGAAGTGAGGGTGCTGATGCTGGTGCTGGCGGTTCCACAGCCGGGACGAGGATGGAGGAAGCACACGGTGGCGCCGTACTTTCAACAACCTCTGGGTGCGTACCCTGTGAGGAAGCGCGCATCTGCTTGTACTTGTACCACAAATACATCAGGCGCTGCTGCATCTGATCATGCTTCAACTGCAGCTTCTCTCGTAGAGGCTTCAAGACCCCACGCTGCGCACGAAAGGAAGGTTGGCCCGAAGCAATCGGTTCATCTGGGTCGTTGTATTTCAAATACATCTCCCAAATCTCTCTGTCTGTCTCCGACTCTAGCGTGAAGTGGCTGGCAGCATGCTCCTTGAAATGCGTCGTGTCTTCTTTGCGGGAAGTGGAAGGAACGTTCTGTGGGATGGATGCGGTGGTGTGAGAAGTACTTGGAGCGAGGGCAGCAGCTGTGGAAACTGGCTGGACCGTACGATGCTGCTGGTGCGTGCGCCACAATCTTTGTAATCGAAGCGACAACATTTTATGCGTCAGATTGTATTTCTTCTGGAGAATAGTCGCCACACCAGGGGGTGCGTTCAAAGATGGTAGCTTGGTCGTGTAAGGCAAGTCCGGGTCGTTGTAGCGAAGGTAGGTATGCCAAATATCTCGGTCGGCTTCAGAGACGTAAAGCGGTTCGACAGAAAAACTCTCAGTGGCATCGTTTGTTGTGATGTTAGAGCTTTGGGGAACAAATTGGGCTGCAGTGCCCACAGACACGTCATCTTCGTCAAAGGATGGGGCAACGATGTCACGAGAGTTCTTCTGACCAGACTGAGAAACGGTGGAATGCGAAACAGAGGGCGCTACAGAAGTACCCACAGATGACACACGCAACTCATTCACGACACGCTTTGGCTTGTGAGCACTGTCGGTAGGTGGTTCTTTTCTTTTCCGGACAGGTGTAATCTCAAGCTCATCAGAGTCTCGTTCGGCGTCAAGAATAAGATCGTTCCAAGCTTCATTGTACGAGCTGCTCGATGTCATTTCTGTCGTCTTAGCAGACGTGGTGGACTTGTCGCTCTTCTTTGTTAGCATTCCGATATATTCCTTGAGTTTTTCTTCTAAAAGCACAGCCTCTGTTGATTAAATCCAATCGACAGAGAATTAAATCATAAGTTTCTTGGGAGGAGGTTCAACACTTACCCAACTTGTTGGGGAGCCTGCGCTCAACTTCAGTAGTAGAAAGCAGTCTGTAAACGTCTTGTTTTACAATCCTGCATAAAAAAAGGGGTAAAAAGTTATGGACATATGATATGCTGATGAATGTGGACTAACAACGCGTACCGCCAACGATTTTTCATTATGTCCACTATATTCTAGCAGCTGAATTTGAACGTTGAAGAGGTCCTTAACCTATTCACTTATGATCACATCGTCACCGAAAGTTACAGAAACTGGGAAAGTGAATCCAAACCTTCGAAGTGGGCAAAGTGATGAAACCGTAAACAGAAAATCGCAATCAAAAGAAAACGGTTGCAACAACCATTCGCTTCTGCTCAGTTGTAATACAGTGGTATTTACTTAAAAGAAGCGCAACAACAGTAGATTAAACGGCGACTCTCCGACTAATATATAGTACAATAAAGCAAACTAAGAACTTTTATTCGGCACTGTTAGTTGCGTACATGCAAAGATATGTAGAGCTACAGCTTAATATTCATTTCCTAACACCTTCTTCCAGCGCTGCCGGGTCGCCCCGGTGCTCCTATTGAGCGCTTTGTCCAACTCGCTCCAGTTTACACTTTTGCCTGTGTACATAGAGATTAGCATGGATTTAGTATATTAAAAGTTGATATGAAGGCTTTAGTGAATACTGAGGAACATAACCAACACAAAGTACAAGCAATCGTACCTGCTGCTTTGGCATTTTCAATCCAGCTCTTCACAAATTCATCTTCTTCCGGTGAGAAACGCTTGCACCGATTGTGGTTCACGTCATCCTTCTCGACAGTGGCAGTACTCAGAAATGGTTTCTTAGGATTGTGCGTTACACTAGGAATGTGCGCTACACTAGGTCGATTGCCCCCTGCCCTGTGCATAATGGCCATAATCATACAATCCACAGTAGTCTTCACTTCCAACCGAATCTCATCGTTGGTTCTGGTTGGAGCCTTATAGGCAGCACGGAAGGTGTTGTACAAAGAAGGAAGTGAGCCAACAGATGGCTTTGGAGTTTGTTGCAGATCGACGATGACTTTCCTAATACTCTGACCATTGGCAGGTTTACCTGTACTAGGCGGCTGCGGTTGCAATACGGTAAGATAACGCACCAGGGCAGAGAAAGGAGGGCGCTTTAGCTGTGCATCTAATTGACGCCAGCTGAGTTCATGCAGTCCATTCCCTGTGCCAATCCAATCTGTTACCGTAGTACGTATCAAATCATCCTCTGCAGCACTAAACGATCTGCTGTGACTATTGGTACTACTAGTCTGTGGAGCATACGTATGAGAGTCATAAACGTCTTCCGTAGTAGTGATAGCAAGTAGCTCATTCTTGATAATCGTGGTAGTATGCAACACAGTATGGGTAGGGCTGGTGTCTATAGTATTTCGGAAGTCTGCGGGTGGACCTTCCTCCGCTACCATATGAACAATAGTATCTACTGCTGCTTGTTCAACAACATCCATTGTCTCACCACTGTCGTCGACGTTATTCTTTACGATCGAGGTTTCAGCAGTACCGTGTATATCTGTTTCATTATTCATCATCACACCATCGCTAACATCGGCACTGCCATTCTTATCAGCACTACCATCAGCATCGACGTTGCCAGTAGTACTACCTGATCCCTCGTTGCTATCAGGCCCAGTAGTGGTGATCGCCTCGCTCTTATTCTCAGCCATCATAGCAATTCTCTCTTGCACCATTGGCTCCAGTACGCGTTGCCAACGACCCCTCGCTGCCAGCTTGGGTCTAAAATAGCACATAGAAAGAAAAGTGATAGGCATAAAACAAAAAATACAGCTAAAACAAAAAAGTCTCAAAGAAAGCTTAGGCTTATACATATCAAGAGGATAAACACATATACAACCAACCACAATTTCGTACCGTTGCAACTGTTCATCCAGCGCATTCCAAAATCTCCCCACGCCGAGCTGTCGGTTGTGCAAGGCAGTGCTGATAATAAGATTATCCTCTTGCTCCGTAAAAGCACGGCGCTGCCCGCTGTGATTGGAGGTATGTAGATGTTGCTGCAAAGCCGCAGGGGTTGGAATGATAGCACGGCTACTTTTCGAGTAGGATGGTATTATTGCAGTAGCAGTATTCAGGGTAGTGCTCCAGGTAGGATGGTCCGTAGGATAGGACAGAGGGAGGGTCACAATGTGGTGCGGAAATTTGTTCGAAAACTCACTAACCGCACCTACTAAACAGTTTAAGGTGTCTTTTACCGTGGCTTGAATGCCAGTTTCAGAGTTATTATCGTCATCTTCACGAAGAGGCCGCGATTGCCACTTATACACATGGTGCAACCGTAACCGAAGACTGTTTTGAATCTGACTTCCCACACGTTTTTCGAGGGTTTTATGCCAACGTTGCTTAGTCGCCCCGCGGGATCTATTCATTTTCGCATCCAAGTTGCCCCATCCCACATCCTTGCTCCATTCCAAACATTCCAACACCGCACAGGTAAGATACTGATCTTCTTCTTCGGTGAAATATCGTAGCACACGGCTGCTGTTGGTTGCTTTGTTTGTAAAATAGGCAGAGCTGTTATTGTTAGGTGTATCTGGGTTCGCTTCTGCCTCTTCCATAGACTCATTTTCCGTTTTACGTGGTCGCCCACGGCCGTTGGTGGATGCACAGATACCACTGGTCACGACTCCTTTGTTGCGAAGTGCGTAAATCTTGGCATGCAGTGCGTGAACACTCATGTTGTACAATATAGACATGTCTTTCACCGTCATGGGCGGGTTGCGGAACTGAATATCATACAACAACTTGTCGTTTGCATCGGCAGTTTGCGACGGACCTGCTTCATAGTTGGTAGTGGAGAATGAATGGTCATAGCGAATACCAGGGGTGGTGAGGCCACGTGCACGGAGGTGGTCGATTCGTCGCTTGATAACTAATTTGATGACATTATACTTCGCCACAAGTATGTCCGACGTGACAGGGGGCCGAGCAAACCGCAGCTCCTGATCCAATGCTTCGATTACATTGGCAGGCGTGTTGCGTGTGGTTGTTCGTTCCGCGGCGGTTTCACCATTGAAAAAGGCTTGTTGTTGACGTTTGAATTCATCCGGATCGACCGGTAGACCGCGAATCAACTTGTGGTCAAAGATACCGCCCACGGGGAGATACAACGAAGAGAAATCTCGATCACGAACCGCTTCGGCTTCTTCTTTCTTCACTCGTGCAGCGTTTTCAGCTTCAACTGTGTCCATACTGTTCAATGAAACAGAATCATCGTCGGACGGGTCGTCAGCTGAAATTACGGACTGGACATCGTCATCACCTTCCTCTTCCCTCATCTTCTCCATTTTATGCATCTCCCCAGTCCCTTCTTGGCTGAGAGCATGAGACTCAACACTCACAACCGACTCTGCATCTTCAGATATGTCAGCGTCCTCGATTCCTCTGTCTGATCCGTCGGCTTGATCTGAGTCGTCTCCTGAGATAACTTCCTCATCGCTAGACTCCAACTCTACTTCTTCTGATGCATTAGAGTCTTCGTCGCTACTCAATGTCGTCTTCCTCTTCATTCTAGCAACGACTGTCCAATAAATCGATAAATACAGCCCATGGTCACTTTTCAAAAAGTGAACAGAGAGGGTTGTTGCTTTTGTGCGGATGGTGCGACCAAATGTATGTCAGCCGCAAACGAAATAATTGTATTAATATCTACAAACTTCACTAATGTGATTAGCGTTATACTACAACATATACAAATACACATTAATTACAATCAACGTATGCGTCACGTAAACCGACATGCGTATATTTTATATGGTATAGTGTTAATTAATCATAAAGATCATAATTCAATAATGAAAAAAGTAGGAAACGAAGGACCGAACACACACACAACAAAAACAATGTGCAATATTTTTGAAATTTCCAAGGCGAAATATATGGTTGGTCAGAGCATTTCAGTCGCGGTAACTGAAATGCTGGTAATGTGATTGCGTTCATCAAGCAAAATCACATAAATACACTTGAAACGCTTCACGCTGGTCGGAGTACACAATGCGGTACTGTTCACAAACGATTGTACATTCAGCTGCAGACAATCGTCGTGGTCATAATGGCGCTTCTTGGGGATTTTTCTCTCCATTCGGCGCCTGTTTGTGGGTGTATTGTTTTCACTGTCGGTGCTGCGACTCGTGGACTTGCTAAAATGAGGAAACATCGCCACCGAAGCTCGGTAGTGCTCGTAAAACGCAGTCATTTGCTGCAGAAACAGCTCGATGGAGATGTCAAACAGCTGGGTACACTTGAGAGTGGTTTCCAGAACCAGCTTGCAGCCCGGCTGGCTCTCGAAGGTTATCACCTGCCCGTTCTTCAATTGGCTCACCATATCCGGGAAGAATATTCCCAAGCACATGAGATAATAAGAAGTCAAATGAGGGCCTTCAACGCGTACATGATGCGAAGGACTGGGGTGTAGATCCAGCTCTTTGGGTGCAGAATGATAGAGGATCTCTAAGGGTGCGTCCGTATTCATGAAAGTCTCGAAGTAAGATAGGATCAAATCGAAATCCATCGAGTTAATGATGTTGTTAAACATCGTTGAAAAGTATCGCCGAATATCGTGCTTTCTCATCTGCTTTCTCTTCTCGCCAGAAGGAGAAGGGTCAGTGCTAAGAGAAGCATGCAACAACTCCAGGAAGTTCATCAGCTCTGCGAGATGAAAAGAAGACATGAAACGAACTCTTTTATAGCTATAGCACTAGAAAAATAGTTACCAGTGTCGAGTTCATCCAAGGAGTGAGCATATGGGCTGTTGGTCCCATTGTCGTTCTCCATCTCTTCGCCAGATATTGTGGACATGGAACCCAGCCGACTTTCCGTCATAATTTTACACAATCTGATCAAGCCAACAATTGACAATATGTCGCAATTGATAGTTTAGGCATGTACCTCTTGATTCAAGTTTCCTATTCTTCCAAGCTGGCAAGGCAACTTTTTTTGCCAACAGATTTCATGTGCCCAACGACTTGAAGTTTCATGAACAAAATTCTTTAATCGGCGTAAAAAATGTTTTTTGTACGTACAATTCAAATTGAAGTGCGTCACTCAGTTTTTGAACCAACTGAAATTATTCAAACTCTCTTATCATAGGCCTTATGATAGACTAATACCATGGAATAGTTACAGCTTTTCACTGTGTTCGTTACAAATAAGTGATTAAATTGAAAAAAATATAACTCATGGGTGCTTACCTTTGGAAATGTGAGTTCAAAAGCTCACTGTGATGATGCCACGGCAGCAAAAACAATACTAAGATTCTGCAATTTACAGGTATTCTAATTAATGCATAATAATACTGGAAGTTTCGATTTCCACTACTGAACTTGAAAAGCTTCTCAGCAACATGATGTGATAAACTTCCGAGGACGTGTCCTACAGTATTCATACTTGACGGTAACTTTATGGACGGTGGACTGCACCTCTGGGCGGAAACGACTGTTTTTCGGTACATTGCGGACACATCAGCACCAACAAACCGCCGTCACGTCATCACAGCTCAGCTCACAGAATCGCTCATTAAAAGTTGTTAGGAGAAGTATCTTGGACCTAGTTATAGCTTCGCTTATATTTATGAGATGCTTTACTGACAAAAATGATGAGACTGACCCGGGGTCAGCAGAAGCTAGTGAATTTTTGGACCAGTTCGAAATTGGTAAAAATGACTTGCAATCTGTTTCAATTATATCAAAATATAATTCATTTTTGTTGTTTTTATCCTTTCAGATCTGGATCTGTGCCTTCACAATCACAATTCTTCTTCAAGTAAAGATGGCGATGAAAGCTCAGCAGATGGATATGTCACCAAACAATCAGGAAAGAGGCTGCGTCTACGCCTTCCCAAACGCGACGTTCGAAGATATTACTCCAACATGTTCCTCAATGTTATCAATTCCTCCAGCTTTGACTATATCCTGCCTTACTTTTGCAACTTTATGAACCCCAATGCGAAGTTTGTGTTGGAATATGTGGCACCCAAATTTCCTCGCACACGCAATATGAATATGGTGGCCGAGGGGCCACAGTCCACAGCCTATTATCTCATGGGTCTCGGTGTAATGTTTCCGGATATGTGTATTGAAGCCACCAGTGGTCAAGTGGTGACCTCGAATGCGTGGACAGGCTGCAAGATTGTTCTAGAAACCACCTTCAATTACACCAAAGTGTACGACATTTCGTTCGAGCGCGCCCTCGCAGCATTGAGCCTCACTTACCAACCGTACAAGAATCGCGCGATACTAGAAGAAGCCCGTGTCGAGCGAAGGCTGGGCCAGACGGACTGTGAAGCGGCGCGACTCACGCTGAATACACACTCGACCTCCTCGATTAGCATCCCTACCGACAATGACATAGCGAGCGATACCTCCATAGCCGATAATCTTAGTCTTAAGAGTTCCTCCGATGCGATGGAGGTGACATCCAGTACCCCACCGGCTCCGCATGTAGTGCTGAGCAATAAGGTACAAGGTTTGTTTCAGCAACAGTCGCTGTTGAGTGAGCCGTTACACATTAGCGCGCGCTGTCGGTTTGTGTTATTATTAGACGAACGCAACCACATCAACCAGATAACCGTTAGTGCGGTGCAAGACCGAGTCGGTCCGGTTAAGCAATCTATGTTGTACGACAACGCCATGTAGTGCGTTAAAAGAACCATTTTTGATACAAACTCCTGACCAAAACCACACTTTTCCTGCTTGCGCAGTTTGGTTATTCTTTTGAGGTTGCATGACAGACTCATTGGAAAGGGGGATATATTATTATAAAGCGTTTTTAAGTTTGTGGATGATTCAATTCACAATTGCAACTTTGATGCTTTTCTCATGCGTATTATTGCTGGCGATACATCATGTATGTGTGGTATTGCGTCACAGTACTGTCAGCACCGTTGGTTCTTACAGATTCTATTCGCATGTGTTTAAAATGTAAATAATTGTTAAAATAATACGGATCAAGCTCATTGTGCTTATGGATTCAGTTTTAACTGAATACTGAAAAGTATGCAACTCAAGATTTTTAGTCCCCCGTCAGATCAATTACAATCGGCTCTTTGCGAATCGGTGAAATAGTATCACACACATAATCACCCTGCAAAAATATGGACGTTTGTGACTCTGAATGAATATCACTCAAAAGCGGTGTAAGTATTGGCGTGGCGATTGGTGTGTTAGTCTCAACAGAAAGTCTATCATGAGCCACCCGCTCTGTACACCAGCACGGCTGACGTCCACATCCCACGCATATCTGCAATCTTGTTGCTATTGCTGCCCATCGTTCTTCTGCATGCGTAATGTGCAATTCTCTCTCTACTGCCGTCCAACACAACATGGTTATGGATTGTTTGCTGGTGCTCACACGGTTAAGTAACAGCTCATCTATGCGCTGTTCCACGTTCATGCCCTTGTAATAGGCTTTGGTGTCTTCAATTGTGCGCTGTAGCATATGTGCGAGATAGCGCCAATCTACAGGGCTGGCAGTGGAGAAGGCAGCGCGCACAGTGCCGATCAACAAAATATCCCTAGATGCGTCGTCTGTTGCAGTTGTATTCTGCACTGGCGGCAGGGTAAAGTCACCAGTGTTCTTGTTGCAACTACTTGTGTTTAGACGAGGACGCTTGGCTGTTTTGTGCGGCGACAATGGTAAAAATTTCTTTGGTCTTTTTCTGGTACCGGTAGGTGAGTATGATATGGCTGTACAACGATTAGGGTTCAGTGCCTTCCATCTCGCCGCCACCGCCTCCACAGACCAGTCAAACTGAATCGCGAGTTGTTGAAGCGTGATGAGATAGTTTTCTGGATTTTTTAAAATAGTGTTGATGATGTGCTTATCGCGGTCTTGTGAATTTGCAGTCTTTCTCCAATAGTCTGGACCATGAATTTCCTCTGATGAGACCAAAGGCTTGTGCTTTATTTCGTCTTCATTTCCTGGTGATAATTGTTCTTGATCCAAATGAGGATTCCGTTTTTGTTTCTTGCTGACAATAAAGATGGGGGAAGCTTCAGACGGGTTCATGATCTGAAGTCCGCGGATGTTGCCCGATCCAGATTCGTCTTCGGAGAAATATCTCGAGAAATCGCAGTCTCCGAAACGATCCCCACCATCCAAACTGCTACTAATTTTATCGACACTCATGTTAAACTGGATTAATTATGGTAAATTGAAGAAAGATGAGTGATCAAAAGAAAGTCAGGATGAAAAGTCAGGCTCTGAAAATGACGTCACGAAGTGCTTTAAACAACATAATTTCTAAGTGAGCTGAGTCTTCTCACCAAGATCATTTGTAACGCTTTTTATTCACAGCACTACTAGTGAGAATGCAGCAGCAGCAGAAATGCAAGCGATGGACGAGACCGACCCCTTTGTGTCCGGATCGGCTGGTTCTGATAATGGCAGTGTGATAAGTAGCTCTGATGAAGCGGACGACTTGGTATATATCATGCGCAAGCAGTGATGCTGGCTCTGAGTGGTCATTCCCTGATGTGTCTCCAAGGCAGTGCTTTCCGTATGTTTTCCGCTCTGATTTTGAAGCAGCAACGCTGATGAACCAGATCTATGACTTACATCAGGATAGTGGAGACTTGATTAGTACATGCACGACTAGTCAAAAAGATGACATCATAGTCCAAGAATTCCAATTGGACTGCTGCTCATTGGCCAGCTCCGGTAGCAGTAAAGTGCCCGAAAAAGATGAAGAGGAGCCTATGCCAATCATTTCACTCAGCAACAATAATTGTGATGATGACGATGGCGATGAAAATAGCAGCGACAGTGATTCTTTGGAAAGTCTGAGCTCTTCTGAAGATTGCTCACTAGAAAGTATGGATGAATCTGAAGAGAGTGACGGGTCGAATGATGAGAGTGATGTTAGTATATCTGACTCAGCACGCGGAAACCCTATTTTAAAGGAGTTTGGCAACCATGCTTTGCTGCAATATCACTTCCAAAATGTGCACTCATCCAGTACGAGAAGTGACGAAACAGAACCACCGACGCATGGCAGCAGTACACCTAACCAATCCCAACAAATACGGAAGCGGCGTCGAACTAGTTCAGAGTCTAGCACCGATGAGGAAGTTCCGTCGGCTAAAAGGCGTTCGCTGGAAGTATCTTTCACTCAAACGAAGCGAATTGACTTGAGTACTACTGAGAAACAAAACAACACCGTGGAGCGCTGGCACAAAAACAACAAGTCGTTTTGGTGGAAATACCTCGCTGGTAGATTAGGCTGGAGTTGCAGGGCATTAAGGAACAGATTAGATGAATTGGTAAAACAGGGAAGAATTGACGCTTCACACATATCTGCAAACTTCGTGTGCAAAATCCGGCGTTTAGTCGACCCGGAAACCGAGGAGCAGAAAGACCAGTACATTTTAAACCGAGTAGCCAGTGCACTCCAGAGAAAGCGAAACCACCGGATAGCATGGTCTTCTATTGGTAAGCGTATCAACTGCACTGGAAGCGAAGTGAGGGAGAGATACAAACGACTGACTACGCCTGAGCAGTACGCGCTGGCGGTAAGAACTGAAAGAACAACGACCAAGGATTTGAGTTCGACAGAAAGTCAAAACAACTACCTTATACAAACAGTGCAGCACTGGCAAGAAAAGAACCATCGTTTCTCCTGGAGAACTCTCTATGACCGACTCGGCTTGTCTTCAGAGGAAGTTAGACGCAGAGTATACGAGTTGGTAGAGCAGGGCAAGATAGACTCTACTTTGGTACCGCCTCAATCGAACAAGACTACACGAAAACTAGTGCTAGATACAGTGGAGAAACAAGACCAGTACATATTAGACCAGGTAAACAAAGCCAGATTGTCGAACCGTCAAATTCAGTGGACACATATGGCCAAGAAATTAGACTGGCATTGCAAAGCTATAAGGGAAAGATACTTTCTTCTCATGGATGACCAATCTTCTGCTACTATTGCTCAAGATGACATTGTCTCTACGCCTGATACTGCTTGTACGGAGCCGGAAGTTATCGATTTAACCGATATCCCTGAAAATGGTACAACTAGTAGTGATAGTGTTACACTGCAGTCGCCTAATGTGAGTAACAATCAGGTTTTATACATTAATGGGTGTGTACATCGCCACTCTTGTCATTTGCAGCTGAATTTACTGCAGAGGCAAAATAGTCTGTCTACCTTATGGCGGCAATTGGGGGTAGAGTTTGGAGTTCGAGAAGCAGTATTTGAGGAACTGTGGCAGAGGAGCCTACATTCTTTGTACATTCGGGACTATAGTGCTGCATTTGTACCAGGTAATATTTTTTAAATCTCATTTTTGTATCCGTACACTACGTCGTTACGACATTTCCTTATTTTTACCCAGAGTACCCCGCCCCACCGCCCCTACCACTGTCGCTCAATCATCAGCAGTGCACCTGGCTGTGTGCGCAGGTGTATGCCTGGCGAGGGCGCGGGAGAGGGTTGTGGGAGGGACTCAGCCGTGTACTGAAGGCCCCACCTGTGCAAGTCATGTGCCATTGGTCCATGTTAACCCCGGTAGAGGTACAGCACAGGTGGGTAGAGGAGGCGGTGAATCACAGCATGCAAAAAGCAAGGGTTCTTAGCAATTCTGCACAAAGTAGTACTGATCTGTCGCCCACAAATACTACGAGCAGTGGGGCCGGCCTTGGCAAATCCAGTGCAAATTCCAATAACAGACAGATACCCACTAATTCGACATCTGTGTCAGATCCACGGGCTGACAAGAATGTATATCTATCGGCACAGCAGGAACCGTTGTCACATGCACAACAAGTCAGGATCAGCCAGCGTGTTTACAAATACTATATGAAGACTACATGTACGCTTTCTGTTCGTTACTTTTGGCGCTCTTTGTCTTACAACGCTGCAGAGGTTCTGTCTAAGAGTTGGAAACAACTGTGTGTTTTGAACCCAAGTTCAGATTTGTTTATTCCGGTCGTATCTGCGTCAGAAGTGCGCGCTTTTACCCCCTCGATGGATGCGCAATTAATTGATTATATTCGCACTATGAATACGCGATGGGGTAAAATATACTGGCCTGTTATTGCGCATGGTCTGTCCAGTACAGTAGATGTGCTACGAGCCAGGTGGTTCTGCTTCATAGTACCTGATAGTCAACGCATGTTACAGCTCTTTGGTAATGAGAAGGGTCCACGTGTTGCCAAGGCCAGTGAAAATGCTTCAGTGATGGAAATACACAATCTTGTGTTTGACATGGTGAATACCGTATCGATCGTGGCGAATATATATCCAAAAGTATTGGCAAACATACGTCATGATTCAAGTACTTCTGTGTCAAATAGTAATACCATACCACCTACGACAATCTCTATCAGCCACACCGCACGCCTTACCGATGCTGAGATTGCAGTAATTATTGCTGCGATCACTGCGTGGAATCGTGGAGACAGTATTGCTACTAGTGTATCTAATCTATGGACGGATATAGCAGAGCAACTAAATCGAAAGTTTAGCGCCAACGAACTCAACAACTGGTGGCGTAAGCTATGTCGTTACAATGAAGGTTCGCAGTTGATTGTTTGGCCGGTTGCTAACCCGGCGACAAAAGAGTACACCGTGTCTACTATTGTCCACTCACTTTCTGTCGATTCAACTCAGACAGAGTTTGTACGTACGCTAGAGCAGGTGAGTATCAAGAATCGTTGGCTGCAGGATTTGTCACAGCGGCCGGCAAAGGTTTATCAAGTTCTTCACGAGCCACGCAAAGACAAGTACGATCATATGAAGTCGTCCTTATTTATAGTAGATATGTGCATGGATGAAATGATCCGTGCAGTCGAGCTGACGCATCGTGTAGATGCGTATCTCAATCCGACTACTACTTTCTCCGATGACACTACTCCGTTAACGCATAGCATGGCAGTAAGTCCGATATTGGTAAAGTCCGTCGAAGTTTCACCGCTACAAGTATGGTATACTTCATCCGAAATTCGCACCTATTTAGTGTATTATATATACTGGAGAGCTAGTGTTGGACACGCAGTTTGTTGGCGCTATCTGGCTAATCGCTTGAAAACTGACGAAACGACGCTTCGGCAAATTTATGAAGATCTGCTGCGCAGAAAGGATCAAGCGAAAACGCAGCAAAAATGTAGACGCCAACAAAAACCAAAAGCAGCAACATCAGCACCAGCGCAAGCTCCAGCACCAGTACCAGCACGAGAACCAGCTCCAGCAAGAGCAATTAAGTTGGACCCTCAAATGGTACGCTGGCACGAAGAAAGAGTAAAGTCTGTTGCTTCACCTGCACGAACAGCCTCACAGAAAAAGGAACAACCATCCCTGTCACACTCTACTGGTGCATTACAAATTAAATCACACCAACATCATCATCAGCAGCAGCAGCAGCAGCAGCAGCAGCAGCAGCAGCAGCAGATATTGTCGGAACCATCAAGTTCACACATTGATCAAATAATTCTCCACGCAGTATATACAGCGCGAGATTCAGGGGGAAATGTTGACTGGGATGCTCTGTCACAAAAACTTAAGTTCACTGTGCCTACTCTACAGTCTCGTTTTCTATATCTGCGAACTAAGCAATAAACTTGACCTGACTGTGTATGTGTTATGCATCGCGTTTGTGTATCTTTTGTGGATTAAAATCAACTGTAGGAGGTACAATTTTTTACTTTGGTGTTTTTGTTTACAACAAAAAATAAAACCATCACAGAAAATCAAGTCACAGTTTGCAAATATAACACAGCTATAAATAATAATAACTAATCAAAAGTACTGTCGAAAAAAGAAAAGTTGTCTCTCATGAGACCTCAATCAACCTTCATCTACCTTTATCTACCTTCTAATAAAGCTTGTAGGTATACATACCTTTTCTGTAGGTGTTCCACAGAACATCTATGTTGTTGTGACAGACTGTACCAGCCAACACTGGTGCCTGTTTCACGCGCACTGTGAACAGCGTGTAAGATGGCCTGGTCAATTCGTAACGATGCGTCACGCAGCGGATTCTCAACAAGCTCAACAGACTGCGGATGTGGAGATGGCAGTAATTGCCTTACTGGTGGCTCTTGTTGTGAATGTTGTTGTACAGGACCGTTCTCTTGGATAGAATTTTGTCCTTAATGGAGGTTATGTGGTGGATGGGGCTGCTCAGTCGAAGTGAGTTGGATGTTCCGAGAATCACAATCATTGTTAAATGACACAATGCTGGTACTTCGCGATTGTCTTTGTGCCAGCATATGATTCACCGCCTCCTCCACCCACCTGCGCTGTACTTCTACTGGTGTTAGCATAGACCATGACACATGACTTGAACAGGTGGAGCTTTGAGTACCCGACTGAGTCCTTCCCACAACCCTCTCCCTTTCCCTCGCCACGCATACACCTGCGCACACAGCCAGGTGCACTGCTTATGATTGAGCTGCAGTGGTAGGGGCGGCGATGGTGAATGGCTTTCAGTTCCTGCGAATAGTTAATAGTGTGGTGAAAATGTTAAAATGGTACGTACTTTAGGTCAAGAATGCAATGTGGCGGAAGGTAAAAAGTTTACCTCTGAGTATAGTAGCTCCAAACGTCTCCAGGAATATTGCTCGTAATTTCTGCTGCCACAGCTGTTCGAATTCTAGTTCCCGAATTCCCAGCTCCACACCTAGCTGCCTCCACAAGCAAGTTAGGTCCTGTTCTGGTTGCAATAGCCACGACTGATGGAATACATACTGTATAACATAAGATCCCAACTCGCTACAGTCGTTGTTCGTATTGAGGTATGATCTTGGGGGTAGATTGTTGTAACCACCCTCTGTTAAATCGATAATTTCACACCCAGGTTGTGTAACAGTGTTAGCCGTCGTAGCAAGAGCAGTAGAGTCCGTAACAGAAGCCACAGGACCATTATTTGTGGAGGTCAGAAAAATGTACCTTCTACGCACCGCCAAACTGCTGCAGCCCATTTTGATACCAATGTGATGCCACAATCGGCGCTGCCGGTTAGCTTTTGCTATGGCTACCTGTTCGAGTAGAAATTTGTCCTGTTGTTCATCTGGTTCAAACACACTTTGTTTTCGCACTGATTCTAATGGGACTAGGGTTGCGTCTAGTTTGCCTTCTCTTACTAGTTCATAGACCCGGTCTTTAGTCGCTTGTGTGGACCAACCCCTTCGCGTGGGAAGATTTTCCCAGGAAAATTCCAGATTTTGCTCGTGCCATCGCTTTATTCGTTGTATTATGTACTCATTTTGGCGCTCTGCTGTGCTCAAGTCCAACTTTGTCTTAATTTTAGTACTTCTGTTGGGCATAATGAGTACAGCGGGCACCGTGTCCAACGCTACACCAGCTAGTTCCGCATATCTTGTGCGCACACTTTGCACCGGTATGTGCAGAAAACGAGCCACACTTTGCCAGTCAAATGGAGTACCTCTTTGTTCCCATCGCAGGACCCGTTGTAGGATGTATGCGTCCCGATCGGCGGATGTTTCTACATTATACTTTCTGCTCTGTTTGGATTTGTTACATGTTTTTGCTTCTGTAGTTGCGGTGGAAACAGTGTGACTTCGTTTTCGTTTGTGCCCGGTCGGAGTGGGGTTATTTCGGTTGTTTACGGTCAGTTTCCGACTCCTGTCATCTTTCTGCAACTGCGCACTGTGCAAATGATACCGTAGCAATGCATGGTTGGCAAGCTTACCAAGACCAGCAATCGCTGATTCGCGTAACGGCGCCTCCTCGTTTTTACTATCACTTCCTTCGGATTCATCCATTGAGCTACTTTCAGAAGAGCTCAAACTTTCCAGAGAGTCGCTATCGCTGTCCACTATGTCCACTTCATCATCTTCTCCATTCAAGTGCGGTTTCGTTGGCGACGGTGGGGGTATTGTTGAAGTTGAAACTTTGGTACATAGAGACGTGGAATTAGAGCAACAGTCTGTACCAAGAGTATCAGCATCTTCTCAACTCTGTTATGTTTCACCGCAATGTTAATAGTATCATCCTTCGAACTGCAAACTTGGCGCATAATATCTTTTGTTTCAAAATCAAAACGGAAAATGTACGGAAAGCTTTGATCACTTTGCCCACAGTGCCTAACCTCTGGCACGGTCCACTCAGATCCCACGTCACTACTAGCACAAGAAAGCGCATCATCCCCATCATCGCTGCTACTATCTGATGTGCCACCCTCTCGGTCAGGCCAAACGACGTCGACCTCCTCCATAGCAAGACAAGTTGTCTCTCAATGTTCACTAATTCGTGTTGGCATTTGTTTTTATATAAGAACTTCTTTAAAAATAGTTATTGTGTGCTCTGAACCCAGTCTAGAATTACGTTAAGAAAGGTGACAAATGACGTCATTATTCTTCGAGCCTGACTTTTTGATCCTGACTTTTTGTAAATGTTGAGGCAACGTACCTGACACATTTATATATGAGAAGAAACACCATGAGTTTATTTAGCGTTACTAAGAATTCCCTAGGCGGAAAGCAAAACCTCCACGAATCGGAGATAGAATGTGTCCCTCCGGAATGCGACTTCTTAGGCGACGACTCTTATTTTGCCGAAGATGAATTCGGCTCAGGCAGTATCAGGGGTCTTCAAATTAAACGCCCTCTTGAAGCTTCCCCCACCTTCATCGTGAGTAAACGAAGAAAACTGCCAGAAACGCGATCTATTGTTGATCTATTTCCATGTGAAGGACCGTTTTCGCATAAGAGAACGCCAATGGAAACACCACCTTCAAGATTTGATTTACCTGAAGTTGGATATAAAGCACGAGCTATTGTTGATCTATTTCCATCTGAAGGACCGTTTTCGCAGAAGAAAAGGCCAATGGAAACTCCATCTTCAAGAACTATCGTTGAACTATTTCCAATCGAAGGACCGTTTTCATTCAAGAACAAGCCAATGGAAACAACATCATCACGATTTCCTGAAAGAATTGTATATCCACGGGTATCGCAATTTTTGCAAGGAGATGTAGTGTGTAGAATACCCGCAATGAAATCGTCAATTCAAACTGAATCAATCATCATTGACCTAACTGAAGATTAGAAGATATTTGTGCCTATGTTCCCTCTGGTTTTATAACTCGCACTATCCAGTTTAAGTAAAACACAGACATACAAAAAGAATTCTTTATTTTTTCATATCAAAACCAGCTTTGTTCGCATTCGAAAAGATAATCATTTCAAACTACCACATCAATTAAGAGTTAAATAGAGACTCATCAGATGTCTGTGCTACCAAGAATCGAAACCAGGTAACAACTCATGAGCAATCACACCTTCGAAGTAAGTTCTGGATAGCGGACTGCAAGGGTCAGGCGCCACCGCTGCTTGCAGGCTTCTCCAGTGCGATCCAACGGCACTCCCACGTCTCTCCACACAATTTCCTTGCCTTCTGTCTGGGCCGTACGCACCGCGTGCAGTATGTGGGAATCATCCAAATCCGTAAAGATTTGCCGTACTTTGCGGGTGGGGTTGTAGTTGAGCGGGGGAACACTGCCGTTGCCCTGGCTGAACTCCTCACTAAACAAGAGAGACACTTCTGGGTGGCGTGCGGCCAACGAGATCAGCCACCGCTGTTTGCAGGCCTGTCCGGTACGACCTAACCCTTCGCCTACTTCCTCCCACTGGACATTCATGTCATTGACGTGGGCAGTACGTACGGCGTTGACAATGTACGCATCGTCCGGCTCGGTGAAAGCTTGTCGTGGCTTGCGCATCGGAGTGTAGTTGAAGTTCAGCGAAATGTCGCTTTGAGAGAGAATCTGCAATTCTGGGTGACGAGGGGCGAGGGACAGCTTCCATCGCTGCTTGCAAGCTTGGCCAGTGCGGTTCAACG
>LNAP01005564.1_pt1 | contig 18377 bp, 12 predicted proteins | sample 602601 | NCBI WGS metagenome assembly LNAP01 (sample SAMN02440304, study PRJNA202911) | soil metagenome | biome: Subtropical and temperate rainforests or woodlands; isolation source: soil samples (1 kg each in a 20% v/v slurry with milli Q water) were... ...
TAACGTGCGGTTTATGAGTGGAGTTGCTATGGGTGATCGGCACGATTATGTCGCCCTGGAGTGGGTTAAAGGCGAGATCGCAGAAACCCTGAAACAGGCGCGGCAGGCCCTTGAGGCGTTCGTTGAGAACCCCGAGGACTCGACGCGCATGCGTTTCTGCCTGACCTATGCGCACCAGGTGCATGGCACTCTGCAAATGGTGGAGTTCTACGGCGCAGCCCTGCTCGCCGAAGAAATGGAACACCTGGCCCAGGCCTTGATGGAAAACCGCGTCAGCAACCAGAACGAAGCGCTGGAAGTGCTGATGCAGGCCATTCTGCAGCTGCCGGTGTACCTCGACCGCATTCAAACCGCGCGCCGCGACCTGCCCATGGTGGTATTGCCGCTGCTGAACGACCTGCGTTCGGCCCGTGGCGAAAAACTGCTGTCGGAAACCAGCCTGTTCTCCCCAGACATGACCGTGCGTCAGCCGGCGCTGTCGGCTGATTCCCTGGCCCAATTGCGCACCGCCGAATTGCCGGTGTTGCTGCGCAAGCTGCGGCAGATGCTGCAGATGGCCCTGATCGGCGTCATCCGCAACCAAGATCTGGGCACCAACTTGGGCTATATGGCGCGGGTGTTCGCGCGCCTGGAAGTGCTGTGCAAAGACGCCCCGCTGGGCCCGCTGTGGCAGATCGCCTCCGGTATCGTTGAAGGCCTGTCCAACGGCAGCGTGCTTAACGGCGCGTCCGTGCGCACCTTGCTGCGTCAGGTCGATAAAGAACTCAAGCGCTTGCTGGAACAGGGTGCCGATGGCATCAACCAGGCAGCGCCCGATGAGCTGACCAAGAACCTGCTGTTCTACGTCGCCAAGTCCAGTACCCAATCGCCGCGTATCCGCCACCTCAAGGAACAATACCGCCTCGACGAGGCGCTGCCGGACGACGATATCGTCGACGAAGAGCGCGCCCGTTTGGCTGGTCCCGACCGTGACGCCATGCGTTCGGTGGTGGCTGCTCTGTGCGAAGAGCTGGTGCGGGTTAAAGACAGCCTCGACCTGTTTGTACGCAGCGACCGCAGCAAAGTCGCCGAGCTCGACAGCCAACTGGCGCCGCTCAAGCAAATCGCCGACACCTTGGCAGTATTGGGTTTTGGCCAGCCGCGCAAAGTGATTCTCGACCAGATCGACGTGGTCCACGGCCTGTCCCTTGGCCAGCGTGAGCCAAGCGATGCGGTGTTGATGGATGTTGCCGGCGCGCTGCTGTATGTCGAAGCGACCCTCGCCGGTATGGTCGGCCCCGCCGAAGACGGCCGCCGCGAAGAAAGCCATCTGCCGACCACCGACGTCGGGCAGATTCACCAGTTGGTCATTAAGGAAGCGCGCAACGGCCTGGAACAGGCCAAAGACGCGATCATCGAATTTATTGCCTCGCAGTGGAACCACGAGCACCTGGCCCGCGTGCCGGAGCTGCTGACCCAAGCCCGTGGCGGCTTGGCGATGATTCCGTTGGAGCGTGCGGCAGCCTTGCTGCAAGCCTGCAACCGTTATATCCAGGAACAACTGCTGGCGCGCAAAGCCGTGCCGAACTGGCAGAGCCTGGACACCCTGGCCGACGCCATCACCAGCGTTGAGTACTACCTCGAGCGCCTGAGCGAAGACCACGCCGCGCAAGGCGACCTGATTCTCGACGTTGCCGAGGAAAGCCTGGAAACCCTGGGTTATCCACTTAAAGAAAAGCCGTCGATCCTCGACCGCGTTGAAGAGCCGGAAGCCTTCGCACCGCTGGCCGACCCGATGCACGACATCGAAGTGCTGGCCGATGAGCCGGTTGCGCCTGAACTTGAGCTCGCCGCTGAACCTGAAGTGCTTGAGCAAAGCGCGTTTGAAGCGGAGCCGTCGTCGTTTGAATCCGACTTCGCGGTGATTGAAGAAAGCTTCAGTCTTGAAGATTTGCCGGTTGTCGAAACCGAGAGCCCAAGTGTTAGCGGTGACGCTGGCGGCATTGAGTTTTCGTTGGAAGATTTGCCCCTCGTTGATTCCTCCGAAGTGGTGCGCACAGCACACCCTTCGGATGAGGCTGAGCTGAGCCTGGAGGACAGCTGGACTCTGGAAGAATTGCCGGCCTCGCCTGGCGAGGTGGGTGAGCTCAGCGCTTTTGACGCGCCTTCGGAACTGGTCGAGTTGCCGAGCCTGGAGTTGAGCGAAGAACCGGTCGAATGGAGCGCCGATACTGCGCTCGATCTGGACGAGCTCAGCTTCGTCGAAGCCAACGACAACCCCGCCGACTGGAACGAAGCCGAATTGGCGGAGTTGGAGTTGCCGGAAGTTGATTTGCCCGGTGCTGCGCCAGAAGTGGCGGCGCCTGCCGCCGCCTTGGAAAAGCCGTTGTCGATGGCCGATGTGATGGCTGCACCAGTGCAAGCGATCAACCCGCCTGCCCAGGACGTGCCACCCAGCCTGTTGCCGCCACCGGAAGGTGAAGAGCCGATCGACGAAGACCTGCTGGAAGTCTTTATCGAAGAAGTCGGTGAGGTGCTGGAAACCATCGCCGAGTACCTGCCGCAATGGCGTGCAGACACCGAGAACAAAACCGCCCTCACCGAAGTGCGCCGCGCGTTCCACACCCTTAAGGGCAGTGGTCGTATGGTGCGCGCACTGGTGATCGGCGAGCTGGGTTGGTCCATCGAAAACCTGCTCAACCGTGTGTTGGATCGCAGCATTCAGCCTGACGACGACGTGCAGGAAGTGATCGCCGGCGTGGTGGCGATCATGCCGTCGCTGGTCGATGAATTTGCCGCCAAGGCCCAACGCCAGCGTGACGACGTGGACGCCCTGGCCGCCACGGCCCATGCCTTGGCACGAGGTCAGCGCCGCCCAAAACCTGAAGCCCCGGTGCCTGCGCAGGCAGCCGACGCCGTGGGCGATCACGTTGCTGTTGCGGGGCCTGCTGTTGCAAGCGCGGCTGTCGCGAGCGCCGATATTGAAGCGCTGGACCCACAGCTGATCGAAATTTTCCGCAACGAAGCGGAAACGCACCTGGACACTCTGGTGGGTTTCCTCGCCGATTGCGCCCAGGAACTGCCGCAGGAAATCACCGATAACCTGCAACGTGCGTTGCACACCCTCAAGGGCAGCGCCCATATGGCCGGCATTCTGCCGATTGCCGAAATTGCTACCCCGCTGGAAAAGCTGGCAAAAGAATTCAAGACCAACCTGATTCCGTTCGATCTGGCCGAAGCTGAGCTTCTGCACACCGCTGAGCAGCTGTTCCGTCAGGGCCTGGAGCAGTTGGAAACCAATCCGTTGGCGCCAATTGACGGCGCCGCCGAGTTTCTGGAGCGGGTCAATAAACTGCACCACGAGCGTCTGGAAAGTGCCCAATCGGCGCGCCATGACCCTGAGGGCACCGACAAGCGCGATCCGCAGCTGATTGGCATCTTCCTCTCCGAAGGCATGGATATCCTGCTGGACGCCGAAGACCTGCTGCGTAAATGGCGCGAACATCCAACCGAGCGCCAGGAACTCAGCGCGCTGTTGGATGAGCTGACTACCCTGGGCCGAGGCGCCGAGATGGCTGAGCTGCCGCAAATTGATGAGCTATGCGAGGCCCTGCTGGACCTCTACGGCGCCGTCGAAGAAGGCAGCCTGGCCGTTAGCGAACGCTTCTTCAGCGAAGCCGAAGCCGCCCACGAAGCACTGATCAGCATGATGGATCAGGTTGCTGCTGGCCTGCAGGTCAGCGCCGAGCCGCAGCGTGTTGAAGCCCTGCGCGTATTGCTCAGCGAAGCCCTTGATCCACAAACGCTGGCACTGCTAACCCCAGATGGCGAAGCGGGGCTGAATATCGTTGAGTTGGACGCTGCCACCTCTGAGCTGGAAATGGCCGAGTGGAGCAACGAGGCGGCTAGCGATGAGCCTGAGCAGGAATACGACCTGTCGGCCTTCGATGCGTTGCCAAACGTTGAAGAGTTGCCCGTCGAAGACATGCCGCCCGCGGTAGAAGAGCTGGCGGCAGTTGCAGAACCAACCCCTGTGCAGCCGCTGGCGGTAGACGATGTGCCGGCCGTGGAAGAGCTGCTGCCAGCGGTGGACGAATTGGCCGCTATCGAGCCTGCTCCTGCACCGGTTGCTGCTGCCCCTGTCGACCCACTCGATGACGAGATGGTCGAGATCTTTCTCGAAGAAGCGGTAGATATTCTCGAAAGCTCCGGCCAAGCGCTGGACCGTTGGTTGGGCGACCCGGATAACAACCTGGCGTTGTCGTCCTTGCTGCGTGATTTGCACACCCTTAAAGGGGGCGCGCGCATGGCTGCCATTCGCCCAATTGGCGATTTGGCCCACGAGCTGGAAACCCTTTACGAAGGCCTGGTCGATCGTCGCTACAGCTACTCGCCAGTGCTCGCCGGGCTGTTGCAACGCAGCCACGACAAGCTGGCGATCTTGCTGGAGCAATTGCAGGCGCAGCAGCCCCTGCTTGATCCGGCCACGCTGATTCAGGACATCAAGGACTTCCGCCAAGGCGGCGGTAAAAGCCTTTCCGCCGCAGCCGTCGTGTTGCCGGCGGAAGATGAGCTGACCCTGGAAGAAGTGAGCTTCGACGAGCTGCCGGCTGAAACGCTGGCGGTTGAGGAACTCGACCTTGCCGATCTTGAACCGCTAGAAGAAGCCCCAAGCGTCGACGCCCAGCTGACGGCGGAAGAAGCCGCACTGCCTGCCGCCGAAGACGAGCTAGAAGCGCTGCCGCTGGTTGAGCCGCTTTTAGATGAGTTGGAATCCGAAGTGATCAGCTTCGAGGAAGTGGCTGCTGGCCCTGAGTTTGTTGTTGAGTCGCCCGAAGCGCTGCTTGAAGACGTCCAGTCGCTGGACGGTGAGTTCCTGCCGGAAGCTGAGTTGCGCGCCGCCGAGCTAAACGAGCCGGTTGCCGAAGAACTCGAGCCCGCTGCATTCGAGCCTGAACCCATTGTTGAACCTGTGGTTCAGCAACAGCCGCCGGTATACGAAGCACCCGCACCGAGCGCCTTCGACGACGACCGCGATCCGGAACTGGTGGAAATCTTCCTGGAAGAAGGTTTCGACATTATCGACAGCTCCAGCGCCGCCTTGCAGCGTTGGAAAGATGACCTTGATAACAGCCTGGAGCTGGAGTCGTTGCAGCGCGACCTGCACACCCTCAAGGGTGGTGCGCGGATGGCCGAGATTCGCGAAATTGGCGACTTGGCCCACGAGCTGGAATTCCTCTACGAAGGCCTTGGCGATGGCCGCCTGCGTGCCAGCCCAAGCCTGTTTGCGCTGCTGCAAAGCTGCCACGATCGCCTGGCCGAAATGCTCGAAGCGGTGCGTGACAAGCGCGCGGTACCGAGTGGCGATGCGCTGATTGAACTGATCAAACGCTTTCGCGCCAACCCCGACGAGCAGCTGACGATTCCATCCAGCGTGCACTTGGTTGCCGCCGCCGATGAAGCCGTGGATGACGTTGAAGATGACGACATCCTGGATATCTTCCTCGAAGAGGCTGACGACCTGCTGGAAAGCATGGAAAGCGCCATCGGCCGTTGGGAAGAGAAGCGTGACGACAGCGCCGCGGTCGATGACATGCTGCGCATTCTGCACACCCTTAAAGGCGGTGCGCGTCTGGCTGGGCAGAAGACCCTCGGCGATCTGACCCACAACCTCGAACAGCACCTGACCGAAGCGCAGCAGCAAGGCGCGCCATGGCCAGACAGCTTGTTTCTTGATGTGCAGTCCGGTTTCGAAGGCCTGCAAGGCGAGCTCGACCAACTGCGTCTGCGCATGAATGAAAGCTTGGCCGCTGACCTTGCGGACCAAGCAGCCAGTCAGCACGAACACGCCGAGCAACAGGATGGTGACGTCGAGCCGCAACCGCAGGCGCCGGTCGCCAGCAAGCTGCCGGCCTTGCACACCCTGGCCAACCCGATTGTCGCGGCCAGTCAGTTTTCCTCTGCACCGGTTGCAGCCAAGGTGCTGCCGTTTGTGCGCCGTGCTCAGGAAGCGGCGCTGGATGCCGCTGCCCGTCGCGCGCCGCAAGAGTTGGTAAAAGTACCGGCTGACTTGCTCGAAGGCCTGGTTAACCTGGCCGGTGAAACGTCGATCTTCCGGGGTCGTGTTGAGCAGCAGGTCAGTGACTTCGGGTTCACCCTCGGTGAAATGGAAGCCACCATCGACCGGGTGCGCGACCAGTTGCGCCGCCTCGACATCGAAACCCAATCGCAGATCATCAGCCGCATTCAGCTCGAAGCCGAGCGTGTGGGCTACGAAGATTTCGACCCGTTGGAAATGGACCGTCACTCGCAGTTGCAGCAGCTGTCGCGCGCACTGTTCGAGTCCGCCTCCGACTTGCTGGAACTCAAAGAAACCCTCGCCGCGCGTAACCGCGATGCGGAAACCCTGTTGCTGCAACAGGCGCGGGTGAATACCGAACTGCAAGAAGGCCTGATGCGTACGCGCATGGTGCCGTTCGATCGTCTGGTGCCGCGTCTGCGCCGTATCGTGCGCCAAGTGGCGAGCGAGCTGGGCAAGCAGGTCGACTTCGCCGTAGGCAACGCCGATGGCGAGATGGACCGTACCGTTCTCGAACGTATCGTGGCGCCGCTGGAACATATGCTGCGTAACGCCGTTGACCACGGTATTGAGCCAAGCGATGTGCGTCGCGCGGCGGGCAAAAGCGAGCAGGGCAATATTCGCCTGAGCCTGGGTCGGGAGGGCGGCGATATCGTCCTCACCCTGGCCGACGACGGTGGTGGCATCAAGCTCGAAGCGGTGCGCCGCAAGGCCATTGAGCGCGGCATGATGGATACCGCCTCGGACCTCAGCGACCACGAAATTCTGCAATTTATTCTGGAAGCCGGTTTCTCCACCGCCGAGAAGGTCACACAGATCTCCGGCCGTGGCGTGGGCATGGACGTGGTGCACTCCGAGGTCAAACAGCTCGGTGGCTCCATGAGCATCGAGTCGACGCCGGGCGAGGGCACCACCTTCCGTATTCGCCTGCCCTTTACCGTGTCGGTAAACCGCGCGTTGATGGTGCTGTCCGGTGAAGACCTGTATGCCATTCCGTTGAACACCATTGAAGGTATCGTGCGGGTTTCCCCGTACGAGTTGGAAGCCTACTACGCACCGGATGCGCCGCGTTTTGAATACGCCGGCCAAGCCTACGAGTTGCGCTACCTGGGCGATCTGCTGAATAACGGGCAGCAACCCAAGCTGGTCGGGCAAAGCTTGCCGCTGCCGGTGATCCTGGTGCGCTCCAGCGACCACGCTGTAGCGGTGCAAGTGGACTCCCTGGCCGGTTCCCGCGAGATCGTGGTGAAGAGCCTCGGCCCGCAGTTCGCCGGGGTGCACGGTCCATCCTCGGTGACGGTCGCGTGGTGGTGATTCTCGACCTGCTGGCAACTATTCGGGTTCGCCATGCGCATATGCTCACGCAACTGCAAACCCGCACCGTCAGCCGCGCTGCATTGCCGGTGGAAGTCGAGGTGGAACGGCCGACCCTGGTGATGGTGGTCGATGACTCGGTAACCGTACGTAAGGTAACCAGCCGGCTGCTGGAGCGTAATGGCATGAACGTCTTGACCGCCAAAGACGGTGTCGACGCCATCTCGCTGCTGCAAGAGCACAAGCCCGACATCATGCTGCTGGACATCGAAATGCCGCGCATGGACGGCTTTGAAGTGGCCAACCTGGTGCGCCACGACGAGAACCTCAAAGACCTGCCGATCATCATGATCACCTCGCGTACCGGTGAAAAACACCGCGAGCGGGCGATGAACATTGGCGTCAATGACTACCTCGGCAAGCCGTACCAAGAGTCGCTGTTGCTGGAAACCATCGCGCAGTTGGTAGCCGCCCACCCGGTTAAACGCACATGACCGAAAAAGCGACAGCGCGTATCGCTGTGCTGGCCGACACCTCATTGCAGCGCCATGTGCTGCAACAGGCGTTGACCGGCAGCGGCTATAACGTGGTTCTTAATACCGACCCGGCGCGTCTGGATGCAGAAGCGCTGTCGGCTTGTGAGGCCGATTTGTGGCTGGTGGATCTGGCCCAGTCGGATGATTCGCCACTGATCGAAACCCTGCTGGAACATGCTGATGTGCCGGTGCTGTTTGGCGAAGGCCATGCCCCGGAACGTCACTCGGAAAACTACCCGCGTTGGGAGCGCCGCCTGGTCGGCAAGCTCAAGCGTTTGGTCGGCGACCCCACTCAAGCAGTCGGCCCCAGCCTGCAAGCCTTGTTTGATGAAGGCCAACGCCCACCGCGCCTGGACTTACCCCATGCTCTGGCCAATACACCATTAGCCGCCGGTGCGCCGGCGCGTCAGGTGTGGTTGTTGGCCGCGTCGTTGGGCGGCCCGGCTGCGGTAAAGGCGTTTCTCGATGCCTTGCCCGGCGGTTTGCCGATTGGTTTTATCTACGCCCAGCACATCGACGCCAGCTTTGAAGCGACGCTGCCGCAAGCCGTCGGCCGCCATAGCCAATGGCATGTAAACCCGGCCCGGCATGGCGACGCGGTGCGCTGCGGTGAAGTGGTGGTGGCGCCGATTCAGCATGAACTGGGTTTTGCCGAAGACGGCGTGATGCAGATCGCTGACCGTGGCTGGCCAGAACCCTACAGCCCCTCCATCGACCAGATGATGCTTAACCTCGCTCAGCACTTCGGTGCCCTGAGCGGCGTGATTGCCTTTAGCGGCATGGGCAGCGACGGCAGCGCCGCAGCGGCCTATGTAAAACGTCAGGGCGGCGAAATCTGGACCCAACGCGCCGACAGCTGCGCCTGCGCCAGCATGCCCGACAGCCTGCGTGAAGGCGGCTACAGCGCCTACAGCGGCGACCCGCGCGAGCTGGCGGCAACGCTGGTCAATCATTTAGCGGCACAGTGCGCCTGATAGCGCCGACAGGATTTCCCCATGAGCCAAGCCGTCACTACCACTACGACCTCCACCGCTAGCAGCATCACCGGCCTGCTCGTGCCGTTGGCCGACCGCACGCTGTTGCTGCCTAACGTGGCGGTGGCCGAGCTGATTCCTTATCGTGCGCCGCAGGTCACCCCGGGCATGCCGGCCTGGTTTCTCGGGCAAATGGCCTGGCGTGACCTGAGCCTGCCGCTGCTGTCGTTTGAAGCGGCGTCTGATGGTCAGCCACAGATTCGCCCGGGTGCGCGCGTGGCAGTGATCAACGCCTTGGGTGGTCGCCCCAACGTGAAATTCCTCGCCTTGCTGGTGCAGGGTATTCCGCGTTCGCTGAAAGTCGGCACCGAGTTGGCCCGTGCCGATGTGCCCTTGGCGCCGCTGGAGCTAGACGCGGTGAGCTTTGGTGAGGCTGTCGCGAAGATTCCTGATCTGCTCGCCCTGGAGCAGATGCTGGCGGATGCCGGCTTAATCTGAGCCGCCGTCCCGTAGGGTGTGCTGTGCGCACCAGGGGGATGTTCGATTAAATCGATAACCTCACCTCCGTCATTCCCGCGAAGGCGGGAATCCAGAATGGCGCGGCGAAAGAGGTCTCCTATACGCCTCTGGTTCCCCGCCTTCGCGGGGACGACGGTGGTTAAAGTTGGCATGTAGGTACGCGGGGATATCGCGCGGTGTGCAGCACACCCTTGCCGCTTCGCTTTAAGCCTCGTAGCTGCTACAAAACTTCAAACTTTTCTCCTCCTCGCTACTCCCAACTCAGTACACCACGACGCTGGCCGCCAGAGCCCGCGCGACTGACCGAATAGCTGATGGAGAACTGATATGACCGCTGCACAACTGACAGATGTCGCCACGCTGCGCCAACGCGCGCGCCAGCATATTGAGGAAGGCGCGATCACCGAGGGTTACTCGGCCGATCGCGAAGAAGTACTCAAGCTGCTCAATGCCTCCTTGGCCACTGAGCTGGTCTGCTACCTGCGCTACAAGCGCCACTACTTTATGGCGACCGGGCTCAAAGCCAGCGTGGCGGCTGCGGAATTCCTGGAGCACGCCCAACAAGAGCTGGCGCACTCCGACCTGCTGGCCGAGCGCATCATGCAATTGGGCGGCGAGCCGGACTTTAACCCCGAAGGGTTGACCGCGCGCTCCCACGCCGAATACGTGGCGGGCAACACCCTCAAAGAGATGATTACCGAAGACTTGGTGGCCGAGCGCATCGCCATTGATAGCTACCGGGAAATCATTACCTACCTGGGCAATGACGACCCAACCACCCGCCGCCTGTTTGAAGAAATTCTCGCGCAGGAAGAAGAGCATGCGGATGATTTGGCGGATTTGTTAAAAGACTCCTGAGTTCGAGACCGCGTCAGCCGCTGCCCTCACCCCTAGCCCCTCTCCCGCAAGCGGGAGAGGGGGACCGAATTGCACTACTTCAGGCGTCTCGGTTAGCTCCCCTCTACCGCTTGCGGGAGAGGGGGTGAGGGGCGCGGCCAACGCAAATCCTCAGAAATCCCCCCAAAGCTGCTGCGCCACACTCAACGCCACCACCGGCGCTGTCTCTGTGCGCAACACCCGCGGCCCGAACCGCGCGGCGTGAAAGCCTTTACCCTGAGCCAAACCCACCTCAGCATCTGTCAGCCCACCCTCCGGGCCAATCAAAAACGCCAACGACTGCGGCTTGGCATGGCTGGTCAACGGCTGCGCTATCGGGTGCAGAACCAATTTCAAATCGGCCTGGCACTGTTCTAACCACTGCGCCAATGGCACGGGCGCATGAATCACCGGCAGCACCGAACGCCCACATTGCTCGCAGGCGCTGATTGCCACCTGCCGCCAATGCTCCATGCGCTTGTCCTCGCGCTCGCCTTTAAGCCGCACTTCGCAGCGCTCACTGACGATTGGGGTGATGTCGTTGGCGCCCAGTTCGGTGGCTTTCTGAATCGCCCAGTCCATCCGCTCGCCGCGCGACAGGCCTTGGCCCAAGTGAATATGCAGCGGCGACTGAGCCTGGCCAGCGAAGCTTTCGCGCAGCTCAACGCGCACGTTCTTCTTGCCCACCTCAATCAGCTCACCGAGATACTCCTGGCCGCTGCCATCAAACAGCTGCACGGCGTCGCCGACGGCATGGCGCAGTACGCGGCCTATGTAATGGGCCTGGGTTTCTGGCAGCTCGTGCTGGCCGAGGGAGAGCGGGGCGTCGATAAAAAAGCGGGAGAGGCGCATGGCAAGTCGAGGGCTGGCTGCAGGGGTGGCAAGCATAGCGTAGAGCGCGGCTGAAATTCTCCTGGGCAAGTTCGCCGCTGGTTGTGAGTGGCGAGACAGCGCGACAAGAAGTTAGGGGAAAAGTTAAGCGATACCAGTGCTTATACTTCGGATAATAACGGCTTATGTGAACTAAATAGGCCGGGCTATTAACGGGTTTATACACAAATTAAATGACAGAAGTTAGTTGATAAAAGTTATCTGTTTTTTCGGCTGGAAGGCTCTAATTCGGTAGTTATGGCCTGTTCGTAGGTCCGTGAGTTTGCCGGTTTATTAGTGGCGGAGCGTGGCGAGTGAAGAGGAAAAGTTGTAGCAGGTGGTCAGCTTTTTAGCGGTCGGTAGTTGGCGCTATAAATTGTGGAAGTGTCGTGATCTGAACATTGCCAAGTTGCCATACATGGGGGAATGCATGGGGCTCAGGTTTTCGGGTCCATGGGTAACTTGGCGTGCGCTGTGGATTGCATCTCCCAGCGCCACAGACTGAGTGAGCGGGTGGCCATCGCCGTGCAGTAGGTGGCTATTCCAGCTCAACCCATTTGAAACACGCCCGGGCACTGGTGCGGGTGCTATGCCGACACTTTCATTTCAATGGGGAATACAGATGAGACTGAAACACACCGGATTAGCCCTGGCCGTGGCCAGCGCCAGCGCCTTGTCGATGTCGGCCGTACATGCTGGCCAGGCAGACTCCAAGGGCTTTGTTGAAGACAGCACGCTAAACCTGATTTCGCGCAACCTGTACTGGAACATGGATCGCCATGACACCGGCACAGCGGATAACCGTGAGTGGGGCCAAGGCTTCCAGCTGGACTATGTATCTGGTTTTACCCAAGGCACCGTTGGCTTTGGTGTGGACATGAGTGCCTACGCCGGGATCAAGCTCGATAGCGGCAGTGGCCGGGCTGGGTCGAAAATGCTGCCGACCGATTCCGATGGCAACAGCGAGGATGATTTCTCCTCCCTGGGCGGCGCGGTAAAGATGCAGCTCTCCAACACCATTTTGAAATACGGCGACCTGCGTCCTTACAATCCAGTTATCGCTATGGCTGACGCGCGCCTGGTGCCGGCGACAGCTACCGGTTTCCAACTAGACAGTGCCGAAATCAAGGGCCTGAAAATCGACGCCGGGCATTTCACCTCGTCCAAGGACAATAACCAGTCCGGTAGCCATGACGGCTTTTACGCCGGTTACGCCGGTAAAGAGGGCGGCGATGTCGATTACGTCGGCGCTGCCTACAGCATTACCGATAGCCTGAGCGTCACTGCCTACGCGTCGCGCTACGAAGACCTGTGGAAGCAGTACTACGGCAACGGTAACTACGTGCTGACCCTCAACGACGAGCAGTCGCTGAGCTTCGACTTCAACATTTACCGCACCTTGGATGAAGGCAAATCGCTTGCCGGCGACATCAACACCACGGCGTGGTCGTTTGCTACCGGTTATACCTTCGGCGCGCACACCCTTACCCTTGCCTACCAGAAGATTCACGGCGACACGCCGTTTGACTATCTGGTGCTCGGCGGCGGCGTGTTCCAAGACTCCATCTACCTGGCCAACTCCATGCAATTGGTGGACTTCAACGGTCCGGAAGAGCGCTCTTGGCGTTTGGGTTACAACCTGAATATGGCCACCTACGGCGTACCGGGTTTGACCTTCTACGCGGGCTACACCAAAGGCGACAACGTGGAAGGCGACCGCATCGAAGCGGGCAGCCCATACGCTTACTACGCTGACAACGAGAAACACTGGGAGCGCGATATCTCGGTGAAGTACGTCGTGCAGAGCGGCCCGGCCAAGGACTTGTCCTTCCGTGTACGCCAAGCGACACACCGTATTTCCGGCACCTCGGACGCCAACTCGGATCAGGTTCGTTTTATCGTCGAGTACCCGCTCAGCATCTTGTAAGCCCTGCGGAACAAAACAATACGCCGTCGTCCCCGCGCAGGCGGGGACCCAGAATCTTCAGGGAAATAGAATTTCCTGCCCAATCCTGGATTCCCGCCTTCGCGGGAATGACGGTGTGTGATGTGAACGCTGTCTTTAGCCCGGATCACGGAAGTTCGGGTGGCGGCCGCTGACGGCTACCGATGTTTTTGTAGCCGTGGCGATATCAATCCCTTCACTGGCCACCTCGGCCAAAAAGTCGATCTGCTCCGGCGTAATCACGTACGGCGGCAGGAAGTACACCACGCTGCCCAACGGGCGCAGCAACGCACCGCGTTCCAGCGCATGTTGGAACACCTTCAAGCCACGCCGCTCCTGCCACGGGTAGGGTGTTTTGCTGGCTTTGTCTTGCACCATTTCAATCGCCAACACCATGCCGGTCTGCCGCACCTCGCTTACATGCGGATGGTCGACCAAATGCGCGGTGGCGCTGGCCATGCGTGCGCTAAGGGTTTTGTTGGCTTCAATGACGTTGTCTTGCTCGAAGATATCCAGGGTCGCCAGCGCCGCCGCACAGGCCAGCGGGTTGCCGGTGTAGGTGTGCGAGTGCAGGAAAGCGCGCAGGGTCTGGTAGTCGTCGTAGAAGCCTTGGTAAATCGTCTCGCTGGTCAGCACGGCGGCCATCGGCAGGTAACCGCCAGTGAGGGCTTTGGACAGGCAGAGAAAGTCCGGGGCAATGCCGGCCTGTTCGCAGGCGAACATGGTGCCGGTGCGCCCAAAGCCGACGGCAATTTCGTCGTGGATCAGGTGCACGCCGTAGCGGTCGCACGCTTCGCGCAGCAGCTTGAGGTACACCGGGTGATACATGCGCATGCCGCCGGCGCCCTGAATCAGCGGCTCGATAATCACCGCCGCAACGTCCTGGTGATTCTCCGCCAGCGCCTGTTCCATATGGCCAAACATCAGGCGCGAATGTTCCTCCCAGCTCACACCCTCATGGCGCAGGTAGCAGTCCGGGCTGGGCACCTTGATGGTGTCCATCAGCAGCGATTTATAGGTCTCGGTAAACAGCGCCACATCGCCCACCGACATCGCCGCGATGGTTTCGCCGTGGTAGCTGTTGGTCAGGGTGATAAAGCGCTTTTTCTGCTCCTGGCCGCTGTTGCGCCAGAAGTGAAAGCTCATCTTTAGCGCCACCTCGATGCCGGAGGAGCCATTGTCGGCGTAGAACACCCGGTCAAGCCCGGCCGGGGTCAGCTTCACCAAGCGCTCGGACAGCTCAATCACCGGCTGATGGCTAAAGCCGGCGAGGATCACGTGTTCCAGTTGGTCGACCTGATCTTTGATGCGTTGGTTGATGCGCGGGTTGCAGTGACCAAACACGTTCACCCACCAGGAACTGACGGCATCGAGGTAGCGCTTGCCGTCGAAGTCTTCCAGCCAGACGCCTTCGCCACGTTTGATTGGCACCAGCGGTAATTGCTCGTGGTCTTTCATCTGCGTACAGGGGTGCCAGAGCACCGCCAGGTCGCGTTGCATCCACTGATTGTTCAGGCTCATGTGCAAACTCCAAGGCATTCGAGGCAGCTGTACAGACGTAGGTCCGCTAGGGATGAGGCACGCCGTGCTGGCAAACAGGGGCGCCAGCCTATGCAATGGGCCGCCCGGGAACAACGGGCAATCGCGAAAGCCCAGGTTTTACAGGCACTTGTCCGACGGGCTCCGCTGGTTCGGGGTACGCCCCTGGCGTATCCTGCGCGCCATCTAGAGTGTTCCGCTGCCTGCGGAGCCGGGTGAGGAGTACGGCATGTTACGGACCGGTTTGCGCGCCTTGGCGCTGCTTGCGATGGGTGTGTTGAGCGTGGCTGCGCAGGCCGCCGATAAACCGGCCCCGGCTGCTGCTAAGCAACCGACGGCGATAGTGGTCGGTGGTGGATTGTCCGGTTTGACCGCTGCCTATGAGCTGCAGCAAAAAGGTTGGCAAGTGACGCTGCTGGAAGCCAAGCCAAGCATTGGCGGTCGCTCCGGTCTGGCTACCAGCGAGTGGATTGGCGGCAAGAAAGTACAGCCCACGCTTAATAGCTACCTCGACACCTTCAAGCTGCAAACCCTGCCGGCGCCGGAGTTTGTGCGTAACCCCAGCTACCTGATCAATGGCGAGTACTTCAGCGCCGCCGATCTGGCCAGCAAGCAACCGGAAACCGCTGAAGGCCTTAAGCGTTTCGACAAAAGCCTGGATGACTTGGCCGCTTCGATCACTGATCCAATGAACCCGGCCGCCAACAACACCTTGTTTGCCCTCGACCAGATCACCGTGGCCAAGTGGCTGGACAAGCTGGCGCTGCCGGCCACCGCCCGTTTGCTGGTAAACCAGCGCATTCGCTCGCGCTATGACGAGCCTTCGCGCCTGTCGCTGCTCTACTTGGCCCAGCAAACCCGCGTTTACCGCGGTTTCGATGACCGCGACCTGCGTGCCGCGCGCCTGCCGGGGGGCAGCCAAGTGCTTGCCGCCGCGTTCCTCAAGCAACTGAAAACCATCAAAACCAACTCCAAAGTTTCGGCCATCAGCCAGGACAAGGACGGCGTAACGGTGAAAGCCGGCGCAGTCGGTTACAGCGCTGATTACGTGGTGCTCGCCGTGCCGCTCAAAGCCCTGGCGCAGATTCAACTGACCCCGGCGCTGGAAACCAACCGCGTGGCCGCGATCAAAGGCACCAACTACGGCTGGCGCGACCAGATCCTGCTCAAGTTCAAAACCCCGGTGTGGGAGAGCAAGGCACGTTTGTCTGGTGAAATCTTTACCGACCAGGGCTTGGGCATGTTGTGGATCGAGCCGGCGGCCAAGGGCGGCGCCAACGCAGTGATCAACCTGTCCGGTGATAACGCGCGGGTGATGCAGGCCTTTGGTGACAAGCAGGTGGTCGACCAGGTGCTGATTCGTTTGCACGCGCTTTACCCGAAAGCGCGGGGCGCGTTTTCCGGCTATGAGATCCGCCGCTACAGCACCGACCCGTCCACCGGCGGTTCGTACCTGGCCTATGGCCCGGGCCAGCTGACACGTAACTGGCGTGTGTGGGAAAAGCCGCTGCAACGGGTGGTGTTTGCCGGTGAGCATACCGATGCGCTGTACCCCGGCACATTGGAAGGCGCGTTGCGCAGCGGCCAACGTGCGGCTGGGCAGGCGCAGGACTTGTTGGCGGGCAAGTTTGTTGACCCCACCAAACAAGTGGTTGCCGAAGCGCCAGCGCCGGTTAAGAAAGACAAAGACGGTAAAGACGAGCCGGGATTTTTCTCCAAGCTATTCAACTGACCGCCTTATATAAAAACGCCCGCGCAATGCGGGCGTTTTCGTTGGGAAGCGATCGGTGCACGACGGAAGATTCTGGGTCCCCGCCTGCGCGGGGACGACGGACTTCGTCGGTTGGGTTGAGCCGCAGGCGAAGCCCAACATTTTTACCTGCCGCACGTTGTTGGGCTTCGCATTGCTCACTGAACGCGGACCCACCCAACCCACGAGTTCCCTCCTGCGCTGACCATTCGGTCATCTGTTCTTTCCTCTGGTCCGCGCCGCTGCAAAACATCGTATTTCTCGATATTTCAAAGCAGAATTTTTCGCTTTAACTCGATAGATTTACCGCTAGTCTTAGCCCACTGCTTTTTACGGAACCCGCCTACATGCAGCTGCGTAACTCCTCTTCCCGTTATGGTCTGGTCAGCATTGTGTTGCACTGGGGTATCGCATTAGCGGTGTTTGGTTTGTTTGGTCTGGGTTTGTGGATGGTCACGCTGGATTACTACAGCCCCTACAACCACTCCGCCCCTGCGCTGCATAAAAGCATCGGCCTTACCTTGCTGGCGCTGATGATTGTTCGCCTGCTCTGGCGCTTTATCAGCCCACCGCCCCCAACACTCGCGACCTACAGCAAGGCCACCCGTTTGGGGGCCAAGCTGGGCCACGCGGTGCTTTACCTCGGCTTGTTTGCCGTACTGATTGCCGGCTACCTGATCTCCACCGCCGATGGCCGGCCGATTGAAGTGTTCGGCTTGTTTGCGGTACCTGCCTCACTCACCAGCATTCCTGATCAGGAAGATGTTGCCGGTGCAGTGCACCTGTACCTCGCCTGGGGTTTGGTAATTTTTGCCGGACTCCATGCGTTAGCAGCTCTGAAGCATCACTTTATTGATCACGATGTAACTCTGACCCGTATGTTCGGCCGCCGCGCCGACTAACTCCCCTCACTGCACAAGGACTCACGCAATGATCAGCACCACTCTGAAGAAATCCCTCGCTGCCCTGGCCCTCGGCACTACGCTGCTGGGCGCTGGCCAGGTAATGGCTGACGATTACGCCATCGACAAAACTGGCCAGCATGCTTTTATCGACTTCAAAATTAGCCACCTGGGTTTCAGCTACATCTACGGTACTTTCAAAGACTGGGACGGCAGCTTTAGCTTCGACGCGAAAAACCCGGAAGCCAGCAAAATTGACGTCACCCTGAAAACCACCAGCGTGGACACCAACCACGCTGAGCGCGACAAGCACATCCGCACTGCTGACTTCCTCGACGTAGCGAAATTCCCGGAAGCCAAGTTTGTTTCCACCTCGGTTAAATCCACCGGCGAAGGCAAAGCCGACGTGACTGGCGACCTGACCCTGCACGGCGTAACCAAGCCAGTGGTGATCAAGGCGACTTTCCTGGGCGAAGGTAAAGACCCATGGGGCGGCTACCGTGCCGGCTTTGAAGGCACCACTACCATCAAGCTGAAAGACTTCAATATCCAGAAAGACCTGGGCCCGAAATCCCAAGAGCTGGAATTGCAGATTTCGTTTGAAGGCGTGAAGAAATAAGGGTTAAGCCCCGCCCACAAAAACGCCGGCCTTGTGCCGGCGTTTTTGTGGGCGGGAGGTCGTGCGTGCAGTCCCCCTCTCCCTAACCCTCTCCCCGAGGGGCGAGGGGATTAATCGAAGTTTTATGTCGAACCGCGCTTAGGCTCCCCTCTCCCGCTTGCGGGAGAGGGGCTGGGGGAGAGGGCCGACCCAAACGCCGATTCCCCCAAACAAAAACACCGGCCCAAGGCCGGTGTTTTTGTTTAACGCGACAGCCTTAGCCCTCGCGATTTCGCGTCAGCAACGCAGGCTTCTCACCGCGGTTACGGCTCGGCAGCTTGTCCAGTTGCTCCAGCTGTTCGGGCGTCAAGGTGCGGTCGATTTTTGACTCCTTGTGCACGATCACTGGCTGGTGTTGCGGCTCGCGCGGGCCACGCACGGCTGGTTCCTGACGCAGCGAGTCGTCACGGCCGCTGCTGCGGCTGCGCGAGTCATC
>LNAP01002635.1_pt1 | contig 18373 bp, 17 predicted proteins | sample 602601 | NCBI WGS metagenome assembly LNAP01 (sample SAMN02440304, study PRJNA202911) | soil metagenome | biome: Subtropical and temperate rainforests or woodlands; isolation source: soil samples (1 kg each in a 20% v/v slurry with milli Q water) were... ...
GGCGTCAGCCGCCGCATCGGCCTGAGCCTGGCGATGGGCGCGCTGCTGTGCGTGATCGGCGTGCTGGGCCTGTGGGACGCCGGCATGCAGACGCTGGCGTTGATGATCATGGCGGCCGGCCTGTCGGTGCTGATCGGCATTCCGCTGGGCGTGCTGATGGCGCGGGTGAACTGGCTGCGTTCCATCATGCTGCCGGTGCTGGACGTGATGCAGACCATGCCCAGCTTCGTCTACCTGATTCCGGTCGTGATGCTGTTTGGCCTGGGCAAGATTCCCGCCATCATCGCCACGGTGATCTACGCCGTGCCGCCGCTGATCCGCCTGACCGATCTGGGCATCCGCCTGGTCGACCGCGAAGTGCTGGAAGCGTCGCGCGCATTCGGTGCGAATCCGCGCCAGCAATTGTTCGGCGTGCAACTGCCGCTGGCCTTGCCCAACATCATGGCGGGTATCAACCAGACCACGATGATGGCGTTGTCGATGGTGGTGATCGCGTCGATGATCGGCGCGCGCGGCCTGGGCTATGAAGTGTTGCTGGGGATTAACCGTCTGGAAGTGGGCCGCGGCCTGCTGGCAGGCTTGGGGATCGTGGTGCTGGCCGTGCTGTTCGACCGGATCACGCAATCGTATGGACAGCGCATGCGCATGGGAGGCCAGCGATGAGCAAGATCGAGGTCAAGAACATCTACAAGGTCCGAAGAAATGGCTGCAAGCCGCCCAGAATGGCATGAGCAAGGAACAGTTGCTGGCCGAAAGCGGCCACACGCTGGGCCTGCGCGACATCAGCCTGTCCATCGAAGAGGGCAGCATCTACGTCATCATGGGCTTGTCGGGGTCCGGCAAGTCGACGTTGATCCGCCACTTCAACCGTTTGATCGAGCCCAGCGCGGGCCACATCCTGGTGGACGGCGTGGACGTGGTCAGCCTGAACAAGCGCGACCTGGAAGTCTTCCGCCAAAAGAAGATGAGCATGGTGTTCCAGCGCTTCGGCCTGTTCCCGCACCGCACGGTGCTGGACAACGCCGCGTACGGCTTGACCGTGCAGGGCGTGGGCAAGGCGGAACGCGAGAAGCGTGCCCGCGACTGGCTGGAACAAGTGGGTTTGGCCGGCTTTGAAAACCAGTACCCGCACCAGCTGTCCGGCGGCATGCAGCAGCGCGTGGGCCTGGCGCGCGCGCTGGCCACCGACGCCGAAATCCTGCTGATGGATGAAGCGTTCTCGGCATTGGATCCGCTGATCCGCCGCGAGATGCAGGACCAGCTGTTGCAGCTGCAAGCCAAGCTGAACAAGACCATCGTGTTCATCACGCACGATCTGGACGAGGCCCTGCGCCTGGGCAACCGCATCGCCATCCTGAAAGACGGCGAACTGGTGCAGGAAGGCACGCCGGAAGACATTCTGCTGAATCCGGCCAATGACTATGTGCAGTCGTTCCTGCAGGACGTGAACCGCACCAAGGTGCTCAACGCCACGCACGCCGTGAATCCGGCGCGCCTGACGCTGACGATGCGCTCGCGCCCGGCGCATGCGCTGGATCGCATGCGGGCGATGGACTACGAGTACGCGCCGGTGCTGGACGGCAAGCGCCTGGCCGGCGTGCTGACGGCCAAGGCGGCCGAGGAAGCCATTCAGCAGGGCGCGCGCGACGTGTCGCGCTTTGTCGAAGACCTGGCTTCGGTGCCGGCCACGGCGGGCTTGGGTGAAGTGCTGGCACAACTGGTGCACAGCGACCAGCCGGTGGCCGTCACGGGCGAGGACGACGAGTTCCTGGGCATGCTGTCGCGCAAGAAGGTCGTGGAACTGGTGACGCCGGCGCTGGCCGAAACGGCGCCGTCGCCCGAAGGCGCCGCCGGCGAACTGGAAGCCCAGCCCGCCCCCGCGCACCGGGGCGAAGCGGCCTGACCGCTTTGCCGCTTTCTCAGGCGTTCGGCGCCTGCACTTTGCCCGCCTGCAATGGCTTGCACGCGGGCAAAGTCGCTATATGATGGCTGGCCGGTCATTTCGGCCGGATTCCCGCTATTCGAAAAATCGGAAGCCGTCATGCCAATTTTGAATGTCCAGATCCTGCAAGGCCACTCGGCCGCCCAGAAGGCCGCGCTGTTGAAGGCCGTGTCCAACGCCGTGGTGGAGAGCATCGCCGCGCCGCTGCCCAGCGTGCGCATCGTGCTGCAGGAAGTGCCTGCAGAAAACGTGATCGTGGCCGGTGAAATCGGCAAGCGCATGGTGCGCGTGGATGCGGCGCTGATCGAAGGCCGCGACGAAGCCAAGAAAGCCGCGCTGATCGCCGCGGTGAATCAGGCCGTGTGCTCCAGCATCGATATCTCGGGCGAAGACGTGCGGGTGCTGATCCGCGACGTTCCCAAAGTCGACATGGGCGTGGCCAACGGCATCAGCGCCAAGGCCGCCGGCCGCTGAACGCGGCGGCCAGGGCCCTGGCTCGTTTTTGTCAGTCCAGCTTCACGTTGGCGTCCTTCACGACCTCGCCCCAACGCTTGATCTCGCTCTGGATGTAGGCCCCGTATTCCTGCGGTGTTGATCCCAGTGCCTGCGCGCCTTGTGCCTTGAGTTGTTTTTGCATCTCGGGCGATTGCAGCGCGCGCAGGATTTCGGTGTTCAACCGCTTGATCACCGGCGCCGGCGTGCCGGCCGGGGCCACTACGCCCTGCCACGCGCCCATCTCGAAGCCCGGAGCGACCGTTTCGGCCACCGTCGGAACATCGGGTAACTGGGCGCTGCGGGCGGCGCTGGTGACGGCCAGCGCGCGCAACTTGCCTTCGCGGATGAAACCGAGCGAGTCATTCAGCGTGTTGGTCATCATCTGCACTTGTCCGCCGACCAGGTCCGTCATGGCGGGCGCACTGCCGCGGTAGGGCACGTGCACCGCGTCGATGTCCAGCGAACGCAACAGCAGCAGCGCGCCCAGGTGCGTGACGTTACCTGCGCCCGCCGAACCATAGGAAAGCTTGCCGGGATGCCGGCGCGCGTAGTCGGCGAACGCCTGGGCGCTGTCCGCGGGCACGGACGGATGCACCAGCAGCACCAGCGGGATGACCGCCGTGCTGGACACCGGGGTGAAATCCTTGACCGGATCGAATGCCAGTGATCGGTAGAGATTCGGGCTGAGCGCAATGGACGACGTGTTGTACAGCACGGTGTAGCCATCGGGCTTGGCGGCCGCTGCATATTGCATGCCGATGTTGCCGTTGGCGCCGCCCTTGTTCTCTACCAATACGGTCTGGCCCAGCTGCTCGGTCAATTGTTTGGCCAGCACCCTGGCCACCAGGTCGGTCGGGCCGCCGGGCGGGAAGGGCACCACCATCGTGATGGGGCGTTCGGGCCATGCCGCGCGTGCGCCAGTGGCGCCTCCCAGCGCCAGGATGGCCAGGCCGGCCGCAAGCAATGCTCTTTTCACGGTTTGTCTCCTTGTGTCTTATCGGTGGCGTATTGCCGCCGGGTGGCAGCGCCCTCGTTGCGGGGCGCTTTGTTGCCTGGTGCGGATTCAGTCCGGCCGGCCGGCCAGCATGCGCGTGGCCGTGTAGGCCATCACGGACGTGCCGTGCTGGTTGCGGACGTCGATGGCGGACGTGACCACCGCCCGGTTGTGCTGCGAGGTCGGGCGTATGCCCGTCACCTCGATTTCGGCCCAGACGGTGTCGCCCGCCACAACGGGCGCCAGCATCTTTTTGTGGACTTCCAATAGCGCCAGGCCAGTGCCCTGGACCATGCCTTGCATGATCAGCCCTTCGATCAGGCCATAGGTCAACCCGCCGGGGGCGGGGCGGCCCGGTATCGCGCCGTGCGGGTAGGTGGCGTCGATGAAGATCGTTTCCAGCATGCCGGTGACGCTGATGAAATTCACGATGTCGGTCTCGGTCACCGTGCGGCGGAACGTACGGAAGCGCTGGCCCACGGCCAGGTCTTGCCAGTAATAGCCCTGGCTGAGTTGCGCGATGGGGGCGGCGTTGCGGTCTGTGGTCATGCGGGGTCCTTGTGGTTGTCGAGGTGCGGAGAAGGCGCCACCCGGGCCGCGCCGGTATCCAGCAGCGCGGCGATCCGGGCCTCATCCAGGCCGGCCTGGCGCAGCACGTCCAGGGTGTGTTCGCCCAGGCGCGGCGGTATGGCGGCGGGTACATGGGAATGCTGCAGGCGCACGGGGTTGCGCGGAAAGCGGTAGCGGCTGCCCGATGCGCTTTCCAGGGCCGTGAAGAAGTCCACGCTGCGCAGGTGCGGGTCGGCCTCCAGATCCTGCAGGCGGTTGATCGGCGCCGCAGGAATCTCCAGCCGTTCGCACAGGGCCAGCCAGTAAGCAGTGCCTTGCCGGATGACGATGTCCGCCAGCGATTCGTAGAGCGTCCCGATATGCGCCGTCCGGGCGGAAATGTCGGAAAAACGCGGGTCGTCCGCCAGGTCGGGGCGGTCGACGGCAAGGAAGAAGTTGCGCCAGTGGGTGTCGGTATAGGGCATCAGGCACACGTGGCCGTCGGCTGTCTGGCAGGGCCTGCGCCAGGAAGTGAGCGCGCGCGGGTAGCCGGCTTCGCCCGGTTCGTCGGCCAGGTGCCTGCCGTAGTAATGCTCCACCAGCACATAGGACGCCATGCTTTCGAACATGGGGACTTCCAGTTGCTGGCCGCGGCCCGTGCGAGCGCGCTGGAACAACGCGGCCAGGATCGCATGCGCGGCAATCAGGCCGCAGGTCTTGTCCGCGGCCACGGTGGGCAGGTAGCGCGGCGTGCCGGTCTGGCGGTCGACCAGATCGGCCACGCCGGACAGGCCCTGGATAATGTCGTCATAGGCCGGGCGGCCATCGTAGGCGCCGCCCGCGCCGAAGCCGTACAGGCCGGCATACACCAGCTGCGGATTGCGCGCGCACAGCGTGTCGGGGTCCAGCCCCAGCGCGGCCATCTTGGCGGGACGCATGCTGTGCATCAACACATCGGCCTGATCCACCATCGTCAGCAGCGCCTGCCGCGCCGCCGCCTGCTTCAGGTCCAGCACGATGCTGCGCTTGTTGCGGTTCAGGCCCAGGAAAATGGCCGCCATGCCCGGCTCTTGCGAAGGCCCGGTGCGCCGCGTCGAATCGCCGTCGGGCGATTCGATCTTGATGACGTCCGCGCCGTAGTCGGCAAGTATCTGCGAGGCATAGGGGCCGAACACGACGGACGTCAGGTCCAGGATGCGCACGCCGTCCAGCGCGGTGGTGGAAGAGTGGGGGAAGGATGTCATGGGGAAATCCTATCGACGTGTCAGATATCCGTCTAATATGGCTTCGGTATCAAGCGATACGGAATCTGTTATGGCTATTGATCTACGGCACCTTCGGCAATTCGTGACCATTGCCGAACTGGGCAGCTACCGGCGCGCCGCCGACACGCTGCATATCGCGCAGCCGGCGCTGTCGGTGTCGATCCAGAAACTGGAGCATGCCGTGGGCGTGCCGCTGCTGGTTCGCGGCGCCAAAGGCGTCACCACGACGCCCGCCGGAGACGCCTTGATGGCCGACGCCCGCCGCGCGCTGTTTCATGCCGAGCAGGCCCGACAGGCCGCCCGTCGGGTCGCGCTGGGCGAATGGGGCATGTTGCGGCTGGGTTTCGTGGGTTCAGCCACGTACATGCTGCTGCCCCGCTGCCTGCCGGCCTTCCGCGCGCAGTACCCCGACGTGCAACTGGACCTGCGCGAGGACAGCACGGTGGGGCTGGTGGCAATGCTGCGCGCCAATGAAATCGATGCGGGCCTGGTGCGGGGGCCATTGGCGGAAGACGCGATGCTGGACTCCTGGGTGGTCGAGCGCGACGACCTGATGCTGGCCGTGCCCGCGCGGCATGCGCTGGCCGGTAGCGGCCCGGTCGCTCTGGAACGTGTGCGTTCCGAGAGCTTCGTGCTGTATTCGCCCGCCAAGGTGCCCGGCTTGAATGGCGTGACGCTGGCGCTGTGCCACAAGGCGGGGTTCTCGCCGCGCATCAGCCAGGAGGCCATCCAGGTGCAGACCTTGGTCAGCCTGGTGGCCAGCGGCATGGGGCTGGCGCTGGTGCCGGGGGTGACGCGCGCCTATTCCACACCGCACGTGGCCTTCGTGCCCTTGACCGATACCGATGCGCGCGGCGCGCTGTCCTTGTCGCTGGTGACGCATCGCGACACCTCGTGCGCGTCGGCGTTGAGGCTGCGCGACAGCATGCTGGCGCTTGCGGCCGACTGAACGGCGGCGGGCGGCGGGCGGCGAGCCCGATTCCGCCCTTGCGCTACTGCATCTTCAGCCCTAGCTCGGCCACGAAGCGCTTCTCTTCGGCCACTTGCCGCACCGCGTAGTCGGTGTAGGCTTTGCTGTCCATCAGCATGTGGGGCTGATCCGCGTTTTCCAGCGCGCGGTTGTAGTCGGGATCGCGCGCCGCGCGGTGGAACGCCTGCTGCAGCACGGCCACCACTTTGGGATCCATGCCCTTGGGGCCGGCAATGCCTACCGGATTGGAGGCAACGATGGGGTATCCCAATTCCGTCAGTGTCGGGACATCCGGCACGCGCTTGGCGCGGGCATCGCCCATGACCGCCAGCAGGCGCGCCTTGCCGGTATCGATCATCGGCCCCCAGCCCGCGTCGGACACCATCTGGATGTGCCCGCCCAGCAGCGCGGTGGTCTCTTCGGCGGCGCCCTTGTAGGGGATGAAGTTGAACTTCACGTTCGTCAGCCGCGACAGGCGTTCGATGGCGATGCGGCCGGAGCCGCCCGTGCCGGTGCCGCCATAGCTGATCTTCTCGGGGTTCGCGCGCGCATCCGCGATCAGTTCATCCAGCGTTTTCCACGGCGCATCCTGGCGCACGACGATGCCATAGGAATAGGCCGTCATGCACGCGACATAGGTGAAATCCGTCAGCGGGTCGTAGTTCACCGTTTGCAGGAACGGATAGCGGAACAGCGTGCCCACCACCACCGACACCGTGTATCCGTCGGGCGCGGCGGTCTGGGCCATTGCGGCCGGCCCCAGGGTGCCGCCCGCGCCGGGACGGTTGGCGATGATGACGGTCTGCCCCAGCTCGCGCGAGGCCGCCACCGCCAGCGCGCGCATCTGCGTATCCGTCGCGCCGCCGGCGGGAAAGGGCACGATCAGCGTGACCGGGCGCGTGGGAAAATCGGCGGCGCGCGCGGGGCGGGAAAATGCCAGCGCGGCGGGCAGCGCCAGCCCCAGTTTGAGCAGGCTGCGGCGGGAGGGCAAGGCGGTGTTGCGATGATGATCGGTCATTGTTGTCTCCGTCCTGGTTGTCTTGGGCGCCGCGCATTCAATGCCGCGCCTGATGCATCGGCCGTATGTGCCTACCGCGCGATGCCGCGTCCGGTCAGGCTGGCGATGCCGGCGTCGTCATAACCGGCCTCGCGCAGGATCTGATCGGTATGTTCGCCAGGCAATGGCGCCTGGCGGTGAATAGCGAATTGGAACCCCGACATCTTCACGGGGCTGGCGATGTGCGCGCCCGGCCCGTAAGCCGGGTGCTCGGCGTGATGCACCATGCCGCGTGCGGCGAATTGCGGATGCGCCAGGCTTTCAGACAGTTTCAGCACGGGCGACACGCAACAGTCAGCGCCCTCCAGCAACGCCAGCCAGTGCGCCATCGGCCGCGCGCCGAACAGGCGCTGCAATTCGTCCTTGACGTAAGCCTGCTGCGCGGCGCCGCCGTCGCGATGCAGGGACAGAAGGTCGGGGCGTTCCAGGCGGCGGCACAAGGTGTCCCAGAATTTCGGTTCCAGCGCGGCCACGGCCAGATAGCGTCCGTCTTGCGTGCGGTACTGGCCGTAGCAGGCCAGCGCGCCCGACAGGCTGTCGCCGCCCGCGGGCCGCGTGTCACCCAGGGCATTGAGCGTGGCCAGCGGCACCACGGCGCCGGCCAGCAGGCCGTCGGCGATGGCGATATCGATATACCGCCCGCGCCCGCTGCGCTGGGCGTCGTACAGCGCGGCCAGTATGCCCATTACCGCGGTGAGCGAGCCCCCAAGAATGTCGGCCACCGGCAGGTTGGACAGCGCCGGCAGATCCGGCCCGCAGCCCATCTGGTCGGCAACGCCGGCGCAGGCGGCATAGTTCAGGTCATGGCCGGCGGCGTCGCGCTGCGGGCCGTCCTGTCCGTAGCCGGTGATGCTGCAATAGACCAGCCGGGGATTGTGCCGCGCCAGGGTGGGATAGTCGGCCTGCAGCCGCGCGGCCACGCCGGGCCGGAAACTCTCGATCACCACGTCCGCGCTACGCGCCAGTGCGGCCAGCGCCGCCTGCCCTTCGGGATGCTTGAGATCCAGCCGCAGCCCGCGCTTGTTGCGGTTGCAGATGGCGCGCAGAGGCGGGGGCGCATAGTCGCCCGCCTGCGTGTCTTCGATCTTGATCACGTCTGCGCCGAGGTCGGCCAGGTACTGCGCGCCCAGCGGGCCGGGCAGGAGCCGCGACAGGTCCAGGATCCTGACGCCTGCGAGCGGAGCGGTGTTCGGCGTATCCAAAGAGGGACTCCCGTAAATACGAAGTGGCATGCCCGCCACGGGCTCGGCCCAGTCTAGGCGCGGCTTTGCGGCCAACCAATGGCGGATTCGCTAATTCCGCTTGGCGGGAATGCTCACGTCAGCCATTCCTGCGCGCGCAGGCTTTGGCTACCATCGATCCATCGGCGTACGCCAGCCGCAGGATTCGCTCATGACCCATCACACCATCGCCGTGGGGCATATCGCCCAGATCCTGCAAGGCGCGCGCAGCCGGGGCGTGGACGTGGACCGGGCGCTGATGCGCGCCGGCGTGCCCCCGTCCCTGCTGCAGGCGCCGTTGGCGCGGGTATCGCAGGCGCAGCTCGCGCAGATAATGCGGGTGTTGCGCCGCGTCACCCGGGACGACTTCCTGGGCATGGGCCAGCATCCCGTTCCCATGGGGGCGTTCGATTCTGCGTGCCGGCTTGCGCTGCAGGAAGATACCGTGGGGCAGGCGTTGCGCGTGGCGTTCCGTTACTACCACGGCGTGCTGCGGGATTTCACCGCCCGCTTGTGCGTCAGCGGCGAGCGCGCGCGTATCGTGCTCGATTCCCGCAGCCCCAGCAGCTGTACGCGCTGGTATGGCGAGCGCACCTTTCTGTTCTTCACGCTGGGCGTCGCCAACTGGCTGGCAGCGCGGCGCATTCCCATCCTGGGCGTGGACTACAGCAGCGGCGCCCGCAGCGTCGATGCGCACAAGCTGTTCTACGCGCCGGTGCGCTACGGCCAGCCCGTGACGGGCCTATGGCTGGAGTCGCGTTGGCTGGCCCTGCCTGTCGTACAGAACGGGCAGACGCTCAAGCCCTTCCTGGCCAATGCGCCGTTTGACCTGCTGGTGAAATACCAGGACCGCACTACCCTGACCGACCGCATCCGGCGCCTGTTGCGCAACGATCTATCCAAGGAATTGCCGTCATTGGCCCAGGTCAGCGCGCAGCTCGCGATGACGCCGCAGACGCTGCGGCGGCATCTGCGCGAGGAAGGCCAGGGCTTTCAAGCTTTGAAGGACGATCTGCGGCGCGATGCCGCCGTCGAGTACCTGGGCCGGCACGATCTTTCCCTGATGGAGATCGCCGAGCGCCTGGGATTTTCCGAGCCCAGCACCTTCCACCGCGCCTTCAAGAAATGGACCGGCGTATCGCCGGGCGAATACCGCCGCAACCGCCTGGTCTGCGGTCCCGCGGACCAGCCGCGGGCCGCTGACACTTTTCGCCTATCGGTTTGACGCCTGCGGCCATTGCCGTGATCCGGCCCCACGCGAGAAGCTAGGGGCATCGCGACGAATGCGCGCCGTTCCGGACAAGGAACCGCCCAAGCCTACGCGCGCCGCAGGAGAAGCATCATGTATCTGACACAAGGCCTGCATCGCGCAGGCCAGCTGCACCCCGCAAAGATCGCGCTGCGCGAAGACGCCAGGCACTGGACCTACGCCGCGTTGATCGATTGGACCGCCCGCAAGGCTGCCGTGCTGCGCGGCCATGGGGTGCTGCCGGGCGAACGCGTGGCGTTTTGGGGCGTCAACGGCGCGGATTACGTGTCATGGATCCTGGCGTGCTGGTGGCTGGGCGCGGCGGTGGTGCCGCTGAACACGCGCTGGAGCGGCGTGGAGCTTGCGCAAGCGCTGGCTGATTGCAGCCCGCGCTTGTTGCTGGTGGACGAGACGATGGCGCCACGCATGGCCACCATCGACATCCCTGCCGGCACGGTCCCGCTGTCCGCCGAAGTGCTGGAAGCCCACGCCACGGCGGCGGTGGCGCAGGTGGACGTCCGCGCGGGCGGCGACACGCTGGCGGCGATTCTCTTTACTGGCGGCACGACCGGCGCGCCCAAGGGCGCCATGCTCACGCACGCAAACCTGTGGAGCGCCGCGGTGGCCAGGATGGCCACCGTCCCGACGTCGCCCGACAGCCGCACCCTGCTGGTCGCGCCGCTCTTTCATGTGGCCGGATTGGGGCGGCTGATTGGACAATTTATCGCGGGCGCTTCGGTGGTGATGCAGCGCGGCTTCCATCCCCGCGCGGTGCTGCAGGCTCTGCAGGATGATGGCGTGACCGAGGTGTTGCTGGTACCCAGCATGATTCAGATGCTGCTGGATGAACCCGGGTTCGCGCAGTACCGGCTGGGCCGCGTGCAGCGCGTGATCTGGGGCGCCTCGCCGATTTCCCGAGCCTTGCTCGACCGCGCGCTGGCGGCCTTTCCCCAAGCCGAGTTCGTGCACGCCTACGGCATGACGGAAACCGCCGCCACCGTGGCCATCAATGCCGAGGTGCGCCAGGGCGGCGCGCGCGCCGAATCGGCGGGGCGGCCTGCCCTGGGCGTGGAAACGCGCATTCTTGCGTCCGACGGCAGCGAGGTAGCGCCTGGCGTCGTCGGCGAACTGGCGGTGCGCGGACCCATGGTGATGACGGGCTACTGGAACCGGCCCGAGGAGACTCGCCGCGCATTCGACCGCGGCTGGCTGCTGACGGGCGACGCGGCCCGCCAGGACAAAGACGGCTATCTGTACATCGTGGACCGGCTCAAGGACATGATCGTCAGCGGCGGCGAGAACATCTACGGCGCCGAAGTGGAGGGTGTGCTGGCCCGGCATCCGCTGGTGGCGCGTTGCGCGGTCATCGGGGTGGCGCACGCGCGTTGGGGCGAGGCGGTGCACGCGGTGATCGTGCCGCGTCCCGGCATGGCGGTGGACACGGACTCCCTGGACCGCCATTGCCGCCAGCAGCTGGCCGCCTACAAGTGTCCCAAGACCTATGAGTTCCTTGGCGAGCTGCCCATGTCGGCCGCGGGCAAGGTGCTGAAGTCCGCGCTCAGGCAGAACCATGAATCCAGGTGCGCGGCCGTCGCCGCGCCCGCTCATCAGGAGAATCAGGCATGAATCGGAAAGTATGGGTGGCAGGAGTGGGCATGATCCCGTTCAGCAAGCCCGGCGCCAGCGAGGCGTATACGGTGATGGGCGCGCGCGCCGTGCGCGAGGCATTGCGGGATGCCGGGCTGCAATACGACGCGGTCCAGCAGGCCTACGCGGGTTACGTCTACGGCGATTCGACCGCCGGCCAGGCGGTGGTCTACGGCGTGGGGCTGAGCGGCATTCCGGTATTCAACGTCAACAACAATTGCGCCAGCGGTTCCTCGGCCCTGTTCCTGGCGCGCCAGGCCGTGGAAAGCGGCGCGGTGGAGTGCGCGCTGGCGGTGGGCTTCGAGCAGATGGTGCCCGGCGCGTTGAAGGGCGTGTACGAAGACCGTCCTTCGCCGTTGCAGGATTTCGTCTCGGCCATGAGCGAAATGCAAGGTTATGACACGGCCAAGCCGCGCGCAGCCCAGTTCTTCGGCGGCGCGGGCCGCGACTATATGAAGGAGCACGGCATCGGCGCCGACACCTTCGCGCGCATCGCGGTCAAGGCGCGCCAGCATGCCGCGCGCAATCCCTACGCGGTGTTCCGCCAGACGGTGACGCTGGACGAGGTGCTGGCCGCGCCCATGATCTTCGATCCCCTGACGCGCCTGCAATGCTGCCCGCCCACCTGCGGCGCCGCGGCCGCCATCCTGTGCTCGGACGACTTCGCCCGCCGCCATGGCCTCGCGCCCATCGTCAGCATCGCCGCGCAAGCCATGACGACGGATACGCCGTCCACCTTCGGCGCTGGCGACATGCGCAAGGTCGTGGGTTTTGACATGACGCGGGCCGCGGCCGACCAGGTTTATGAAGCCGCCGGCATCGGCCCCGGCGATGTGGACGTGGTGGAGCTGCACGATTGCTTCACCGCCAACGAGTTGATCACCTACGAGGGCCTGCGCCTGACGCCGGAGGGCTCTGCCGAGAAGTTCATCCTGGAGGGCGACAACACCTATGGCGGCAAGGTGGTGACCAATCCGTCCGGCGGTTTGCTGTCCAAGGGCCATCCGCTGGGCGCTACCGGCCTGGCCCAATGCACCGAGCTGGTATGGCAACTGCGCGGCCAGGCGGATCTGCGTCAGGTCGAGGGCGCCAGGCTGGCGTTGCAGCACAACCTGGGACTGGGCGGCGCCTGCGTGGTGACGCTGTACCAGGCGGCTTGAGGAGAACGCCATGTTGGATACCAGCCATATCGGCGCCGCCTTGCCTGCGTTCAACGCGACAGTGGAAGCGGGCCGCCTGCGTTTTTTCGCCAAGGCCACCGGGCAGGGCGACCCGGTCTACACCGACGAGGCCACCGCGCGCGCGGCCGGGCACCCGGGACTGCCGGTGCCGCCGACCTTCTTCTTCTGCCTGGAGATGGACAGCCCGCGTCCTTCCGCAATGCGTGAACTGTTGGGCATCGACATAGCCCGGGTGCTGCACGGCGAACAGGCTTTCGTCTACCACGCCATGGCGCATGCGGGCGATGAACTGCGCTTCGAACCGCGCATCGCCGACATCTACGCCAAGAAGGGCGGCGCGCTGGAGTTCGTCGTGCGCGAAACCCGGGTGACCGACGCCGCCGGGCGCCCGGTGGCCGAACTGCGCGCGACCACGGTCGTGCGCAATGCATGAGGAGAGCGCGATGAGCACGGCGATGAATCGTGAATCCAAGGCCGGCGATGAACTACCCGGCTTTACCGCCGGGCCGGTCAGCCGGCTGGGGTTGGCGCTGTACTGCGGCGCCTCGGGCGACCACAACCCGATACACGTGGACCTGGATTTCGCCCGCGCAGCCGGCATGGACGACGTCTTTGCCCACGGCATGCTGTCGGCCGCCTATCTGGCCCGCCTGCTGACGAACTGGGCGCCGCAATCGGCGCTGCGCGAGTACGCCTTGCGGTTCGTGGCGATCACGCATGTGGGCGACGAGGTCCGCTGTACGGGCCGCGTGGTCGAACGCTTTGAAGCGCAGGGAGAAACCCGCTTGCGGGTGGAACTGCATGCGCGCAGCCAGACCGGAGAACTGCGCCTGAGCGGCGTGGCGGTACTGGCGGTCCAGTAAACCAAGAGAAGGAGAGTGCGATGGGTACATTGGAAGGCAAGGTAGCCCTGGTATCGGGCGCGGGACGCGGCATCGGTCAGGAGATCGCGCTGAAGCTGGCGCGCGAAGGCGCGAGCGTGGTGGTGAACGATCTGGATGCGGGGCCGGCGGAGGAAACCGTCGCGCTGATCCGCAAGCTGGGAGGCCACGCGCAGGCCTGCGCCGGCAGCGTGATCGAAGCGGGCTTCGCCGAGCGTTTCGTCGGCACGGCCGTGAACACCTACGGCGGCCTGGACATCATCGTCAACAACGCCGGCTACACCTGGGACAACGTGATCCAGAAGATGACGGACGAGCAATGGGACGCGATCCTGGCCGTGCACCTGTCCGCGCCGTTCCGCATCCTGCGCGCCGCGTCCGGCTTCATCCGCGTTGCCGCCAAGACCGAAGCGGAGCAGGGCAAGGAGGTATTCCGCAAGGTCGTCAACATCTCGTCCACGTCAGGTGTGATGGGCAATGCGGGCCAGGCGAACTATTCCGCCGCCAAGGCTGGCATCAACGGCTTGACGCGCGCGCTGGCCAAGGAATGGGGCCGCTACAAGGTCAACGTCAATAGCGTCGCCTTCGGACTGATCAAGACGCGTCTGACGGAATCGTCCGCAGATGGCGACGCCACGCTGGACATCGAGGGCCGGAAGATCAAGGTAGGCGTCAATCCGCAGGTGCTGAAAAATGCCGAAAGCCTGATTCCCATCGGCCGGGCCGGCACGCCGGCGGAAGCCGCGGGGGCGGTGTACCTGTTCTGCCTGCCTGAATCCAACTACGTCAGCGGCCAGGTACTGGTCGTGGGCGGCGGCCGTCCTTGAGGGCAGGAGGGAACACCATGGATACGCCACGGCAAGGCTGGATGGACGCGGACCTGACACTGTTCCAGGATTCGACGCGGCGCCTCTTCGAAAGGGAGTTCGCGCCCGACGAAGAGCGCTGGCGCAAGCAGCAGCACGCGGACCGCGAGGTCTGGAACAAGGCGGGCCGCCTGGGCCTTTTGTGCGTGAGCATGCCCGAAGTGTATGGCGGCGGCGGGGGCAGCTTCGCCCACGAGGCCATCGTGGGGGCGGAGCAGGCGCGCGCCATGGTCCATGGTTTCAGCAACAACGTGCATAGCGCCATCCTGGCGCACTACATCCTGAACTATGGCACCGAGGCGCAGAAGCAACGCTGGCTGCCGCGCATGGCCACGGGCGAACTGGTGGGCGCCATCGCCATGAGCGAACCGGGCGCGGGGTCCGATCTGAAGAGCGTGCGCACCACCGCCACCAAAGAGGGCGGCGAGTACGTGCTCAACGGATCCAAGACCTTCATCACCAACGGCCTGCACGCGGACCTGGTTTGCGTGGTGGCCAAGACCGATGCGCAGGCGGGGGCCCGGGGCGTTTCGCTGATCATGGTGGAAACCCAGGGCCTGGCGGGCTTCAGGCGCGGGCGGCTGCTGGAGAAACTGGGCCAGAAGAGCCTGGACACGGCGGAGTTGTTCTTCGACGGCGCGCGCGTGGCCGAAGACTGCCTCCTGGGCGGCGTGGAGGGCCGCGGCTTTGCGCAGCTCATGCAGCAGCTGCCGCGCGAACGGCTGCTGATCGCGGTGGGCGCGGTGGCCACCATGCGGCGCGCCATCGAGGAAACCCTGGCCTACACCAGCACGCGCCAAGTCTTCGGCCAGGCGCTCATCGAGTTGCAGAACACGCGCTTCAAGCTGGCCGAGTGCGAGACGGTCGCCACCATCGCGGCGCGCTTCGTCGACGATTGCATCGAGCGCCAGCTGGCGGGCACGCTGGACCTGTCCACGGCGGCCATGGCCAAGTGGTGGACCACGCAGATGAACTGCCAGGTGATCGACGAATGCCTGCAGTTGCACGGCGGCTACGGCTACATGCTGGAGTATCCGATAGCCAGGATGTACGCGGATGCGCGGGTCGGCAAGATCTACGGCGGTTCCAACGAGATCATGAAGGAAATCATCGCGCGCGCCATGACCGCCTGAGGCGCATGGCAGACAGCCAGAACAAGGATGAGGAGACAAGATGCAGCAAGCGCACTATCGGTATTGGCCCAAGGGGCTGCCGAAGGAAATCACTCCGCCGCAGTCCAGCCTGTACTTCAATCTGGAGGCGTCCGCCACGCGCTATCCGGACAAGCCCGCCATCGTGTTTTACGACACGGCGCTCGACTACGCGCGCCTCAAGCGCGAGATCGACGCCATGGCCGGCTACCTGCAGCACGGCGCGGGGGTAAAGGCGGGCGACCGTGTCCTGTTGCTGAGCCAGAACTGTCCGCAGTTCGTCATTGCGTACTACGCGATCCTGCGCGCCGATGCGGTGGTGGTGCCGGTCAACGCCATGAGCACGCCGGATGAGTTGGCGCATTACCTGGAGGACAGCGGCGCCCGCGTGGCCTTCGCCGCGCAGGAGCTGTGCGCGCGGCTGAACGGCTTTGTCGAGGACAAGCGCCTGGAGCGCGTCATCGTCCACACCTATTCGGACTATCTGGGCGGCCCGGCTCCCGATGCGCCGGACTGGGTCGCCGCGCCCAGGCGCTCCCCCGACGTGCGCGGCGGGGTGCCCTGGTATGGCGCGCTGGCGGTCAACGCGCAGCCCTTGCCGCACCGGGCGGGGGCCAAGGACCTCTGCCTGCTGCCGTACACGTCGGGCACCACCGGGCGGCCCAAGGGCTGTCGCCATACCCATGGCACCGTGGGCGCGTCCCTGGCCGGTTCGCAGCTGTGGCGCGGCCTGACGTCCGAGGCGGTCATCATGGGCGTGGCGCCGATGTTCCACCTGCTGGGCATGCAGAGCTGCATGAACACGCCCATCCTGCTGGGCGCCACGGTGGTGGTGCTGCCGCGCTGGGACCGCCAGGTGGCAGCCAGGCTGATGGCGCGCCATCGCGTCAGCGTCTGGGCCGCGCCGCCTGCGATGATCGTGGACTTTTTCGCGCAGCCGGGCATCGAAGAACTGGACCTGTCCGGCCTGGCTCAGCTATGCGGCGGTGGGGCGCCCATGCCCGAAGCGGTCGCGGCCATGCTGGCCACGCGCTATGGCATTACCTACAACGAGGCCTACGGCCTGACCGAAACCGCCTCCTTCCTGCATTGCAATCCGCTGGACCGCAACAAGCGCCAATGCATAGGCGTGCCCACCTTCGGCGTGGACACGAGGGTCGTGGATCCGGCCACGCTGGCCGAGCTGCCTCAAGGCGAAACCGGCGAACTCGTGACGCGCGGCGCGCAGGTCATGCTGGGCTACTGGAACAACCCGCAGGCCGACGCCGATGCCTTTTTCGTGCTGGACGGTCAGCGCTACTTCCGCACCGGCGACCTCGGCCGGGTGGACGAAGACGGCTACTTTTACGTGACTGACCGCTTGAAGCGCATGATCAACGCATCCGGCTACAAGGTCTGGCCGGCGGAAGTGGAGAACACGCTGTATGAGCACCCGGCGGTGCACGAGGCTTGCGTGATCGGCGTGCCCGACGCCTGCCGCGGCGAAACGGTGAAGGCCCTGCTGGTATTGCGTGACGAGGCGCGCGGCAGCGTGCGCGAAGAAGACGTGATCGCCTGGGCCCGGACCCGCATGGCGGCCTACAAGGCGCCGCGCATCGTGGAGTTCGTGGATGCCTTGCCCAAGTCCAGCACCGGCAAGATCCAGTGGCGGCAGTTGCAGGACGCGGGCAAGGCGGCGGCCTAGCGCAAGATCAGGGGCCGGCAGGCGGCTCCTGATCCTTCCCCGCCAGTCCTTTGAGCAGGCGGCTGAACTCGACGGGAAAGGGGAAGACGATGGTCGAGCTGTTTTGCGCGCCGATCATGGCCAGCGTGCTCAGATAGCGCAGTTGCATGGCTTCGGGTTGTTCCGAGAGCGTGCGCGCCGCGTTCAGCAGCATCTGCGCGGCCTGTTCTTCGCCTTCGGCGTGGATGATCTTGGCGCGCCGCTCGCGCTCCGCCTCGGCTTGCCGGGCGATGACGCGGATCATGCCTTCGTTCAGGTCGATGTGCTTGATTTCCACATTCGCCACCTTGATGCCCCAGGCGTCGGTCTGCGCGTCCAGAATGCTCTGCACCGCATTGTTCACCTTGTCGCGCTCCGAGAGCAGTTCGTCCAGATCATGCTTGCCCAGCACGGAGCGCAGCGTGGTCTGCGCCAGTTCGCTCGTCGCCTGCCGGAAGTTCTCCACCTGGATCACGGAGCGTTCCGGATCGATCACGCGGAAGTAGATGACGGCGTTCACCTTGACCGACACGTTGTCGCGCGAGATCGCGTCCTGGCTGGGCACGTCGAACACGGTCATGCGCTGGTCCACGCGCACCATTTGTTGCACCACGGGTATCAGCAGGATCAGCCCCGGACCCTTGACCCCGGTATAGCGGCCCAGCGTAAAGATCACGCCCCGCTCGTATTCGCGCAGGATGCGGACCGACAGGGCGAACAGCGCGATGGCCAATGCCAGGATGGGGGCGTAGAAGGCGAGGTTCATCAACATGGCTGACTCCGCTTGAATAGGGTATCCGCGTGGCCCGGAGGGAGGGCGTCATCGCGTGGACGGCGGCGGGCCGGTGTCTGGCTGCACATGCAGGGTCACGCCCCGGACGGCGGCGATCACCACGGTGTCGCCGGCCGCGAGCCCGGCCGGGCCGACCGCGTGCCAGCGTTCTCCCACCGCCGCCACGTAGCCTTGCTCGTCCGACCAGCTCAGCACCCTGATCCGCAGTCCGATCAGCGCCTCGGCGCCGCTGACGATAGGCGCACGGCGCGAGCGCAAGGCCAGCCGGCCGATGAGGATGGTCATTCCCAGGCTGGCCGCGGCGACTCCCGCCACCAGCGGCACGGACACGCCGAAGGCCGGCGGGTGCTCAACCAGCCGGCCGGCCATCTGGAACCGGACGAGAGCCTGCTCGACGCCGCCTTGCGCGAG
>LNAP01002482.1_pt1 | contig 18370 bp, 20 predicted proteins | sample 602601 | NCBI WGS metagenome assembly LNAP01 (sample SAMN02440304, study PRJNA202911) | soil metagenome | biome: Subtropical and temperate rainforests or woodlands; isolation source: soil samples (1 kg each in a 20% v/v slurry with milli Q water) were... ...
ACGTTCCAGAAGACCGGCTTCGACCAGGGAATTCAGGCGCCGCGTCAGCATATTCGGGGCGATATCAAGGCTCTTCTGAAATTCATCGAACCGGCTGAGGCCCTGAAAGGCGTCGCGTAGCAGGAGAATGCTCCACCATTCGCCGACCCGTTCGAGGCCGCGCGCAATGGGACACTGCATGTTGCCAAAACTTTTGCGTTGCATGGGCAAATAGTAAGATCATCACTATCATAATGCAAGAAACTAGCGGCGTCATCGGTGCCGGTGGGGAAATCGCCTGGCTCCGACCGACGCGTCCGGGCGGCATCCTTCACGTTGCAAGCGAAGTCCTTGCAATCTCGCCCTCCCGCTCCCGCCCTGATCGCGGCATGGTCACCCTGCGCAGCGAAACCCATAGTCAACGGGGAGAGGTCATACAGACCTTCGTGGCGAAGCTGGTGGTGCCGCGGCGACCTGAACAGGGTTAGACCACCGGGCAGATAGTAAATACGCTCGCGGGGCGTCTGCCTTCTCAAGCCCGAGGCCGCCGATGCTAATCCGGCATCAAATTCATAGTCGCACGGCATTTTCCCTTCGGGCCCCCCGTGCGGTAGCGTCGGGACATTGCTTTCTGCGTTAGCAATGAGGAGACTGGTGTCAGGTTGGTTAGCGCGACATCCTCGGTCATCACGAAATCCTGACGAATATTCTGCCTCCCGATAGAGTGAGAGACCTGCCATGAGCGAGTTGCCGCATGTCGTTGTTCGAGCGACGCAACGATCATCTGTTTCAGCCTATCTTACTTATCAGCGCGGCGCCCGGTTGATTACATCCCCTGCCAGCACGACGGATTGAAAACCCCTTGTAACCATTCTTCGCGATGGAACGAAGAAGCTACAGAGACACACGGCACCACGCCATACGTCGGAGCATTTCCATGTTGCCGCGCCTATTGTCCGTTGGATTAATGCTGAGTTTGCTGCCAGGCGGCGCCATCGCGGCCGAAAGACCTGTCGTCGTCGAATTATTCACCTCGCAGGGCTGTTCCTCCTGTCCGCCGGCAGATGCTTTCCTGACTGACTTGGCGCGCAACCGGCCCGATGTGCTGCCGCTCGCCTTCCACGTGACCTACTGGAATGAGCTTGGCTGGAAAGACCCGTTCTCGCTGGATGCGGCGACGCAACGCCAGAGCCGCTATGGCGCACGGTTCGGGGATGGGTCCTATACACCGGAGGCCGTTGTCGACGGCGTTCGAGACCTTGTCGGATCGGATCGCGACGGTATCGGATCTGCAATCCAACAAGCCAGGCAGGAAGGCCAAACCGCCGCCTCCATTCATGTCAAACGAGGAAGCGGTCAGATTTCCATTCTGGTCGGGGCAGGAAACGGTAGCGGCCAAGTCTTGCTGATCGGGTTCGATCATGAACACCATACCGCGGTCGGCCGTGGTGAAAACAGCGGCCGGACATTGATCGAATCAAATATCGTCAGATCAATCCACGCCGTCGGCCAATGGTCCGGCGCGCCGTTTCAGGTGAGCGTGCCCTTCCCGGATGGACAAGATATTGCCGTCATTTTGGAAGCACCTGACGGACGCATTGTTGGAGCCGGCCGGCTGGATAGCAGTACCTGATTGACGATGATACCGTGCCGCATATACATCGCCGCCAGCCTCGTCATGGGTGCCGCATTTGGGGCAAATTCACCCGCGCGGGCCGCGGTCACCGATTGGATCGGGGATGCCCATGCCGCCGTGCGGCTGATCACCGGCAGCGACCGCCTTGCCGACAGCTCATCGATCGAGGCGGGGCTGGAATTCCGCTTCGCGTCCGGCTGGCATGGCTATTGGCGAACGCCGGGCGATACGGGCGTGGCGCCGGTCATCGATTGGTCAGGCTCACAGAATATCGAGCGGGAGACAATTTCCTGGCCTGCCCCAACGCGCCTCGTCATTGAAGGGGCGCAAAACGGTACTTATGGCGACCAGGTCATCCTGCCGATAGCGCTTCTTTTGAGGAAGCCCGGCGCTTTCACTCGGATTCGAGTCAAGGTCAGCTACGCTGCCTGCTCGAATATCTGCGTTCCCTACCGGGCAGAATTGGTCTTGCCTTTGCTAGCCGGGCAAGGCGGACCTTCCGCCGAAGCGCCCGCGATTGCCGCAGCACGAGCGAAAGTACCCGGTCCGCCGGCGGCAATCGGAATCAAGATTGTCAGCCTTGGCATCGTGCGAGCCGGCTCAGATCAGCATCTTGTCGTCGAATTACAAAGCGCGACGGAGCCCTTCATCCGACCCGACCTGTTTGTCGAGGGCGCCGAAAGCGGCATCCCGGCGTCACCTCGCGTCGAGCTTTTGGATGGCGGCCATATCGCCCGCCTGACCGTTCGGCTCTCTAATTCATTGCCCCGCGACGTCTCATTGAAACTGACATTGACCGACGGACGTCGAGCGGCCGAATTCACTGCCACAAGCAATGATCTCACAAAGCCGGGCGGATAAAATGCCCCCACCTCTTTTTGTGACGTTCGTTGCCGGCGCCGCAGGTGCATGGCGTATTGACCGGATCGAGGCCGTCATTGGGGATGGCCTGCCGAAGGCTGACCGGATGATGATCCATGAAGGCACACGAGCAGCTGACCCGGAGTGCGATGGCTGGACGTTGCACGGCGTTATAAGCAACATGCGTTACACCAACCGTCGCGAGACCGATGCTTTACTCGCCGTCCAACGGGGCCTCCACCGACGGGAAGCGACAAAAGCCGCTTTCATCCCTATCCGCAAGAACGAGCTATGGTGGAGTCTGCCGCAAGATGAACGCCGCGCCATCTTCGAAGAGGAGTCACGCCATATCGGCCTCGGTCTTGAATACCTGCCGGCCATTGCCAGGCGCCCGCACCACAGCCAATATGCGTGATGTGTTTCTAAATCGATCGATCTAGAATACGAAGGCCGAATGCCACGCCCCTCCCATCTTGCCGTTCACCCGGCTTCCTTCCGCCATCTTCCCGTCTGAATTTCAGCACCTCGCCCCCAACTGGAGAATGCCATGATCCGTTACTACTTCCACTCTGGTCCCAATCCCGACAAGGTCACTTTGTTCCTGGAGGAAACGGGGCTGCCCTATGAGATCGTACCCATCGATATACTCAAGGGCGATCAGCACGAGCCGGCTTTCCGTGCCGTCAATCCGAACGGCAAGGTGCCGGCGATCGTTGATACCGACGGACCGGGCGGCGCCGAAGCCCGCTTGTTCGATTCGACGGCCATCCTGCTCTATTTGGGCGAGAAGACCGGCCGCTTCATCGGCACACCGGCCGACCGCCCCGAATTGCTGTCCTGGCTCTTCTTCATTGCCACGGGCATTGGCCCCTATTCCGGCCAGGCCGTCCATTTCCAGAGGGCTGTGCCTGAAAAGATTCCGTATGCCATCAACCGCTACCGGCGTGAAGCCGAACGGCACTACGCTGTCCTGAACGATCATCTAGCCCAACGCGATTACATCGTGGGGAAGGATTATTCAATCGCCGACATGTCTGCCTGGGGTTGGGTTGATCGTGCCGCTATCGTCCTGCCCGGCGATGCCGATCCGCTCGCCGCTTTCCCGCATCTCAAGCGTTGGCTCCAGAAAGTCGGCGCGCGCCCCGCAATAGAGCGCGCTCGTGCCGTGGGAAAGGACCATAAGTTCAAAAGTGAGATGGATGAGGAGGCAAGGCGGGCTCTCTTCCCGTCAAACTATTCGGCAGCGGGGAAGTGAACAACCTCGCCAGCGGACACCTGACCCATTGGCGCCGTCGGAAGACCAACTTCCCGGAAGACGGCGGCAAGAGCTAGAGGACTTGACAAGTCAGATTCTATGTGTACCTATCAGTACAATCATTACTGATAGGTACACAAGAAAGGAACCTTGCAATGACATCACGTCCGCCCGTACCGCCTTTCACCCGCGAAACGGCCATCCAGAAGGTGCGCATGGCCGAAGACGGCTGGAACACGCGCGACCCCGAACGCGTGGCACTCTCTTATACCGAAGACAGTTATTGGCGGAACCGCGCGGAATTCATCCAGGGGCGCCCCGCAATCATCGAGTTTCTCAGGCGGAAATGGGTCAGGGAACTGGACTATCGTTTGATCAAGGAAGTCTGGGCCTGGGAAGGGAATCGCATTGCCGTGCGTTTCGCTTACGAATGGCATGATGATTCCCGGAACTGGTTCCGGTCCTACGGTAATGAGAATTGGGAGTTCAATGAGCAGGGCCTGATGCGTTTTCGCTTCGCTTGCATCAACGATCTCCCCATCAAGGAAGCGGATCGGAAGTACCACTGGGATATAAACGGCCCACGGCCAGCTGATCATCCAGGCCTGAGCGATCTCGGCCTCTGATCATGGCGCGGCTGGTTGCCGAACGTCATGACGTTCTGCCGATCCTCGGAGAGATATTCCGCGAACATGGCTTTGACGGCGCCAGCCTTGCCGTCATCACCGAAGGAACCGGGCTCGGCAAAGGCAGCCTCTATCACTTTTTTCCAGGCGGAAAAGAGGAAATGGCGGCCGAAGTTCTGGCAGAGATAGATGATTGGTTCCAGCGCAACGTCTATATTCCATTACGGCAGGCTGAAGATCCGAAAGCTGCGATCGACCAAATGTTCACGGCAGTGGAGGACTACTTCAAATCCGGACGTCGCGTCTGCCTGGTTGGTGTGTTCGCCCTGAACAATACACGCGACCGTTTCGGCGAACAGGTAAAAAGCTATTTCGCAGATTGGGCCGCAGCACTCAATAAGGCTCTGACACGCGCGGGTTATGATGCTGGTGAAGCCCGCGCCCTCACAGAGGATATTCTTGGGGGCATCCAAGGCGCGCTCGTTCTCGGCCGTGCCCTGGCCGATCCCAAGGTCTTCACCAGAACAATGAAGCGGTTGAGACGGTTGATCAAGTAACGACGCGTCACGATCAATTGCGCAAGCAGATCAGGCCCCTTTCGGGGCCTGATTCGCATCATGTCGTTAGATATTTATTGAGCGTACGAGGCCTTCACTTCAGTCCAGAGATCGGAGTAGGACTGGCGTTCCTCATCGGAAAGTGGCGCCATGTATTGCAGCCGCTCGATTGCCGCCTTGTCGCTGTGAATCTCGCGGCCAAAATTATCCGGCGCCAGCGCCTTGTTGGCTTCTTCATTCGCGGAAGCAGCATTGCCCATCTTCGACCATTTGGCATAGAAGCCCGGGCTGACCATGTAGTCGATGAATGCCGCCGCACCATCCGCGTTTGGCGCGTTACTGGCAATGGCGAGACCATCGAACCAACCGATCGCCCCTTCCTTCGGAACGACATAGCCGACCGGCTGCTTGAAGGTGATCTTGCTGCGCGCCGCCGACCCGCTCCAATAGGGCGTCAGATCGAAAGTCTTAGCGGAGAACAGCTTGTTGAATTCGTCTTCCGATGACCACAGGGTCGCTATCTGGCCTTTCAGCGCCAGCAACTTCTCCTTGACCTTCGCCAGATCCTTCGGATGGTTCATGTCTTGGCCGGTTGCGATGGCACCGAACGAAACCGCCTCGATGCCATCGTCACGCAGGGCGACACGCTTGGCCTCCTTGTGATCCCACAGAATCTCGATGCTCTCCGGCTTCTTCTTGAAGACATTGGTGTTATAGGCAATCGCCGTCATGCCCCAGACCCAGGCGATGCCATAGGTCTTGCCGCCGTCATTGAGCAGATTCGAATCGCGGAATGTCGGCGTGAGCGATTTGAAAGCCGAGATCTTCGACGTATCGATCGCTTGGACCAGCCCTTCCTTCGAGGCAACCCCGTTCCAGGCGCAATTGGTCAGCACCACGTCATAGGCGCCCGGATTGGTCCGCAGCTTGGTGATCATCTCCGGTTCGGAATTGAAATAGTCGTGCACGACCTCGATCCCGGTCTTTTTCTTGAATTCCTCGATGGCCCAGGACTCATCGGTACCGTAGCCTTGCCAGTTCAAGACCGTAATCTTGCCGCCATCGGCCCGCAGGATGCGCGGTGATGCAATACTGCCGGCTGCCACCGCCGCGAGACCTGCCACGGCAGTGCCACTCAAGAAACGGCGACGGCTGACGCCAGCCTGCATCGGCCGCCCCTTAAATTCATCGGATGAAGACATCAAGAACCTCCCTTTTGATCACATTGTTACTTTGCATTTAATATACTTCCCCCGGCAATGCCGATCTCTGCGGTCACTGCCATCATCCGGCTCGCGCCGGAATTCCTAATGCGCAACCACCTCCGGCAGGCGGTCGGCCGGCGGCGTGTTGCGCGACCGCCCGACGCGGACGATGCCGTCGATCACAACCATGCCGATGCCCGGCAGATCGCCCTTGCGGACCGAATCCAGGATATCGCTGCCGCTGGAATGCTGCGCCCGGTCCATCAGGACGAAATCGGCCGCCCGACCGGTTTCGATCAGGCCGCAATCGAGATCGCGGATACGGGCCGTATTGCCGGTCGCAAAGCAGAAGGCAATCTCGGCTGGCGTATCCCCCACCGAGGATAGCAGCGCGATCATGCGCAGGATGCCGAGCGGCTGCACACCGGACCCCGCCGGTGAATCCGTTCCCAGGATGACCCTGGGCAATTGCTTGATCTCCTTGGCGATGCGCAAGGCGTGCAGCCCCGCCAGTTCATTGCCGTTATGAACGATCTCGATCGCCCGGCTGCATTGGCTGCACAGGCACTCGATCTGCGATAGCGGCAAGGCCGTATGACCGCCATTGATATGACCGATCACATCGGCATCGGCCTCCAGGATGACATCCTTGTCGATATAGCCGGAGCCCGGCACCGACGGACCGCCGGTATGGATGGTGGATTGAATGCCGTATTTGCGGGCCCATTGCACCATGCGGCCGGCTTCCTCGCCGGCCTTGACGGAGCCGAGTCCGACTTCGCCCAACAGCTTGACGCCGGCCTTGGCCAGTTCGGCGAAATCCTCTTCCACCATGCCTTTTTCAATGACCGGAGCGCCCGCATGGACCTTCACGCCACCCGGCCGGAAAGCATCGAATGCCCGTTGCGCCGTGATCGCCAGCGCCTTGACGCCGACCACATCCTTCGGCCGGCCCGGCAGATGCACTTCGCCGGCGGAAATCATGGTGGTGACGCCGCCATTCAAAAAGGAATCGATCCAGCCGAGCTGACTCTGACGCGGCGTCCAATCGCCAAAGACCGGATGGACATGGCTGTCGATCAGGCCGGGTGCCAGCGCGCAGCCCTTGGCATCGATCACAGTCTTCGCACCGGCTGTGTCGACATCCTTCTCTTTGCCGAAAGCGGCAATGCGGCCATCGATGGCAACGACCGTATCGCCTGCCAGGATCGGCTTCTCGATATCACCGCTCAGGAGAAGGCCGATATTACGGATCACCAGTTTGCCGCCAGGGCCACCGGATGCTGCTGCTTCTGCCATGATAGCCTCCCCTCTCCAAATCCTGCGTCAGCGCAGGCCGTCTTTGCCTTCGATCTCGCTGACTTGCAAGCCGCCGATCCGTGGCAAGGGTCGGCCGCTATCGGTGACGACGACGGCGACCAGAATTTCATTCGACCTTGGCGCATCAGCAACGCGCACTTCCATGGCATCGAAATGCGACCGCACGAAGGCGGCATCCTTATGCCCCAGGGGCACGTCGATCGGCGCACCGAGGCCACCGCGCTTCTTAGCCGAGGGAACCAGGGCAGCGCCCTTCTCCACTGCTGCCCGCAAAGGCTTGCCGAGCTTCGGATGCAGAATGGCTGCCGCATGTTCCAGCTCACCGGCATCGCCGACAATCGCAGCCTTGCCATAACTTTCGACGCCGGACGATTGAATGCCAAGAGCCGCGACGGCACGGCGGCCCAGCAGGTCGCCTAACTCCTCGCCAATATCCATCAGCGAGGTCAAATCCTCGACATAACGACCGGCAAAGGGATTCTCGATGACGGCGATGGCGGCTGCCTTGCGTACCGGCGGGCTTATCTCTTTCCCGCCCTCGCTGCGGGTTTCCTCCACCTGGATCACCAGTTTGCGAATTTTGGCGCTCATCTCAGCCCATCCTCTCCCTTGATCTCCGATGCCTTCAGCCCGCCGACCCGTTCATGAATGCGCGGACCTGTCGTCATGACCAGGATGACGGCAATCTCATCCGCCGCTGGACCATCGACGATGCCGACTTCCAAAGCCGAGAAATGACTGCGGACATAGGAGGCATTGATATGCGTGACAGGAATGTCAATTCGCGTACCGGGTCCTCCGACCTTTTTTGTCGAAGGCACAATCGCCTTGGCATCGCCCAACAACTCGCGCATCGCATAACCGCCCGGCACATGCCAAAGGGCGCCATGTTCCAATTCACCGGCAGCCCCGACGATGGCGCCCTTGCCGAAACCCTCGATCTCTCGCGGTGAAACACCCATGGCTGCGATCAGGCGCTGCGACATTTCCAGGCCCAGCGGCTTCAATGCCTCCATCATCGGCAGGATGTCGTCGACATAGCGGCCCGCATAGGGATTGCGAATGACCGCCACGACAGCTCCCTGGCGCAACGGCTTGGCTGCCAGCGGTCCGCCTTCATGGAAGACCTCCTCGACCGTCGTCTGGACTTTCCGAACCTCGATCATCTTCCTCTCTCCGTTACGCCGCCAGCTGCAGCTGCGGATCGGCGCTGCAGATGTCGACCTTGCCCTGGAGCGTCAGCACCGCTGCCGATATCAAATCCTGCCGCCGCAGTTTTTCTGCCACCTGCGCGCCATTTGCCAATGCAAGGGCGACGTCGTCAGCAGAGAGTGGCGGCACCGCCAGCGTGACCAACCGGTCGCCAAGATCGCTGTCGGGATCCAGCGACGAAGCTGGAACACGCTGGATTTCCGGATGATCCGGCAGGTTGACCGCATTGGCAATCACCGTCGCCGCCGCATCGGCTGCTGCCGAACTGCGCGCCAGCACCGTCACCGCATCGGCGATGCCGAAGGAGAAGCTGCGGCCGCCTTGACCTTTCGTCGGCGCACCCGACGTGGCGATGCCACCGATCCGCATCCCGGACATCAGATGGATCCTGCCCAGCAGAGCGGGCATAGCGGGATGGGCAACCACACCGCAATCGAAGCTTTCACCCGCTGCCAGATGAAGCGCGATATCGCCCCCGTCATTGACATAGGCCTTGGTCAGCTGCCGGTCCGCCAGCATTGCCGCCAGGACGTGATCTGCAACCGCGCCCGCAACCGCCGCCATTGGCGTGATGAAACTGTCGCGATATGGCCAGCAAGCCGACAGCATACCATGCGCGACCGGCCCGGTTAGCGCAGGCGGCGTATCACCCAGTGGCTGACGCAACAGTGGCAGTTCTTCCACCAGTTGACTGAGTACCGTGCGGAAACAGGTCATGGCCTGCCCATAGGCCGCCCGAATTTCATCGACCTCACCCCAGGCCTCGATCACCAGATCGATCGGACCGTGCTGCAAATGCAGCCGGCGGCCATCGGGCAACAGGGTGGCCTGAATGGTCATCTGCCTCCCCTGCCGGTCAAGGGTTGCAGCGGCCAGGGCTGATCATCCGTCCAGGCAATCGACTTTACGGCAGCAGCCCCCATCCCAACCGACGATACAGGCCGCACATAATCCATGTGGCCGCCCATTCTTTCGTAGTCGCTGCGCCGCATGGTGAATTCGATCGGTGCCACCAAGGCCGGCGTCGGCACATAGCCGAAGGCATTGTCGGGCATGGTGGTCACGTCGAGCATCACCGTGATACCGCCACCCGGCCAGACATAGACCGGCGCGCCGCCGGATGTCACCCGTGTCAGGGAATCACGCACCGAGCTGGTCAGACGGATCGGATTTTCCGTCACGCCGGCACGCAGGCTGCCACCGGCGCCACCCATGAACAGCACGGTGCAGAGTGCCGGTTCGCAATTCTCGCCGATCCGCTCAACGACCTTCGTGACGGCTTCCGGCATGACGGCCGGTTGTGGCACCAGTCTTTCATCTAGCACGAAATAGGCGTGATGCTCGCCGGTCGTGGACACCATCAACAGACGCAGTCCCGGCCAGGCGGTTTCCGGCGAAATCTTCTCGATGATCGTCAACGGGTCTTCGATATCGGTGCCGCCCCAGCCGGTGCCGGGATTGGCGACTTGGAAATAGCGCCCCGGTGTCGACTTGCGGCCCCGAACCCGGATGCCGGCCGGCTTCATATCCAGGAAACGGCCGGCCTGATGCTCGGTCAGAACGCCGGTGATGTGATCATCGACCACGATGACTTCATCGACATGATCGCGCCATTGCAGGGCGAAGATACCGATGGTGGCGGAACCGCAGCCGACCCGCATCCTGTGTTCCTCGGCACCGTCGATGATCGGCGGCCGGCCGGCTTGCACGGTCAGGGTCGCGCCGCCATCCACCGTCATTTCGACGGCGGCCTTGTTGCAAAGTGCCAACAAGGTATCGCAGGTTACCGTCCCTTCCTTCTTGCTGCCGCCGGTCAGGTGGCGAACGCCACCCAAGGCCAGCATCTGCGAGCCGTATTCCGCCGTGGTGACATGCCCGACCTGCTCGCCTTTCACCCGCACGGCGGCCTGCTCCGGTCCGATATAGCGATCGGTATCGATCTTCACTTTGACGCCGCAATAACTGAAGATGCCTTCCGTCACCACCGTGATCATGTCGACACCATCGACTTCCGCGGAGACGATGAAAGGCGCCGGCTTGTAATCTGGATAGGTCGTTCCAGCGCCGATTCCGGTCACGAAGGTCTCGGCATTCGGTACAAGCTGTCCATCCCAGGGCTGGCCGACGAATGGGACCAGCTTGCCGTCGCCATCGATTATCCGCTGCGTCACCACTACGGGATCCATCCGAACCAGCCGGCCGTCGATATTGCCGTAGCGATCGCAGGCCCCGGTCTTACCCGGACGGATGCGGCACAGCACCGGGCAGGCATCGCAGGCAACGACGGCATCGACCGCGTTGGCTTTCACGCCGGCCAGGGCCTGTTCACTGGGCGTATCTGTCGAGCCACGCGTATCGGGATCCGCCGGTATCGTCATTGCGCCGCCACCTTTGACGGTTGCAGTGCCCGCAAGGCAGCGCGCAGCCGGTCCGGCGTCGCCGGCACTTGCGTGATACGAGCGCCGGTCGCATGCCGAATGGCATTCAGAATGGCCGGCGCCGTCGGCACCAAGGCCGGTTCGCCGATCCCCTTGGCACCGAACGGCCCCAAGGGTTCGCGGTCTTCGATGATGTAAGTATCGATCGGCGGCACATCGCCGATGGTGGGGATAAGATAATCGTGCAGATTCTCGGTACGGCCGGGAATGTATTCTTCCATCAAGGCCAGCCCGAGCCCCTGTGCCACCCCGCCATGTAGCTGACCCTCGACCTGGGTCGGGTTGATCGCCCGGCCGACATCGGCGGCGGCGCCGATCCGCAGCACCTTCGTGGTGCCGAGATCGATATCCACCTCGACCAAGGCGATCTGCGCCGAGAAACTATAGGTCGCATAGGGCACGCCTTGCCCATTGGCATCGAGCGGTGTGGTCGGCGGATCGAATCTCCCCTCCCCCACCAGGACATCGCTTTGGTCCGTCACCGTGGGCAGGCGGCTGAGATCGACGATATGCTCGATTGTCCCATCGCTCACCTTGATGGCTTGTCCGTCCAGGCTGAAGCGTGCCGGCTCGCCGACATTCGCCAGGCGCAGAATCTGCCGCCGCAGATCTTCGGCCGCCAGACGCAAGGCCGTGCCCGAGACAAAGGTCTGGCGCGAGGCTGATGTCTTGCCGGCATCCGGCGTCAGGTCGGTGTCGCCGGTGATCAGCGTGATGGCGGAGAGCGGCACGCCGAGCGCGTCGGCACAGATCTGCATCATGATGGTGTTCGAGCCCTGACCGATATCCAGGGCGCCGCTATAGAGGGTGATGCGGCCATCCCGGGCGATGCCGATCCGCATGATCGACGGATTGGCGAGCGACGTATTACCGATTCCATACCAGCCGCAACCCACGCCGACGCCGCGCCGAAGATGACGTGACGTCTGGTTGAATTCTGCCGCCTCGCGCTTCAGCTGCTGCCATTGCGGCCGCAAGGCATCGAGACAGGCGCGGAGGCCCACGCTCGCTTCCAGCTTCTGGCCGCTGGCCGTGACGGATCCTTTATCCAGCGCATTGACATAGCGGAATTCGAAGGGACAAAGACCAAGTTCTTCCGCCAGGTCGTCCAGGATCGTCTCCAGGGCGATGGCCGCCTGGGGAACGCCGAAACCACGGAAGGCACCGGCCGGCGTATCATTGGTATAGATCGCGCGCGAGGTGCACCGCACCGCCGGGACGCTATAGGGGCCCATGGCATGAACCGGCACGCGATTGGCCACCGTCGGCCCCCAGGAGGCATAGGCGCCGGTATTGAAATCGCCATGGAACCGCACGGCTGAGAGCTTGCCATCCTTGCTGACACCCACCGCGACCTCGATTGCCGCCGGGTGCCGCTTGGTGGTCGAAGCCATGGATTCCGGGCGCGAATAGGTGCAGCGCACGGGCCGGTTCAGCAGCCAGGCGGCGGTCGCGATCATCGGCTGCAGCGAGAGATCGAGCTTGCCGCCAAAGCCGCCGCCGACCGCGCTCGGAATAATGCGCACCCGCTCCAGCGGCAAGCCCATGATCAGCGCGATTTCGTCGCGATCCATATAGGGCGTTTGTGTCGTGGCGAAAATTTCAAGTCGGTCACCCACGCGCCGCGCATAGCCGGCCTCGGGCTCGATATAGGCATGTTCGACGAAAGCCGTCTGGAAGCGATCGCTTCGCACCAGTGCAGACTTGGCCAAAGCGGCATCGACGTTGCCCGACGCCAGACGTCCCTCGACCAATATATTGCCTGGACACGCACCATGGAGTTGAACGGCAGCGGGATCAAGGGCGGCCGTCACGCCATGCAAGGCCGGCAGCTTCTCCCACTGGATGGGGACATCTTCCTCCTTGATGGCGGTGATCGTCTCGGCATCGCCGACCAGCGCACAGATCGCCTCGCCGCGATATCGCACATAGCCCTCTGCGAAGACCGGCTGATCCTTCCCCGTCGGATAGACGCCATAGACATTCTGGCCGGTGATATCGGCGGCGGTCAGTACCTTGACGAGACCGGGATAGGCGGCGTGCAGCGCCGTGAAATCGCCGAACGAAAAGCGCGCATGATGATGCGGCGAGCGAACGGCGCGCAGCACGAGACAATCGCTCGGCCAGGAATCGGCGCCGTAGCGTTCCGTGCCCGTCAGCTTGCCGATGCCGTCAACTTTCTGGATCCGTGAGCCGACGACTTCGTTGCCGCTTTCAGCCGGCATCGGCTGCCCACGTCCGACCGAGAGCACAGCATCGACGATCTTGCGATAGCCTGTACACCGGCACAGGACACCGCCCAGCGCGTCGAGCACGTCCTGCTCGCTGGGTTCATTGACGCGCGTCAAAAGATCATGCGACGCCATCAACATGCCGGGTGTACAGATTCCGCATTGCGCTGCGCCATGATCATGAAAGGCTTGCTGCAATTTGCTGAGCTGTGCTGCACCGTCACGGTTCTCTTCCATGAGACCTTCAACGGTCACGATATCGCGTCCATCCGCCTGAGCCGCGGAAATCATGCAGGAACAAGCCTGACGGCCATCGAAGAGAATCGTACAGGCGCCACAATCGCCGGCATTGCAGCCGATCTTCGTCCCGATCAGATGGAGGTTTTCGCGCAATACATCGGCCAGGCGCTGCACGGGATTGACGGTGACATCGGTCGCTTTCCCGTTCAGCGTGAAATGGATCGATTGCTGGGTCATCGGCTCAACTCCGCAAGGGTGCGACGCAATAGAGTCAAGGCAGCGTCCAGGCGGTAGGCCGCCGTGCCGCGGACATCATCGATCGGATTCAAGGGCGCCAAATGCCGCTCGGCAACCAGATCCGCAAGCTCGCGGCCCAGTTCCCGCCCCAGTAAATCCTGCTCAAGTTCCGGCAGTCTCTTGGCAACTGGTCCGCAGGCGCCGATGGCCAGGCGGGCAGCTGCAATGCGACGATCGGCATCCAGTTCCAGCACGGCACCGATCATCACAATCGAAATCACCAGATATTTGCGGGCGCCCAGCTTCAGGAAGACCGAACGCGTCTGACGACCGGTATGCGGAATGATCAAAGCCGTGACAAGCTCGTCGGAAGACCGCACCGTCCGGCGGTTGCCGGTGATGAAATCGGCCACCGCCACCAGCCGTTGCCCTCGAACTGACCGTAATTCGACCAGAGCATCCAGCGCCAGGAGATTGGGAACACCATCGGCCGCAGGCGATGCATTGCAGAGATTGCCGCAGATGGTCGCAACGTTCTGGATTTGCGCACCGCCAACCTCGCGTGCCGCCTGTTTCAAGCCGTCGAATTCTGTCGGCAAATCTTCATTAGCAACGAGATCCGACCAAGTCGCCAGCATCGGGATGCGCCAGTGATCGTCTTCTCTGACGATGGCGCGGGCATCATTGATGGCGCTGATATCCAGTACATTCTCGTCCAGAGGTTTACCCAGGCGCATCGGATAGAAATCCGTCCCACCCGCCAGGACAGACCATTGCCGGTCGACCAGCACCGCCAGCGCATCGTTCAGTTGCGTCGGACGCATATAAAGGGCCTGTCTCACGCCTCTTCTCCATCTGCCAATTTACTGAGCAGATACAGCAATTCCTTGCGCTGGGCGGGCGTCAGGCGCGTCAAGGTCTGTTCCGTTGCATCTACCGCTTTTGGGATCGCCGACGCGATCAGCTCCGTTCCGGCGGAGGTCAGTGTTACGCGTGTCGACCGCGGATCACTCGGGTCCGGACTGCGATCAACCAGACCACGCTGAACCAATCGCTGGACCACGCCGAGAATCGTCGCTGGATCCATCGCCGTCAGCCGACCGAGGCGATTCTGTGAGACGGCCCCCTCTTCCTGTACCTTCGCCAGCGCGGAAAACTGCTGCGGCGTCAAGGCCAGGCCGGTCATGCAATCAGCAAAGATTGCCACATGGCGCTGATGCGCACGGCGCAGCACGAAGCCGATTTGCGCTTCGAGCTCGTATTGTCGCTCTGCACTTTTCGCAGTCAAATGCGGTGTCACTTTTGCTGACACAGATTTCTCCCTGAAAGCCAGCGTGAACCACTGGCACCCGTTTAACGGGTTTACTGTTTGTGTACAAACAGTACCATTCGGCACCGCGACGTCAAGATGGTTGATGGGAAAACCGGGATCGGCCGAGACAGGTGGGGTTCCCGGCGGCGTTGAAGGCACCGGACCGGCTATCGGAAACGACCTGTCCGCCGCGTAAAAATCGATTCAAGGGATAAAGATGGCGATGCGCGGTTGTGATCGACACACCGTCGCCAGAGAAACTTCTTCGGGCTGGATTACGCGGCGCTGGCCGCCGTCAGTTCCGCAATGGCGGCGGCATCCAGCTGCAGCCGTGATGCCGCGACCAGATCGTTCAGCTGCGACAGGTTCGTGGCACTGGCTATAGGCGCCGTCACGCCGGGCTGCGCCATCAGCCAGGCCAGGGCCACCTGACCCGGCTTGGCATGGTAGTTTCCGGCCACCCGGTCCAAGGCATCGAGGATGCGCAGGCCGCGCGCATCGAGATACCTTTCGACATCTTCCCCGCGCGCACTCTGCCCGAGATCCTGCTTGCGACGGTATTTGCCTGTCAGGAACCCGCTGGCAAGGGAGTAGTAAGTGATCACGCCGATTTTCTGCCGGATACAAAAAGCAGCAAGGTTGCTTTCGAAATCGGACCGGTCGTAAAGATTGTAAAGCGGCTGCAGGCTTTCATATCGCGGATAACCCAGGGATTCGCTCGCCGTGACCGAAGACGCCAATCTCGTAGCATCGAAATTCGACGCGCCGATCACGCGCACCTTTCCTTGTCGGATAAGGGCGGCATAGGCCTCGGCCGTCTCTTCCTGTGGTGTGGCCTCATCGTCGCGATGCGATTGATAGAGGTCGATATAATCCGTCTGCAAGCGCCGCAGCGAGTCTTCGACGGCTTTCAGGATATAGGCTTTGGACAAGCCCTTCCGGCCATTTCCCATATCGGAGCCCACTTTGGTCGCAATCACCAGCCTGTCGCGACCGCCCCGGACTTTCAACCATTTGCCGATGATGGTTTCAGATTCGCCGCCCCGATGACCGGGCGCCCAGATCGAATAGACATCGGCGGTATCGATCGCATTGAGGCCAGCCGCCACAAAGGCGTCCAGCAAGGTAAAGGAGGTCGCCTCACCGACAGTCCAGCCGAACACATTCCCTCCCAACATCAGGGGAGCAATGTGCAGATCCGATTGGCCGAGACGACGCTTTTCCATGTCACTTATTTCCAGCTAACCACGCAGCCTGACCATAGAAGCACAATGCAAGACATCAACGGAAACACCTAAGCCTTCCGGCTTAGATAGTCATCGGTGGTAAGTACCTGCGCAAAACCGCCCTGCAGCACGGCGGCAGTCACCACCTTGATTTGCGGTTGTCGGATATCCGGCGCCGCATCCGGACAGCCGGTCGCGTCGATTATAAAATCGACAAAATAATCAAGATCGTGAGCGTGCCGGGCTGTCGTCTCGCAACAATAATCCGTCATGAATCCCGTCACGGCAACCCGATTGACCTCATGCTGTTTGAGAAGTTGATCGAGCGTGGTATTGACGAAGGCCGAATAACGATTCTTGGTCAGGAAGAGTCCATTGGCCGAATTCATCAAACGGGGATCGAGCTCCACTTCCTCCGTCTCTTCGACAAACCCCATCTCGCCCGCTGTTCCGAGATAGTCGAACATTCTCCCGGCATCCGTTCCGTTCTTTTTATGAACATGCCGCACATAGACTACAAGATCGCCGACCGCATCGGCATGGGCGATCAGCCTGTTCATGTTGTCGATGGCGACCTCATGGCCATCAATCAGCAACGGCGAGCCGGCGGTGGTGTAAATCTTCTGGACATCGATCAACAGCAGAGCGGACTTCATCTGATCCTACCTTCCGTTTTACGCCGTCGGTTTCGACACCGGGAGCGTCGATCAATCTATGCCACCCAGCGCCGCTCTATTTCAGAATGCGTGCGAGGAAAGATTTTGTGCGCTCCGAACTCGGCGCGGTAAAGAATGTGGCCGGCGGTGCTTCCTCAACGATTTTACCCTGATCCATCATGATGACCCGATCGGCAACCTCACGGGCAAATCCCATCTCATGGGTCACGACGATCATCGTCATGCCGTCTCGGGCGAGTTCTTTCATGACATCGAGAACCTCACCGACGGTCTCCGGATCGAGCGCACTTGTCGGCTCATCGAACAGCATCAGCGCGGGCTTCATCGCCAGTGCTCGGGCGATCGCGACACGCTGCTGCTGGCCACCTGACAGTTGCGCCGGATAGGAATTTTCCTTGTCCGCCAGCCCGACGCGCGCCAGAAGCTGCCTCGCGGTCTCGGTTGCCTCCTTGGCGCTGACACCCCGTACATGAATCGGTGCTTCGATGATGTTCTCGATCGCCGTCATATGGGGGAAGAGGTTGAAGCGCTGAAACACCATGCCGATTTCCTGGCGCTGGCGGGCAATGTTGCGCTCGCGGTCTTCGATCAATCGACCGCGTACTTCGCGGTAACCGATCAGATGTCCGTTGACCAGGATACGTCCCTGCTGGATCTTTTCCAGATGATTGATGCAGCGAATGAAGGTGGTCTTTCCCGATCCCGATGCACCGACGATGACAACGACTTCCTGGCGCTGGACCGTCAGGGAGACGCCCTTCAAGACCTGCACCTCGCCATACGATTTGTGCACATCAACGGCTTCGACGATCACATTGGCCGAAGATAATTCGGGAGTGCGTGAGGTGGCTTTTTCTGCAGTTGTCTTCATCACGCTTGCCACCTGCCGGTCATGCGAAAAGACGGCGCCAACCGGTGACCTTGGCGATCGCCAGTCGTGCCGTCTGCGGTTCCCCGAAACGCCGCTCGATCCGGCGCTGCACCAGGCCCCAGAGCGTCGTCAACAGGAGATAATAAAGGGCTACCACCGTATAAAGCTCGAAGACACGGAAGGTTGCGGATGTCACCATTTGCGTCGCCAGCAGCAATTCGGGGACGCCGATTACGCTCAACAAGGTCGTATTCTTGAGCATCGAATTGAATTCGTTGCCAAGGGGCGGAATGATGACCCGCGCCGCCTGCGGCAGGATGATCCGCCGCATCAGAAGATGATAGCGCATGCCCAACGACTTTGATGCTTCCGTCTGGCCCTGGTCCACAGAACCGATACCGGCGCGAATGATCTCCGCCATATAGGCGCCTTCATTGAGGCTGAGCGCCACGATGCCGGCCTGGACATTGCCGGGAAGTATCATGAA
>LNAP01002471.1_pt1 | contig 18363 bp, 17 predicted proteins | sample 602601 | NCBI WGS metagenome assembly LNAP01 (sample SAMN02440304, study PRJNA202911) | soil metagenome | biome: Subtropical and temperate rainforests or woodlands; isolation source: soil samples (1 kg each in a 20% v/v slurry with milli Q water) were... ...
AGGCGAAGGCGCGTCCCAGCAGCATCTTGTCGGGCGACAGCCCGATGCCCGGCACAGTATTTCCAGGCGAAAAGGCGGCCTGCTCGATTTCGGCGAAGAAATTCTCGGGATTGCGGTTGAGCGTCATCGTGCCCACCTCGATCAGCGGGTAGTCCTTGTGCGACCAGGTCTTGGTGAGATCGAAGGGATTGAAGCGGTAGGCTTTGGCGTCGTCATAGGGCATCACCTGCACGGACAGCGTCCAGCTTGGATGGTCGCCCTTCGCGATGGCCTCGAACAGGTCCCGGCGGTGGTAGTCGGCGTCGAGGCCCGCCATTTCCTTGGCCTGGGCATTGGTGAAGTGCTGCATGCCCTGCCTGGTATGGAAGTGGTACTTCACCCAGAATTTGTCGCCGGCGGCGTTGACCCACATATAGGTGTGCGAACCATAGCCGTTCATGTTGCGCCACGTGCGAGGCAGGCCGCGATCGCCCATCAAATAAGCGACCTGGTGGGCGGATTCAGGATTGTTGGTCCAGAAGTCCCACTGCATGTGGTTGTCGCGCAGGCCCGAATCGGGCAGGCGCTTCTGGCTGCGGATGAAGTGCGGAAACTTCATCGGGTCGCGCACGAAGAATACCGGCGTGTTGTTGCCGACCAGATCGTAATTGCCTTCTTGCGTGTAGAACTTGAGCGAGAAGCCGCGCACATCGCGCCAGGTATCGGGGCTGCCCGATTCGCCGGCCACGGTGGAAAAGCGCGCGAGCACCTCGGTCTTACAGCCCTTCTGAAACAAGGCGGCCTTGGTATAGGCCGAGACGTCCGCGGTGGTCTCGAGTACGCCAAACGCCCCGGCGCCTTTGGCGTGCGGTTGGCGTTCCGGCACCTTCTCGCGGTTGAAGTGCGCCATCTGTTCGAGAAAGTGAACATCATGAAGCAGAATGGGCCCATTTGGACCCACCGTCAGAGAGTTGCGGTCACTGGGCGCGGGCGCCCCGGCGCCGGTGGTTGAGCCGCCGGCAGCTTTGTCGTTCAAGTCGACCATAATGCATCCTCCTGTCATCACATCGTTTGAGAAGAACTTTCACCGAGAAAATCCCGTCGGAATCACTATACACGAGCCTATCTTTGCGCATGACATGGATATGACGTCGCCCGGCGCGATTGCTCAATAATCAAAAAATCCATAAAATAGGTAATATACAGATATTAGCCATAATATAGAGCTTGCGATGCCAAAGACTCTCATTTCTCATTCCGTCGACCTGCAGCGCCTGACCCGAAATTTGCCGAGCGTTTCAGCCACCAAACTGGTGGGCGCCATGCAAAAGGTCAGCAGCGCGGTAATGACCCATGGCGCGGTGGTGGTCACTCGTCATGACGAACCTTCCATGGTGCTGATGTCGATTGACCGCTACCTGCAACTGGAGCAGGCCGCCGAGCCTAATCTTGACGCACTGACTCGCCAGTTCGACGACATGTTTGCCAAAATGCAGGGAAGCGATGCGGCGCGGGACATGGCGGATGCATTTGCCATGACGCCAGAGCAACTCGGCACAGCGGCCGTCGCCGCCGTGAAGTAAATGCCGGCGACTATCTTCGTTCTTGCCGGGGCCAATGGCGCCGGCAAGAGCAGTATCGGCTGGGCCGCGCTTCTGGCGCGCCAACTGCCCTATTTCAACCCGGATATCGCCGCCCGGACACTCCTGGATTCAAACCCCGGCCTGGCACTGGAACGGGCGAACGCGATGGCCTGGGAGCGTGGCCGGCAAGGTCTGGAGAAGGCCTTGCAGGAAGGCCTGAACTTCGCCTTCGAAACAACGCTCGGCGCGAACACTATTCCCGACATGCTGCTCGCCGGCGCGCGTGAGGGGGCCCAGATCCACTTGTGGTTCGCAGGGCTCTCATCGCCTGAGCTGCATATGCAGCGGGTCAAAGAGCGCGTCCAGGCCGGTGGACATGATATTTCTGAAGAAAAAATTCGTGCGCGCTACACGAGCAGTCGGGCCAATCTGATCCGGCTGCTGCCCCATCTGGCCAGCCTGCGCGTCTATGACAACAGCACCGAAGCTGACCCTAAAGTCGGGCGGCGACCTCAACCTGTGCTGCTCCTGCACCTCGAGCGGGGGCAGATCATCGCTCACATCGCCCTGGAGCAAGTTCCCCAGTGGGCCAAGCCTATACTGGCGGCCGCTTTTGAGGCCATGCGTCGCGGCGGGCTCGTCAAACCAAAGTAGAGAGGCGCGGAAGGCATTTCATTGCTTTCTTACTGGCCGCTGAATGGGCGCCCATAAAATGCCTATAATGCGAATCTCTATCATTACTATTGAATGAGAAAACCCGTGAAACTCCCTATCCGTCTCGTTGGCATGTGCGCCGCTCTCTCCGTAACCTTGTCCGCAACGGCATTCGAGCTCGTTCATAGCGAGGGCGCGGTCAGTCTTCCTTCTGTGTCGAGCAAGATTGTCACCTTCGACCTTGCCGTTCTTGACAGCTTGAACACCCTGGATGTTGCTGTTGCTGGCGTTCCGAAGTCAAATTATGAAGGGAGCCTGGCCAAGTTCAATGATGCGCCAGTGGTGGGAACGCTGTTCGAGCCGGACTACGCGGCGCTAGAGAAACTGAACCCGGATCTGATCTTCGCAGGCGGAAGGTCGCAAAAGGCGATACCAAAGCTCAAGGAAATCGCCCCCACGGCAACGTTCAATAGCGACCCCGCGGCATTCCTCGACAGTTTCCGTCGCAATAATTTGGCCCTCGCCGAGGCTTTCCAGAAGCAGCCTCAGGCGCAAAAAGCGATCGATGCCATCGACCAGGATGTGCAAGCGCTGCATGACGCGAATAAAGGAAAGACCGCGGCCTTTCTCTTTGTCGTGAGGGGCAACGTCATTGCGCATGCGCCTGGCGATCGCTTCGGCTACGCCTATGAGCTCGCGGGACTGAAATCCATCCTCCCGGCGAAGGATGCCAAGGCCCCGGCGGCGCCGCGCCCCGAGCCTGGCACTCCCGAAGCAAAGGCCGCCGAGGCAGCCCGCGCCGAGACGATCGCATCGATCGCCAAGGCCGAGCCGGACTGGCTCATCGTACTGGATCGCGGAGCGATCAATGGCGCGGAGAAAACCGCCGCGGGCACGCTGGCCAAGCATCCTCAGTTGGGCCAGACCCGCGCCTTCAAGGAAGGCCGCGTTTTTTATACAGACCCGAATGGCTGGTATGTCATTGGCGGCGGGCTGAGCAATCTCAAGGGGATCACCGACGCCATGTTGACAGCAATGAAGTAAGGCTGCCACGCGGGGCATAAGCAAGTAAAATGCAATATTCGATTTTCATTCTGTCTCCTTGTGACCTCGCATGTCGCGCCAATGCCGTCCTGGCCCGCTTCTTGTTGCGAGCCGATCTGGACGTGGATGGCCAAAGCCAGCCGTTTTGGCCGTAAGCCATGATGGATAATCGTCCCGCCATTTCGGATCGGCCGTCGACTGTTGCCTGTGCGAACAATGCGCCATTATTGGCGCTGCATTCGGTGGCCAGCCCCCCTCGCCTGCTGCCTGTCGATCTGATGCTCGATGGAGGCGAATGCTGTGCGGTAATGGGTGCGTCCGGCTCGGGAAAGTCTTTGCTGCTCAGGCAAATCGCCGATCTCGATCCCGGCATGGGTGATATTGAACTGGCCGGCGTTGCGCGCTCGGCCCTGCGAGCAACGGACTGGCGCAGGCAGGTTGCATACTGTCAACCCGAGTCGGGCTGGTGGGCGGATCGCGTGGATGCGCACTTTCGCGCCGATAGCGAGGATGCCCGGCGCCTTGTCGCGCAATTGGGAGTCAGGCCCGACGCCATGAGCAGCCTGGACTACACCCTGTCTTCGGGCGAACGCCAGCGCCTGGGGTTTGCCCGGTCGCTGCTGGGAAATCCGAAGGTGCTCTTGCTGGACGAGCCCACTGCCAGCCTGGATGATGTCGCCACCAAGCTGGTCGAGAAGGTCATCGAAAGCCGGCGCATCGCGGGCTGCGCCATTCTGCTGGTCACCCACAGCGAGGCCCAGGCCCGGCGTCTTGCCAGCCAATGCTGGATCATGCAAGACGGAGCGCTGACGAAAGCATGGGGGTGATCCAGCTTCAGCTCACGGATCTGGCGCTGGCCTCGGTGCTGGTCATGTTGAGCGCCGCGCTTTCCCTGGCCCTGCGCCTGGGCCTGCATCGCCAGATTCTCTGGTCGGCCATCCGCGCTACCGTTCAACTGAGCCTGGTCGGCATGCTGTTGAAGCTCGTGTTCGCCCGCGACAGCGGCTGGCTGACAACGCTCGTGATCTTCGCGATGGCGGGTCTGGCGGCCAGGGAGATCGCCATCCGTCCATCAAGACGGCTTGCGCGCCATGGCAATGCCTGGAGCGCATCGATCGCCGTCGCCGGCACGGCCCTGGTCATCGCATTGGTCATGGTGGCAACGGTAGGCGATCCCGCGGCATGGTCGGACCCCCGTTATCTCATTGCGATGGTCGGCATAGTGCTCGGCAGCGTGCTAAACGCGGCAAGCCTGACGCTGGAAAGCATGTTGACCGCGGTGCGCTCGCAGAAAAATGCCATTGAGGCCAGGCTCGCATTGGGGGAGACGGTGACACACGCTTTCTCCACAGTGTTGTCCAGCAGCGTGCGCCGGGGGATTATTCCCAGCATCAATCAGATGTCCGCGGCGGGCATCATTACGCTGCCGGGCATCATGACGGGCCAGATCATCGCCGGGATGGATCCCGTGGCCGCCGTCAAATATCAGATCCTGATCATGTTCTTGCTGTGCGGGGCAAGCATGTTTTCCGCCGTGTGCTGCGCCTTTGCCGCCATGCGCTTTCTCACCGATGACAGGCAGCGGCTGCGGCTTGATCGTCTGCGGTAAAGGCAATGTCGTTGCGCGCCGCCCCGTTGCGCTGCGCGATCAGTTCGGCCATGATGGACACCGCGATTTCGGCCGGCGCCCGGCTATTGATGGGCAGTCCGACAGGCGCATGCAGGCGCGCCAGTTCCGCTTCGGTGACGTCCAGCGTCAACAGGCGCTCGCGCCGGGCGCGGGAGCTGGATCGCGAGCCGATGGCGCCGATGTACAGGGCATCGGTTTTCAAGGCTTCCATGAGCGCCATGTCGTCCACCTTGGGATCGTGGCTGAGCGTCACGATGGCCGTCCTGCAATCCGGCTTGAATGCCAGGACGGCGTCGTCCGGCATGCCGTCCAGCCATTGGACCGCGGCGGTCTGCCAATTGCGGCGCTGCTCCTCGCGCGGGTCATTGAGATAGACCGCATACCCCAGCGCGGGGGCCATTTGCGCCAGATACTCGGACACCGCGCCGGCGCCGATGATGAGCAGGCGCCAGCGCGGCCCGAACAGCTGCACCAGCGTCTTGCCGTCGTAGCGCAGCGGGAAATCGCGGCGGCCCGCCTTGCTGCGGACCGCCCCGGTCGCCAGGTCCACATGGCGCTCCAGCAAGCGCCCCGCTTCCACCGCCCCGCAGGCGGCGCGTATGCTGGAAAATTCGCGCAGGCGTTCCACGACCAGTTCCAATGTGCCGCCGCAAGGCAGGCCGAAGCGGCGCATCTCGTCGGCGTCGATGCCGTAGCGGGCGACGCCGACCTCCCGCGGAAAGGCGGCGGCGAAGCGGCGCAGCAAATCGTCTTCGATACATCCGCCCGACACCGATCCGACGAAATCGCCATCGGCCGCCACCGCGAACAAAGAGCCCAGGGGCCGGGGCGCCGAGCCCCAGTTGCGCACTACGGTAACCAGCGCAACGGCCTTGCCCTGCGCCTCCCAGCGCAGGACCTGATCGAGAACCTGGCGGTCGATGGCGTTCATGGCGCTTCCTTGCGCAAGGGCTGTACATCGGCGGCCTGCACATTGCCCTTCTGGCCGCCAAAGCTCACCCGCAGATAATTGGCCAGCTCGGCCATCTGCGCATCGTCCAGCCTGTCGGCGAAGCCCGGCATGGCCTGGCGCCCCTGGTTCCCCGGGAACTGCTTTGCCGCGACCCCGTGCAGCATGACCTGCAGCAGATTATTGGCGTCCTTGTTCCTGATGGTGGAATTGCCCTCCAGCGCGACCGTGACATTGGGCTTGCCCTGGCCGCTTGCGGCATGGCAGCCCGCGCATAAGGCCAGGTAATGCCGACGGCCCGCGGACAGGCCTTCGCCGCCAGCCGCCTCGGTCAGCGGCACAGGGCCGGCCGGCTTGTCGCCGGTCAGATACCGGACCATGGACTCATTGTCCGGTCCCGTCAAATATTGCGTGCTGTGATGAAAGGCCTCGAACATTTCGCCATAGGTAGAGCCTTGCGGGGCAATGCCCATGGCAAGGAATTGTTGCAGCGCCTGGACGCTCCAGCCGCGCGCCGCCAGCTCCGCCGGCGTAATATCCGGGCCCTGTATGCCGCCCAGATTGCCCCCCTCGAAGCTGCGGCGCAATTGCAGTTGGCCGAGCTTGCCGCGCGGCGTGTGGCATTCGGAGCAATGCCCCAATGCATTGGTCAGGTAACGTCCGCGCACCCACTGCGCCGAATCGCCGCTGGAAACATCAGGCAAGGCGTCTCTCAGGAAAAGCAGATTCCAGCCGCGCAACAAGGGACGCAAGTTGAAGGGAAACGGCACCTCGTTGTCCCGGTTCGGCACAGAAACCGGACGCAGGCTTTGCAGGTAGGCGAAGATCGCATCGCTGTCCTCGCGCGTCATGCCCCGGTAAGTGGTGTAGGGCATGGCGGGGTATAGCGGGTGATCGGGCGCGATGCCGTCGTGCATGGCCTTGTAGAAATCGGCGGATGTCCAGCTTCCTATCCCATGCTTCTTGTCAGGCGTGATATTGCTGCCATAGATGGTGCCGAAAGGCGTGGGGATGGGAACGCCGCCGGCAAAGGACGCGCCCTCCTTGCTGGTATGGCAGGCGGTACAGTCGCCGGCCCGGGCCAGGTATTTGCCCCTGGCGATCACCTCTTGCGACGGCGCGCCCTGGTCGACGCCGGCGGTTTCATAGTCGGGATCGAGCAGACCCGATATCACGATGCCGGCCGCGACCAGCGCCACGAAAACGATGCCGCCCGCCAGGATTCTGACTCTCATGGGCGCGCTCCTTTGACCAGCCCCGGCGTCGACAGGATGACTTCCTTGACGGCCTGGTGGTAGCGCACATATCCGGTACAGCGGCAAATATGGTCGTTCAGGCTGTCGGTGATCACGGTCTCGATCTGGCTGGCGTCCACTGGTTCCCGCTTGAGCCTTTCCACCAGCACGGTGGCGGCGTTGACGAAGCCGGGGGTGCAGTAGCCGCATTGGAAGCTGTAATGCTCGAGGAACTTCTGCTGCACGGCCGACAGGCCCGTGACATCGCCGGCCTCGTTGCGCGTCGCATGCGCCTCCACCGTACGGACTTTGCGGCCATGGAAGTAAGCGGCGCCGGTGATGCACGCGCGAATTTCTTCACTGCGGCCGTTATCGTGATCCAGTATGACCACGCAGGCCCTGCATACGCCCTGGCCGCAACCCAGGCGCGTTCCGGTCAGGTTGACGTACTCGTGCAGGAAATCGATCATCATCAGGGTTTCGGGTACATCGAAGGGCCCTGCCACCGCTCCATTGAGCGTCATGGACACCGTCACGGTTTTGATGCTCATGACCAGGCCTCCTGGATTTTTTCGGGCGTCACAGGCAGAGAACGAAATCTTTGCCCTGTGGCGTGGGTAATGCCGTTCACGATGGCGGCGACGATAGGGATCATGGCGACTTCGGCCATGCCCTTGGGAGGGTCCGTCTCGGACAGGGGCGGCAATATCTCGGCGGTTTGCGTCCAGAGGGCCACTTCCTTGGCCAGCGGCAAATGAAAACGATTGAAGTTCCAGGTGCCGTTGCCTGGTCCGTCTTCATACAGAGGAAGATATTCGTACAAGGCATGCCCTATTCCCATGGCGATGCCGCCCTGTATCTGGCCCGAAACCAATTGCGGCGAAAGCTGCGTACCGCATTCGAGGATGGAATGATGGTTCAGCACTTCCACCCTGCCGCTGTCCCGATGCACGGCGACCTCGGCCAGCGTCGCCATGGCCGAGTAATAAGTGACGCCGGCATTGTTGCGCTGCACCGGCGGATAATGGACGGCGCTGCGCGGGACGAGTTGATAGCGGCCCGTGCTTTTGCTGGTGGTGCCCAGCGTGGCGTCGGATCCCGCGTCCATCGACGTAATGCCGGCGTTTCCGCCCTTTGCCAATGCATTCGGCGTCGTGTCCGTGGCCTCGCCGGCCTTGGCGTTCGAGCCCGAATCCGCATTGCCGCCGGCGTCCGGGCCGTGATCGCCGCCATGCTTGTCGCTGTCATTGTGATCTCCGGTATATTGCCGCGCATTCGGGGTGGCCGCCGCGCCTTGCGTTCGCGCCGGCGATTGCGCCTCGCCATGGGCGCTGGCGTTCTCCCCGCCCGCCTGCCCGAAACATAATGCCAGGCCGTCAAGAGGCAAACGGACTTCCGCGCCCTTGATATTGAAGTCAGCTTCGGCCCACTGCCAGCGATTGAAGCCGTGCACGGCGGCGCCGACCACGGCGCCTATCTCGTGCGCCTTCCGGGCCAATTGCTCCAGGCTGAGACCCTGCATGCCATTGGCGGTCAACAAGCCGTTTTCCCAGCGGGCGTCTTCCCGGCGCAAGGAATAAGGCGCGGCCTGTCCGCCGCCCAGGCCGCTGGTCCAGATCGCAACGGCGGCCGGCCACAGGCCGTGATCGAAAATGACGCGACAGGCTTCGCGCGTGGTGTGGGTGTAGTAGAACGCCGAGTTCGAGGCGCTGGCGGGAGAGGCATATGCCGGCGTCCACGCCGGATCGGCGGACAGCTTGTCCTGCTCCTCCTGGCTCATCAGATAAGGATCGCCGGTGGACGCCATGGGAAGGTCGGGCCAGTCGGTAATGGCAAAACCGACGTCGGTCGCCGGCACACCCAGCCAGCGCGCACAGGCCAAGGCCTGCGAAGTGCTCATGCCGGTTCCGATTTCCGTACCGGTGTGCCGCAACAGGATTTTCCCCTGCGGCGAGACCTCCACCTTGGCCAGTGATGCTTCCGCGCCGGTGCCGAAATCTTTTTGCACGCATGCAAACCCCACGCCATAGAGCTTGGCGGGATTGCCCGCTTCGAAGTCGGCCTTGCGTTTGTCCCGTTCCAGCCATATCGGGTGCCGCTGCGCCCGCTGCAAGACCTCGTCTGCCCGTACGGCGCCGGCGGGGATCGCGCCCTGCGTATTCTTCATGCCGGTTCTCAGCACGTTGCGCAGGCGGAATTCGATAGGGTCCAGGCCCAGTTCATGGGCGATCTCGTCCACCAGCATTTCGGTGGCGGCCATGGACTGCAAAGTGCCGTAGCCCCGCGCCGACCCGGCGTCAATGGCAGGCGTTGCATCGGCTCGGGCGGTGAAATCGGACTTGGGCAGATAATAGATGGACTGCGCCGCAGTAGCCGCCACCATGGCGACCGAGGGTGAAAAATTGCATCGGCCGCCGCCATTGGCCACGAACTCCGCGACACAAGACTGGATCAGGCCAGACTTGCGGTCCACCGCAATGGTGTAGTCCATGTCGAAGGCATGGCGCTTGAGCGAAGTCTGGAATTGCTCATAGCGGTCATTGGCCAGCCTTACCGGCCTGCCGTCCGAATACAGGGCGCAGACCATGCCGTAGAAAGGCATATTGCAATGGTCTTTCGACCCGTAGCCCACGGTATAACAGGGATGCATGACCAGGGTCTTGACGCCGAAACGCGTCTTGCCCAGCATGGCCGCCGCCGTCGCCGCCACTTCGCTCGGCGATTGCGTGGGCACCACCATATGCATGGTCTGCTGCGCGGCGTCGTACCAGCAGTTGGCGTTGTCGGGCTCCAGCGCCGCGGTGTCGGTCGATTGCGACTGGAATTTGCGCTTGAGGACCAGCCAGCCTTCGGGCGGATGGCTCAGTTCCTGCTGGATCTGCCCGGCAAAGTACATGCCTTCTTCCCCGACCTCGCCGTGGTTCTTGCCATCGGGCCATACGGGCAGATGCTTGCGCATCTGGCTGGGAAATATCGGCGCGTCTTTCAGGCTGGAAAAAACATCATCGGCATAGGCATCCTTGCCGCCTATGCGCACGTAGCGGAAATTGCCCCAGGGGTCGCGCTGCAAAGGGCCGGTGTGTTCCCCGTACTGGATGACATCGGTCTGGAACTGCAGCGCATCCTTGGCCAGCCGGAAGCGCGCGAAATCATGAAAGATCAGGATGGCGACGGCGTGGCCCAGGTAGGCCGGCGTCTTGCCGGCCGGCAGCAGCATGTCGTCGCCGTAGAACTCGGTGAACGCGACGCCGTCGCGCCGCAGATCCTCGGCCGTGACCACTTTGTCAGGCTTGAGGTCCTGGCCCAGCCTGGCCAGGTCGAAGCCCCGGTAGATGGCGTCGGCCCTGGCCGCGCGCAGTATCATGGCATGGCTTTGCCGCTGCGGCCAATTGGGAAGGTCGCGCGCCCGTATGTCGCGCGCAAAGACCTTGGCGCCCGACACCTTGGCGATGCCGTCCACTCTGAACTGCGCAGTGGCCGTCGCCGGATCCCAGCGCACCGGCGTGAGCACTCTTTGGTCGAACAAGGCCGCATAGGCGGTCGATCCGAACGGGGCAATATAGGTGCTGATGCCGGCAAGGGCGCCGGCCTGAAGAAACCTGCGCCGCGATAACTTAGTATTGGCCATACGCTTCCCAAGATCGAGAATGGAGCGGCAAGGTCGCTCTGCAGGGCGATGGCAAGCAAGCGGCATGCCGCGCAAGGGATGTTGGGCCTCTTTGACGTTACACGATGAAATCCTCTTGATGGTAATTGATATTTCAATTACCATTGAAAGAACCAAATATTCAAGGTGGAAACAATGACTACGTTGACCGTCACAACAAAAGGTCAAGTCACGCTGAAGCGCGATCTGTTGCATCACCTCGGCGTCAAACCCGGGGAGCGCATCGACTTTAACAAACTACCCAATGGGGAATTACGGATTCGAGCCGCCAAGCCTGTTGGGTCTATCGACGGGTTTATCGGCCTGCTTGCCGGCAAGACAAACAAGGTACTCTCGCTAGAAAAAATGAACGAAATTGCCGGCTCGGGCTGGTCAGGCGAAAAATGAAACTTTCGGTCGATACCAACATCCTGGTCCGGGCCGTTTTACAAGACGACCCCAAGCAGGCCGAAAAAGCGGCGGCGCTGCTGCAACAGGCATCGCTTATCGCCATATCTTTGCCCTGCCTCTGTGAACTGGTATGGATACTGTTAAGGGGAGCCAAGTTGACCAAGGAGGATGCGTCCAAAGCCATACGCGTCCTCATGGATGCCAAAAATGTGGTCATGAACCGTCAGGCGGTCGAGGCGGGCCTGGCCATACTCGAAGCCGGCGGGGATTTCGCTGACGGCATCATGGCGTATGAAGGCAACTGGCTAGGCGGCGAAGTATTCGCGTCGTTCGACAAACAAGCGATTTCCCTGCTGAAAAAACAGGGCTATACGACACGGCTTTTAAGCTGAGCTCCGGCGCGAGGCGGCCGTACGCGCCGATTCCAGTCAGCCTACCTTGACCCTGCCCACCATCCCGGCCTCCATGTGGCCGGGGATCAGGCAGGCGAAATCCACGGCGCCGGCCTTGTCGAATTGCCACAGCAGGTCGCCGTGCTGGCCGGCGCCCAGGGTGATCATATTGGGTTCGGCATGCGCCAGCCCGGGGGTTTCGCGCATTTCGGCGGCATGCGCCTTGAGTTCGGCCGCGGATCCGATGACCATCTCATGAGGGAGCCTGCCTGCATTCCTGACGAGGAATCGAATGGTCTCCCCCGGCTTGACGTCGATTTCGCTGGGCGTGTAGCGCATGGTGTCGTCCATGAGCACCTCTATCGTGCGGCTGGCCCTGGACGGATCCCCGGGCTGCCCGTCCGCCGCGGGGATTTTCGACATCGTCGACATGTCGTGGCCCGGCGCGCCGTGAGCGGACATGTCATGGCCGCCGCCGTGACCGCCCGCGGCGAACGCCAGGGCCGGGATCGCGCCGAGCATCAATATGGATAAGGTCTTTTTCATGATTCACCACCGTTAGCCGGATGCATATGTCAGGGGGATTACGCCGCCATTATATCTTTGTCATGCGAGGCCGAGTGCCTGATCGATTATAAATGCTCACGGCGGCTCAGTCAGCGCCAACTCGGCAAACGGAGCGACGGTTTTCGAGATACGCCTGGCGCCGGAGTAAAGGCGCCGATGGCGCAGATATTCTTTTACCTCCCGGTGATCGCCACGGAACTCGACGCGCGAGGCCTTGCTGTCGCGCTGGGACACATAGATGGGGTCGTAATACTCGCCCAGCAGGCTTGCGATCCAGCCGCGGTGCAATTCGACCGAGCCGCTGCGCTGCTGCTCGGCCAGGGCATGGTCCATGATCGTGGCCAGGCGCTGATAGCGCTCGCCCCCCAGGCGCTTGACGATATTCGCGAGGCTCTGCCGCAGGCGCGCGGCGAAGGCGGAAAATCCGCTTTCCTCGCCGCGTGTCGCGACGAAGTCGGCGCAGAGATCGACAATATAGTCGCGCAGGATGCGCTCGACCCGCCCCTCGAAGCTATCCTCGAGCCACACCAGGGGGTATTGCTGCATGGCCGAATACAGCGGCAGCGGCAGGGAGCAACTGCCTATCAGGCGGCTTTCGTCCTCGATCACAAACTGCCGCAAGCCTTGGTCGCGTTTCTTGAGCAGGTCTATGGCCAGGCCATGCTCAAAGTCGATTTGCCTGGGCTGCGGCGTGGCGTGTTTGCCGAAGCTGGAACCGCGATGGTGGGCGTGGCCTTCCAGATCGACGGCGTGCTCCAGATCGGCCAGCAATTCGGTCTTGCCGCTGCCCGTGAGCCCGCCCAGCAGGATAAAGTCGCACTCGGCCACCGCCGTTACGACAGTCTGGCTCAGAAAACCGCGCATGGCCTTGTAGCCGCCGGCGACACGGGGATAATCGATACCCGCCTCGCTCCGTAGCCATTGCTGGCTGATCTGCGAGCGCAGCCCGCCGCGGAAACAGTAAAGATAGCCGCCTGGATGGGTCTGGGCGAAGGCCGCCCAGGCGGCCACGCGCTGCGCCTTGACCTTGCCGGACACCAACTGATGCCCGAGTTCGAGGGCCGCTTCCTGGCCATGCTCTTTGTAGCGGGTGCCGACTTTCTGCCGTTCGCCGTCGTCCATGAGGGGAAGATTGACCGCATGGGGGAAGGCCCCCTTGCAGAACTCCACCGGGGCGCGCACATCCATCAATGGCACGGCGCCCAGAAAAATCCGGTGATAGTCGTCGCAGTCAGCGCTCATCAGAACAGCTCCACGGCATGGCCGCCCCGGGCCGTCAGCTCGCCTATCGGTTCCAGTTGCAGGCCCAGCCCGGCGGCCAGGGCGAGAAACTGCGCCACGCCGGCAGGCTCCACGGCGACCAGCAGCCCGCCGCTGGTTTGCGGGTCGCAAAGCAGCTGTTTCTGCGCTTCGCTCAACGGCGCGACACCCGCGCCATAGCTTTCGAAATTGCGCAGGGTGCCGCCGGGGACGCAACCTTCGTCGAGGTAGTAATCGACGCTAGTCAGGCGCGGAATCGCGGCATAGTCCAGGCGCGCGGTCAGGCCGCTGCCGTCGGCCATCTCCAGCAGGTGGCCAAGCAGGCCGAAACCGGTGACGTCGGTCATCGCCTTGACCGCCGCGAGCTTGCCGAAGTCGCTGCCGGGCCGGTTGAGAGTGCACATCCAGTCGCGCGCCACGCCTACATCCTGCGGGCGCAGCTTGCCCTTTTTTTCCGCCGTCGTGAGTATGCCTATGCCCAGCGGCTTGGTCAGGTAAAGCTTGCAGCCCTCGGTGGCGCTATCGTTGCGCTTCAAGAAGCGCCGCTCCACGATGCCCGTCACGGCGAGCCCGAAAATCGGCTCGGGAGCGTCGATCGAGTGCCCGCCGGCCAGGGGGATACCCGCCGCGTCGCAGGCCGCCCTGCCGCCCCGTATCACCTCCCGCGCCACTTCCGGCGCGAGCTTATCGATCGGCCAGCCGAGAATGGCGATGGCCATCAGCGGGTCGCCGCCCATGGCATAGATGTCGCTGATGGCGTTGGTCGCCGCGATGCGTCCGAAATCGAAGGGATCGTCGACGATGGGCATGAAAAAATCGGTGGTGGAAAGCACGCCGCGGTCATCGTCTATGGCATAGACCGCGGCGTCATCGCGCGAGGCGTTGCCGACCCACAGCTTCGGGTCCAGGTTCTGCGCCCCGCTGCCCGCGAGGATCACCTCCAGCACCTTGGGCGAGATTTTGCAGCCGCAGCCGGCGCCGTGGCTGTATTGGGTAAGACGGATAGCTTCGCTCATGGAAGGACCTCGTTCAGATGGCAGCTGGACAGTTGATTTTACAAGGCGCGCGCTATGGCGGACGCAAGATCCAGCAAGGGTTTGCGCAGCCTGGCCACGACTTGCTCGCGCGCCTGCTCGCTGGTCACGCTGGCGTTGAGCGCATAGACGGAATTCTCCCCCAATATGATGGGCGTGGCCACCGCAAGAACATTGGGCAGCCACGAGGCCGCGCAATAGCCGGTCTCATGCACGCCGCGTATGGCTTGCGAGATTTCCTCTTGCATCGATGGCCATAGGCGGGGATGCCTGGCCTCGAAGCGGGCGAACAATGGCGCGCGCCGGTCTTCGGGCAGGGTGGAAAGCCAGGCCCGGCCCAGCGAGGTGGTTTCCATCGGAATGCGCTGCCCGGGCATGACCGTCCTGATCGATTTCCTGCTGCTCAGGCGTATGGATTCCAGGTAGACCATTTCATCTTCATCCGCTATCGCCAGGCCCACATTGATGCGCTCGCGCTGCGCGACTTCCGCCATCAGGGGCGCCGCCAGGCGCAATACACGCGAGCTGTTGCGCATGGAAAAGGCCAGGCCCAGCACCGCCGCCCCCAGCTTGTAGGCGCGCCGCGCCCGGTCATGCTCGAGAAAGCCTTCATCCACCAGCGTCTGTGTCAGGCGGCTTACCGTCGCGCGCGGCAGGCCGGTGAGTTCGGCGATCTCGCCGTTGCCCAGGGCCTCGGAGCCCGGCCTGAACGCGCGCAGTATCAGCATGCCGCGCGACAGGGAACGATTAGCGCTTGATTTGCCAGCCATGGTTGTGCAGTTCCGGATGCGCCGCGCCCACGCGCGGTCCCATGACGGATTATATATTTCCACCAGATGGAAATGGCCTGATGCCTGAGCGGCGCGGGCGCTGTAAGCTTTCATCCAGTGCCAGCGCCGCATCGGCGGCATGGCGATTGCCGGCGCGCAAGCCACCATCCCGCCATCCGGCGGGGGCCCGGTTCGGCAATGCTTCGAACTTGCGTACTAACGAAGGAGACGCAGATGATATGTAAAAACCTGTTTGCAGCCAGCACCTTGTGCTTCATGGCCTTGTTCGCCGGGCCCGCCGGCGCGGCTTTCCCGGACCATCCTATCGACATCGTCGTGCCCTTTTCGCCCGGCGGCGGCACTGACCAGATATCCCGCAGCATCGCCGAAGGCATGTCCCAGAGCCTGGCCCAGCCGGTGGTGGTGCTCAACAAGCCCGGCGCGGGCACCATCATTGGAACCAGCTACGTGGCGCGCGCCAAGCCCGACGGCTATACCTTGCTGATGGCGACTTTCGCCCACGCGGTGAATCCCGCCCTGCACAAGGACCTGCCCTACTCCACCGACCAGGATTTCGCGCCGGTGGCCCTGGTCGGCACCTCGCCCAATGTGCTGGTGGTCAACAGCAAAAGCCCCTACAAGACGGTGCAGGGCATCATCGACTATGCCAAGGCCAACCCCGGCAAGCTGACTTTCGGCTCCTATGGCACCGGCACGTCGGCCCATCTGGCCGGCGCGCTGTTCGAGAACATTGCGGGAATCGAGATGACGCACGTTCCCTATAAAGGCAGCAGCCCCGCCATTACCGATTTGTTGGGCGGACAGATCGATATGGTCTTCAGCACCGCGGCCAGCGTGGCCCAGTACGTTGCCAGCGGGCAATTGCGGGCGGTGGCGGTGACATCGAAAAAGAGGGCGTCGGCCTATGCCGGGGTGCCGACGATCGCCGAGTCGGGCTTGCCCGCCTATGAAGCCGAAAGCTGGTATGGCGTTTTTGCTCCCAAGGGTACGCCGGCCGACGTCATACAGAGACTGAATGCCGCCGTTGCGCAGGCCGTGAAATCGCCGGCTTTCAAGCAGCGCATCGAACAGGAAGGGCTGGCCCCCTACACCGGGCAGCCGCAGGACCTGCAAACCTATGTCGCCAAGGAAGAGCAGCGCTGGCGCAAGGTCGTGCAGGATGCGCACATCACACTCGAATAACAGCCCTTATCGTGAGCCATGACATGACTGCACAACAACACATCCGACTGGACATCGATGAGAACATCGCTGTCGTAACGCTGGACCGTCCCGACAAGCGCAATGCCCTCAATGACGGCATGCGCGAGGAACTGCTCGCCGCCTTGAAGCAACTGGCCTATGACAGATCCGTAAGGGCCGTCATCATTACCGGCAGCGGCTCGGCTTTCTGCGCCGGCGGCGATATTTCCGCCATGCAGGAGCGGGCCAAGGCGCCCGCGGGCGACATCGCCTTCAACGGCTGGAGCCGGCAACAGAAAACCCATGAGACCATTGCTTTTCTGCATGCCATGCCCAAGCCCGTCATCGCCGCGGTAAACGGCGCCGCCACCGGCCTGGGCGCGGACCTGGCCTTGAGCTGCGACTTTGTCCTGGCCAGCGACAAGGCCACATTTGCATGGAATTACGTGCTGCGCGGCCTGATACCCGATGGCGGGGGGATGTACTTCCTGCCCAGGCGCGTGGGCCTGAGCAAGGCCAAGGAACTGATCTTTTCGGGCAAGACCATAGACGCTCCGACAGCCGGCGAGATCGGCGCGGCCGACAAGGTGGTGGGCTCGCAAATCTTGCTGGACGAGGCCAAGGCTTTTGCGCGCCAATTCACGCAAGGCTCTTACGCCGCCATCGCGCTGGGGAAATCCATCCTGGACAAAAGCTTCGAAATGAGCGCCGAGGCGGTTTTCGCGCAAGGCAGCCAGGCTCAGGCCATTTGCTACACCAGCGCCGAGCACCGGCAATCCATTGCCGCGTTCCTGAACAAAACCCAGACAGCCCGCCAGCCATGAAAGCCATAGACCGTTTATTGAAGCCTCGCAGCGTTGCCGTCATAGGCGCCTCGTCGGACTTGAGCAAAACCTCGGGCAAGCCGATAGCCTATCTTAAAAAGCATGGCTACCAAGGCGCGATTTACCCCGTGAACCCGCGGGCCAGCGAAATAGCCGGACTGCCCTGCTATCCGGACATCGCCTCTCTGCCCCATGGATTGGATGTCGCCATCGTCATGCTGGGAGCCGAGAAAGCCATACCGGCCGTGCGCGAACTGGCCGCCATCGGCGCCGCCAACGCCATCGTGCTGGCCAGCGGCTATGCCGAGCTTGGCGCAGCAGGCGCAAAACGCCAGCAAGACCTGAAGCAAGCGGCCGGCGCCATGCGCCTGCTGGGCCCCAACACCATAGGATTGGTAAATCTTACCGATAATATTCCGCTGTCCGCCAGCGGCGCGCTGGAAGTCGAGACGATGCCCAAGGGCAATATCGCCCTGGTGTCGCAAAGCGGCGGCATCCTGGGCTCGCTGCTGTCCCGCGCCGCGGCGCAGGGGGTGGGCTTCTCCAAGCTGATCTCGACAAGCAACGAGGCGGATCTCGATCTGGCCGACTTCACCGAAGCCTTGCTCGAGGATGACGCCACGGCGGTCATCGCCCTCTATATGGAAACCCTGCGCAATCCAGAGCGGTTCCGCAGAATAGCCCTCAGGGCCCGCGAGGCGGGCAAGCCCATAGTCGTCTTCAAGGTGGGCCGGTCCGAATCCGGCGAGCGGGCGGCGGTCTCCCACACCGGCGCCCTGGCCGGCTCCGACAGGATGTACGACGCCCTGTTCCAGGAAGCCGGGATCATACGGGTCCATGAATTCAGCGACCTGCTCAATGTGCCCATGGCGCTGTCCGTCAGGCGGCCGCTGCGCGGCAAGCGGATCGCCATCCTCACGTCGACCGGCGGAGCCGGAACGCTGGTTGCCGACAATCTGGGACTGGCTGGATTCGACACCCCCGCTCCCGATGCGCCCACCGCGGCAAAGCTCAGAAGCCTTCAAAATGGCCAGCCGGTCGCGCTGGACCGCAACCCCATAGACGTGACCCTGGCGGGGCTGGACCCGACGCTGTTGCGCGGCGCCATCGCCGCGCTGCTGCAGAGCGCCGCCTACGACGCGGCCGTGGTGATCGTCGGGTCGTCGGCCCTGGCCATGCCCG
>LNAP01002484.1_pt1 | contig 18363 bp, 15 predicted proteins | sample 602601 | NCBI WGS metagenome assembly LNAP01 (sample SAMN02440304, study PRJNA202911) | soil metagenome | biome: Subtropical and temperate rainforests or woodlands; isolation source: soil samples (1 kg each in a 20% v/v slurry with milli Q water) were... ...
CCAAGGTGAATCGCAAATCGGCCAGTGACGTCGATCTGAACGGCTGGTACGTGCTGACCAGCTGGTTCATCACCGGCGAGAGCCGTCCCTACAAGGCGAGCGAGGGCGTGTTCGACCTGATCGTCGCCGACCGCATGCTCCCCGGGCTCGACGGCACCGCGATGACCGCGGCGATCCGCGCGGCCGGGATCGCGACCCCGGTGCTGATGCTCTCCGCGCTCGCCAGCGTCGACCACCGGGTCGACGGGCTCGCGCTTTTGCTGGGGCCGGGTGGCGGCCCGGGCTTGATCAGGCTCCCGCTTTTTCGTCCGGCCTGCCGCCTTCGGTTGGACCGGCACCGCCTTTTGAGCCTGTGCCCGCAGCTGCTCGCGCAGGTCGGCAAGTTTTTCAAAACCCATTGTTATTTCCAACACCTCAGATTTGTTCAGGCTGAAGGTTACCGCAAGTGCGCGAATGCAGCACTGTCGACAGGGCGTGTGTGTGGCGGCGGCGCCATGGCCGACGTGGATGCCAAGGTGGGCAAACGCTTCCGCGCGAAAGAGACGCCGCCGAGCCTTGCTTGATGCAGTTGACCTGGCTCCGCACTCGCCGTTGAGCTTGCAGGTATTCAATCAAGTGACGAACGATTCGCCGGGCAACGACGTGCTCAAACACGGACGGTTATCCCTCCCGGTGTCACTGCGGAATATCAGGGTGGCGAGTACTGCGTATTACAGAATGGGCGTGAAGCGAATTGGATGCTCATAGGCGGTTTTCAATTTTCCGCAGATTGATGTTGAAGGAAACATTAGATCGTCTGGTTTTCTGATCGCGTTTCGCCCCTCCGCCTTTCTCGATCGCATTGGACATCTTATGCGGGTTGTTTCAAATGATTTCTCTGTATCGGTGGGATTTTCAATCTTTTCAAAGGCTTGGATGGTATCCATTATAGATATTCTACGATTTTTGATGCTATCTATTTTACCTATAAGAAAATATTGGATGGTATCCATTTATTAATAATTGGTATTTGGATGGTATCCAATTTTCAGATTTTAATAATATAGATGGTATCTATGTGTCAATTATCTTGATTGCAAAAAAACGGGTATAAATTGCCTCCTTTTTTCGCGAAAACCTGTTTCGCCTATTTGGATTGTCCGGTTACCTAATAATACTTTTATAGCGATCCGGTAATGCCTTGGGTATCAGATTGATTAATCGACATATGGAGGATTTACGTTGATACATGACACGAAGAAATGGCTGACGGCGACGCTCGCGCTGAGCGCGTCCTACTGCGGTGGCGTCACGGCTGCGGACCTGACGGTGGCGTCGGGCAACACGCAGGTGTTCGACGGCTCGGCCAATTTCCCCGGCGGGGTGGATGTCAACGGCGGCACGCTGGTGATCGGGGGCAACGGCGGCGGCGCGGGCGTCACGCTCGGCGGCAACGTCAATGCGAATTCGAACGGCACCGTCGCCGGCTTTGGCTCGATCAATGGCGATCTCAACGTGTCGGGCGCGCGCGTGGCGCCCGGGTATGAAGTCGGCACGCCGACCGGCGTCTCCAACGGCAACCTGGTCGTCAACGGCAATCTGTCGATGAACAATGCCGTGTTCAATTTCGAAACCGGCTATGCCGGGCTGCCCATTACGCAACCCGGCACCGGCGACAACATCACCGTGCGCGGCAACGCCGCCATCAACAACACCACGCTGAACGTCACGGTCAATACCTTGGGCGTCAATGCCGGCTACTACCGGATCCTGTCGTACGGCGGCACGATGAGCGGCAACGGCATGTCGCTGGGCTCGGTTTCTGGCGATTCCGCGCCTGGCGCGACGATCCAGACGCTGACCGGCGACAAGCAGATCAATCTCATCCTGGGCCCCAGCACCACCAACCTGTGGAACGGCGACGGCGCGGCATCTGCAACCCGCTCGGGCGGCGGCAACGGCACCTGGAGCGCGGCCAGCACGAACTGGAACAGCCCGAGCAACGCCACCGGCGCTCTGCCCGACGGCGGCTATGCGATTTTCACGGGCGCGGCCGGCACGGTGACCGTGGACGGCAGCGCAGGCCCGGTGCGCGTGTCGGGCATCCAGTTCGCCACCGACCGCTACCGCCTGCAAGGCGCTCCCATCACCCTGGTCGGCAGCGGCGGCAATCCGCCGGCGATCGTGGTCGGCGACGGCACCTACGCTTCGGGCCAATTCGTCGACACCATCGACAACCCGCTGCAAGGCACGCAGGGCTTCGTCAAGACCGGCCCGGGATCGGTGATCCTGACCGCCGACAGCAGCGGCCTTACCGGTCCCATCCTGATCGCCGACGGCGCCCTGGAGATCGATGGCAAGCTGAACGGCCCCATGGACATTGGCCGCGAGGTCGTGCTGGCGGGCGTGGGCCAGGTGGGAACCACCAACCTGTACCCCACCGCGGTCATTTCTCCCGGCAACGATGGCACGCCCATGGGCACGCTCACGGTCAACGGCAACCTGACCTTTGGCCAGAACACCATCTACCGCGTGCATGCCGATCCGGCCAGCAGCCTCAGCGACCGCATCCACGTCACGGGCATCGCCTACCTCGACGGCACCGTGGCGCATGTGGGCCCGGATGGCAACTATGCGCCGCGCACGACCTACAACATCCTGACCGCGGACGGCGGCATCCAGGGCCAGTTCACCGGTGCCTCGAGCGGATATGCGTTCCTGACGCCCACGCTCAGCTACGACCCGAAGAACGCGTACATGACCCTGACGCGCAACGATGTGCCGATCGGCAGCATCGGCGGCTCGGGTAACGAGAGCAACGTGGGCGGCGCGCTGGACAAGGAGGAGCCGCCGGCGACGGGCAATGGCTCGTCCTCTAACGGCAACGGCTCCACGTCGACGGGCAACGGCTCGTCTTCGACCGGCAATGGCTCGACGTCGACGGGCAACGGCTCGTCCACGGCCGGCAATGGCGCGACGTCGACTGGCAACGGCTCGTCCACCGCCGGCAATGAATCGCCGTCGACCGGCAGCGGATCTTCCCTGGTCGATAGCGGCGCCGCCGCGGGCAAGAACACCGGCGCCAGCCAGGTTGCGGCGGCGGTGGTCGCCATGACGCCGAACGAAGCGCGTTCGGCCCTGAGGATGCTCTCGGGCGAAGCCTACGCCAGCACCGCCAGCGTGCTGCTGAGTCAGGGTGACACCGTGCGCACGCTGCCGTTGTCGCATTTGCGCGGCAACCTCGACGCGCCGGTGCTTGCCGGACGGCCCACGGCCCAACTGGGCGCGCCGTCGTCCGACGCCATGCCGCAAAGCGGCGCATCGCCGGTCTGGGCGCAAGCGTTCGGCAACTGGAGCAAGTTTGGCAGCGACGGCAACGCGTCCAGCGTGAGCCAATCGTCGGGCGGTCTCTTCGTCGGCGGCGATGGCGCGGTGGGCGGCGGCTGGCGCCTGGGCGGCGCGGTCGGCTACATCGGCAGCCACAACTCGATCGACGACGCGTCTTCGCGCACCAATGTCGACAGCTACACGGCGACCCTGTTCGGCGGACGGAACTTCCAGGCCGGCCCCGGTCATGTCCGCTTCATGGCCGGCGCGGCCTACACCTGGCATGACATCGACGCAAAGCGCGACGTGGCAGCCGGCAGCCTGAACCAGCGCCTCGAGTCGTCCTACCACGCCTCGTCGACGCAGGTGTTCACCGAACTCGGCTATAACCTGCCGCTGGGCGATGCCTATACCATCGAACCCTTTGCGGGCCTGGCATGGAACCAGCTGCGCGCGCGCGGCTTCGAGGAATCGGGTGGCACGGCGGCCCTGCACGGGTCCAGCAATTCAGATGACGTGACCAGCATCACGCTGGGACTGCGCGGCGGCTGGGAGTTCGGCTCCGACCGCGCGCCGGGCCGTCTGACGGCGTCGCTGGGCTGGCGTCATGCCATGGGCGATGTGAAGCCCAAGCAGCAGTTGGCCTTCGAAGGCGGCAGCACGTTCTCGGTGACGGGCGTGCCGATCGCGCGCGACGCCGCGGTGCTGGGCCTGGGCGCTGAAATGGCCATTACGCGCAACACGACGGCCGGCATTGCGTACGACGCGCAGTTCGGCGGCGGCAACCGCCAGCAGTCGGGCGTGCTCAAGCTGGCCGTGCGCTTCTGATCCGACGCAGCAAGGCACAACAGGCATCGCGATTGCGGCGCCCGTTGTGCCTGTGCGGGGTTGGAATCCAGGCCAAATGAAAAAGGGGCGAATCGAGAGATTCGCCCCTTTTTCAAGGACTTGCTTAAGAATGCGCGCTGAGCTGGGCCAGAGCGGACGAGACGCAGTTGGTCCTAGTGCTTATCGGCCCCTTGCCATCGCAGATAAGCCGAGCGCGTAACAGCAGACACTGAATCCAGGACTTTCCGGTGGTCGACCTGATGCCGCAGCATCAGCCGTGCATCGGCCACGGCGCGGGATTTGCAGAACCAATGGCAACTGTGCTGCAGCAGATACAACTCCGCCGAGAGGTGGTACGCGCGTTCTCTTGCGTCCCAGTGGCTCTCGTTGTCCACGACATGGCGCAAGCCGGATGCATGGATGTGCAGCAGTTCACGAAAATCCCGTGTCATTGCAGGAAGAAAGCGCTCGATGAATGGCACGCAGAACGAGAGCGTGCTCACGCGGGTAGTCTGTGGACTTTCCTTTTGCATGGCGTCGGCCAGCGACCGCACCTGTGCCGCCACGGCGCGTTCGGTCTGAGCGAAGGTTTCCAGCACCTGTAGCTGACGTGTTTCGGCGTCTTCGCGGATGGCGCGGGTGTAGCCTTGCGTCAGTGTTTCCATGTGGCGCTCAAGCTGCAAACCGCCCAGATGACGTCCTAGCAACGCAATGCGGGCGCGCTGATAGCGCACGCGCAGCACCTGCCATGCCGCGATAAGCACCAGCAGGATCAATGCAATATCCATTGCCCGTGTTCCTTCATTTCCCAAGCGGCGCATACCGGAATGAAAAAAGGGCCCGAAGGCCCTTTTTCAAGGATTTCCAGAACTCCGCGAAGGAGGTTGAAAATCAAAATTTGGAGCGGGAGACGAGTCTCGAACTCGCGACCTCAACCTTGGCAAGGTTGCGCTCTACCAACTGAGCTACTCCCGCATTTGCTTGTCTTGCGCCGTCCGCGATCGTTGCGATCTGGGGCTGTGCCGGCAAGCGAGGGCGCAGTATACCCAATTTTTCAAAAGATGCTTTTTGGGGCGATTGAGCACTGCCGATCTGCATCGGTTCCTGCTCGGCAGCGGTCCTGTTGCGTCCAGTGATCGCCATCCATTGAAGATGCCGCGGCGCGGCAGTCGCCCGATCGTAGGGCGCACCCTCTGAACGGGTCGAAAATAACTTCAAAAAATATCAACCAAATCCATATTGCTTCACTCATACGCGAGATTCAGAATTCTGTTCATGGACGCAAAGTGTCGTCCGAGGGCGGAAAATGGATACCAAGAACTCCACGAATCAGCGACAACTCACGGTCCGCATCTCGCGGGGAACCGAAGACGGAAGCTATTCCACTTACTCGGTCCCGTGGCGGGAGAACCAGACTGTGCTGGATGTGGTGACCGAAGTGCAGCGCACGCAGGAGCCGAACCTCTCGTACCGCTACGCCTGCCGCGTCGGCGTCTGTGGGTCCTGTGCCATGACGGTCAATGGCAAGCCCCGCTGGACCTGCCGGACCCACGTCAGCCGGGTCGAAGAGGGCGGCGTGATCGTGATCGAACCCTTGCGCAACATGCCGCGCATCAAGGATCTCGTCGTCGACATGAGCGAGTTCTTCCAGAAGTGGGCGCGCGCCGGCAATACCTTCGTCGGCACGGCCACGCGCAATGATCCGCCGGCGCTGGTGTCGCCGCAGAGCAAGAAACGCAAGCAGGCCGACGCCGCCATCGAGTGCATCAATTGCGGCGTGTGCTACGCGGCCTGTGACGTGGTGTCCTGGGACAAGGACTACCTGGGCCCGGCCGCCCTGAACCGGGCGTGGACGCTGTTCAATGACGAACGCCACGCCGACCCCAAGGACGTGCTGCGCAAGGCCACCTCCGGCAGCGGCTGCAACTCCTGTCATACCCAGGGCAGCTGCATGAAGCACTGTCCGGTCAGCCTCAGCCCCACCGGCAGCATCGCGGGGTTGAAGCGCAGCGCCATCTTCAGCCTGCTCAAGGGGGGCTGACATGGAAGCTCGTCTGTTCGCGCTCCAGCGCCTGACGGCGATGGTGATGGCGCCGTTTGTCCTGGTGCACGTGGGGCTGGTCATCTATGCCGTGCGCGGCGGCCTGACCGCGGGCGAGATCCTTTCGCGCACGCAGGGCAACTGGTTCTGGATCCTCTTCTACGGCCTGTTCGTGTTGAGCGTGTCGGTTCACGTGCCGATCGGCCTGCGCAACATCCTGATCGAATGGCTGCGGCTGGGCCGCGGCGCGGCGTCCGCGGTCGGGCTGGCGTTCGGTTTGGGGCTGCTCATCCTGGGCGTGCGCGCCGTCGCGGCCGTGGGAGGGCTGATGCAATGAGATCCGCGCGCAACCATCAGGCGTACTGGGCCTTTCTCGGGCATCGCCTCTCCGGCCTGGCGCTGGCCCTGTTCCTGCCGGCCCACTTTTACGTGCTGGCGATGGCGCTGGACCAGGCGCGGCTGGACGGATTCCTGAAGCTTGCCGACATGCCGGCGATGAAGTTCGGCGAATGGGGGCTGGTGCTGCTGCTGACCTTGCACATGTTCTTCGGGCTGCGCCTGCTCGCGCTGGAGCTGTTGCCCTGGAAGTCGCCGCGGGATGCGCGCGTCGCCTGGATAGGGTGGGGCTTTGCGGTCTCCATGGCGACGGGCCTGGTTTTCATCGCGGGAGTGATCTGAGATGCGGATCGAGAACTACAAGACGGACATCCTGGTGCTGGGCACCGGCGGCGCGGGCCTGTTCGCGGCGCTGCATGCCAAGAAGGCGAATCCATCGCTGCAGGTCACGGTGACCGTGAAGGGCCTGTTGGGAAAATGCGGCTGTACCCGCATGGTCCAGGGCGGCTACAACGTCGCGCTGGCCGCGGGCGATTCGGTGGAGCGTCACTTCATGGACACCATCGAGGGCGGCAAATGGCTGCCGCGCCAGGACCTGGCGTGGCGCCTGGTCGAAGGCGCGGTCGAACGGGTGCGCGAGCTGGAAAACGAGATCGGCTGTTTCTTCGACCGCAATCCCGATGGCACGCTGCATTCCAAGGCGTTTGCCGGCCAGAGCTTCGACCGCACCGTGCACAAGGCCGACCTGACGGGCATCGAGATCATCAACCGCCTGATGGAGCAGGTGCGCGCGCTGGACGTGGATGAACTGGAAGAGCATCGCGCCATCGAGCTGATTCCGGCTGCCGATGGTTCCGGCATTTCGGGCGTGCTGTTCATCGACATGCGGACGGGCGCCTATCGGTTCATCCAGGCCAAGGCCGTGCTGCTGGCCACCGGGGCCGGGCCGACGATGTACCGCTATCACACGCCCTCCGGCGACAAGACCTGTGACGGATTGGCCATGGCCCTGCGCTACGGCTTGAAGTTGCGGGACATGGAAATGGTGCAATTCCATCCCACCGGCCTGTTGGGCGGGCCCGATACCCGCATGACGGGCACGGTGCTGGAGGAAGGGCTGCGCGGGGCGGGCGGCTATCTGCTCAACGGCGACGGCGAGCGCTTCATGGCCAATTACGACAAGCGCGGCGAACGGGCCACGCGCGACGTGGTCAGCCGAGGCATCTACGCGGAAATGCGCGCCGGACGCACGGGCCCGATGGGCGGGGTCTACATCCAGATGAGCCATCTGGGCCCGGACAAGGTGGCCAAGACCTTTCCCGGCATGGTCAACCGCTGCAAGGATTGCGGCTTCGACCTGGCGGGCGGCAAGGTGGAAGTGGTGCCGACTGCCCACTACCTGATGGGCGGCGTCGAATTCAACGTGGACGGCTCGACGGCTTCGCCGGGGCTGTACGCGGCCGGCGAGGACTGCGGCGGCGTGCACGGCGCCAATCGCCTGGGGGGAAACGGCGTGGCCAATTCCACGGTGTTCGGCGGCATCGCAGGCGACGCGATGGCGGCCTATGTCGCCAAGTCCGGCCAGTGGCGCGAGCCGGACCCGCGCATCATCGCGCGTGGCATCGAACGCGCCGAGTTTCCGTTTTCGCGGCCCGCCGGGCGCATCCACGAGTTGCGCGACGCGCTTTCGCAAACCATGTGGGACGACGTCGGCGTGTTGCGCCGCCGCGAGGCGATGGAGCATGGCCTGGACGCCATCGCCGGCCACCGCGCCGCCTTGCGCGACATCGGCGTGGCGGACGGCGACCGCCGCTACAACCTCACCTGGCACGACTGGCTCAACATGGAAAGCCTGGTCGACATTTCCAAGGTCATCACGGTCTCGGCGCTGGCGCGCGAGAACAGCCGCGGCGCGCATTACCGCGAGGACTTTCCCGAAGCCGGAGATCTGCACACCAGCCGCTACACGCGCGTGAGCGCGCAGGACGGCGAAGTGGCTCTGGAAATGGTTCCGGTTTCCTTCGACATCGTAAAACCCGGCGAATCGCTCATCGAGGGCGAGGCGGGCATTCCCCAGAGCTGAGGCACATCCCACCATGAGCATCCCCGTACAGAAAGTTGAAGAGGCGGCGCTGGAGATCATGCGCCGCGCGGCCATCGAGATTCCGGCCGACTACAAGCAAGGCATCCAGGAACTGCAGAAGAAGGAAACCGGCAAGCTGCCGCGCTTCGTCATCCACGCCATGGTGGACAACTGGGAGGCTGCCGACCAGGACCGGAGGCCCATGTGCGCCGACACCGGCTTGCCGCGCTACTACGTCAAGGTGGGCAACAACGCGTCGGTCGACAGCGGCTTCGTCGCCGTGGAGCGCGCGCTGCGCCATGCCACGGCCGAAGCCACGGTCAGCATTCCGCTGCGGCCCAACCGCGTGCATCCGCTCTGGCGCACCGACCATAACAACAACGTCGGCATCAATGCGCCCGAGATCGAATGGTCGTTCGAGCCCGATACCGACTGGATCGAAATCACCACCGTGCACAAGGGCGGCTTGTTCGGCACCGACTACCGCATGCTGTTTCCCGGCGATGGCATAGACGGCATCAAGCGCTTCGTGCTGGACACGTTGATCGCCTTCGGCAAGCGCGGGCTGGCCTGTCAGCCGGCCATCGTCGGCATCGGGCTGGGCGGCTCCAAGGACACCTGCATGCAGCTGGGCAAGCAGGCCGCCTGTCTGCGCACGGTAGGGGACCGCAACCCGGACCCCAAGGTGGCGGAACTGGAGCTGGAACTGATGCAGCTGGGAAATTCCATCGGCATGGGCGCCATGGGGTTCGTGGGCTCCGGCATGGTGGTCGACTGCCATATCGAGTGCGGCTACACCCATACCGGCGGCATGCCCATCAGCCTGCATACCTTCTGCCTGTCTTCGCGCCGCGCCACCGCGCGGATCCATGCCAACGGGAAGATCGAGTACCGCACCGATCCCCAGTGGTTCACGCCCTACCTGCGCCGGGAGACGGTCGAATGGTAAGCAACGACGACGACATCAAGGTCTTTCATCTGGACCTGCCCGCCAAGCGGGAGGACATCGCCAGGCTCGAACTCGGCGCAGCCGTGTATCTGAACGGCGTGGTCTACACGGCCCGCGAAGGCGTCTACAAGAAGGTGCTGGACCAGGGCCTGCCGCTGCCGGTGGACCTGCGCTCCCTCAGCAACGTCAACTTCCATTGCTCGCCGGCCGCGGCGCCGGACGGCCACGGCGGCTACAACGTGGGCGCCGTCACCGCCACCGCCTCGTTCCGCTTCTCCAAGTGGATACCCCGCTGGCTGGAGGAGACCGGCTGCCGCATCCTGATCGGCAAGGGCGGCATGCCCGCGGACGACTACAAGCAGGTGCTGGCGCCGGGCGGCGCGATCTACCTGACCACCGTGGGCTATGGCACGGGCGCCTTGCTGGGCCGCGGCATCAAGCGGGTGCGCGAAGTGCATTGGCTGGATGAACTGGGCATCGCGCAGGCGATGTGGCTGTTCGAGGTCGAGAACTTCGGGCCCTTCATCGTCGAGAGCGACCTTGACGGAAACTCGCTCTTTGCGCAACACGCCGAAGTCATCAACGCGGGTATCGAGAAGCTCTATGCCGGCTTGAAGCCGCCTGCTTTGCACCGCTATGGCGAGACGGACGACCGCAAGGATGAAGTGATGTAGGCGTGGCGGCGCACCAGCCCCGGCAACTGTGTACCTGACAGGGATACTCTGATGATCATCGACTTTAGGCTACGGCCGCCTGTGGGCGGCTTCCTCGACACGCTGATGTACTCGGCGGGAGAACGCCGCGACGGTTTTACCCGGACGGTAGGCTTCGAGCCCTCGGCTGCCGCGCAGCAGCAGTCGATGGCGCTGTTGCTCAAGGAGATGGACGCGGCGCGGATAGACCGCGGCGTGGTCGTGGGACGCCTGGCAGGCGTGCTGGGCAGCGTGTCCAACGAAGATGTGCGCGGCATCGTGGCCGAACACCCGGGCCGCTTCATCGGCGCTGCGTCCATAGACCCCACCGACAGGCGGCGCGCATGCCAGACCATCAGCCAGGCGGTCGAGGACGGCTTCAAGCTGATCAATATCGAACCCGGCTCCTACCCGGTGCCGATGTACGCCGACGACAGGCGCCTCTATCCGATCTATGGCCACTGCGAGGACCTCGGCGTTCCGGTAATCATGATGGTCGGAGGCACGGCGGGCCCGGACCTGAGCTACTCGGACCCGATACGGACCGACCGGGTGCTGGCGGATTTCCCCGCCCTGAATGTCGTGGTCGCGCATGGCGGGTGGCCCTGGGTCAACGAGATCCTGCATTTGGCCTTCCGGCGGCAAAACCTGTGGCTGTCGCCAGATATGTATTTTTCCCGCATGCCGGGTTGGGAGGAATATGTGAAGGCTGCCGACGGCTTTCTCTCGGACAGGATGCTCTACGCCAGTTCATTCCCGTTCTGTCCCGTGCAGGGGTACAAAGAATGGTTCGAGACCTTGCCGATCCGGGAAGATAATCTCAGGAAAGTCATGGGAGGCAATGCGCGGCGGCTGCTAGGCATCTGACGGGGCCACTCCTCCTTTCCATAAAGCTCGCCTACACCAGGAACCCCCTTGCATGGACATCCGGACGCTCTACACGCTGATCGCGATTGCAGACCACGGCAGCTTCGCCGAGGCCGGCAATACCATCGGCCTGTCGCTGTCGGCAGTGAGCATGCAGGTCCGCGCGCTCGAGGACGAGCTCGGCATCGCGATCTTCGATCGCAGCCGCCGTCCGCCGATACTCACGGACACGGGCCTGGCGCTGGTGCACCGGGCGCGGGATCTGATCGCCCACTGGGAGAGCATGAGCGCCGCGCTGAAGAAAGGCACCTCCTCGGGGCTGCTCAGGCTGGGCAGCGTCCATACCTGTGTGTCGGGGGTGCTGCCGCTGGCGCTGCGCCACTTGCAGAAGCAAGGGCATGGCCTGGAAGTCCACGTCACCACCGGGCTCACGCACGACCTGGAGCGCGCCATCTACCACCGCCAGCTGGACGTGGCGATCGTGACCGAACCGGATGCGCCGCGCTCGGGTCTGGATTTCCTGCCGTTCGTGGAGGAACAGCTGGTTGTCATCGCGCACCGGTCGGTAAAGGGCGCCAGCGACCAGGAGATCCTGGAGCAGACTCCTTATGTCCGCTTCAACCGCTCGGCACGCGTCGGGCACCTGGTACAGGAAGAGATGGTGCGCAGGCGCATCACGGTGCGATCGGCCATGGAGATCGATAACCTGGAGGGCGTGATCGCCATGGTGGCCAATGGCCTGGGCGCATCGGTGGTGCCGGCCTGCCGCGGCAGAAACGAGTTTCCGCCGGGCATCCGCGTCATTCCGTTCGGCTCGCCTACGGTCACGCGCCGGCTGGGCATCCTGGCGCCGAAGGAGAACCCGCGAGCCCATCTTACGCAGTTGTTGCTCGATGCATTGAAGTCAGTCTGCGCCGGCCAGCGCGACACCACGGAGCAGGCCGGCGCTGGCCAGTAGTCCTTAGTCCCGTAGTCCCGTAGTTCAGCAGCCTGGTAGTCCGCAGAAAAACCCCGCAACGCCCCGAAAAAATCGAGCCTATCGGCCCGAGGGTCAGTTGCTGCCTGGCGAATCGTCAGTCGGCCGCAAGCCGGCAGGCTTCGCCGTCCCGCGAACTGAAGGAGACAAACCCATGAAAGACGAAATTCAACCCAATAATGCCCGCCGCCGCATCGTCAAGACGCTGGGCTGTGGCCTGGCGCTTACGCCGTTTCTAGCCTTGCCGGCGCGAGCCGACTGGCCATCGGACAAGGTCATACGCATGGTCGTGCCGTTTTCAGCGGGCGGCGCCACCGACCTGCTGGGCCGCGCGTTGGCGGCCGAACTGGGCAAGGGCCTGAAGCAGAGCGTGATCGTCGAGAACCGCGCGGGCGCCGGCGGCAGCGTGGGCGCGCAGGCCGTCGCCAGCGCGCCGGCGGACGGCTATACGCTGTTGCTCGCGTCGGGCAGCATGTTCACGGTCAACCAATTCATCTACAGCAAGCTGCCGTATTCGCTGGCTGACTTCAGCCCCATCGGCAAGGTCGCCAACGGACCCATGGTGCTCACGGTGAACGCCAACTTGCCCGTCAAGAATACGCGGGAGCTGATCGAATACGCCCGCGCCAGGCCGGGGAAGCTCAGCTTCTCGTCCGCAGGGGTCGGTAGCCAGACGCATATGGCCGGGGAGGCCTTCAGCGATGCGGCCGGGATCGAGCTCATGCACGTCCCATACAAAGGCGAAGGCCCGGCCTACACGGATCTGATGGCGGGCGTGATCGAAGTGGCCGTGGGCAACATCAATGCCATCGTGCCCCTGCTCAAGGGCGGGCGTCTGCGGGCGCTTTCGGTGACCGGCAAGGAGCGCTCGGCGCTGCTGCCGGACGTGCCCACCACGGCGGAGGACGGCGTGCCGGGTTTCGAGTTCACCGGCTGGTTCGCGCTGCTGGCGCCGGCAGGCACGCCGCAGGCGTCCGTCGACCGGCTGCTGGCCGATGCCAGGACGGCGGTCGAACAGCCAAACATGCAGCGCTATCTGGCGGACCAGGGCATGTCCGCGACCATCGTGCCGCCCGCTCAGCTCAGGGACGAGATTGCCAGGGAGTCGGCCAAGTGGAAGGCGCTGGTGGAAAAAAAGAAGATCACCGCGAGTTGAGGTTACGTTCCGGGCCTGTGGCGCTCACAGGCCTGCCCCTATCTTTCATGCTCACTTCGCACGCATCATGCCGCCCGATTCCCTTGTTGTCGCCGCTCCCGTTGTCCTAGTCGCCTACGTCGTCTTCGGGATGACGGGATTCGGCGCGGCCATGGTGGCCGTGCCGGTCCTGGTCCAGTTCATGCCCTTGCAATTCGCCGTCCCGCTGGTGGTGCTGTTCGATCTGGCCTGTACCGCGCTGGTGGGCGGCAGCAACTGGCGGCGCGTGTCCCTGGTAGAGCTCAAGCGGCTGTTTCCATGGCTGTTGCTCGGAATAGGCTTGGGTGTCACGCTGCTGCACAACGCTGGCGCCCGCTGGCCCTTGATACTGCTGGGCAGCTTCGTACTGGCGGTATGCATCAAGGGCCTGCGCGGCGCGCGGGCGAAGACGGCGGCTCCGTTGAACACTTTTTGGGCACTGCCGTTCGGCGTCTTCGGCGGCATCTTCAGCGCGCTGTTCGGGACCGGGGGGCCGATCTACACCATCTATCTGTCGCGCCGGCTGGACGCGCTGGATCAGTTCCGCGCCACGATCTCGGTGGTCATCCTGGCGAGCGGGCTTATCCGGGCGGCGGCCTTCGGCGCCGCCGGACTGTACGCGCAGCCGGAAATCCTGTCCGCCGCCGCCGTGCTGCTGCCGGTGGCGCTGATCGGCCTGTATGGCGGTTCCCGCCTCAGGACCCGGGTGTCCCCGGAACTGCTGAAGCGGGCCATCTTCCTCTTGCTCGCGATAGCTGGCGCGGGCGCCATCTATCGCGGCTGGGTCTCGCCTGCGTGAGGCGGTCGCCTGTTACTTGGCCGTCGGCATGGCGAACTCGGCGCCCTTGTCGATGCTCTCGGGCCAGCGCTGCATGATGGACTTCTGCCGGGTGTAGAAGCGCACGCCTTCCTCGCCATAGGCATGCATGTCGCCGAACAGGCTGCGCTTCCAGCCGCCGAAGCCATGCCAGGCCATGGGCACCGGAATCGGCACGTTGATGCCCACCATGCCCACCTCGATACGCCGGCCGAATTCGCGCGCCACGTTGCCGTCACGGGTGAAGCAGGCCACGCCGTTGCCGAATTCGTGGGCGTTGATAAGGTCCACTGCCTCTTTCAGGTCGTTCACGCGCACGCAGCCCAGCACCGGGCCGAAGATTTCTTCCTTGTAGATGCGCATGTCGGGCGTGACGTGGTCGAACAGCGTGCCGCCCATCCAGAAGCCGTCGCCGCAGCCTGCGCCCGCCTGCGAGCCCTGGAAGCCGCGGCCGTCCACCAGCAGCTGTGCGCCTTCCTGCACGCCAAGGTCGATGTAGCCGCTGATGCGGTCGTGAGCGGCCCGGGTCACGATGGGACCCATCTCGGCCGCCGGGTTTTCGCCGTCCAGCACCTTCAGCGTCCTGGTGCGCTCGATCAGCAGGGGCAGCAGCCGGTCGGCCACGTCGCCCACCAGCACCGCCACGCTGATCGCCATGCAACGCTCGCCGGCCGAGCCGTAGCCGGCGCCGATCAGCGCATCGACCGCCTGGTCGATGTCGGCGTCCGGCATCACGACCATATGGTTCTTGGCGCCGCCCAGGGCCTGCACGCGCTTGCCATGGTGGGCGCCAGTCTCGTAGATGTAGTTGGCGATGGGCGTGGAGCCGACGAAGCTGATGGCCTTCACGTCCGGGTGTTCCAGCAGCGCATCCACCGCCACCTTGTCGCCCTGCACCACGTTGAACACCCCATCCGGCAGGCCGGCCTCGCTCAGCAGCTCGGCGATGCGCAGGGAGGCGCTGGGATCGGTGGGGCTGGGCTTGAGCACGAAGGTATTGCCCGCCGCGATGGCCACGGGGAACATCCACATGGGCACCATCACCGGAAAGTTGAACGGCGTGATCCCCGCCACCACGCCCAGCGGCTGGCGCAGCGTCCAGTTGTCGATGCCGGTGGAGACCTGCTCGGTGTGGGCGCCCTTCAGGAGCTGGGGGACGCCGCAGGCGAACTCGACGATGTCGATGCCGCGCGTGACTTCGCCTTGCGCATCGCTGAAAACCTTGCCATGCTCGGCAGTAATCAGGTGGGCCAGTTCGTCGCGGTGCTTGTTCATCAGTTCAAGAAACCTGAACAGCACGCGCGCCCGGCGGATGGGAGGGGTGTCCGCCCATTTTGGAAATGCCGCGCGAGCACTGGCCACGGCGCGGTTCACCTCGTCTGGCGTGGCCAGGGCCACCTGCTTGGCAACGGCGCCCGTGGCGGGGTTGTAGACGGGCTGGCGGCTGCCGGTCCCCTCGACAAGGCTGCCGCCAATGTAGTGGCCGGCATCGCGGGACTGGGCGCTGGCATTGCTTGCGTTCATGGTTGGCTCCTGGGTTCAGGCATGGTGTTCTGGAGCTGGCACTGTCGCGCATTGGCGTCCCGCCGTCGAGACCAGAGGGCTGGAATCAGTGTTTGATGTTTTGAACAATGGAGCAGGGCATGACGAAAACCAGGCGCCTGGAAGATTTGTGGTCGCATATCCATTGCCTTGGGGTGTTGGCCGATACCGGCAGCTACACGGCGGCCGCCCGGCGCCTGCAGATCAGCAAGGCTTCGGTGAGCCAGCGCATCGTGGAACTGGAGCAGGCGGCTGGCATACCCCTGGTGCGCCGCACCACCCGTAGCGTCGGCCTGACCGAGGCAGGGCAGAGCCTGGTCGACCAGACCGCGGCGGCTTTCCTGCGCATCGAGGAGGGCTTCTCGGCTGTGCGGGATCTGTCCGAGGGGCCGCGCGGCGTGCTGTCCGTGACCGCGCCCGTGGCCCTGGGGCGCCAGGTCATTGCGCCGCTGATCCCGGGATTCCTGAAGCGCTTTCCCGATGTGCGGATCCAGCTGGAACTCAGCGACCATCTGGCGTCCCTGGCGACCGAAGGCTTCGACCTGGCGATCCGGCATGTGGCCGGCGTGCCGGACACGCATGTTGCCTCGGTCATCTGCGAGACGCATTCCGTGCTGGTTGCCACCCCGGAATACCTGGCGCAGCACGGCACGCCGAAGACGCCCATGGACCTGGCGGCCCACAACTGCCTGCACTATCTGCGGCGCAGCGGCAGCGCCACCTGGTCGTTCGAGTCGCGCGACGGCGACAAGCGCGCGGCGGTGCCGGTGCGCGGAAGCTTCACGGCGAACAACAGCGAAGTGCTGAGGGAAGCGGCGGCCGGGTCCCTGGGGATAGCGCTGCTGCCGGATTTCAGCGCCAACCAGGCCTTGCGCAGCGGGGTCCTGGTAGAGGTCCTGCGCGGTTGGCGGGTCGTGGGCGACTACGCGGAGCGGCTGTATGCGGTCAGGCCCTACACGCCGCGCGTCCCCCTGACCGTGTCCTCGTTCGTCGGTTACTTGCGCGAGGCGATTCCGGCGTCCTCGGGACTGGGCGGGCCGCGCGGCGTCGAGGATGGGGCTCCCTAGTTGACCTGCAGCCCGGCCTTGGCCACCAGATCGGCATAGATCGCGGCGCCCTGGTTGACGTACTTTTCCGTCTCGGCGGGCGACAGGACGTGGGGGATGCCGCCGAAGTTGGCGTTGCCGGCGATCCATTTCGGATCCTGTGAGATCTGCTTGAGCACCGCAGCCCATTTGGCCACGGCCTCGGGACTCATGTCCGGCGGCCCGAACAGTCCGCTCCAGCCTATGACCGCTTCGAGCTGAGGCAGCCCCAGTTCGCGGGCGGTCGGTATGTCGGGGAACTGCGCCAGGCGCTCCGGCGTGGTCGTCAGCAGGGCGCGCAGCTTGCCGCTGGCGAGTATGCCGGTCATCGAACTCAGGTTGTTGCAGGCGAAGTCGGCGTCCTTGCTGAGGACCGCCAGCGCGACCTCGTTGCCGCCCTTGTACGGCACGCTGACCACGGTGTCGGGCTTCAGGCCTAGGCTGCTCAGCAGCAGCTGGGGCGCCAGATTCTGCACTGTTGCCGGGCCGGAATGGCTGTAGTTGAGCTTGCCGGGCTGCGCCTTCATCGCCTGCGCCAGGTCACGGATCGTCTTGTAGGGGCTGTCCGGGTGCACCACACAGACTACCGGGTTCAGCTCCAGCAGCCCGATGAAGGTGAAGTCCTTCGAGGTATAGGGGGTGGTCTTGGGCTGCAGCGCGGGCAGCAGGACCTGAGAGCCTATCCGGCCCATCAGCAGCGTGTAGCCGTCGGGGGCGGCGTTCTTCACGGCGGCGGAGCCGATCGCGCCGTTCGCCCCGGCCTTGTTGACCACGACGATGGGCTGGCCAAGCACGCCTTGCGCGGCGGCGGACAGATTGCGGGCCGCCATGTCGGCGTCGCCGCCGGCGCTGAACGGAACGATGAGCTGGATCGGTTTGGCGGGATAGGCTTGGGCGATTGCCAGGCCCGGAAGCGTGGCAAGCATGCAAATCGCGGCGCGAGCGAACGCGCCCGGCCGGCGGCCGGTAGGGCTGATCATGGGAAGTCTCCTGTCGTGCTAAGGGGCGAAACCGGACTGCAGCTGCGCTCGATGCCTCGAGGTCAATGACCGGTCGCGGACTGCGTTGATGCGCTGAACGCCGGGGCGGGCTCGCCCGCCAGGGAAACGTTGATGCAGGCGGGCAGCCCGCTGTTCGCCGCCATGCCCAGCGCGGTCGCGAGACCGTCGCTGTCCTGCGCAGCAAATCCTGCCCCGCCGAGCGCTGCGGCGACGTCGTGGTAGCGCGCGGTCGGCGCAAGTTCGCAGCCGATCAGCCTGTGCGGGCCATAGCTGCGCATCTGGATCAGGTGTTCCGCGTTCCACCTCAGGTCGTTGCCGATCACGGCGATGATCGCGGCCTGTTCGCGCACCGCCGTGTCCAGCTCCATCAGATGGAAGCCTGCGGTGCCATCGCCCATGAGGACCACCACGGTCGCATCGGGCTGCGCGATCTTGGCGCCGATCGCGTAGCAGATGCCCGCGCCGATCGCGCCGGACATGCCGTTGATGATGCGTACCGGCGCCTGGCAGTAAGCCTGCGCCCATTGGCCGAACTCGCCGCCGTCGCAGACCAGGATCGGATTCGGGACAGTGGCGAGAAACGCCTGGACCGTCTCGCAAAGCGCGCGCGGCCCCAATGCGCCGTCAAGGGACGGGGCGGCGCCCAGAGCGGTCCGGTTGCGCAGC
>LNAP01002486.1_pt1 | contig 18358 bp, 27 predicted proteins | sample 602601 | NCBI WGS metagenome assembly LNAP01 (sample SAMN02440304, study PRJNA202911) | soil metagenome | biome: Subtropical and temperate rainforests or woodlands; isolation source: soil samples (1 kg each in a 20% v/v slurry with milli Q water) were... ...
GATCGTGATTTCCACATCGTTCAGTTTCTTGCTGGCGACATCGCGGTCCTTCAACACTTCGCCTCGACGAGACTGGAGGGTCTTCAAAGTACTGTGAATGGCGTCCTTGTTGCCACGCAGTGAAGTGAGCTTCTCGTTGAGGGTCTTGAGATTGCCCCGAATGGCGATTTCTTCGTGCAAGAGACTCTGTTCCGCGTCGGTCAGCGCAGACAGCTCGGCGGTGGCCTCGGCAAACGACGTGTTGATTCGCTCGAGCGTGCCCAAAAAGTCCTTTTTCAGCTCGTACTGCAGCTGGGCGGAGAGCTCGGCGATCTGTTTGGTGATGGACTGCTGCTGGGCAAGCAGGGACTGGTGCTTCTTCAAAGTGGTGGACTCGTACTCACGGATGTTCGTGATGCCTGGTGGTGGTTGATTGGGATAGAAATAAGGAGATGATTCACGCTCAAAGAGGCAATTGCAACAACACAATCGTGTGGTGATGACAAAAATTTCAAATTTTGAACGCACACCAATTGGTCACAAGTACCCAAAAAACAAGGAAATAACATACCCAGCTTCTCAGAGAAAGCAGCGAACACTGTGGACTCCACCGCCTGAATGTCGGCTTGCACCTGCAAAACAACAAATAAGTGTAAAATTAGAATACACAGTGAGAAAAATAGTCGAGAAATAAAACGGAAACCACAGTTATTTCTCTCGATATCAATAGTGCGGTGCAGTTAAAAATACAATGTAAAAGTTATACCTTGGCGAGTTTTTTCTCCAGTCCTCTGACCTCGGTGCTGACGGTGTTCACTTCGTTCTGCAGACGTGTCATGTTTTCCTTGCGCAGGGACTGTGTTGGGGGAGTAAAAAGATTTACAATGATTAAAATATGCTTTTGAAAAACGAGCCTGAAGGATCAGTTGCAGTAAAAGTTGCATCTTCCACGAACTCATCTGAAAGGACGTATAGTAAATGTTAAAAAATAAAATAGTACACACCTTCTGCTGGTTGAGATACTGCAGCTTCTCCGTCACGACGGTGAGGTCCGTGTTGCTGAGCTGGATTTTGCTGGTCAACGAGCGGATGCGGGATTCTTGTTCGAGCAACGTAGCGCGGGCCGTGGCGGTGTTGATCGTGGACAACTGAGCTTCCAACTCGGCTGTTGGGGAACAAAACAAGTTGATCGATTGTGAGTTGGAGAAAATAAAAATCCAAATCAACACATAAAAGATTTAAAGTTAGACTGTTTGTGAAAATTCTTGCTGAACCACATCCACAGAAACAGCAGCAGAAATGAATACAAAAATCAAACGTGTACCTTTCTTCTTGCGCAACAGTTCTCCCTCACGCTCTTCCCAGCGATCGCTGTTGCCGCTGCTGACACTGGCACCACCAGTCATCGCACCACTCTGTTGCACATTGTGAAATGAAGGTTGAATAAGAAAGAAACACACATGCATGCGAGGCAAAAATCAGCGGATGGAAAACTACATATTTCCCTCATCGAAAACAACTCACGCAAAAACATTGACGCCAAACACATTGACTCTAACAAATTGCTCAAGCATTACCTTGTTGATGCTGTGTCCCTTCAAGGTCACCACTTTTACCCTTTCGTTGCGAGTAAAACACAAATCCTGGGCATCCTGCAAGGTGTCACACACCAAAGTAGCCCCTACGGCATACGACACCGCGGGCTGTAATGTAGGTGAAAAAGAAAAAGAAAAAAAAGCGAGAATGAGATTCAAGAATGGTGATGCTCAATGCATTCTCCAAAGTTGGTGCACAAAGAATTGAATGAAGAAAAATTCCGCAGCGAGTCATCTTCGAAAGACAGACAAAAATGACACAACAAATAAACCACAGCCCACACAAGGGTACCTTGTAGATGTCCTCGCACTCCAGCAGATCCACACAGAGCTTGTACTTCTGCCCGAAGCTGCGCAGACGCTCACTGACTGGCTTGACCACGATGTTGTCCAAAGGCAGAAAGGTACAGGTGCCGACACGCTGTTCTTTCAAATATCGAATGCATTCTTGGGCGGCAAAGGTCGACTCCACCACCTAAAGTTAAGTGAAAATGCAGAAAATGAGTAAAAGTGGCAGATTTTTATTGAGTTTGTATGAAGAATTTAAGAACAAAATGAATATTAAGAAAAAACAAAATATATGCCACTACAAAACACGAGAACCATCCACAATTGCACTTCCCAAAAAATCAACAAATGCGGCAATAATACACAGCAATTGCACTCACCACAGCGTCCATGTGTTTGCCAGCGGCTACAGACACGGCCTGTGAATATTTCTTGTTCGAAGGGCGACACAGGTCCGCAAGACGACCGTGTACACCTGCAAGTCGTTGGGGAAGTTGGTAAAAGAAGGAGTAACATATGTTGAATGGAAGCAAAGAACATATTAATCGTGAATGTTGGAGATCGGGTTGCGAAGAAACATTCAATAAAGATTGTTTCCATATACTCCACCCAAAGCTGCAAGCCTATTTAAAGCAGAGAAACATAAAACAGGTACACCAAAGCAATATTTACCTTTGAAAATGCGCTGCATGGTCGAGATGGCCTCGTTCATGCGCTCTTCTTGTTTGCCTGCAGAAATATTCACAATCAAAGAAAATGTTTACAATCAATATAGGCCAATAGACTAATGAGCATCAGACCAGAATAAAGATAGTCCGCCTTCAGGTTCACATTCTAAAGATCGTAAAGGACATACAACATATCAACAACAAGGGTACAAATGTTGTTACCTCTACGTCTTTCGTCTCCCACTTCACTCAGTTTGGCACGCACACTGTCCAGTTCCGCAGTTAAGGAGCGCTGTTGGGCTTCACTGGAGGCCAGGTCCTTCACTGTAGGTATGAGAAGAAAGAAAAAGTGTGTGCATTTTAGCAGATAAAAAAGGAGTTCAGAGCAAATATGCACATGCAAAGATGAGAGCACTCTTACACCAAGCGCATTGCAGCGCTTTTCACGTTAAATATAAACACACACAGCAAATCAAAACTCACCGAGTTGTTCTCTCGCATTCAGCAGCTGCTTCTGCTCGGTGGTGCAGTTCTTGACCGCGCCGCTCAGCAGTTCCAACCGCTGCTCGCACTCGTTAATCATCGCTTCACAGCTCGTTTCCTCGCTGCCACTGGTCTCCATCTGACTCTTGATCCGATTCAGCAACTCATTCTTGCCTTTCAAATCCAGCTCAATCGTCAGCTTTTCGGCGTTTTGGATGGCAATCTGGCTGGACACGCGCTCGCGCAGGGTGGTGTATTCTTTCATATCAGCGGGGTTCAGCTTGAGCCCGCTGTCGGCGGCCTTCTCGATCTGCAGACGGGTCTGTTCTTCCGCCGTTTCAAGCTCCGCGATGTCGTTCTGCAGGCCGGTCACTTTGTCCTGAGAAATAATAATAAGAAGAATACGAGTGAAATAGAGCAAAGTAGGGGCAGAGAAGATATATGCGAAGTAAGAGAGGCAACATTGCAACAACTTATTGTATTTTAATGCTGGGAATCACATTGAAACAATAGATTGATTCCCAAGACAAAATCAAAACAAACATACAAAATAGAAAACGCCAACACTCAAGGGAAACAATACCTGCTGGTCGGCAATGTCCTTCTGCACTCTGCTTTTCGCTCTCTCTTGCTCCGCGAGACGCTTCTGTAGGGATTTCATCTTCGCACGGGTCTACATAAAACAGAGTCCGAAAAAGCCGTAGATAATTAAGTAAAGAATTAAAAAGAGCAGTCCAAGATTGCATTTTCAATGTAGATGGATCAACATCGCACATAAAACAAATGAACGCACACAAATTTTACCTCGTTGAGCTTGGGGGTGACGCTGTCGAGCTGCGCATGCACACTGGAATAGCTCTTCTCTGCAGCACTCAGTGTCTTACTAGCTTTGGCAAAGTCTGTCTTGTGCTGCTCCAGCTCAACTTCCAGCTCTTCCTCTGTGGGGGTGTTGATCAGAAACGGACAGAAGAAAAGGTTCAGAAAATGGATTGGATTGGTATTGTGACGGAAATACGTGAGTGCATTGCAATGGAACGATGGAAATGAGAAGTAGCATACGCGTAGTAAAATGCAACTATAAACGCCATAAAACATTAAAGATTACATTATACCTGTTTGCTTAATGGTTTCCAGTTGCTCTCGCAGTTCGTCCGCATTGTCCTAAGAACAAGATGTAAAAAAAAAAACCAAAAGACACATAAGTAATACGCTTGACTTGGTAGATATACTGATCACTGAATTAAAAAACCAACACAGAAGGAATGGATATAAAAAAAAACAAAACAGACAGAATAACCCAAAATGCTTACCTGTTTGGCCTCCTGTTCGGACTTGATGGTCCAGATCTGAAACAGCACGTAGTCTGTGTAGAGCTCCGCCAATTCGGTCTGCTTGTCGAGAAAGTACTCTGCCTCGTCTTTCTGTTCCTTCACTTCGCGACACTGAGTCGAATACATCTTCTTTTTCTGCATGCTGAAGATAGTGTTCTCTTCGGCTTCTGTTTTCAGTCGCAGAAGCTCATTGTACTCTTCGATGAACTGATCCGAGCCACTGATCTGCTCCAGCAGCTTGGTAAGATCCTGGGGAGACTTGGCAGCGACCGTCTCGACGTCTCCCTGAAACACCAGGAAGTTGCGGGCCTTCACGAGAACGCCAATGCTCTGAAGAGTCTCCTCGTACTTCTCATAGCTCACGTCCTTGTTGTCCAGGCGGTACGAACTCACCCCGGCCGCAGATATAGATCGACAAAACGCTAATTCGCTGCCTTCTGCGCGGCCTGAAATCTCGTTCTCGGAAAGACGGTAGATAAGCTTCACAGAAGCCTTGCGCGCCGGAGCCGAGTCTGCATCCTTGCGAAAAACTAATTCTTTCAAATGGCTGGACCGCAAGTGTCGAGACTGAACACCCAACACAAAACTAATTGCGTCCATCATATTCGACTTTCCCGCTCCGTTGGGACCGATGATACATGTAAAGTTGTCAAAGGGCCCGACTACTTGCTTTCCGTGATAACTCTTAAAATTTTCCAACTCCAATCGTTCGAGGCGACCCATGATATGAAACAACAATGAAGATCGGTGAAAAGGGAGTTAAAAAGGATAAACTTCAGGGAGCTGATAGAATCTCTTGCAGGATAGACAGCTGCTCGAAGTGTGTGAAAGAATTCGGCGATGCAGCAGCGAGTATCCAATTAGTGTGTCACTGTATTGGCATAGACTATGTCAATTTACTGGTTTTAGATGCTATTATTTGTGGTACAAAAGTTTGAATTTAAACCGTTTCCCGGAAGGATGCAAACAAATCTGAAGGGTTAAAGGCTTTTCTTTCAATTCTTATCAACCACAACCAGAAAAGTGTATAAGAACACAGCCAATTGCACAATTAAAAGCCTTGGAAGCAAGTCGAATAATGCGGAGTGGCCGCCACGGTGGAGGGAACTTTCACGTTCGCACTGACCGACGCGTTCACCCCACTCACTTGTGGACTCACATCACACTCGATCGGCTCCCAAATCGCATTCAAATGAATCGGAGCCACCGAAACAGCCTCAGACGCACTGTTGGTGGTACTCATCACCCCGCTCGCTGCGGCTCCGCTGAAAGCAAAAACACTGCTGCTGTCGCCTTCGCTTTTCATTTCCTTGGGCCACGTATATTTACTCTTGTTGCTAGGAAAGGGTTGTCCAGGGCCCGCTACATCCAATCCTATCCACATAAGTAAGAACAAAAGGATCAGGTGTGAACATAAATGCTTTAAAACGTGTACGAAGACCCTACTGAGAACACGAGAAAGCAAATAATTATGGGAAAAAACAGAAACTTCATTACACAGGAACATTACCTCTATCCTTGGCAGCAATATCCTTCCAGAAGCCCACCATGAAGGTCAGACGTCGCGCGTTGCTGTGAGGGGACGAGTTGACACCTCGGCCGGGAATTACTCCATGCAAATACTGGGCATCAAACATCACACAGCGGTTCGATTTGGGCAGCACCATGTAACCTTCAGACATACATATAAAAAAGATATCGTAAAAATGGACGAGACAAAGTATTAGTGAAATTTGCACCATGGAAGAACACTTGGTTGAAAGCAACATTGCTAATGGCCTGGTTCATTCACCATGCAAAAAATAAAATTAACAAAGAACATCCTACCTTCTGTGGCGAGGGGTCCTGCCAGCCGCTGGTTGGTCACCACTGTAGGACCGCCGATGTCATCACTAGGAAATTAAATGACAATAAATGACCACAAAAAGTTGGGAATAAGAAGCTTGTAGAATAACGTATCAAAACTGAACTGACTAAGCAAGTAAGTCGCCTAGTTTATTCGATTTTGCAACAAGATGTCTTTCAATCATTCCCACGACAGCAAGTGTGCAGCGAAACACGAAACAAATAGCATAGTGTAAAACACACCTGAGGTAGAGCACCGTGGAAACAAGGGGGTGCTGCGGGGTGCGACCGCTCATGATACGCGTCTCGTCCGAGTCGAAGTGCAACTGGTGGCCGTTGCTGTGAGGACGAGAGTGCACCCACCATTCCGCTATAAATGGTTGAAAAGGATGGGATGCGTGAGATTCAGGAAGAGAAATAAGCCAAGCAAACTGGAATTCGAAAAGATCGAAAGCAACAAAGACACCAGTTGCAACAACAGTGAGTGCAAGTGCGAAACAAATTAGAAATCAAAGCAAAAAAGAATATACTCACCATAATTGGCCTCGGCTGCTTGGGGAAACTGTTCGCAAACTGCCGGAAAGATTGTATTGAAGATTATCTGTTCCACACTGCACTTGGGCGCGCGCTCTTTCAAGGGGTACAAATACGAGAAATAACCCGCCGTGCTGCTGGCGTTGAGTACCGTGTCGTAATTGTGCTCTGACCAGTACGGCGACTCGGGCCGAAATACGTGCTGTAAATGCGCGACTACACTGGGGGCCACGAAGTGGTCAAACGCCTTGCAGATGGAGTTCTCAGCCGCACTGGTGCCAGCAGAACCCTTTGCCCCAGCTGTGGAGCTTGTTTCGCTCGCAATGGGATAGTTGAAAACTTCTTTGCTTAACCGCCATTTGAAATTCTGACGCACCAAATGGGGATAAGAAGCTTCAAACTTGCCCTGCTGCAGCAGCAACAAGATCAAGATCTCCTGGGCCTTGGTCGCCGCACTGAGTTCCTCGGCTTCAATCTCCAGAATCTGTTCGATCTCAGTCAGTTCTCCGGAATCCTCTTCGGCTTCCTCGTGTTCTTCGGTGTTTCCGTGCGCGTATTTTCGGGTCGCCCCGGCATCGGCTTTCTCCGAAGCAGAACCCGAAGGAGCCTTCTCGAGCTTAGCGGCTTTGACGGCTTGTGTGGTTTCTTTGAATTTGGTCTTCAGATGTGTACCTGTTTCGATGGCTTTTTGTAGAAGCATTTCTGCCTGAAGAAGGGATTCGTCTGAGGTCGCGTTGCAGCGAAGGATTTCGGCCATCAAATAACTGCCTTCAATGCTGCGCGGAAAGCAAATCAACGCCTCTCGTAGCGCCAGTTGCGCTCCACGGCTATTGCCCGAAGCGAGAAGCAACTTGCTGATATGCACGTTGGTCGTGCACATAAAGAATCGGTCGTCTTTGAGGGTTCGTTGGACGAGGTTGCTCCCTGGCGGGACACGAGTGTCCTTCTCGTCTCTCTTGAGCGCCTTGTCAATAAGCTTCTTTAACTCAGCATTGCGCTGAACAATGATTCCCTTTACCTTCACCAATGCTGCCATCGCCTTTGGAAAGTTCTTGGTCTCACCAGACTCAATGAGTCCCTTTGCATAAAAGAAAAACATCTGAGCCAAATCCGGCTCCTCTCCCTCACTCTCGCTATCATCATCTGAACCATCCTCTTCTTCATCATCATCGTCATCGCTTCCGTCGTCTGATTCGCTTTCAGTTTTCCCCTTCGCAGCAGCTTGTTGCTTGGTGGTCAACTTCGACGCTCCACCATGACTGCTGACCAACTTCGGACGCTTGTTGCTACCAGTGGTGCTTTTCCCTTTGATTCCCATGCTAACTTTTAAGTTTGAAGAGGTATACGAAGAACTTAGTGACACAATTCTGACACTTCTTCAACTTTTCTCTCCACCAGTGATGCGTCATAAATGTCGAGCATCCGCTTTCCTCGATATTTCGGCCCAAGTACCAGTGCCATAATTGTACGTTTTCTGGCATGAACACGAATATACTACCGGTACCGGTAGCCACAGTAAATACTGTATGATAATGCTTTATAACTAAAGGATACATGATTATATTAACATTATACCTTCATTCTAATCTAATGTTAATGCATGTTGGGAAAGGACATATATTCCGTTCTATTGACCATCCGGAGTGAGTTCATAAATGAATTCAATTTCTTATAAAACTCTTTCAGCGTGCACGGGTGAGCTGTCTTTAAATTATAGCAGCCGGTTGGGCGTTCGTAAAGCCACAAGTCATCGGGAATTGAAGTCCCTTCGGGCAGAACGGTGACCAGTACGTCTTCTCCTTCTTCTTCCACTATTTCCCTGATACAATACATGTTCGGAAAAAGTAACAAATTGCACGAATTCAGGGCATAACTGTTAAACTTACTCCTGACAACGGCGCTTGCAACCGAATCCGATCGACTGTAGACCTGGAATTAATCGTTAAATATGTAACATTTGGGATATGATAAAAGTTTGGCAAGTAATTATAATTACCAGCTCCAACCCGAAATGGGTCAACCATCTTGTTTTCCCCCACTATAACGCATCGACTGTGTTTCAGTTGGTCTACAGTTGCTACTCCTCTAAAGCGAGCACGATTTGGTCCAATATGAAATGCTGTTTTCGGAGCTACAAGCAGTCTAAATTCGCCTCGTTGATTACGCTCTGCTCCATCTCGCTCACCATTCAGTGTAATAGTGCTTTTGCTGCCAATTTGGTTACCAGTACCAGCATCACTAGTGAAACTGTAAATCGCGTGCCCTGTGCGCCGATACCTATGGTGAAGGTGGGGACGAATCATATAACAAAACAACAAGACCGTGGTGTTAAACTACGTACCCAAAGGCGCGACCTTGCAGGAAGGACACAGAAAAAAGCATTTTACACACCAGTAGAGCAACAAAAAGGCTCTTCCATGGACGCGACGACGCCATCTAAATAAATTAGTGCGCGTGACACAAAGAGCAAATTCCGATTGGAAAGGGTTACTAGATGAGAGTCTGAAGTCTGTAGTTGTGGAAAGATAAAGACAATAGCATAGACAGTGTTGCGAATATTTGACAGTGTTACAAATATTTTAGTGGCAGTTGGTAAGAGATAAGCCCAGCATACTCGTTCTAGGCGTGTCTCGAAAGGCTTCGTATGAAAGATTCCTCACTTTGAAGTAACCGAATTTGATAAATGTGCCACGTGGTTTGTGGCTCCAACGGCATCTTTCCGAAGCCTCTTTTGGCGAATTTAAATTGTGTTTGAGGGTACCACTCGCACAAAAATTGTTTCGTGGTAGTAAAGAGTTGGTCTAATCCATTGTGTTCGGTACCTACCGTCTCCAATCGTTGCTACAATGAGCAGAAGACACTTTGGGCGCCATCACGACAAACTCACCAAGTGGGGGGACAGTCGAGCCAATTTTAAATCGTTCCAAATCTTTGGAGAAATCGCAAGCAACTTTATTCGCGAAAACCATCCACTCTTTGTGGTTGGTGGTCCTTTATTCCAGAGTTCTGGGAATTTATCTACTCGTAGTTCCACCGATGCCTTGAACAACGATCCAGATGCGCCAAGAATCATTTCCAAGAGAGGTAGGCCCAAGAAAAGCGAATCAAACAATGCGCTCGACAGTGACTTGCTTGTGCTCAAGAAAAGAAAGCATGATTATTCGGATTTGGTTTTGGATGAGAATTCTCGTTCGAAACGCAATGTGGGCCCTCCCAAACACTTTGAAAACATGATCATGATGGAGGGAACCGGCCGCCGGAAAGATCGGAAAGACAGGGACAAATACAATGAGGATGAAGAGGATTACATGGAGGACAACGAAGGTCTGGTGGGTGGTTCAAAAGGTAAGTTAGGTTGTTATTTAACTTTTGTCCTCTTTGTATGTAGTGTGTGGACGCAGTGATTATCTCATCAATCTCGACTACGCCGTAAACAAAACTCATTAATCAATTTTACCGAAAAATACTACACTTAAACTTTTCTCACGTGTAGATGCTTCTAAGATGGCCCCGCCCAACAAGCGCAACCGCCGTGGCAAGGATGACTCCAAACACGATGCTGAGAACCTTCCACGCTCTGCCCGCCAGCCCGCCGACACTTCCTCTGGCAAAGCTTCCGAGAGAGAAAGGCCTGCTTTGGGGATGGATCCAGCCCACCACAGCGCTGGGATGTACCGCCACAATATGCCCGGGGCACCCCACGGGACAGCGAGTGCCTACCATAATTACAATCCTGCTTATCCTATGAACCACTCGAGTGGTGGACCTCACAATCCGTATGCCAGGCCTAACAACCCTCCCCAGGGCCAGAACCAGGTGGAGAACAAAAAAGCCAGTTTTGAGCAGTTCCTCGAGCAGTTACGGGAGTTTTTTAGTATGATTGGGGCGTGGTATGGCGTCTCCGGACCGATTGTGTTGCACTATCTGAGAGAGCAGATACTGGTACGTAATATCTTCTTGTTCTTTTGTCAGCACGTTTTATCAAAATGTTGATTGTGGAGAGTGCTGAAATTCGTACTATCGATCTATTGCTTGTACTTCTTTCCCTTTCTGCATTTCATATCCTTTATCTTACCATTTTTCATTTGCATCCACTCTTTTTGTTTCAGCCCGTACTGCGTGTGCTCTCCGCCAGCCCTGTGTCTAAAGACACTGCCAACAACTTGATCTATCAGATCTCACGGTCTATTAGCAACCCCCTGATCTGTGTGCTGTTTCTTAAATTGATCGCGATTGGCCGGGGATTTCCCTTGTACAGCGCCATCGTGCACACCGTGAAGCACTATGATCCTGAAAGTACGTACTGTATGTTTATGTTTTAGTGATGCATGTGGTATGTATTGTTCCTGCATAGAGAGCATTACCGTATTCTAGGCTGGTAATTTCACACAGTGATCTAACTTTTTATTTTTGTATCTCACATTGTTTTATCTCTTTTCAATTTCTTACATGTACTGATAGACTTGTATGGGCTAAAGAGCATGCATTTCTTTGTGGAGCCTCCTCCTGTGGATGTGTTCAATGTAAGTGGTCCATGTTTTAGATCAAAATGTGTGAGAATTAAGACATAATCGCACACATAGAGTACCCTTCAATATTTCTATTGTGTTTTTCTTCTTGCTTTTTATTTTCCTACGTCTTATCTTATGCCCTTTTTGTAGATCTACCTGCGTAAAGTAGTCGAAGCTCTGAATGGTCCCGCAGGCCCAGAGGTGTTCCGCCAGGTGGCGGGTCTGATGGAGGAAATCGTGGTTGAATGGAAAAACTACGATATCACCCTCGAAAAGCGCCTGGAGGTGAGTTACGATGTGTGTTTTTTATTAGTGATGAAGGGTACTGTAGTGACGGAGCTTTGTTTCTTTCTTCATACGATACGTTTTTGTGCAATACCCGATATCGTATTGGTGAATATCTATTCATTTACTGGTTGTATTCTCTTTTTTTCAACACAGAAAATTGCTCAAATTGACCGTTTGTTGCCCGAGAATATGCGCGGCCTGCGTGCACGACTCTACCACGTATTGTTCATGCCTACTACCATTATGAGTAGTACGCTGCAACAACAGCAGGTAACTGTGTAAATGTGCTGTAATTTTTTCTTTTGTGTTCTTTTTTTATTGTAATGTATTGTTGTGCATGAATACAGATGTGGTCTTTGCAAAGCGACTTTTTTACTTCAGTTTTTTTTTTCGTTTTGTCATGTTTTGTCATGTTTTGTCATGTTTGTCATATTCTTTTATACCATGTGTTTTATATTTTCCATATAAACTCTGTTTTGCTTGCAATTAGGAGCTGGACGAGATGCACGTGATTACCAACGCGTCCACGATGGTCGGGGACGAAATCAGTCGTATTTTGGCTCGCATCGGCCTGGAAGCCATGTGTGACACCGGCGTGGTCCCCTCTGGGATTCCCAATGCGATCTTATTTAACAATGTGGCCTTTGTGAAAGCTGCACCGGTCATCAACGCAGTTCATCCTGCGATGAACCCTGTCCAAGGACTGGATTATGATATTGTCGGCAGCAGCGGCAGTAGCAGCAGTAAGAGTAACATGATGAGTTCCAGTATGAACACGCACAGTGGGATGCAAAACAGTGGTTCTTTCGGCACCGGCCCCAGTGGTGGAATCAAAAATGGAAGTTTTCCGAACCCCCTGAGCAGTAACGGAGGAGGAAACGGCCATGGCGCGGCGCGTGGTAATAATAATAACATGGGAGCAGTGAGTCAGAATTTCCAAGCTGCTGTGAAAGGTATTGCGTTACGTTTTTTTTTCTTCTCTGAAATGTAGTCGTTGCACAGACTACGATTTTTTGTCGTTGTAATTGTTAACTCTGTGCAGGACCATTGTTGCGCATATTTTATGTTTCAAGTTAGTTCTTTCCTCATTTGTAATGCATGTTTGTATGTTTCTTTTCTATTATACAGGCCCTTACCCGGTGGCTCCTCTCAACCGACTACAGAACAACAACGCAACTATGCTTTATGGTGGTACCTTTATAAATCATAATAATACTGCCAGTGCGGCCCCTCCTGCAGATGGCACACATATGGACCTTACCGCGGTACGTAATGCTGTATTGCATTTTTGGTATTTATTTGCACATTTGTGTCTTTTTTACTGATTAATTTGACGTACACTGTGAATTCCCAATCAGGGTCCACAGTTTATGGCATTTTCTCAGTATCACAATACTCATTCTTGATTTTATATGAGTTTATATGTTTTTTTTATGTTATTCGTGTGCACCACCTCTTACACTCTGCAGAGATTTCTGTCGGATGCGAATACGAAGGTACCGACTCAATACAAGCAGCCATTTACGGACGCGATGAAAAAATTATTTCGCTGCATGAAGGAAACCTCCACGCCGCAGGAAGAGATAGACGCGGTAAGGTTCTTTTTCTTTGTATTTTTTTTAGTTGTTTTTTTACTTCGCGGCGTGGGTCTTTTCTCTGTTTCTTCAATTTTCCTCCCTTTCTTCAATATTTATCTTTGTTGTTGTTCGCTGACTTATCCATCTGTTGTTGCTTCTTTCCCCTCTTTATAATCCAAAGAGAGTGATGCTGGTACAGAGCTTTGTTCCCCCGTCGGAGACGCGCTTCCGTGCAGACATTGTGCGTCTCTTTAAGCGGGAAAACTTCGTCAACAGTACCATCAACACAGCTTCTGGTGCTGGTCCTGGTCCTATCGGTGCTGGTCCTATCGGTCCTGGTCCTATCGGTCCTGGTCCTGGTGCTGGTCCTATCGGTCCTGGTGCTGGTCCTGGTGCTGGTACTGGTACTGGTACTGGTCCTATTGGTACTGGTCCCATGGGTGCTGCAGGTGCTACTAGAGGTGTGCGTGGCGCTGTATCTGCTCTGTATCCTCCTGGTCCAATTTCCTCCTACGCTTCTTACGTTGCCTCTGCAATGGGGGCAGGCCGAGTGAGCAGTGGGGTGAACTGGGTAAATGCGGAACCTTCTGCTCAGCCTGCGTACCGATCTACCAGCGGTGCCAGTGGCGGAACTAGTAGTGGCTCTAGTGCTACTGGTACTTTAAGCGCCAGTGTTAAGAGCTCTGCCAAACCGAACGCACATGTGCTAAATGCCCTCGATGAAGTGATTGCTCAAGACAGTGATGAAGAAGATCAACCCGTAGCGGAGACTGTTTTAGGTGCGCCGAAAGAACAGAATGCTAACAATAGTCACTGTGCCGAAGATAACGCCAGCTCGCATAGTGACAGTGACAGCAATGCTGATGAGGAGGAGGAACAAGATGAGGAGGACAGTAATGGTGATGAGAAAGCAGGAGAGATTGTCAATGCGCCAGGTACACATTTATTGCAGCGGTCGATATGTTTTGTCTCGAAATATGTTATCGCATGTTGATTTTGAAGCACTGCAAAGGACTCTTTTCAAGCGCGGATTCGTTCTCTCAGTTAATTATGATTAACATATTTCTTTTACTTCTGTCTCTTCAGCGGAAGCAACTCCGCGTGCGCCTGTTTTGGACGAAGTTGGCAGCACCCCTTCCGACGATTCTACTCTAAATAACGCACCAATCAACACGGTCTGCTTGCCAAGCATCAAAGAGCTGGAGCAGCGTGCTCTGACCAAAACCAGCCCGCTAGGGAACGTTTCTGCCAGCGGCAACAGTGGCAGCCGCGCGGTAAGTAATGCTACTACTATGGGGTTCAGTAGTGGTGCAGGTTTGTCCGCAGGGCCGGCGGTGCCCTCCAGCACTCCTCAATTGATGCTGTTGTCAAATCTTAGCAAAGTGAATCCTGCTGGTTCGGTTGGTAGTAATTCTGCTCCTACGGGTGATGTCAACAGTATGCCCCATAATGCTCTCTATTTGCAAAACATTTCTAACACCAACATCCCCCATGTTGGCAATACTGGTAATTCAAAGAGCAACAATTCTGGTGGCATTCTGTCTGGTATCACAAAAGGTAATGATAACAATGTAAATACTAACCAAAGTGGTGATGGCAATGCGTCTGTGCAGGATGTGAAAAGGAAGCGCGGCCGTCCGCGTAAGGTGTAAGTAAGGAAGTAAGGAAACACAATTAACATTTCGTGTCGTTTGGTTGGTTGTTGAGAAAAAAAGAGACGATTTGTTTTGTGCTGTATATACGTGAAAAGTTTGGGGATTTTTGTTTTGTTTGATACCTAGTTTTTACTGCTGGTCGGTGACAACTAGCGTTCAGTTCGGTAAGGTTTGTAGGGGAAAAAAACTGCTCTTTTGTTTGATATCTGTAGATTTGCTTTTCAGCTGGTATCACACTTTTCTACAGTAAATAAACAAAAATGACGATGTGTTTTTTCTACGTGTTTCAATGTTGTTCATCACTTCATTTTACTACAGCCGCTCATCATTTTTCAACATCACCATAGCAACCGTAGTTGCTAGAAACTTCATTGTGTTCAGGAGTTGACATGATCCATTCAAAAATCGTGTGCAGATATGAACTTGCGAAGCGAAACACCGAGGCAAACCATACTTTTTTACATTAAATTAAATTACTTCCACCACAAGTACCAACTACAACATTTCGTCTCAAATTAAAAACGATCCTTTTCCGTTTCTCACCCTGATATTTCCACAAAATAATTTCATTCCCACAACTTTACCTAACCTGCCCACCATGCCCATCTCTCTCACACTAGCGCACAAAACAACAACTTTCAACCAAGAATCTAAACACTAGAGTTTAGTTGTTGATGCTGTCGAGCTTGTGCACACGGCGCAGGTGCTGCTGCAATACGTGCTTGTAAGAGAAGGTCTTGTAGCAGTCCTCCACTGGGCACTGGTAACTGTCCGGCATCTTGTGGATGCGGTCCTGGTGCAGGGCCAGTGACCCCTTCCAGGAGAACACCTAAACAAAGAGTTGAGAGAAATAGGGGTTAGTGACTTGAAAATGATTGTAGGGGAACTCCTGTAGAATCAAATTTTGTTTTGGGAGAAAATGTTCAGTTTTGGAAACATAACAGTGCAAACAATCCGTACCACTACGCACGAGATATAAAACAAAACTTTAGGAAACACAAATAAATATACCTTGTTGCATCCAGGGAAGTCACACTCGTACATGTGTACCACACCTCCTGCCGCCGCAGCAGCATTGTTGGCCGTGCCCTGCAGACCAAAAGGCAACTGCTCCGTACCGCGCGCAGAAGGAGAGGTGCCTGTCGAGGAATAAAAGAGAAGCAACCAAGATTAAGTAATAGTGTAAGAAATTTCAACACATGCAAGGAAAGAGTCATGCTAAGAGTGACAGATTACGTCTAAACGACCTACACTTTGCTTGTTTTGTTGGTTTATTCTACATTCAAACATACAATAAAGAGATAAAAGCGTACCAAGTGTGGCGCTTCTGGCGGCCATGTCGGCAAGGTTGCCCAGAGCGGTGGCAGCGTTGCCACGAGTACTGCGTCCACCGGAAGAAGAGGAAGCACCAGCTGTACAACAAAAATGAAATGACATTTCTGATCAGAATACAACCAAGTTAGGCACATGTACAAGTAAGAAAGTTGACCCTCATGTATTATACGTGCAAGATCTGGAGATGAAACACGTGAATATACCTTCGTTTTCGGCAGCCTTCGCGGCTTTCGTGGCGCTCTTGATCAGCTTTGCCGCAGGCTCATCGTCCTCAGAGTCCAAATCAGAATCTTGGTAGTTCGCAGCCTCCACAGAGTCGTTCTGGGAGCCTTCCAGGAGCTGGTTGGCGGCCTGGGCGAGGGCGGAGACCTTGCGAGGTGTCCGCTGTCTCTTGGGGTTGGGGAAGGCCGTGTAGTCAAATGGCATGTGATGCACCCGCTCAATGTGGGTCTGGAGGACGTGCTTGTAGGAGAATTGCCGTGCGCAGGTCTCCACAGGGCAGGTAAACAGCCCCGGCGTGTCGTGCTTGCGCTGCAAGTGGAGCTTCAGACTGCCCTTGGAAGTAAAGACGCGGTTGCACGACTCGTGGCAGCACTGGAACAGCTTGGAGTCGGGGTCGCTCTCCACCGCACCAACCAACACACGCCAGCGCTTGTCTTCGTTAGGATCAAGCACCTTGGGTTCCTAAAGGTGTTTAGGAGCGTATGATTAGAGTTTTATTGTATCAATATTCAAAAAGAGACTATGTCAAACCTGATTCTTTCTTCTCTTGCAGAGGTGAGCTTCTCTGATCTCAGGACCCATATGGTACAGAATATTATGTCTGTTCAAGGCACACTTGTACTTGAACACACGCCCACAGCCCTCCTCGGAGCATTCATAGAGGCGCATCTCGGAAGGGTCGCAGTGATCGAGCTTGATGTGGATCATCAAGTTTCGCTTCTGTTTATAGGACTTCCCGCAGCCATCGTGGGTGCAACAGAACTTCTGCTCCTCTCCCATGGTGATATCCTCATCGTGATCGTCGACAGACATGTTCAAAGGCTTGATTGGATGAGATTGATTTTCAAAAACTTCGAATACTTATTCTTATGTGTGGATTCAGACCAGTTCAAAACGGGTGAACACATTTTGCTCAACGGCGGCCTCATGATCAAATGTACCGTATTATCATGCATTAAAACACTCGCATTAGAGCATTTCACGTCTATTTGTAGTAATATTATTGTTATATTATATCTTGAAAAGTCATCCTCCTCTTGCAGCAGTTGTCGCACTTTGCGAGATCTATCACTTATTTTTGATTGCCTCCCTGTATCAACAGCAGTTTTTGTGAGATGTTTAGTTCTTCAGTCCTTATCTTGCTAGTAGCAATCGTTGCTTCTGTGCACTCCTATTCTGTTGAGGTCAAGAGTGGTCAGAAAAGTTGCTTTATTGTAAAAACGATCGTTGGGGTGCCAATCACAGGAACCTATGAAGTAATTATGCCCGATGCTAAATATATCAGTGTGCGAGTGAAAGGGCCTAATGGGTTTGTGCATTTTGAAAAGAAATCCACCGATCCTTTGAAAGAGGAAGTAGAAGACAAAGAATCAGACTCGGAGGGGTTCTTTTCATTTGATTCTGAACTAGAGGGAGATTATGAGATGTGCATTCACAACGGCGATCTTCTTCAAAACGATGGCATCCCTCGATTGGTTGCGTTTAACTTCCGAGCAGTGGCCCAGGGACAACAGGACTATCAATTTGTCGGACTGCAATCCGAATTGACCGATCTGAGTGAGGGTCTGAACCTTCTCAAGGACCACCAATCGTACATGAACCAGCGAGAAGACGTGCACAAGTTGACGCTGGATAGTATAAACCTTAAAGTATTGTGCTGGACTGTGTTGGAAGCGGTGATCTTAATTGCAATGTCCTTTTGGCAAATTATGTACATTCGGAGTTTCTTTGAGACCAAACGACGATTGTAAACGTGCGTGTTTTTTCTTTTGCCTTTTAGTGTATATCATGCAGTATTCATGAGTAATAGCGGAGTCGCATCATTGTTAAATTGTAAAACAATCGTGAAAATGAATGTGTTGTGATAGATCCTGTATTGTCTTTTTTCTCTCTCTTTGTCAACCCACACAGCGGGTACAAGGAGACACTCATGATAAAGCAACAACAACTATAATACAAAATAAACAATTAAATCCACCTTTTTTGCTATCCCACTTTCCTCGGCAACTGATCACCAACCCACAATGCTTCAATTTCTTTGTCGCCT
>LNAP01002488.1_pt1 | contig 18350 bp, 19 predicted proteins | sample 602601 | NCBI WGS metagenome assembly LNAP01 (sample SAMN02440304, study PRJNA202911) | soil metagenome | biome: Subtropical and temperate rainforests or woodlands; isolation source: soil samples (1 kg each in a 20% v/v slurry with milli Q water) were... ...
ATCGGGCCCGGCAGCCAGGCCGCGATCAACGCCGCCGCTTCGGCCGCCAACGCCGGCGGCGCCAGGTTGGCCATAACCGGCTATACCGATCGCACCGGCGACTTGGCGCAGAACCAGGCCCTGGCGCGAAACCGGGCGGTTGCGGTTCGGGACGCCCTGATCGCCGCCGGCGTGTCGGAGGCCAATATCGAGATGCGTCCTCCGGCGATGGTAGAGACCGGCTCGACCAACGCGCCTGAACTCGACGCGCGGCGGGGGGAGATCAGCCGGCTGTAACGGTCCCGCCGCGCGCGAACCCTAACGCGTCATCCAAGGCTTGGATTTGGATGACGAGCGCGCGGCGGCGGCCTGCTCACGCTGAAACCGGCCGCCCCGCGGCGGCTTGGGCCGTGCATCGATCGCCGCCTTCTTCAGGCGCAGAGCCCGCTGGATTGGCGTTTCCTCCGGCGGAGGCGTGTCGGAATTGTCGGTCATGAGCGGGTCCTTGCTGAGCGGGCAGCCTAGGGGTTTGCGTCCTTCTTCGCCATGACGCTGTCCGGGGCCGGCGCAGGTCTCGTTCGCAACCATTCGCGAAAGGCCGCGATCTCCAACGTCTGGGCTCGCGTATGGACTTGGGTGGATCTTCCAGCAATGCCGGCGCCCGCCGCAGGATCGCCCATTCTCCATAACACGACGGCTAGGTTCAGGCGGCTCGGGGTGTTTCCACCCCACCGACCGGCGCCCATGTCTTTCGCGAGAAAGTCCCTTAGAGCCGGGAGCGTGCGCATGCTCTCCAGGAACGGCAGGCCAAGATCGGCGACCGCTTGAGATATCACGTGCGGCGACAAACTCCGCCATTGGCGCAAATCTGTCCAGAACAAAAAGAGAACTCTCAATCGCATTGCCTTGCGCCTTCCCCTCGTGCATCAGCGCCTCATGAAACAGGTCATCGTCGTCAACGAGGCCCTGGGCCTGCCGCCCGGCAAGATGGCCGCCCAGGTGGCGCATGCGGCTGTCGGGGGACTGCTCAACGCGCCGCGGGATAAGCAGGCAGGCTGGCTGCAGGCGGGCATGCCCAAGGTGGTGCTGCGTTGCGGATCGCAGGACGAGCTCTTCGCCCTGGCCGAGCAGGCGCAGGCGGCCGGCCTGCCGGTGATGCTGATCCGCGACGCCGGGCGGACGGTGGTGGAAGCCGGCACGCCGACCTGCGTGGGCATCGGCCCCGACGAGATTTCCAGGATCGACGCCGTGACCGGCTCGCTGAAGCTTATGAGGTGATGGAGATGGTCTATTCGACCAAGCGCGGGACCGGGGTCATCGGCACGCTCGAACAGCCGCTGGAGCCGGTGACCTTCGAGGCCACCATCGAGCACGGCCAGAGCGCCATCCTCTCCTTCATCGCCAAGGCGCGCACCCTCAGCGGCAAGAGCCTGGCCGACCATGTGGGCCAGAGCATGGTGCTGCAGATCGACGACGGCCCGGCCCTGGCGGTGGTGATCGTGCACATCGAAGGCGAGGACGCCGTCCTCAACCTGGCGCCGCGCTGATCCGTTCTGCGACGACAGGTTTTCAGGCGCAGCTTGGCGTGGTCCTCTCTCCCCAGATCCTAGAGGGGAGCTTTCATGAAAAACCTTCCGGCCGCCGTCCTGGCGGCAGGCCTGCTGTGCTCGGCCGCGCCGGCGGCCCTGGCCCAGTCCTATCCGGCGGCGAAGATCGCCAGCCTGAAGTCCAGCGCACAGGCTGGCGTTGAGTCGCGCGCCAAGCTGGCGCAGCAGATGAACGACCAGATCTTCTCCTACGGCGAACTCGCCTTCCAGGAGGTCGAGACCTCGAAGTACGTGACCGGCGTGCTGGAGGCCAACGGCTTCAAGGTCGAGCGCGGCGTGGCCGGGCTGCCCACCGGCTGGACGGCGACCTGGACCCACGGCTCGGGCGGGCCGGTGATCGTGCTGGGCAGCGACATCGACGGCATCCCGAAGGCCTCGCAGAAGCCCGGCGTGCCCTGGCACGACCCGCTGGTCGCCGGCGCCCCGGGCCATGGCGAGGGGCATAATTCCGGCCAGGCGGTGAACGTGGTCGCGGCCCTGGCGGTCAAGGACCTGATGGAGAAGAATGACATCGCCGGGACCCTGGTCCTGTGGCCCGGCGTCGCCGAGGAGCTGGTGGCCGGCAAGGCCTACATGGTCCGCGACGGGGTGTTCAAGAACGCCGACGTGGCGCTCTTCACCCATGTGGGCTCCAACCTCGGAACCGGCTGGGGCGCGACCTCCGGCACCGGCCTCGTCTCGGTCGAATACACCTTCAAGGGTGCGGCGGCCCACTCGGCAGGCTCGCCGTGGCGCGGCCGCAGCGCCCTGGATGCGGTCGAGCTCATGAACATGGGCTGGAACATGCGGCGCGAGCATCTGCGTCCCGAGCAGCGCTCGCACTACGTCATCACCGACGGCGGCGACCAGCCCAACGTCGTCCCGTCCACGGCGACCGTCTGGTATTACTTCCGCGAACAGACCTTCGACGGCATCAGGAAGAACTACGAGATCGGCAACGCCATGGCCGAGGGCGCCGCCAAGATGACCGACACCACGGCCTCTTGGCGCATCCTCGGGACCGCCGCCCCGCGCCACTTCAACCGTCCGCTGGCCGAGGCGGCCAAGGCCAATATCGACAAGGTCGGCCTGCCCAAGTGGACCGCCGACGAGCAGGCCTTCGCCAAGGCGGTGCAGAAGAACCTCGGCTCGGCCACCCAGAAAGGACTGGCCACCGAGCTCGACAAGCTGGAGGCGCCTGTCGAAAAGCCCGCCAGCGGCGGCTCCGACGACATCGGCGACATCTCCTGGACCCTGCCGACCATCACCGTGGTCTATCCGGCGAACATCCCGGACCTGCCCGGCCACCACTGGGCGAACGCCATCTCCATGGCCACGCCGATCGCCCACAAGGGCGTGGTCGCCGGCTCGAAGGTCATCGCCATGACCATGGTGGACGTGCTGACCGAGCCCGCCTTGCGCAAGAACGCCAAGGACTACTTCGTGAACGTCCAGACCAAGACCCAGAAGTACGTGCCGATGATCGGCCCGAACGACAAGCCGGCCATCGAGATCAACAGCGAGGTGATGGCCAGGTACCGGCCGCAGATGCGGGAGCTCTACTACGACCCGGCCCGCTACCCGACCTATCTGGAACAGCTCGGCGTGAAGTGGCCGGTCACCGACCTGACCCCGCCGGCCGGCTACAAGGTCGACTGACCAGGCGCTGGCCGCGGCTCATTTTCGCCATGAGCGGTGGCCAGCCTCCCGGCACAACTTGGAGGTCTTCAGCATGCGTCTGACCAGCCTTTGCCTCGCCGCGGCGGTGCTCGCCGGTGCGGGAACCGTGGCCGCCGCCCAGGGCCGCTTCATCCATCCGGCCGACACCAGCAAGGACGACAGGATCAGCCAGACCGAATGGGTCGCCTACAAGCTGCCTGCGGCCGAGTTCGCCAAGGCCGACAAGAACAAGGACGGCCAGATCGACGGCCCCGAGTTCGTCGCCTGGGACACCGCCTACAAGGCCGCCCACAAGGGCCACTAGAGCGCGTTAGGCCAGCGCCTGCTCCAGGTCTGCGATCAGGTCGCCGGCGTCCTCGATCCCGACCGACAGGCGGATCAGGCCGTCGTCTATGCCGATCCGCGCCCGCGTCTCGGGCGGGATCGAGGCGTGGGTCATGATCGCCGGATGCTCGATCAGGCTTTCGACCCCGCCCAGGCTTTCCGCGAGAGTGAACAGCCGCGTCCGCTCCAGCATTCGCCGCGTCCCAGCCAGGTCGCGGTCGAGCACCGCCGAAATCATGCCGCCGAAGCCGCCGGTCATCTGGCGCCTGGCGAGGTCGTGCTGCGGATGGCTATCGAGGCCCGGATAGATGACCTTGGCCACGTCGCTTCGGCCTTCCAGCCAGCGGGCGATCGCCATGCCGTTCTCGCAATGCCGCTGCATGCGCAGGGCCAGGGTCTTCACCCCGCGCAGGGCCAGGAACGAGTCGAAAGGCGAGGCGACGGCCCCCACGGCGTTCTGCAGGAAGGCCAACTGGTGGGCCAGCTCCTTGTTTTGCCCGACCACCAGGGCCCCGCCGACGATGTCGGAATGGCCTGAGACGTACTTGGTGGTGGAGTGCATCACCGCGTCGAACCCGAACTCCAGCGGCCGCTGGCAGTAGGGGCTGGCGAAGGTGTTGTCCGCCGCCGCCAGGATTCCGCGCCGCCTGGCGAGGTCGGCGATGGCCGCCAGGTCGGCCAGCCGCAGCAGTGGATTGGTGGGCGTCTCCACCCAGATCAGCCGGGTCCGCGGCGTGATCGCCGCCTCGACGGCCGCCAGGTCGCTCATGTCGACGAAGCTGAACTCCAGACCCGCGGTGCGGCGGCGGACCTTGTCGAACAGGCGGAATGAGCCGCCGTACAGGTCCTCGCTGGCGATCACGTGGGCGCCGGCGTCCAGCACCTCGAGAAAGGTCGAGATCGCCGCCAGCCCCGAGGCGAAGGCGAAGCCCCGCGTCCCGCTTTCCAGGTCGGCGATGGCCCGCTCGAAGGCGAAGCGGGTCGGGTTCTGACTGCGGGAATATTCGAAGCCTTTGTGCTCGCCAGGGCTCTGCTGGGCGTAGGTTGAGGTGGCGTAGATCGGCGGTATGACCGCCCCGGTCGTGGGGTCCGGCGACTGGCCGCCATGGATGACGCGCGTCGCAAATTCCAGGCGGTTCCGACCGTGGCGGCCGCCGTTCTGATCCTCGTCCGTCACGCTGCCCGCCGTAGATAGTTGATGAGGTCGATGCGGGTGATCAGCCCGACGAATTCGTGGCCTTCCAGCACGATGGCCACCTGATCGCGTTCGAAGACCGGCAGCAGGGCGTCCAGCGGATCGCTGGCCTGCAGGGTGTCGAGCTTGGCGGTCATCGCCGCCGAGACCGGCTGCAAGAAGCGCCTGTCGGGCTTGGAGTCCTCGATGGCCTCAAGCAGGTCGCTCTCGTCGATCAGGCCGATCAGCCGGCCGCCGTCCAGCACCGGAAGCTGGCTGACATCGGCCTGGCGCATTCGGTTGTAGGCGGTCAGCAGGTTGTCCGACGGCCCCACCGTGACCGCCGCCCCCTCGTCCGCCGAGCGCCCGATCAGGTCGCGCAGGTCGCCGTGCAGGCGCCGGTCGGTAAGGCCCTGCTCGGCCAGCCAGCTATCGTTGTAGACCTTGGACAGGTACTTGGCGCCGGTGTCGCAGACCAGGGTCACCACCCGCTTGGGCTCGGTCTGCTCGCGGCAATAGCGAAGCGCGCCCGCCAGCAGGGTGCCGGACGACGAGCCGCCCAGCACCCCGGCGCGAGAGAGCAGCTCGCGGGCCGCGGCGATGCTCTCGGTGTCGGGAATGGTGTAGGCGGTCGACACCAGCGACAGGTCGCAATTGACCGGCACGAAGTCCTCGCCGATGCCTTCGACCACCCACGAGCCGGGCTCGATCATCTTGCCCGTGTTGACCAGCGGCGCGAGGACCGAGCCTTCGGGATCGGCCAGCACCATCTTCGTCTTGGGCGAGGCCTTGGCGAAGAAGCGGCCGAGGCCGGTGAGCGTGCCGCCCGACCCCACCCCGACCACCATGGCGTCGATGTCGCCCTCCATCTGCTCCAGGATTTCCGGGCCGGTGGTGGTCTCGTGCGCCAGCGGATTGGCCGGGTTGGCGAACTGGTTGATGAAGATCGCCCCGGGTATGCCGGCGGCCAGGCGCTCGGCCATGTCCTGGTAGTACTCGGGATGGCCCTTGCCCACGTCGGACCGGGTGATGCGCACGTCCACCCCCATGGCCCGCAGGTGCTGGATCTTCTCCCGGCTCATCTTGTCGGGGACCACCAGCAGGATCTTGTAGCCCTTCAGCACGCCGACCTGCGCCAGGCCCAGGCCGGTGTTGCCGGCGGTGGCCTCGACGATGGTCCCGCCGGGCTTCAGCGAACCGTCCGCTTCGGCCGCCTCGATCATCGAGCGAGCGATCCGGTCCTTGATGGAGCCGCCGGGATTGGCGCTCTCGAGCTTTACGAACAAGCGGCAGGGGCCGGTGTCGAAGCCGAGCAACTCGACCATGGGGGTCCGACCGATGAGGTCGAGCGCCGACCTGGCCGGAGGCGGCAACGGGATTGCGCCTTGGGTCATCCAATGGAGCTCCTGAACGGGCCTTTTCAGCGAAACGCCTGGGGTGGGTTTCCGCGCCATCACCAGCAGCATATGGGCGATTTTCCCGCCTTGGCCAGTAGAACGGCGTTCGTCAGTCGCCGCGGCCGCGCAGTTCGGCGATTTTTGGCCCTATCCGACTCGACTTTTGCGCGCCGCTCGGATGAGGTGCGCGCCTTTTTCGGAGTGGGGGCCGCGCCATGATCTCTCGTTTTCTGCTTTCAGCGGCGATGGCCGCCGTCCTCGCCGCGCCGGCCTTCGCCGATGCGCCCAAGGCGGACGCTCCCAAGTGGGACGTGAACGCGCCGCCGGGCCCGACCCGTCAGGTTCCGATCGACGTCACCTCCGGCACTTGGATGAGCCTGGACGTCAGCCCTGACGGCAAGGAGGTCGTGTTCGACCTGCTGGGCGACCTCTACGCCATGCCGATCTCCGGCGGTGAGGCGCGCCCGCTGACCAGCGGCATGGCCTGGGACATGCAGCCCCGCTATTCGCCCAACGGCCGCTGGATCGCCTTCACCTCCGACCGCGGCGGCGGTGACAACATCTGGATCGTCGACCGCAACGGCGGCCAGCCGCGGCAGGTGACCAAGGAGACCTTCCGCCTGCTCAGCCAGCCGTCCTGGACCCCGGACTCCGAGTTCATCGTCGCCCGCAAGCACTTCTCCTCGACCCGCTCCCTGGGGGCCGGCGAGATGTGGCTCTACCACCGCTCGGGCGGCGAGGGCCTGCAGCTCACCAAGAAGCGCACCGACCAGAAGGACTCCGGCGAACCGGCCTTCTCGCCGGACGGCCGCTATCTCTATTTCAGCGACGATTCCACGCCCGGCGGGGTCTTCGAGTACTCCAAGGACGTCAACAGCCAGATCTACGTGATCCAGCGGCTGGACCGCGAGAATGGCAAGGTCGAGCCCTACGTCACCGGCCCCGGCGGCTCGATCCGCCCGACGCCGTCTCCGGACGGCAAGTCCTTGGCCTTCATCCGGCGCGTCCGCTACAAGACCGTGCTCTACGTGATGGACATCGCCTCTGGCCGCGAGACGCCGGTGTTCGACGGTCTCGACCGCGACATGCAGGAGACCTGGGCCATCCACGGGGTCTATCCGACCCTGGCCTGGACGCCGGACAACCGCTCTCTCGTCGTCTGGGCTGGCGGCAAGATCAAGAAGATCGACGTCGCCTCCAAGTCCGTCGCCGAGATCCCCTTCCACGTCCAGGGCTCGCGAACCGTGCAGGAGGCCGTGCGCTTCCCGGTCGAGGTCGCGCCCAAGGACTTCAAGGTCCGCATGCTGCGCTGGACCTCGGTGAACCCGCAGGGCGACAAGGTCGTCTACCAGGCGCTCGGCCATCTCTGGATCAAGGACCTGAAGAGCGGTGCGGCCCCGCGTCGCCTGACTCGCCAGAGCGACCATTTCGAGTTCTATCCGTCCTGGTCCCGTGACGGCCGCTCCATCGTCTACACCACCTGGAACGACCAGGACTTCGGGACCGTCCGCGTGGTCGGCGCCGGCGGCGGCGAGGGCAAGGTGATCTCCAGCCAGCCCGGCCACTATGTCGAGCCGGTCTTCAGCCCGGACGGCTCGCAGGTGGTCTATCGCGCGGTGTCCGATGGCTTCCTGACCTCGGCCATGTGGGGCCGCGAGCCGGGGCTCTATGCGGTCTCGGCCAAGGGCGGGGCCAAGGCCGAACGCATCTCCGACAAGGGCGTGCAACCGCAGTTCGGCGCCTCCAGCGACCGGGTCTTCTTCATGACCCTGGAGGCCGAGGACAAGCGCGCCCTGCGCTCGGTCGAGCTCGACGGCTCGGACGAACGCACCCACCTGATGAGCGAGTTCGCCACCGAATATGCGCTCAGCCCCGACGAGAAGTTCGTGGCCTGGACCGAGCGGTTCAACGCCTATGTCACGCCCTTTGTCGCCACCGGCCAGACGGTGGACCTGTCGCCCAAGACCGCCTCGATCCCGGTCAGCCGCGTGACCCGCGACGCCGGGGAGTTCCTGCACTGGTCGGGCGATGGCCAGCGTCTCTGGTGGTCGATGGGGCCGGAACTCTATTCCCGCGATCTGAAGGAGGCCTTCGCCTTCGTCGACGGCGCGCCGGCCGAGCTGCCCAAGCCGGCCGAGCAGGGGATCGACATCTCCTTCACCCAGGCCGCCGCCGCCCCGCAGGGCCGCATCGCCTTCACCGGCGCGCGGATCGTCACCATGAAGGGCGACGAGGTCGTCGAGAACGGCACGGTGGTCGTCAACGGCAACCGGATCGAGGCCGTCGGTCCCAGCGCTTCGGTCGCGGTCCCGGCCGGCGCCAAGGTCATCGACGCCGCCGGCAAGACCATCATCCCCGGCCTGGTGGACGTCCACTGGCACGGCTCCATGGGCGCTGAGCAGCTCATCCCGCAGCAGAGCTGGGTGAACTATGCGGCCCTGGCCTTCGGGGTCACCACCATCCACGACCCGTCCAACGACTCCGGCGAGATCTTCGCCCACAGCGAGCTGCAGAAGGCCGGCGAGGTGATCGGCCCGCGGATCTTCTCCACCGGCACCATCCTCTACGGCGCCAAGTCGCCCTACACCGCCCAGATCGACAGCCTCGACGACGCCCGCTCCACCCTGCGGCGGATGAAGGCGATCGGGGCCTTCAGCGTGAAGAGCTACAACCAGCCGCGCCGCGACGAGCGCCAGCAGATCCTCGCCGCCGCGCGCGAGCTGGGCGTCATGGTGGTGCCGGAGGGCGGCTCGCTGTTCGAGCACAACATGACCATGGTCGTGGACGGCCACACCGGGGTCGAGCACTCCATCCCGGTGGCCAAGGTCTATGACGACGTGCGCCAGCTCTGGCCGGCCACCAAGGTCGGCTACACCCCGACCCTGATCGTCGCCTACGGCGGCTCCTTCGGCGAAAACTACTGGTACGAGCACACCGACGTCTGGGCCGACGAGCGGCTCTCCAACTTCGTCCCGCGCCGGGTCCTCGACGCCCGCGCCCGCCGCCGGATCAAGATGCCCGACGAGGAGTACAACCATGTCGAGATCGCCAAGGTGGCCAAGGAGCTGAACGACCTCGGCGTCTCGGTGCAGCTCGGGGCCCACGGTCAGCGCGAGGGCCTGGGCGCCCACTGGGAGCTCTGGATGTTCGCGCAGGGCGGCATGACCCCGATGCAGGCGCTGCGCGCGGGCACCCTCTCGGGCGCCCAGTACTTGGGCATGGACAAGGACATCGGCTCCCTGGAGCCCGGCAAGCTCGCCGACCTGCTGGTGCTCGACGCCAACCCTCTGGAGAACATCCGCAACAGCGCCTCGATCCACTACACGGTCGCCAACGGCCGGGTGTTCGAGGCCATGACCATGACCGAGCTCGGCAAGCCCGCCCACAAGCCGTTCTGGTTCTCGCAGCCGGGCGGGGAGGGCTGGGGCGCGGCCTCGACCGTCTCCGTCAGCCACCAGGAGGACTGATGGCCAAGGCGACCCCTGCGACCCGCGCGCTGGACAAGGCCGGGGTCGCCTACGAGCTGCACGCCTACGACTACGACCCCGACGCGCCGCGGGTGGGCCTGCAGGCCGCCGAGAGCCTGGGCGTGGCGCCCGACCAGGTCCTCAAGACGCTCATGACCCTGGTCGACGGCAAGCCGGTCTGCGCCGTGCTCGCCTCCGACCAGGAGGTCGCGATGAAGAAGCTGGCGGCCGCGGTCGGTGGAAAATCGGCGCAGATGATGAAGCCAGCCGACGCCGAGCGGATCACCGGCTATCGGGTCGGCGGGGTCAGTCCGTTCGGCCAGAAGCGCCAGGTCCCCACCGTCGTGGACCAGGCCGCCCTCGCACACGCCAAAGTGTTCGTGAATGGCGGCCAGCGCGGATTGCAGGCGCTGCTGTCTCCGGCTGACCTCGTGGCGGCCCTGCCCGCCAAGGTGGCGTCCCTGACCTGAAATGTCGTTGCGCGACGCAGCGGAAGGGGCCTTAACTTAGCGCTGATAACCTTAGGCGGCGCGTACGGGCGACCGCCAAGGATCGGGTCGGGCGCAAGCCCGGGCAAAGGGGGAGGCGTCATGGCGGCGGTGAGCCTGGAGCGTCGGCGCACTTACCACGTGGGCAATGTCAGGGGGCAACTTCTGGCTGCGGCCCGCGACATCCTGCAGGAAAGCGGCCGGGCTGGTCTTTCGCTGCGGGCGATCGCCGATCGGGCCGGCGTAGCGCCCGGAACGGTCTATTACCACTACGCCGACAAGGCCGCGCTGCTCGCCGGTCTGGCCATCGACGGCTTTCGCCAGCTCGCGGACGCCATGCGCCTGGCCTACGAACGCCGCGGCCTCGACAGCGGGCTGAGGTCGACCGGCCTGGCCTACATCTCCTTCCTGCGCGAGAAGCCCGAACTCTACGAGCTGATGTTCGAGGCGCGCGACGGCGCCCGCCGCGACGACGTCATGGGCGCGGAGGCCGAGGCGATGGCCGTCTCGCGCACGGCGATCATGGAGGATTTCGTCGGCCATCATCCGCCCGAGCTTTCCCAGATGATCGCCGAGGCGATCTGGGCCTGGGGGCGCGGAATCGCCGCCGTCTCGCTTTCCCGCGCGCGCCCTGGCGACGGGCCGGAGGGCGAGACCCTCGAAGCCGGGGTGCGTGGACTCGAGGCGCTGATCCTCGGCCGCTAGAGCACGGTGCGACCGGGCGGAATCGTCTGGTCGTTGAATCGTGCTCTGGCTTCAAAGATCTGATCTCAAGACCGGCATACGCTTCTTGCGGAACGCGCCCGGAGCCTTTCGATAGCCTTTTCCGAAGCTTAGCTGTTGGCTGCCGGCCCCGAGGCCGGGTTCTTGCGCCACAAGGCCCGCGCAAAGTTCCGGCGACGCCGCTTTTCTCCTATTCGAACGCCGTTCGAGGCATCCAGCCTGGACCCATCAAGCACTCACGACGGGCGGCATAACGCCCGCGTTGGCTGGGAGGTTTTTATCATGGTTCAATCACTGCGCCTGCGCAGTCTGTTCATCATGGGCGCGTCCGTCGCGGCCATGTCCGCCGCCACTCAGGCCGCGGCCCAAGACAGCTTCACGATCGAAGAGCTCGTCGTCACCGCCGAAAAACGCGAGCAAAGCCTGCAGGACGTACCGGTGGCCGTCACGGCCTACACGTCCGAAAAGCGTGACATCCTCGGCGTGACCTCGGTCGAAGACCTGGCGCGCGTCTCGCCGAGCATGGCCTACACCAACAACGACCGCCTCTCGATCCGGGGCTTCGGCCGCCTGACCAACGCCATCGGCACCGACCCGTCCGTGGCGCTCTATTCGGACGGCATCTTCTCGAACTCGATGGCCGATTCCTCGACCCCGTCGCTGTTCATCGAGCGGACCGAAATCCTGCGCGGCCCGCAGGGCACCCTCTATGGCCGCAACTCGGTCGGCGGCGCGCTCAACATCATCGGCCGCCGTCCCAGCGAAGAGTTCCAGGGCGAAGTCCGCGCGATGGTCGGGAACTACGGCTCCTGGCGCACCGACGCCCTGGTCACCGGGCCGATCGCCGACAACCTCCGCTTCCTGGTCGGCGGCTCGCTGGAGCGCCGCGACAAGGGCTTCATCGAGAACATCGGCCCTGGCGGCGACACCAGCGCCATGAAGCGCTACATGGTCGAGGCCCAGATCGAGGCCGACCTCGGCGACAACGCCACCGCCCGCCTGCGCTATACCAAGTTCGACTGGGACGACAGCTACGGCGTCGGCAACAACCACGAGGCGGTGATCAGCCCGTACGACACGCGGTCCCCGACCGGCCTGGGCAACGCTGCGCTCTACTACAACCCGACCTTCGGTTTCGCCGGGGCCAACGTCGCCAGTTCCGATCCCTTCAAGATCGACATGAACCAGACGATGGAGGGCAAGCTCAGCAACCACAACCGCCTCCAGTTCGACCTGACCTGGGATCTCGGCGGGGCGACGCTGAAGTATCTGGCCGGCTACCAGGCCTACACCTACGACACCGCCGGCGACGAAGACCGCTCCTCGCGGCAGGGTCTGTTCGACATGCCGCTGGGCGTCTTCACCGCGGCGGGCGTCTCGCCGGACCAGCGCTTCTTCTATCAGGAGAAGCAGAAGTGGTGGTCGAACGAGATCAACCTCTCGTCCAACAACGACGGCCCGCTTCACTGGATCGCCGGTCTTTACCAGTACCACCAGGACTATTCGCAGCCTCAGGGCCTGCGCGTGCTCGGCGACGACGCCATGCTCACGCCGCTCAGCTTGGCCACCCGCGGTCCCGCCGCGCCGAACCCGGACGGCAACTTCCTCCTGGTCAACGGTACGCTGGAAGTGAACTCCTACGCGGTCTTCGGCCAGGTGGACTACGAGTTCGCGGAGAACTGGACGCTCACCGCCGGCCTGCGCTGGACCAAGGACGAAAAGACCGGGACCGACTCCGCCCGCTACGTGTCGCGTAGCCCGACCACGGCTGGCCTGCTGAACCAGTTCGCCGCCGTTCCGTTCCCGATCGCCCAGGGTATCGCCCTGGACTTCACCACCTTCGTGGCTTGCGGCGGGGCGACCATCGCGGCCTGTCATGCGATCCCGGCCTACGCCAATGTCCGCGAAAATCCGACCGGCGGCCTGACCCGGGACCTCAAGGCCGACTACGACGCCTTCACCGGCACCCTCGGCGTCCAGTGGCAGCCGGACGGCGACACCAACGCCTACGCCCGCTACAGCCGCGGCTACAAGTCCGGCGGATGGCTGGCCTCCAACGGCCTGACCGCCAACCCCTATGCGGACCCGGAATACGTCAACAACTATGAGATCGGCCTGAAGAAGACCTTCGGCGGCCGCTTCCAGTTGAACTCGGCGATCTTCTACGCCGACTATGAGGGCTTCCAGGCCCCGCTCAGCGTGATCATCGATCCGACCTCGGGCGCGACCGGCACCCAGTTCCTGAACCTCGACGCCCGCAACTGGGGCGTTGAACTGGAAGCCCAATGGGCGCCGATCGACAACCTGCAGATCTTCGGCAGCTACGCCTATATCAACGCCGAGGTCACCAACGGCTGCTGCTTCGTCGACGTCAACGACCCGACCGCCTCCAAGGCCGGCGCCAATCCGATCGGCGGCACGCCCACGGCCCGGACCCAGGACCTGAAGGGCAATCGCCTGCCCATGACGCCGGAGAACAAGTTCAACTTCGGGGCCAACTACACCTGGGACTTCGACATGGGCAGCCTGACGGTCGGCGGGACGTACACCTATACCGACGACCAGCAGAGCACGATCTTCAGCCAGGACAACTACACGGCGCCGTCCAACGAGATCGTGGACTTCCGCGCCCTGTGGAAGGACGGCCAGGATCGCTTCACGATCATCGGCTACGTGAAGAACGCCTTCGACGAGGTGGCCTATCAGAGCGCCACCGCCTCCAGCCTGACGGCCCTTGGGACCTACCGCCAGACGGTGAAGCTGAACTTCCCGCGCACCTACGGCGTGGAGTTCCAGTACCGCTTCTAAGGTCAGCGATTATATACTTTGCAAACCCGTTGGTTTAAAACCCCTTAGCTAGTTCCGCGTATTGACCCCTGACTTAGACGCGGCATATATGCGTCTCATTGAATCCTGACGCTCCACTCGCTTGGGGCGACAATCCTAGGAACACCCGCTAAGCTTTACCGCTTGGCGGGTGTTTCCGTTTCGGGGTTAAGGAATGAAGACGGCGCTCTTGATCGATGGCGGGTACGTGCGCGCCTGCGCAAGGGCCGCTGGCCACCAGTATGACAATCAGTTCATCGAGGCTTTCGCGCAGAAGTGCGTGTCCGCTCCGCCCGAGTACCTTTTCCGCGTCTTCTACTACGATGCGCCGCAGTTTCGCGGCACACGCAACCTTCCGGTGTCGGGAAATCCCACGAACTTCCAGTCTAGCGACAACTGGCTGAAGGAGCTGGCGAAGCTAGAGCGTTTCGCTGTCCGCCGTGGCTCCCTTGGCTTCCGTGGCTGGAGGCCAAGGAACCTGCCGCTCCAAGGTGGCGCCCCGCTAACTGATGCCGATTTCGAACCCATTTTCGAGCAAAAGGGCGTCGACATGCGGATCGGCCTGGACATCGCGACCTTTAGCGAGCGCAGGTCGGTTGATCGTGTCGTTCTGGTGTCTGGAGACACGGACATGATCCCTGCGATGAAACACGCCCGCAAAGCCGGGATCGAGGTCGTCCTGATCCAACTGCCTCAGCCAGCGCTCCGCCTACACGATGACCTGCAAGCGCACGCGGATGTGGTGCGCCTTATCGCTTGGCCCTAGTCGTCGTCCTCAGGAGGGGCTTTCAGCGCGATCTTCAGCACGGCCTCTTCGAACCGAGCTTCGTCCTCGTCCGCTTCTAACTCGCGGGCGAGGTCTTTGAATTTGTCGAGTTGCGGCTGATCTCCCCCTTCGGGGTGACGATGCTTCCCGCTCATTGCGACCGCTCCCAAATTTCGTCTGCGCTACTCCATAGTTCAGCAAGCCGCTCGCGATCCCCGTTGCGCCAGGCGCCTTCCAGCGAATCGGCCAGCGAAGCGTCGTAGGAAAAGACAGAATCGCGCGGGAATCCGACGCCGGATAGCGGCACGATGCCATCGGCATCTACCGCAGACGGATTCAAGACATATGCAAGCCGGTCGCTCATTCCGGTCAGTTCCCGGACGAGGGGGCGATCCCCGTAAGCCCTTGCTAAAACACGCATTTTCTGAACTCCGACTGGGATGGCGGCAGCCTAGTCGCCACGCTCGGAGGGACGCAAACGCTATGTTGGTTATGTCTGGCTCTGTAACCGCGACGGACGGTTTGCGTTCGTTTTGGTTATGGGTTACACCTGCTGGCATTGGAAACGGGAGTGGGCGGTTATGGCCGACCAGTTCGACGACGTACTCGGCGGCGACGAGGGGCAGAAGCCCAAAGGGCGCACGCCCCCGTACATTGCCTACAAGACGTTCCTGAATCTTCTGAGCGAGTTGAAGGCTCACGGACTGCCGCCGCAAATCGATCGCTCGGTACTGACCCGGTTCGCTGGCGGTCTGCAGGGGCAGATCCTACTCGCCCTGCGCTCCCTAGACCTGATCGATGATGCGAAGAGGCCGACGCCTAAGCTGGCGGCGCTGGTGGATACTTACGATACGCCGACGTTCAAATCGGAACTTCGGCCGATTGTTGAGGCAACCTATCCTGCGGTCCTTCGGCTGGATCTGTTGACCGCAACGCCGTCGATGTTTGCGGATGCCTTCAAAGTCGGCACCGATGCGAAGGAAGACGTCCTGCGAAAGTGTCGGACGTTCTTTCTGCATGCGGCGCGAGACGTGGGCATCCCGCTTGGCCCGCGCATCGAAAAGGCGAAGTTTCCGCGTCCTCGCAATGGCGGCGCGCCGCGTCGGTCCAAAGCACCGGCTGCGGAACCTCAGAAAGTTACGGATGTCGGCGGTGTCGGCGGCGGAACGCCCCCACCCAACCCGATGTCAGACAAAGCCCTCGAATATAAGCTCGTCGACCTGATGAAAGAGGATGACATCGACGACGCCGAACGTTCCGCGATCTGGACGCTCATCCAGTACCTAACGCGGAAGTCGAAGAACAAGGCGGCCAACCAGTGATGGTTGACCGCCTCATGATTTCCCGCGCCGCGCGTCGATCCCGACCAAAGGCTGCGCGCGCCGCCAAACCCCGAGAGAAAGGAGGAGCGCCATGTGGTCCATGGCCCGGTTGTTGCCGGTAGGCCGCTGAGAAAAGCGGCCCAAAACCCCTGCCCCTTCCACAAGGGGTAAGAGCAACGGCGTGGTCGCCTTCCAAAAGCGGCCGCGCCGTTGTGCTGTTAGCTTATCACGATGAGCTCGACGGTGGAATCCCCGCGGCTTTAGCTCTCTCGCGCCTGAATGCGGCGCGCTTATCGGCTGAGCGGTTCCAAATAGTATATCGCTGTTTGCGGCCTAGCGCCTTATGCCGGGGCCCGCTGGTCAGGCAACCGATAGGTCAGCCGCTTCCCAACGGCGCCTTGCAGCGCGCAGGTGGCGCGCGTGGTGTCGTCCACGCCGAGCGCGGCGCGGTAGCTGTAGCGGAAGTCGAACTCCACGCCCGGCCGCTCTCGCGTTCGATCAGGCTCACGACCTTCATCTTGTGATGGAAGCCCTTGCCGGTCTTGCTGGGCGTGGCGTCGGGATCGCGGCCGATGAAGGTTTCGTCCACTTCGACGGTCGCGCCGCCACGGCCGAACGGGTCCAGGTCGCCAGAGCGCATAGCCTCGCGGATGCGGTGCGCGAGGAACCAGGCGGTCTTGTAGGTCACTTCCAGGGTCCGGTGCAGCTGGTGGGCGCTCACGCCCTTCTTGCTCGCGGTCATGAGGAAGATGGCTTGCAGCCACTTCGTCATGGGCAGCTTGGACTCTTCGAAGATCGTGCCCATGCGCACGGTGAACTGCCCTTTGCAGTCGCCGCACTTCTTGAGGCCGTAGCGGACGCGCTTTTCGGGGTTCGGCTTGATGGCGCTGATCCGGCCGGTGCAGCCGCAGTGCGAGCAGACCGGACCCTTCGGCCAGATGATCGCCTCAACGAAGTCGAAGGCGGCTTGCTCGTTGTGGAAGTAGGGGCGGCTGAGGACAGACATCTGCTTGATTCTTGCAGGAACCTTATAGCACCGCTCTCGTGGGTTTGCAAAGTATATAATCGCCCTAAGGTCGGTGAGGAACGAAGACGGATCGGGCGCTGCGGCTTCGCAGCGCCCTTTCCTTGCGCCTCTAGCCCGGCGGCCAGCTCGCCGCCTTCAGTTCGACGGGCACGCCTATCGGCAGCGGCGCCCAGCCATGTTCGGCGATCACATCGTTGCTTTCCACGGCCCGCCGGCCGGGCGCCAGGGACCAGGTGATGTGATAGACGCCGCCGTCTGGCCGCGCCGAGAGCCCGGCGATCTCGACGATCGCGGCCTGGACCCCTCTGCGGTCATTGGCGAAGCCGATTATCTCCGCCGAGGTGTCGGCCGGCTCGAATCCCGGCCTCCCGCCGAACTTCAGAGTGACGTGGTCGCAGACGACGATCTCGTACGCAGCCGGAAACCGCTGCAGCAACGCTTCGCGCTGCCCGCGCTCAAGCTTCCAGCCAGACACCCTGACGCCCATCACCGCTCCTCGCCTGACGAGCGAGGTCAACCACGGACTCCCGATTGCGTTCCCGCTCCAAACAAGATCCTCGCCCATCGCGGGAGGCGGCTCGCCGAAAGGCGAGGCGGAGAGGGCCGCCGCCAGGGTGGGGGCTGCAGCTTCAGCCGCGCCCCACCCCGGCCGCTTCCGTGGCCTGTCCTTCCTGGGAAGGGAGAAGCTCCCTTACAGCGACGAGCGAAGCATCCAGGCGTGCTTTTCGTGCGCCGTGAGGCGGTCCGAAATCAGGCTGGCGGTCACTTCGTCGCCGGCTTCCTGGGCCGCCGGCAGGATCGAATATAGCGTGCCGATCAGGGCCTCCTGCGAGGCCACCAGATCCTGGATCATCGCTTCGGCGTTCTTCGCGGGATCGCCGTCCTTGATGGAGGAGAGGTTGCCGAAGGCGCCATAGCCCTGCGGCGCCAGTTCGCCCAAGGCGCGGATGCGCTCGGCCACTTCGTCGATGGCCGCCCACATCTCGGTGTACTGGGCCATGAACAGCGAATGGAGCTGCGAGAAGTTCGGCCCTCGAACATTCCAGTGATAGCCGTGGGTCTTCAGGTAGACGGCGTAGGTGTCCGCCAGCAGTTTCGAAAGTCCCTCGGCGACCGCCTTGCGGTCCTTGGCGCTCGGGCCTGCATTCGGCATTGGATCGATTCCTCTTCTCAAGCTTCGACGCTCGCCGCGGCGGGCGAGCCAGTTCCATGGGCCGTGATCCGCGCCCAGACCCGCTCGTGAATGGCGAAGGCCAGGGTTTGGAAGATCGGCTCGATCATCCCGATCGCCAGCGCCGCCCGCCAATCCCGGGTCAACGCGTAGGCGACGGTGATCGCCACCGTGAGGTGCATGACACTGTAACTTAGGGTCTTCTTCGCCGTTTGCATCGTTCTCGACCTATTTGCGATTAATTCGCAATATAAGAAGCGGGCGGCGCGTGTGAAGGGCGGCGATTCCGATTTTTCGGGCCTAGGGGTTCGGCGTCTCCCGATGCAGGACGAAGGGCGCGTCCGGATCGCTGGGCGGCGGCGTGGCCGGGGTCGGCGGGATGACCGGCGGGCTCACCACCGGTGGCGCGACGACCGGCTG
>LNAP01006889.1_pt1 | contig 18347 bp, 15 predicted proteins | sample 602601 | NCBI WGS metagenome assembly LNAP01 (sample SAMN02440304, study PRJNA202911) | soil metagenome | biome: Subtropical and temperate rainforests or woodlands; isolation source: soil samples (1 kg each in a 20% v/v slurry with milli Q water) were... ...
GGCCATGCAGCCGATCTCGGTCACGCCGAGTTCGAAGCTGGCCTTGTAACCGCCAAAATCATCGCAGACCAACTTGCCTTTCCAGCCTTGCAGGAAGTTGCGAGCATGCTCACCGGCGCGGCTGGGGCTGAAGTCGTAGACGACAGCGGCTGTTTCGCAGAACTGGCTGGTGGCGTAAGCCCAAACATAAGAGCGGTGGGTTTTCTTCGTGCCCGGAGCGAGCATCTGTACGGGTGTTTCATCCGCGTGCACGACCTGCTGCCCGATCACTACGTCACGCAGGGCATCGACCAGTGGCTGCAACTGCACGCCCGTAACGCCGACCCATTGAGCCAAAGTGGAGCGTGGAATCGACAAGCCAGCTCGACCAAAAATCGATTCCTGACGGTAAAGCGGAAGATGATCAGCGAACTTCGCGATCATGACGTGCGCAAGTAATCCGGCAGTCGGGATGCCCTTGTCGATAACTTGCGCAGGTACCGGCGCCTGGATCAGCGTTTCGCAGTCATCGCAAACCCACTTGCCACGAACATGGCGCTCAACGGTGAACACGCCCGGCGTGTAGTCCAGCTTTTCGCTGACATCTTCACCGATGCGCTTCAGTGCGCAGCCGCATGGGCAGTGAGTGTTGTCCGGTTCGTGATGGATCAACGTGCGCGGGAATTCTGCCGGCAATGCCGTGCGCTTGGGCTTTTGCTTTTTCTCGGTCGCCGCTGGTGCTATTTGCAACGCCTGAAGCTCGGCCTCAATCGCCGCAATATCGGTATCGATCAGGTCATCCAGCAGGCTGGCCTGCTGAGGATTCATCTGCTCGCTACGCTTGGCAAACTTCAAACGCTTGAGCTGTGCGATCTCGTGGGTCAGCTTTTCGATCACCGTTTGATCGCGGTTGATCTTCTTGCCCATGGTTTCGACCGTTCTGCCCATGGTCTCTACCGTCTTGCCCATGGTCTCCACTTGCGACAGCAACTGCGCAGCGAATGCACGCAGTTGGTCGGGAGTCATTTGATCGAGATTGGGCGAGGAAGTCATGCCGTGGATTTTACCAAAGCAGACCGCCTGCGACAGCAAACCAAGACGCTAATTAAAGTTTTTTAAAGCAGTGTAATTACACCGCCGACGCCAACACGTTGCCAAGGTAGGCCGAGCACCAAGGCCTGAAGTTGCTCAGTATCCAACTGCATTTCGCTGCCTTGTCGAAGGCCTGGCCAGTGAAACTTGCCTTGGTTCAAGCGACGTGCAGCCAGCCAAACGCCGATCCCATCGTGTACCAGCACTTTCATCCGAGTCGCGCGGCGATTGGCAAACAGATAAGCACAGTGCGGCTTCGCCGCACCGAAGACCTCGATCACCCTGGCCAGCGCAGTCTCGGTACCGGCGCGCATGTCCATGGGCTCGGTGGCGAGCCAAATGGCGTCGATACGGATCATCGCAACACGTCTCGAAGGAAAGCGGCGCAGGCAGCAGCACTATCGGTCGGCCAGTTCACTTTGACGGTGCCGCGTGGGTGCAGAATCTCAATGCTGATATTCGATGAAGGTGGGTGTGCCGTTATCTGCATGGGCAATGGGATAAATGCTGGTTGAAGCGCTGAGCTTTTGTGCGCGTGCACTCGAATCCATTTGTGGACGAGGTTGGCGTTGAGGCTATGGCTGAGGGCGACGCCGGCAATCGAAGCGCCGGGTTGGGCACACTCTTGAATGACCTGGGCCTTGAAGGATTTGGAATAGGAACGGCGTGTTGGCTGCATGACATACCCGCTTAAAAGGCTAGAACTGGTGCCCACTTAAATTAAGTGCACACCATGTCCAAGCGTTGCGGGGTTGGGTAGATGACTTGGCCGGACGCATACCACGGCGATTGTCGGGGGCGACCAGAAACAAGGTGCTGGCGGCTCCTACCTGCGTACCCAGTGCAAGGTCTAGCATGCGTACGATCCCCGACCCTGACGGGTGACGCCTGATTGAGGTGTGCTCGGGGTCATGCCGAGATAAGGGAAAATTAGGACATTAGACCTGTAACTGAATGATTCACTTAGCTTTTTTCAGAAGGATTCGAATCTTGCGTTTTGTTTGTGTGAAATGACGATCCTGTCGGCTTTCCGGCCTCAGTCAGCCCTTGGGTTGCGCGCTCCAGGTAGACGGTGTTCCACAGCGCTACCGGGCCAGCGGCCTCAGCCTGGTAACCGCCGCGATTGTGCTGTGGAACACCGAAGACGGCATCACTCACTGATTTTAATTGTTATGCCATAACATCCTGTTCGGCCTGTATGTTGACGGCAATCCGTGAATTCTGCTTTTAGCGAGCCTTTCATCGAATGTCGGGAACAATCCCAGCTATCCCTGTGTTTTCTTCAATCCTTTCAGACGCATGTTCGCCCTTTGGACAGCAGCCATCTTTTCGGGCCGCTTCATTCGTTTCCATTTCCTAATGTCTTCCTTGCTTCGCCCGCAGCTCACACAAAGATCGCCACTTAGCTGGCAAACTGAAATGCATGGACTTTCGATTTCTTTAGCCATCGTCAATAACCCTTTGTCACGCGTGATTGCGCCAACCGCTTCTGCCAATCGCCACCATGACTTCGTTGGCACTCCTCCTCAGAGTCGAACCGTACATTGTGGTCTGATGGGCGCAGATCAATGTTTGCGCCGTTCAGCGCCATGGCAGTCAGCTCAAAGATGCGCACCTTCTGCGCGCTAGACTGGGCAAGCTTTTTGTCTGCTAACGTTTCGAAAACCCAGATCACTTTTAGAGTTTCAGGAAGCGCGTTTAAGTCAGCTTCGTGGGTGAGCCAGGAAAAGCCTTTGATTTCAGATTTTGCCGTTTCGCAAGCTTCGGTGAGAGTTGCAATTAAACCGCGTTCGATCCGCGCAAGTTCACGTTTGCCTAAGGGCATTGCGGGCTCCTTTGGAGGCAATAGATGGGGGGCGCCCTGCAACGGGCGGGTTCAACAAAGCGAGTTAGCGAAGGGGCTCAATTAGAGCCCCTTACCAGAGGAATCAGACTGAATCAGACAGGTCGAAATTCGACAGTCAGATGGCTGACCTCGTGAACAGGCTTGAGACGTTCACGAATGATTTCGGCGTTCGCAGTGGCTTCGCCAAGGACGCTTACGATAGCCGCATGCGCTTCTGGTCCAACCCGCCAGACATGCAAGTCTGTAATGGTTGCATCGCCTGGCTTCTCAACCAGCTCACGGATTTCCTCTGCAACGTGCTCATCAGTTTGATCTAGCAGTACAGCAGAGGTCACACCCATCAAGCTCCACGCCCAACGCGCGATAACGATGGCACCAACAATACCCATTACCGGATCCAGCCATACCCACCCGAGATACCGGCCAGCGAGCAATGCAGCAATTGCCAGCACGGAGGTCAGTGCGTCCGCTATTACATGGACGTACGCTGATTTCAGGTTGTTATCCCCGTGATGTCCATGATCATGATCATGACTGTGGCCGTGGCCAAGCAGAAGCGCGCTCACAATGTTTACGATCAAGCCAACAATCGCAATGAGCGTAGCGGTCCCGAATTGAACCTCCGTTGGCTGGAGGAGGCGCATTACTGACTCTACGCCGATTACCAGGGACACCATGCCGAGTATGAGCGCCGATGCAAACCCACCCAGATCTCCAACCTTACCGGTACCGAAGCTGTAACGATTACTGGACGCGTGGCGTTTTGCGTATCCGTAAGCAGCCGCTGCGATGCCCAAAGCGCCCGCATGGGTCGCCATGTGAAAACCATCGGCAAGTAAAGCCATCGAGCCAGTGATATAACCGGCGGTGATTTCGCCAACCATCATCACCACCGTAAGCGCCACGACCCAAAGGGTACGTTTGGCATTTTCTTCGTGCGCTGACCCAAGGAATACGTGGTCGTGTATGTGATTAATTTCGATATTGGTGCTGCTACTCATGAACTTGTACCTGGTTTCTTCACTTTGAATAGCGGCGAATGGCTTCAATAAGTTCTTCGACACCCTTGTTGCGCTCTTCATCGCTGAGCGCTGGGTTCGCTACATGCTCCCTGGCGTGGTCCTCAATAATTTCGTCCATTAATCCATTGATGGCCCCGCGTGTGGCGGCGACAAGATGCAATGTTTTTGCGCAATCGAGATCCGATTCCAAAGCACGTTCAACTGCCTGGATTTGTCCTGCGATGCGTTTAACTCGTTTGAGAAGAGCGTCTTTGTTTGAAGCTGTGTGACCCATGGTATACCCCTCCTACCTATGCAAGTCGCATGATAGGCATACCTAGTACCCCTATGCAAGCGTCGTATGACGGAGAGGCCGCCCGCAGTGCCTTGCTGGAAAGCGATGCTTCAAGTGTGGAGGGTCAGGCCGAAGGGGGTAATCGCAGAAAACGGAGATGTTTGTACGCTAAGCCATGCTGCTCTGCTGCAAGCATTGTTCGGCACTGTTGCGTCCGGTTGAAGTACGCCTCAACCCGGCGTCAGGCCGACCAACAGGGATCTCAAAACGCATGCCTCCTCATTTCTTAACTACAATGATGGGAGCTGAAGGATCAGCTCCCATCAACAAAAATCCCGTCAGTCATGACGGTTTTTTTGTTTTCAGTCCGCATCGCTGAACAGATGACCAGTAAATTGCGTTCGTACAGATCATGGTGAGCTGATGCGGGTAGGTGTTGTTATGGTGGTTTGATCGCACTCCATGTTCAGTCTTTCGCATTCCGCATCTGCTTCTATCCGTGTCGAGTAGGTGAACTGCAATCGCTGCTTACCTTGATTGTCATAAATATCAAAACCAGCCGGAACTGTAGTGGAGTGAAAGCGAGCTCCATTGCGAACCGATCCTGTTTCGGTGGGGATCGCAGGAACAACAACGAATCTCTGGATCATCTTCGCGTCCTTGTGTTGAGTGAACCTTAACTAATAGCGACAGCCCGCCACTTCTTCAAGTTTTGAGAAGTCCTATGACAACCAAACAACCCGAGGCGGTGGCCTGTCAGGTTGAGCTCATAGAGGTTTGTAGGGAAACGTCAGGAAAAGCCGAAATAGACCCTACCTTGACGTACCTCCGTCGTCCGGCCTGACGCCGGGTTGAGGCGTACTCCATTCGGACACAGACTGCACAACGCAAGGGCTTACAGACTGTCAGCAGGGGCTTATCGTACGATTTTTTCCGTTTTCTCTATGCACCCCAGACAACGCGATAGGCGTGCGCGGATTGTCCGAAGTCGCCAGCCATTCAGGAGGACTTGAGGTGGATTGCACGCAAGCCTTTATAGAACAACCGCATGCGAAGCAAATGTCCTAATTTTCCCTTATCTCGGCATGACCCCTGCTCCAACCGGACATAGGCCGTGTCACAAAGGCTGAAGCCGGTCGGTTGTCGCTTAGTGTGCGGAACTCCTTTTTTTGCGATCTCCCCAAACCAGGGTGCAGGCAAGACTTGACCTTGCCATCATGTCAACGTTTATGCTGTGTTTGCGGCTAAAGAAGCCGCTCAATACGAGAGGAATAACTATGTTCGTCTTAGATGTGTCCGGCATTGGTTGCGGCAGCTGCATTAGCAAAATCACCAAAGCTATTCACGCGTTGGATAGCGAGGCAAGGGTTTTGGTGGATCGTGCTGCCGGCAAGGTCAACGTTGAAAGTAGCGAAAACCCTGAGCGAGTCCGCGCAGCTGTGGAAACATTGGGTTTTCCTTCCAAAATCAGCGCCTGATGGTGCTGATCCGCTCCAGCTTTAACGCTCCCATATACAGGCTCTCCCTGGGCTCATTTCAGATATGAGCCCAGGGCCGAGATAAGCTGATCAAAGTCTTCTTAGCGCTTTCCTGGAGTAATAGCTTCAGCACCTATCCAGCCCGCCTCAATGGTTCAATGAGCACAATGTGGTAGGCAATGGGTCGAAGTCTGCTGACATTGACTTTAGGGCAACCAGGGCAGAGATAACCGGCCTGTTCTATAGTGCAAGTACTTGTTTTTTGGCAATTACTCCCCACGAAGAGCCTTAATCAGGCCTTTAAATGAACCATTGAGTCGGGTGAACGCTGCCTCGAAATGAATTTCATTTTCCGTATACTTCGCAAGCTCGACTTGCTGATCCACGGTATTTTGGTCCAGGGACGGTTGATTTGGAATTCTGTAAAGTAAAGCTCTCTCATCAATTTCGGCTGCTGATCCGTTCCCAGCAATGTGCTTTAGGTTTGTTGTTTGTAAAGAAAACTGAGCATCCGTCATTCGCTTTGACTGGCTTGCAAGCAAGGCAGGAAAGTCCAAGTCGCGGGCCTTGAAATTTGGCGTATCGGCGTTAGCTATATTATTGCTCAGCACCTCCGCTCTTTGGCTGCGATAAATTAACGCTCTTTCCGCAGAACCAACGGCTTTTTCAAAATTAATACTCACGTCTAATCACCTTTGTGGAATTACCAGTCCCGACGCAATACGCATATCGAACACTCAAGGTTAAATACAATGCATCAGCGTCGGCGAATTTCAGATCCTGTTCAGCTGTTCAAAAACCGTCGAATCTCTTTAAAAATGACAGGAAGCTTACAAAATTGTCATATATAAATTTTAATCGGTTAAATACGATGCAGTGTTACTTGGATGAGTGAGAGCTTACGAATTAATCCGCCTGCTATTCAATAGAAAAGTGGCAGCCTGACACAACTGTAATATTCACCTAAGGTTTCTGACAGGGGATGAGTCCTAAAGTTATATCGAGCCTTGAGCTCAGCCCCCAAGAATCATTTTTCAATGTGGATTCAACGGGATGACCAAAACTTATTCGAGGATACCCCCATGAAATCCATTAAAACCCTGTTTGTCATAGCCGCTTTGACCGTCTCTTCTCTGGCGATGGCCGAAGGTGGCGGTGACCGGACGTTCGCGCGCATGGAGGCTGCAATGAAGAGGTCAATGGACGCGTACCAAATTGCCCAAAAGCAAGGCACTCAACCCCCAGTAGCCGAGAGCAAAGCCAACGCTGTCGACCAAGCCAAATATTGAACGGCTCGATGCACTCCCAAGCTGACAGAAATGTAATCACCTCGGTGGTTAAAATGTGGCAATTTCTGAGCTCGCCTGCCCTATGAGTTTAGTCCTTTGCGGCGGCGGGCAAGGTTCATAGAGATTCGAGACGAGCTCCTGAGAGCCCGCTAACCTATAAGCATAATCCACAGCGTGTTTCACACGGTTTCCCTTTCGACTGACTGGATATAAACGGCATGCATTCCAAAACCTCTAGGCGGACATTCGTTAAAGGCTTGGCCGCTGGTGGCATTCTCGGCGGCTTTGGCCTTTGGCGCACTCCTGTATGGGCAGTGACCAGTCCTGGTCTGCCGAGCGTACTCACCGGCAACGAATTTGATCTGTTTATTGGTGAAACCCCGGTAAACATCACCGGCTCGCCACGCACGGCCATGACCATCAATGGCTCCTTGCCGGGACCATTGCTGCGCTGGCGCGAAGGGGAAACGGTCACGCTGCGGGTAAAAAACCGCCTGGATCAGGACACTTCAATCCATTGGCACGGGATCATCTTGCCGGCCAACATGGATGGAGTGCCGGGCTTGAGTTTCCACGGCATCGCCCCCGATGGCATGTACGAGTATAAATTCAAGGTGCATCAGAACGGTACGTACTGGTACCACAGCCACTCGGGCTTTCAGGAACAAGCTGGCGTATATGGCCCCATCGTGATCGATTCAAAAGAGCCGGAGCCTTTTCAGTACGACCGCGATTACGTGGTGATGCTGACCGACTGGACCGATGAAGATCCTGCTCGCGTCATGGCCAAGCTCAAGAAACAATCGGACTACTACAACCACCACAAGCGTACCGTGGGCGACTTCATCGACGATGTCAGCGAGAAAGGCTGGTCCGCGACAGTGGCGGATCGGAAGATGTGGGCCGAAATGAAAATGAACCCCACCGATCTCGCGGACGTCAGTGGGGATACTTACACCTACCTCATGAACGGCCAGGCCCCCAACGGTAACTGGACAGGTATTTTTAAGCCGGGAGAGAAGCTGCGCCTACGCTTCATTAACGGCTCGGGTATGAGCTATTTCGACGTCCGTATCCCAGGCTTGAAAATGACCGTTGTGGCCGCCGACGGCCAGCACGTCAACCCGGTCAGCGTCGACGAATTCCGCATCGCCGTGGCAGAGACCTATGACGTGATCGTCGAGCCTGCCAGTCAAGAGGCGTATACCATTTTTGCCCAGTCCATGGATCGAACCGGTTATGCGCGCGGAACCTTGGCCGTGCGCGAAGGATTGAAGGCGCCGATACCGGCGATTGATCCTCGCCCTCTTGTGACCATGGATGACATGGGGATGGGCGGTATGGCCGGTATGGACCATGGCAGCATGGCGGGCATGGATGGCGGCGCTACGAAGCAAGGTGGCATGTCCGGTATGGCCGGCATGGATCACAGCAAAATGACCGGCATGGGCCAGGATGACATGTCCAATATGACCGGTATGGACCACAGCAATATGGCAGGTATGGACCAGGGTGACATGTCCGGTATGGCAGGTATGGGCGGCATGGGCGGCATGGGCGGAGAGATGCAGACTCACCCCGCCTCCGAAACCAATAACCCCCTGGTTGACATGCAAGCCATGACCCCTACGCCGAAGCTCAACGATCCGGGTATTGGCTTGCGCAACAATGGCCGTCGCGTGCTTACCTACTCTGACCTTAAGAGCACTTTCCAGGATCCGGATGGCCGCGAGCCCAATCGCACCATTGAGCTGCACCTGAGTTCGCCTGGTCATTCAACGGCATCAAATTCTCTGACGCCGAACCATTGCGCCTCAAGTATGGCGAGCGTCTGCGCATTACGCTGGTGAACGACACCATGATGACTCACCCCATCCACCTCCACGGTATGTGGAGTGACCTTGAGGATGAGAACGGGAAATTCATGGTGCGCAAACACACGATCGACATGCCACCAGGAACCAAACGCAGCTATCGAGTCACCGCCGATGCGTTAGGTCGCTGGGCCTATCACTGCCACCTTCTATTTCACATGGAAATGGGCATGTTCCGTGAAGTACGGGTTGATGAGTAAGGAAGACGGGTTATGAACACATATCCAAATCTTAAACCGCTGATGGGTTGCTTCTTTGCCGCTGGCCTGTTGGCTGGTATCTCTCCCATGGCACTGGCAGGGGAAGGATCAATGGATCACGGTTCGATGGGAGCCATGGACCATAGCAAAATGAACATGGATCAGGGCCAAATGGAAGGAATGGAGAGCATGGACCACAGCAATATGAGCATGAATGCAGGGGCGACCACCACGAGTCGAACCCCCATTCCCGTGCTGACCGATGCTGATCGTGCAGCCGCCTTTCCCCCGGTGGCAGGTCATGGCGTCCACGACAAAAAGCTCAACTCCTTCATTCTGCTTGATAAGTTTGAGTACCAGGATGCTGACAACGGCAGCGCATTAAGCTGGGATGCAAAAGGATGGATCGGTGGCGACGTTGATCGCTTGTGGCTGCGTTCGGAAGGTGAACGTACCAACGGCGTAACCGAGAGCGCCGAACTCCAAGCGCTTTGGGGACACTCGATCGGTCCATGGTGGGATGTCGTCACCGGCGTACGCCAAGACTTCAAACCCGGTTCACCGCAGACCTGGGGCGCTCTCGGGATTCAAGGGATGGCCCTCTACAACTTCGAAGCTGAAGCAACCGCTTTCATCGGTGAAAACGGCCAGACCGCCGCTCGATTGGAAGGCGACTATGACATTCTGCTCACCAATCGTCTGATCTTGCAGCCCACCGCCGAAATGAACTTTTACGGGGAAAACGATCCTCAACGCGGCATTGGCTCAGGGTTGGCCAATACCGAAGTCGGCTTGCGGCTGCGCTATGAAATTGTTCGTGAATTTGCCCCCTATATTGGGGTTACCTGGAATCGCTCCTACGGCAAGACTGCCGACCTAGCCAGCGATGACGGGGGAAAAACCAACGACGCTCGATTTGTAGCCGGTATCCGGATGTGGTTTTGAGTCATTTGTCAGAGCAACACCGTCAAGAACTTTAAGTGATCGGGGAGCTGTTTCCCCCGTTTAGTGTAGAAACACAAAGCACGCTGATGCAGCGGGTGTCGAAATTTCAAATGAGACCTCTGCTACTTCGCCGAAGGTTCACACCGCTGCCAATGCCAAGGAAAATAGCCATGCCAAATAACTTCGGACTCTCAGGTCAAGCGCTGCGCATTGCAACATTCGCAGCGCTATTCATGAGTTCAGCGGCCCATGCTGCACAGCCCCTGACAATCGATGTTCACCGAGATGCCAACTGCGGGTGCTGCAAGAAATGGATTCAGCACCTTGAGGCCAATGGCTTCACCGTCATTGACCATGTAGAAACCAATATGAGCGCAGTCAAACAGGGCCTCGGTGTCGCTCCACGACTCTCGTCTTGCCACACGGCAGTGATCAATGGAAAATTTGTCGAGGGCCACGTACCGGCTGAACAAATAATCGCAATGAGCAAGCATGATGATCTTATCGGGATCGCTGTGCCGGGTATGCCGACAGGCTCGCCAGGGATGGAAGCAGGTGGGATGCAAGAGGCCTATCAGGTCATCGGCCTGACTAAAGCAGGTACTGATCAGCTCATCGCCAAGTATCCGAAAGACTAATCCTCAAACCCTTCTAGTACTTGCATGGTCACCGCTCATGACCATGCGATTGATTTACTCTTTCATTGTCCCAAGCATCTACTTCACACCGTTTGGATGCACAGCATGCACAAGGATGTACCATTACCGATGAGACACTGAAGGTAAAACCGATCAAGCTTGATCCGAACGAAATGCCGTGAACTGTAACTATTTCCATGCTCAATGGGGCTAGCTGTTTAGCGAGCACTTGTTTTTATTAACCTTCAGTCCACAGATGCTAACAATCCTCAGTGATCTCCTGCCTACTCAGGCCCCGTCCGGGGTGTGGCGACCGCCTCGTGCTTGATTCCTGTACCCCATTGAGCTTTATCACTCGCTCGCTCGGGGAGGCATATCTTTGCGCATGTCGAATAACGCGCGCAGTGGAGCATCACAAGAATCGTGAGCATGAACTCCAAGTCTACTGCGCCGTTTGGCCCCTCGTGGCTGTCGTCGCCCGAGCATGCGCTGGTGCTGTGCTGCTTTGATCCGAGTCAGGAGCAAGCGCAGGACCGCACACGGTCGGGCTTGTCCATGAAGAAGGGGCGCGCGGGCACCATGCCCACGACTAAAAGCGCAATGGCACACCACATTGTTCGCCGCGCTCAGAGTCGCCCTTGCTTTGCTTATTCTTGCCGTGTTTTTTACTCATTTGTGCATCTCACCGTCGGAGCCAGAGTAAGACGTACAGGTGCACTTAGTATGTTTGGCTCGGTAAGTGCAATGTATGGAAAGTGTCATTTGCTTGATCCAGATCAATGCTTTTCATTGAGATACTCACTAACTGCAAAAAGTATCCAGCTTCTACAGCTGTGTGTAAAACACAGATCAAGGCCCCAATCTTGCTTGAATGTTCAATCGCGAGGTGTGCCCCGGCGAAGTCTAACCGGGAAGCCGGATGTTAATGGTTCCAAGGTATACCAAGCATTACCTACGAGCTCTAATATAAATATTACATTTGTGTAAGTTTTGTGTTTTCTTGATTGATTGCTGACATACTGTCGCTGGCAATCATTAACGTGCTCTAGGTTGACCGATGACCGAGCGCAGCATCATCTGGTCCGCACTTGGTCGAGCCGCTCAGCTTGTGTTAATTATATAAAACTTTAAGCTGTGAAATAATGATTGGTATTGGCGAGTCGACTATTAAGTCATTAAGAGCACGACTTCGTAAGTGTAAGTGATGATCGAAAATTGTGCATGTGGCTTGAATTGATCTTGACTGGTTTTGGCTGTCGGCGACTTGAAGTGGGCTGTGACGAAAAATCTCAACATGTTTGTGCGATTGATGCGTAGCTTTATTTTGACAGCGAATTTAGCTCCGTATTAACGACGCGTGATTATTTAAGTTACATCCTTGGTGTAAGTAAATTTACAGAACGAAATGGTCGGAGTCTGCAGGGCTTAGGCAGTTATTTACGTTGAAGGAGTCTAGTAATGATGAACATTGGCGTCACAAGAACTACTGCTTTGCTATGCCTTGCGGTAGTCGGTTTTCCACTGGCGTCGCTGGCACAATCGACAGGCCAGTCACTGCCAATGCTTAATGGTGGCAGCCCAGTACAGGTGAGCGCAAAGATTACTGGGCCACTTACTCTCGAACAGGCGCTGACGGTTGCCTTAGCAAGCAACCCCAGTCTAGAAAAGATAAATGCGCAGGCATTGGCGCTGGCTGAGGTGCCATCTCAGGTCGGCACGCTCCCAGACCCGGAGTTGTCTCTGAATGCGCTGAATATTCCGGTTGATACGCTTTCATTTTCGCAAGAGGCCATGACGCAGAGCCAGGTGGGTATCAGCTTTGAATTGCCTTTTCCCGGCAAACTAGCGCTGCGTGAGCAGACGGCTAGCTTTGTCGCCAAGGCCGCAGCATTTGATGTTGACGAAAAGCGTCTAGTGCTAACCAAAAACGTACAGTTAAATTGGTGGAATTTAGCTTTTCTGGATCATTCCATCTCCATTGTGAAGCGCAATCAGGTGTTGCTGAGGCAGTTTCTTAAGATTGCTGAAGTCAAATATAAAACAGGCCAAGGTATGCAGGCGGATGTTTTGTTGGCACAGGTAGAGTTGTCCAAGCTGCTGGGTATCGAAATCAGCTTGAGAGCAACGCGGAAAACACAGGCCGCGATGTTGAACGCCTTACTTGATCGTCCGGCAGCGGCCCAAATTATTTTGCCGACTCAGGTCGATGAACTTCTTCCCGAAATTCCAGATGTAGCGCCATTTCGTCAGGTGGCGCTGGATACTCGCCCCGTGCTTTCTGCACAGCGCAGTGCGATAGAGGCGGCAAGCAGTCGTGTGGCGTTGGCACATAAAGATTATTACCCAGACTTCAAGCTGGGTGCAGTTTACGGCTTTCGTGATGGTATTAACCCCGATGGTAGCCAGCGTGCGGATATGGCTGGCGTTATGTTAAGCGTGACTCTGCCTATTTTTACAGATACCAAGCAGGACCGGGCACTGGCGCAGCGGAACGTCGAAGTCATTAAAGAAGAATATGAACTGCAGGATCGCGCCTTGCAAGTGGATGTGGAGATTCAGCAGGCTCTGGCCGAGTACCGCGGTAGTCATGAGCAAGCCTCATTATTCAAGACCGGCATTATTCCTCAGACACAACAAACAACCGCATCTATGCTTGCCGCTTACCAAGTCAGTAAAGTGGATTTCTTAAATCTCATTCGCTCCCAAATCACACTCTACAACTATGAGACGCAATACTGGAAAGCACTGACTTCGGGTTGGCAGGCATGGGCGAGGCTGGAAGCGGCTGTCGGAGCGACTATTCCAAAGTCGATGCAGCACGGTACCGCTATAAAAAATTACCAGGAGAGCCCTCATGAATAAGAACATCATCGCAACGGCAATCGCAGCCTTGTTAATCGGTGGTGGCACTGGTTATTGGGCGGCCTTCAATAAATCAAATGAAGCAACAAAAGTACAACCGAGCAGCGCTGAACGCAAGGTGATTTTTTATCGTAATGCAATGAACCCTACTATCACTTCTCCGCTACCGGCTACGGATGAGATGGGCATGGATTATGTTCCTGTCTATGCGCAAGACGCTCAGCCTAGCGAGCGCAAAGTCCTATTTTATCGAAGCCCAATGAACCCAAGCATTACATCCCCAGTCCAGACCAAGGACGAAATGGGTATGGATTATGTTCCCGTGTATCCAGAAGAAAATTCTGGGAGCAGCGCTCCCTTAGGAACCGTCAAGATAGACCCGACAGTGGTACAGAACATTGGCGTGAGAACCGCGGAGGTCACGCGTGCAACGTTGTCGCGTAGTATTCGCACGATTGGACGAGTTACCTATGACGAACAAAGAATAGCGCGCCTTCATCCGAAATATGATGGATGGGTCGAAAAACTGTTTATCAATAAAGTCGGTGAGCCGGTAAAAAAAGGCAGCATGCTGCTATCGATTTATTCACCGCAACTGGTCGCCACACAGGAAGAGTATCTACTTGCGTTAAACAGCGTGGCCACATTAGGTAAAAGTCCATTTGCCGATGTGCGTGACGGCGCGAATAGCCTTTTGCGCTCTTCAAAAGAGCGTTTACAACTTCTCGATGTTCCAGAGCATCAGATCAATCAAATCAAAGCCCAGCGCAAGGTCATGAAGGGTATGCATATCCAATCACCCTTTAATGGCATCGTGATGAGCATCGGTGCACGCGAGGGTGAGCGCATCAGCCCTGAAACAGAACTGTACATGATTGCCGATCTGTCCCGAGTATGGGTACTGGTGGATATCTATGAGGACGACATACCATGGGTGCGTGAGGGCGATACTGCAAAGATGCAAGTGGCTGGCATACCTGGGCGCACATTCACCGGCAAGGTGAGCTTTATCTACCCTTATCTGGAAGCAAAAACGCGCACCATCAAAGTTCGTCTGGAGTTTGACAATCAGAACCTTGCCCTGAAGCCGGATATGTTCGCCGATGTCAATATTCAGGCGGATAAGCAGATAGACGCAGTGGTGGTGCCTTCTGAATCTATTGTGCGGACAGGCACGCAAGAGCAGGTGTTCATTCAGCGTGCTCCTGGCCAATTCTCGCCGCGGAAAGTCACTGTCGGTGTTTCGGTTGCTGGCAATACGCAGATTGTCAGCGGCCTGCAGGCCGGTGAGATTGTGGTGACATCCAGCGTGTTCCTATTGGATTCCGAATCCAAACTCAAGGAAGCGACGGCAAAAATGATGGAAGTGAGCAATCCGAATCAGCCCCCCACAACCAAAGGGAAAGATACAGGACAAATACAGCCAGAAGCTGCACCTATGGAAACCCATCAGCCCGCCAGCAACACTGACATGTCTAACCATCAGAACATGGACGGCATGGACATGGGTGAAAAGCAATGATACACGCGCTGATTGATGCATCGATCAAGAACCGCTTCATGGTTCTCATTGCAATGCTACTGATCACGTTCGCCGGTTATCAGGCGATGAGATCCACTCCACTGGATGCCATTCCCGATCTTTCCGATGTGCAGGTCATCGTCTTTACCGGCTTCCCCGGCCAGGCACCACAGGTAGTGGAAGATCAGGTGACATACCCGCTGACCACGGCGATGCTGTCCGTACCGAAAACCAAAGTAGTACGTGGCTATTCGTTTTTTGGTTTTTCCATGGTCTATGTGATTTTCGAAGACGGCACTGACATGTATTGGGCCCGCACCCGTGTGCTCGAATATCTGAACTACGCCGCTGATCGCCTGCCCGCCAGCGTGGCTCCCAAGTTGGGTCCGGATGCCACCGGTGTTGGCTGGGTCTACGAATATGCACTGGTAGATAAGTCGGGCCGCTATGATTTATCCCAGCTGCGCTCCATCCAGGACTGGTATTTGCGTTATCCGTTACAGACCGTGGAAGGCGTCTCCGAAGTCGCTTCCATCGGTGGATACGTCAAGCAGTATCAAGTCGAAGTCAAACCGGACGCACTACGGGCTTACAACATTCCGCTCGCAAAGGTTAAACAGGCGATTCAGCGCAGTAACAATGATGTGGGCGGTCGTTTGGTTGAAATGGGCGAGACTGAATATATGGTTCGCGCACGCGGCTACATCAAGAGCCTGCACGACCTGGAAGTAATACCCGTCGGCGTGGATACAAGTGGCACGCCGATTTATCTGAAGCAAGTGGCAAACATTCATATCGGTCCCGAACTGCGCCGCGGGCTGGTTGAACTCAATGGCGACGGCGAAGTAGCCGGCGGCATCGTTATTATGCGTTATGGCGAGAACGCCTTAGCCACTATTAAGGCTGTGCGCGAGAAACTGGACACACTCAAGAAAGGGCTGCCCGAAGGTGTCGAGATTGTTTCCGTATATGATCGCGGTGACTTGATAGAACGTGCGGTGGACAACCTCAAAGATAAGTTAATCGAGGAATTCATCGTTGTCGCAGTGATCTGCCTCGTCTTTTTGATGCACGCCAGAAGCGCGCTGGTGGCCATTATTACCCTGCCAGTCGGCATTTTGATCGCATTCATAGTCATGCGTTGGCAGGGTTTGTCCGCCAACATCATGTCGCTGGGTGGTATCGCCATTGCCATTGGCGCGATGATTGATGGTGCGATCGTTATGATTGAGAACGCTCACAAGCATCTTGAGCATCTCGGCGAAGCGGGCAACAACCCCGGCGCAAGATGGACGGCGATCGCTACAGCGTCCAAAGAAGTCGGCCCCGCCCTGTTCTTCTCGCTGTTGATTATTACCGTGTCGTTTCTGCCGGTATTCACCCTGCAGGCGCAGGAAGGGCGATTGTTCTCACCATTGGCCTTTACCAAAACCTATTCCATGGCCGCAGCAGCGTTGCTGGCTGTCACTCTGGTGCCGGTATTGATGGGGCTGCTGATTCGCGGGAAAATCCCAAGTGAAGATCGGAATCTGATCAATATCGGGCTGAAACGCTTGCACGGCCCGCTGCTAGGATTTGCCATTCGCTGGCGTGCAATGACGGTCTTGCTTGCACTGCTGATGTTGGCGGCGACAATTTATCCGGTTATGAAAACGGGATCGGAGTTCATGCCACCACTGGATGAGGGCGATGTATTGTACATGCCGAGCACTTATCCCGGCATTTCCATCACCAAGGCAAAGGAACTGTTGCAACAGACCGACAAGATCCTGGCGACCTTCCCCGAAGTTCACCATGTGTTCGGAAAAATTGGTCGAGCACAAAACGCTACCGATCCAGCCCCCTTAGCTATGATGGAAACAACCATCCGCCTGAAAGAAAAGTCGCTGTGGCCAAATCCTGAAAAAACTACAAAAGAGTTGATGCAGGAAATGGACAAGGCGATCAACTTTCCCGGTGTAGCAAATGCTTGGACTTACCCGATCAAAACCCGTAGCGACATGCTCTCTACCGGCATCAAAACACCAATCGGGGTCAAGGTCTCCGGCCCCGATCTAAATGTATTGGAGAAGGTCGCCGGTGAGATCGAGAGAACCTTGAAAAAGTTGCCAGATACATTGTCGGCATTCGCCGATAAAGCTGCTGGTGGGTACTATCTAGACTTTGATATCAAGCGCGAAGTGGCTGCCCGCTACGGTCTGACCGTGGGCGATGTGCAGGATGTGGTGCAATCTGCCATTGGCGGTATGAACGTGACCGAAACCGTCGAGGGACTGGAGCGTTACCCAGTTAATCTGCGGTATCCCCGTGAGTTGCGCGATAACATGGAAGCTTTAAAGCGGGTGCTGATTGCCACCCCGACAGGAGCGCAGATTCCACTTTCCTTAGTAACAGAACTGAGCCTTAAGCGCGGCCCTCCCTCGGTGAAAACGGAAAACGCCAGCCCCAATGCCTGGATTTATGTGGACATCAAGACCAGCGACATCGGCGGCTATGTGGTTGCTGCGAAAAAGCAGGTGGAAAGCACGGTCAAGATACCGGCTGGGTACTCCTTGGTCTGGTCAGGGCAATTCGAATACATGGAGCGTGCTAACGCTCGCTTGAAAGTGGTTGTTCCACTCACCCTGTTAACCATTTTTCTGCTGCTCTACTTCAATTTCCGCAACCTGACGGCGCCTATCGTGGTGATGCTATCCATTCCATTTGCCTTGATCGGCGGATTCTGGATGGTCTGGCTGCTCGGCTACAACATGTCGATAACAGTGGCAGTAGGCTTCATTGCGCTGGCTGGTGTTTCCGCTGAAATCGGTGTGCTGGTGATGACTTTTATTGATCAGGCCATCGCCAAGCTTCGTGCTGAAGGCAGAGAGTACTTAAGTGCCGCCGAAATCATGGGTGCTGTTTCTCTCGGCACCACGCAGCGCGTACGCCCCATTGCCATGACCGCGGTAGCCGTGATCGCTGGCCTGGTACCTATCATGTGGGGGGGCGGAACGGGCTCGGATGTCATGAAACGTATTGCAGCTCCCATGGTCGGCGGCATGATCAGCGCAACCCTGCTGGGTGTGTTGTTCGTTCCAGTGTTCTTCGTCTGGGTACTGTCTGTTATCAAAAGGCGCGCCAAGAGCAGCGCAAGCGCCGCCGCATTGCAGGGGCAAGACAATGCATAAGATTAATGCCTTAACCTCGGCAGTAGTCTGTGCGCTGGCATTGAGTGCTTGCTCCATGGCTCCGGTGTACGAGCGTCCTGCCGCTCCTGTTCCCAGTGAGTATCCGCAATCGTCCAAGCCGAGCTTGAAGACCTGAAAGCGGGGCGCCCCGGGGGG
>LNAP01002490.1_pt1 | contig 18341 bp, 20 predicted proteins | sample 602601 | NCBI WGS metagenome assembly LNAP01 (sample SAMN02440304, study PRJNA202911) | soil metagenome | biome: Subtropical and temperate rainforests or woodlands; isolation source: soil samples (1 kg each in a 20% v/v slurry with milli Q water) were... ...
GCGTTTAAACGGAGAGCCGGATGCATTGAAAGGTGCACGTCCGGTTCGGTGAGGAGAGATAGGGAGATAGCCCGACTACGCCCTGTCTCTTACTCAACTTCCATCGCCGATACGCGGCAAGTATTACTACCTCTATTTGATCGAAGATATTTACAGCCGCAAAGCGGTGGGGTGGGAGGTTTATGAGGAAGAAAGTGGAGAGAAAGCTGCAGCTCTGCTGCAACGCAGCGTGATCAACGAAAAGTGCCTGCATAAGCCGTTGGTATTGCACTCTGATAACGGAGCGCCGATGAAATCGGTGACGCTGTTAAGCAAAATGTACGAGTTGGGAATCACGCCATCTCGCGGTCGACCGCGTGTGAGCGACGATAATCCCTACTCGGAATCACTGTTTAGAACACTGAAGTACTGCCCGCAATGGCCACTGGACGGCTTCGCCAGTTTGGACGCTGCACGGATTTGGGTGAGGGACTTTATGCGTTGGTATAACAACGAACACAGGCACAGCCGGATCCGCTTCGTTACCCCGTCAGAGCGCCATCGTGGGGAGGATCATCAGATCTTGGCACGGCGGCACGAGCTGTATCAGCAGGTGCGACAGAAGACTCCTGAGCGGTGGTCTGGACAAACACGCAACTGGACACCAATAGGAACGGTGCTACTGAACCCGGATCGGGAACAGCAGACCAATATAAAAGCGGCATAGCAAAACGGTTGACGCGACAACTACCTTGAAAAACGCCGCAACAAGCGACTCGAACCAACCCCTTTAGTCAATAGCGAAGGTCAAGGTCCGCAGAGGACTGGACAGTGATGTACCGCCCAGACCTACCGCAGGGGGCCCGGCACAGATTCGATGGACGTGCCTCCCGCAGGGAGGCCCATGAAGTCAACAATCAGAAAATAGGCTATGCACGTGTTTTTACGGATAGTGGATTTTCGGGCAGTGCCTCGAGTCGACCCGGGCTGGATCGCGCGCTGAGAACCCTCAGGCCTGGCGACAAACTGGTCGTCTGGCGGCTCGATTGCCTAGGCCGCTCCCTCGTTCATCTCGTCCGGCTGCTGGAAGTGCTGGGCAAGCGCGATGTCCACTTCAGATCGCTATGCGAACACATCGACACCAGTTCCTCGGGTGGTCGCCTGGTGTTCCACATGATGGCCGCACTGGCCGAATTCGAGCGCACCTTGATCAGCCCACTCGCGCCCAGGGCAAGCACATGGGCAGACACCCCTCGCTGAATCGCGGTCAATGCCTGGAAGCGCTGGATTACCTGAACAGCGGATGCGAGACGGCCTGGATCGCGAATCACTTCGGGGTGACCGAGAGAACATTGCTGCGCCTGGTCAATCGCGTTGCTCAAGCCCAGCAGGTTGAGGCATCGACGGCGGAGACTTGCCCCGTATGAACACGCTCATACCGTCCTCTGCGGCATTCACCTGGGTCGACTGAAACACGCTTCCGAGTGGCTGCCCTTCACCTCCGCGACAGGCTGCGGCGGTGAAGGATCAGAGCGCCTGCTTTCATAGCTTCATAGATGTCTTGGCAGGACGGGGCCTTGCTGCCAGATCAGGGAAGTCCGGCGTTTCACGTCGCTGGGCGACGCACAGTGCAGCAGTGTCGCTGGCTGGCACGATCAGGTTACTATCCTGCGCCCCTAACGCTTTGCCCACCACCATTTGGAACGCCGCGTTTTGGACCGCGTACAAACGGTAAAGCGATATAGCGACTGTTCATAGATGGCCGAAGATCCGAGCAGATAGTCGATCACAAAACATGGGCCTCGTTGGGCGCAAACCGTCAGCAGCCCGACGCGGTCAACTCGGTGCCGATGGTGACCGCATTGGCCTTGACGATCTGGACGCTTGCGAACGCGACCACGAAGGATATCGTTGTCTTCCCACCAAGAGTCTATGTGCAGGCCTTTGGCGCTGCCCAAAACTTTGCTGACGCAGCTACGAGTAGGCCACTTCGAGGGGCGGAGCCTCCACGAACACTGCATCGTGCATTTCGCTTCGGGCACTGAGGTGCCTGCCCCCAACGCGTCACCACAAACCGCTTGATGTACATGCCCCTTACGGTTGTTCGCCGACCAGGAAGGTCTTGCTGATGTGGCGAAATTTGGCGTGGCTGGAACTGCCCATCAGCTCGAACACCACCATTTCACGAGTGACGACCTTCGCTCCGGCATCACGCATGCGCTGCAGTCCAGCAGTTTTGTTTAACACGCTGCGACTGTCGCAGGCGTCCTCCACAACAAATACCTGCTTGCCCAACCCCAACAGGCCGAGCACCGTCTGTAGGACACACACATGGGTTTCCATGCCGCATACGATCACTTGTTCGCGGACCAATAAGCTGGCTGGCAGGCAGTTGGCGACTACACAGGAGAAACACAACTTCTCCACCACCTCAGCAGCGGGCGCAGCCTCAAGGAGCGATCCGACGGTGTGCCCGAGGCCTTTGGGGTACTGTTCGGAAATCACCGTCGGTAGCTCAAGCTCGGTCGTCACCGCTAGCAACCAGCGGATGCGGGCCAAGGTTCCAGCCGAGTCGATGACCACGGCAATGAGTTTTTCCTGGACGTCGATGACCAGCAAGGTGGCCTGAGTAGGGTCGATCAGCATTGCGTGCGCTCCATAGCGGGCGCCGGGACGATGGGAAACACCGCCAGGCGGCTCGCGGACTGAAACCTGGGTAGCATGAAGGCTGCCAAGGGCCGATCGGATGCTACCACGCGATGCTCAAACGGTCAGGCGGTGCAACTACAGAGCCTAGCGGAGTAACCCCACTCACTCACCATGTTCTAGTGTGCTGTTCTCGAATTAACATTTCTCCGAGATTGGCGAACCTCTCGCCGATGCTGCCCTAGGCGCTGTTCAGGATTCCAACTTTCACCGTGGTCTCGGTCGCTGGTATGGTGGTGAACTTCGCGTATTTCGGGTTGATCTTCGTTTTCAGCCTGTTCTTCCAGATCCAGCAGCACCTCTCGCCACAACTCGCAGGGCTGGCCTTCCTTCCCATGACAGTCGTGTTGATGACGGTCAATGTGCTAGCGGGGCGCCTGATTACACGCATGGGAGCAAGGCTCTTAATGATCTTGGGTTTGATGCTGGCGGCCGTCGGTTATCTGTTGCTGATGTCGGTCAGCATCGACGGTGCCTATTGGCTTCAGGTGGTTCCGATGTTGCTCGCGGCCAGCGGGACCGCACTGATCGTGCCGACGACGGCCAACGCGACGCTCTCATCCGTGGATGCCTCGCGTGCAGGGATCACTTCCGGTGTGCTCAATTCTGCGAGGCAGGTCGGCGGCATGCTGGGCGCGGCCATCTTTGGCCACTTGATTCAGGACACCGCGCTGGACGCTTTTACGCACGGCATGCATGTGTCGATTGGAATTTCCGTCGCACTTCTGCTGCTCGGGAGTGGTTTGTGCTGGGTAGGCATCCGACCGGATCGCAACACGGCTTGACTGGGTTTATGCCGCGCCACCGTATGGCCGAGCCGGTAGCTTCCTCACCCGAACCGACCATTCGGGATAGTCCAAGTCACGGCATTACGCATCTTATTCATATTTGCATAAGACGCACTGGACCGGGCATCACGCTCGGTTGCAGCGCGATGGGGTGACATCAGCCTGTCCGTTCGGCTCGCCCGATTATGACTTTGAGGATCTGATCACCGAGATGGGGGCTGAATTTCTATGTGCTTACGCCCGCCTGCATTCAGGGAGCGCTGAGGCGCGAGGGCTATATCGATTCATAGCTCGGCCAGCTCAAAGCTAAAAAACGCGCGATCTTCCGCACCAGCGGTCACGTCCGAAGCGCCTCGGAGCATGTGATCAACCTGAAGCAGCAACTGAAGTAGATGGTAATGGATGACTCACAATGCATGAACGATGGAATTTGATCGTTACCTCACCGCCGCAATTGATTCACAGGGGCCTACCCGAGTTGGGCCCTTTTTTCTGCGCCCAGAAAAACTTCCATGCAGCGGGCTCTGATGCAAAAAATCAGAGATGGGCACAAACCCATAGCCTGTCATTCCGCATCCAAGTTCTGAGCCAGAAAATCCACCATTTCGAGCGGACTCCGGCTGTCGATCACCTTGTAGATCAGGTCGCGTTTACTGCGCGGCAACTTCTTGACCACGCTCTTCGCCGATGCCCTGACGGCTTCGTCTGTCCCATGGATGCGTGCCGCAAGCAGCAGCACTAGCGTGGCGTCAGTGAGGGTCATGATAGGACTCACAAAAATTTGCACCGTAGTGTACCGAATTCTCCTTACCCAAGACCAACTAGATCATCGATGAACTCACCACACAGCAAGAGAGTGAGCAATATTTCAGTCTTTTATTAGCTGGTTTCCTCACCAAAAGACATGAACCAACGCTTCGATGGTGGCCCGGATCTACCCCGTCCTCTTCACGATTTTCCCTACCCTGAAGTATGCGGGAAAGCCTCAAGCAGCACTTTGCCGGGAATTGTTGCTCACCTCGAACAGCTCCATCAGTTTTTGCAACTTGTTGGCGTCGAGCCTTACCGTTTCAGCACTGGCTTGCAGCACGATAACCGTCTGGCGCATCTCTGCGGACGACTGGTCGACCTGTTTGATCGTTTTGCCATAGTCGAGGCTGCGTTCATTGAGCTGCTGAATGATGCTGAACATGCTTTCCACTGCCTGATGCAGTTGCACATTTTCCGAGGATGCCTCCTCGGCCAAGCGCAAACTGTTGTCAACATCCTTGACGCCGTTTTCCATAAAGCCCACCGCTTTTTGCGTTTCGTTTTGCAGACCTTCGACCATCTGCCGGATGTCGTCGGCAGCGCGGGATGTGCGTGAAGCCAAGGTTCGGACTTCATCGGCTACCACCGCAAAACCACGACCATGTTCGCCGGCGCGGGCGGCCTCAATGGCGGCGTTCAGCGCCAGTAAGTTGGTCTGATTGGTTATGTCGCTGATTAGGCCGGTGATATTTCCGATTTGTGCCATCCGGCTATCAAGTAACTGCACGCTCGAAGAAGACCGCTCCACGACATCGCGAATAGACTGAGTCCCCACCTGTACCGCGAGAAATTGCTCGCGGGCTCGGCTGACCACTTCGTCCATCGCTTGCTTCATTTGTTCGGCACTGGCCGAGGCTTGCTGGATCTCGCCCAGTTGCTCTTCGACGATGATTATCATGCGATGCACCGCCTCCGCAACTTCGCCGGAGGTGAGGCCGGCCTCCTGGCTGCGGCCGAGCATCAGCTGGTTGGTCTTGCCGACGCTGTGACTCGCCTTGATCACCTGCCCGACGACCGTATCCAGATGGTCGATAAAACTGTTGATCCAGCGGCCCATATCTCCGGTCTCGTCGTTGGCCATACGCGTGGTGTCGAGGCGCTGACGCAGATTGCCATCGCCTTCAGCGATGGTCCTGATCACACCGGTCATTTCGTTTAGACGCGCAGCCAACCGCTTCGGGCCAAAAGTGCTGAACAGGACCGCAGCCGTCAGCATGCTCAAAGTCTCGCAAGCATCGATCAGGCTCTGCTCCAGACCACTGTAGTGCTGGACCAGGAAATTGCAGGCGAACAGGCTAACCATGGTTGCCAGGTAAGGTTTCATCAACCCGTAACTCAATGAGCGCCGTCGATAGACCTCCTCCAGATCGGCTTCGCACATCATGCCCCAGCGGTCAGGCGAACCGGGCAATTGGAAAGTAACGCCCTTGCCGACCACAGGAATGTGCCGGTAGTCCGAGTAGCCAGGATAGGTAACGAACAGATTGGAGCCAGTGCGAATGGTTTCCCGCACACCGGGGTGCAGTTGTTGGGTCGCCGGATCAGTGAAGCGCAGTTCCAGTTCGGTGTGGTGCTGTACCTGCACGGTCTTCCAGGGAGTTCGTACGCCAGTTTTGAGGTTCTCTCCGTGGGTAAACGTCCCGTCCTCGAAGCGCGAACAAGACAGGGCAATACCCGGCTGAATCGCCGGGTCGAAGCGAGACTGAACCATAAACAGGTAGTTATCCCCCGACTCGGCAAAAATATGCCCGGCCTCACGCTGGGGTCACCCAAGACATCATTCGGCACGCGGCCGCAGAGACAGCCAAGTACTTTGCCGTCAGCCTTCAGGGGCTGATAGAACATCAGCGTGACCTCATCGTGAAAGCGCGATGATGAGGGACCAATCTGCAAGGTCAGAGGGTCACTGTAGGGGCCATGGAGAAACGGAGCTTTCAAACCTTCGGCCAGTGCTTTGGCGTTGCAGGGGCTGCTCTTGCCATGGCCACTCCAGGTCGAGGCGATGACTGTGCCGCCTATATCGACGACAAAGAGTTCGGAAAAGTCTTCGGCCTGGCCGAGCTTGTCCAGCAGCGGATGATTGTCGAGATGGGAGAAGTCGCGGCTAAGGGTCGCGGCCAGTTCGGCCAAGTGTTCCCACTGCTCCCAAGTCCAGTTGTGCAGCAATTTGACTCGGGTTTCGGCAATAGCCTCGAATGTCTGCTCAATCACCGAGTAGGCAGACCGATTGAGTCGGCAAGACCAGTTCATCGCCAGTTTTCCGGTCTTGCCAAACCAAGGTAACCAGTGCTTTTCGGCGGAGGATAACTGCATGGAAATGCTTGGTAGCGACATTCACTTCCCCAAGTACGACATACGAGTGCTAAAACTCAGGCAAATACCACGCCAACTCGAAAGCTTGCTATCAATCGCCGCGGCTTAAGAAGTTAGACTCCGAGCTGGATTGCGTAGGAACCTCCCAAGCTGAAGGTGATCGGCGCTAGGTAGGAGCTCAGAGCGGCAGAAGGTTATTTGCGAGCGATCCGATTGGAACATTCGTGTTTCAACTAAGTGCGCGATGTGATCCATGCTCACAAACAGGGCCGCATACGACTACCCGATACCGCTGGTAGCGCGACTAGAGTATTGCTGCCGACCTCGATCAGATCATTGATTTGACCGCCCCACCCCTGGGAACCGATATCACCTCGTCGATCGCTCTTAATGGGCAACACATGACGCTGGATCATTGTCTTCCGCTGATCAGCGAAATCATGGCACAGCACCAACCGGCTCCCTCTTCGCCCGGCAACTAAACGGTACCTGGAGAAATCGGTATTCCAATTGCCGCGCAAAGAGACACGCGCCAAAAGGACGGTAAGGGTTGGAAGGGAATGGGCACTCAACGGCGATCGTTGCTCATATTTCCTTTTGCATTGATCGCCAAGTCCTCATAAAGAGCGTCTGGGCCGAAAGGAAATACGAACTTGGAACTCCAGCGCTTGTTACTGCGAGACTCGAATGACGAGGAACGCAGCAGTTCGATAGCCTTTGCGAAGTCATCAAAGCTAGTGAATGAGCGGCGCAGATAGGTCATGTCTTCATCACCATTACCTGTGGCTCCCTGTCTAAAGCGCTCAAACCACTGCTTCCACTTCTCCTCATCAGACGCGGCGTTCTCCGCAATCGATTCGACGTATGGGTTGTTGAACAGTAACCCACGCAAACGGACTTGCCGCTGCGGCTTGAACATAACTGAGCCGCCCTGATCCTGGTGAGGCCTGAGCGGCTGATCCAAGTTCGAGCCGAGTACGCCCAAGAACTCTAGAACAGTCAGGTGAGGAAGCTGCTCGTCATAAAGGCGATGACCCCAAATGTTCTCGTCGACGCAAAAATCGACGCTTTTAATCTCAGGCCTCTTGATTATTCCACTCATTCCGAGATCCTCACCGTCACAGGGCGTGAAAAGCCGCGACCACCTGGCTCAATATCGATGAAGTTGAGTGTCAGCATGGCGGTCTCACTACCTACTTCATCATCATCTCCTGCTAGGCTGGCTTTCTTGACGATCTCTACCTTCCGCAAGAGCTTCGCCTTGAAAGCCAGCAGATCTTCGAGGCACTCGTTGGAGAAGCTCGCTGGCAAAGCCCCCTCAGCCACACGCGAGAGAAACTCATGACGGATAGGGGTCAAGTCGAAAGCAACCGAATTGCCCGGGCCCGCAGCGAGCGAAACGTCGAGTCGAGGGTGGCCCGTATCCTCGACAAGCTTGATCGCCATACCTACGCCGCCCTGCCTGCGGGAGAACGTCTCGTGGTCACAAAGCACGCTGACTCGGCTTTGAGTGAAACCGCCCGAACTAGCGATGAAGATGCGATCTTCGTTTTCGAGAAGGAGACCTGTTAATACGCGGTTAAGGCCCTTAGCAAGGCGCCCGCGGACCATCTCGCTAACGGGCTTCTGCGCCTTGAGTGCTTCGATCATTTCCAAGTAGCCCCCAGCAAAGCAGAATGCAGTCATCGACCAATGCGGATAACCTCTTTCCCCATCCGGAAGTGTGAAGAAGAGCCTGCGTCGCTGGTCTTGAAGCATCGTAAGGAACTCGGCCGCCTCTCCTTCCAAGCGTGCCCCCTCATACCCTTCCAAATAGGAATTTTGGGCAGCGCGGAAGGCAGTCGTGGCCCCATAGATAGGATCGATCGCGACCAAACGCTCGAAGTCGGCTTGCAGCCGCAAATCGTCCTTCCCATAAACCAGCAACCCATCAGCAGCATTGGTGGACTCATCGCCCACGCCAAAGCTGGACATCGCCTTGAAGATGGGGCGGTCAGAGGTCCTTCGCTTAAGGAGATTGGCTCCGAAGGCGTTGGCATAGACACTAGCCGCCCCAAGAGTGCCTCCTTCCTGAATCTTCGCGACATCGGCACAGGTCAGCAGGTTGTCCTTGGCCTGCTTGGCATCGGAGCAACCGAGGATCATATTTGAACAAAGCGCAAGTAAGTCGCGTATAGGTAGATGCAGCCCATTGTGCCTGGCGATTTCAACCAAATCGCCCAAGCGACGAGAGAGCTGTCCACCATCCGCCTCACCCAAAAGCCTGCGGCGATTCTCGTCGATGGGACAAACTTTACCTTCGGCCTGAAGTGCACAGCGTTTGCAGTTGTCCCACTCGGGATGCCCCGCCACAGCCATAGCCACCTCATCTAACGTTTTGCGGCTAGTCGAGCGACTAAGATCGAACACAGCCAGGCGCTCAGGAGCTGGCCCGGCCTGTAAGAAGCGCTCTTGCAGCGGCTTGCGAAGTGGGTGATCCCGCTCCTGGCGACGGCCTAGATCACGTAGACGATCAAGAATTTGGCCATGGTTTGCGGCAAGAATCACTACCTCAGAATCATCGCCTTCTAGCACCGATCTTTCCAGTCGCCGCAATGGCAGATCGCTCTCCTCGCCATTGAGCTCGGAAAGATCCTTGATAAAGACAGCCAAGCGACCATCCGCCAGATGTAACTCTTTCACGTTGCCCTTGGCGGCCCAAGCCTTGGGGTCCCCCCCAATGCGCTCCCACAGGGCACGGCAATGGTACGTCTTACCATCACCAGCTGTTCCAGCTATCAAAATAGATCCTGGCGCCTTGGATTCAATGTGCCCCACCATGTCCTCTAATAGAGGTGTCGACAGGCTAATCGGCTTTACTCCTGCCTGTGCCAACGCCCTCGAAACGTACTCGTCGAACATCGCCAGATTGCTCGATGACGGCCCATAGCTACGTAGGAATTGAACCCAATCACTTGCCGGTGGAACCTCAATGTCAGTACGCCGTACAGAGCCGCCACGACCTTTACCGGCCTGCAACACCCCCTGTCCTATCAGGGCATCACGCGTCTGCCAATAAAACTCATCTCTTAGCTGTGGAAACTGAATCCTGAGTTGCTCTAGCAACGACTGGTTTCCAATACTGGAGCCATCGGAGGGCACGGCGGCCAGCAAGGCCTCTGAACGAGCCCCATGAAAGACAGGACACCGTTCCCCCCTTAAGATAAGGGATAGGCAAACGGGTATGTTTATGACTAACAGCAATGATAAGGGTGGCGAGCTGCTCGGCCAGGAACGTCGACGCCGCTGGAGCACCGACCAGAAGCTGGCCATGGTTCGCGAGAGCCTTGAACCCGGACAAAGCGTGTCCGTAGTGGCTCGGCGCAACGGCATCAATGCCAACCAACTGTTCCTGTGGCGCAAGCTGTACCAGGACGGAAGCCTGTCTGCGGTCAGTGCCGGCGAGGCCGTGGTACCCGCGTCGGAACTGAGCGATGCGCTCAAACAGATCCGCGAATTGCAACGGATGCTGGGCAAGAAGACGATGGAAGCCGAAGTCCTCAAAGAGGCCGTGGAGATTGCTCGGTCGCGAAAATGGATTGCGCACTCACCCTTGTTGCCGGGGGACGACCAGTGAAACTGGTCAGTAAATGTCTCGGTGTGTCGCGCTCGCAATTAACGGCTCGGATCAAGCAATCGGTATCGCCCAAAATACGGCGAAGTCGCCTCGTGAACGATACGGAATTGGTCGCCGAGATTAAGCAGCAAGTCAGCGAGTTGCCGAGCTATGGCTACCGCCGTGTTTGGGGGTTGCTGCGCCGTGAGCGTGAAGTCCAGTTACTGCCCCCGATCAATGTGAAGCGGGTTTATCGCGTCATGCGCGACCATAATCTGTTGCTGGAACGGCGCATTAAGCAGCCTGGCGTGCAGCGCAGGCATGAAGGCCGAATTGCCGTTACTACCAGCGATACACGGTGGTGCTCGGACGGCTTTGAGTTTCGCTGCGACGACGGTGCGAAGTTAAGCGTTACCTTTGCGCTGGACTGCTGCGACCGCGAAGCCATCGGCTGGGTCGCCAGCCCGACGGGCTATAGCGGCGATGACATCCGAGACTTGATGTTGGAAAGCGTGGAGAAGCGTTTTGGAGATGAACTGCCGAGCACACCGGTACAGTGGTTGAGCGATAACGGCTCGGCCTATATCGCCGAGCAGACGCGTCTGTTTGCCCGCCAGATCGGCTTGCAGCCGGTGACCACACCGGTGCGTAGTCCGCAAAGCAACGGCATGGCGGAAAGCTTCGTGAAGACGATCAAACGTGATTACGTGGCTCATATGCCCAAGCCGGATCGAGAAACGGCGCTGCGCAATCTGACGATTGCCTTCGAGCATTACAACGAGCAGCATCCGCATAGCGCTTTGAAATATCGGTCGCCGAGAGAGTTTAGGCGTTTGGCAGCATCATCAATTTAATGGGGAATTGGTGTCCGGTTTTGTAGGGGCAAGTCCATGCACCAAACTCCCTCTGGCACCAGTCTTGACGGGTACCATAAAAATCAATCAACGACTGTAAATAGTCTGTCGGGGATCAGGGGGGGGTGTACTGTAAGGCTGCGACAGCAACACATATTGAAAACCATCCCTGCTGTACCGCGACCTTCCGTTAGCGATGTTCGTTACCTTATCTACTGACCAACCACGGGTAAAGACATGCCCGGTTTTTTTGGCAACCTACTCAGGCCGCCGGCATGCAGCGACTGAATGTAGGATCTGCTTTGCCACTGCAAATGTCTCGCCAAATCTCCCCGATCTCCGCTACCTCAACGAATCGATCAACAGTAAAACCCTCCTGGGAACAATCAGCGTTAATCATCATCACCAAGCTGGTTTAACGGCCGGAGCAGGTGCTGCTCATCGCGGAGAATGACCTCAAGCACTTCACGGGATGCACCCTGAAGCCATCGACGGACTGCCCATTAAGCTCAATGGATGTGTCGACGATTCAGGCATGCAGGTCCGGATGAGGATGCTGCCCGTGATGGCCCAACGTGGAGCGCAGGTTTTGATCAGCGATCAGCGCTCGTAGTACCGCAACCTGCTAGCGCCGTAACTGGCAGGCAGCCTCCCGTAACGTGTTGATACGATGGAGCCAGACCTCACGGGTAGGCAATTAGCCCCTGCTGCTTCCGAACCCATGATGATTATCCCCGTAGGACTTCGTAGCTCCCTTGCATAGGTAGCTGGCCCGCAGAAACAACTCCGGTAGCTCATCCATCTTGCCGTCGGGGACGTCCCGGTAGATTCTATACGTGGCATCGTCAGTGATATTCACCAGCCCACCGACTTGATCGACCGATAACCTCAAAGCACTGGCCCAAGCCTCCTGAAGGCGCGCAACGAGATTTCGCCTCGTAGATTGCAGCCGCCCCGGCCTGTGATAAGCATCATGATTCAGCAGGAATACCAGGTGGTAGTGCGGCCTTCCCTTCATTCCAACCTCCCTCGCCCAGGCATAACGGACCCTGCAACTACGAGCGTCCTTCTTTTGCTCTCGCAGCTGACTGCGGTGGTGTTCGATCTTGGAGCCAAAGGACTCGATGAATCTGCTGATGACCTTGTTGGTGTCTGCGTAGTTGGACAGATCGATATCCTTCGGCAGGTTTAGGTCCACCCTGAATGCCATGACCCTCGGATACTGGGCCAGTGCCAGCTCGATAACACGCAGGAGACGAAATAGGTACTCTTCTACAAATGGCCCCTTGCCGACCATCAGGGACAGGCCACGGTAGGTCGGTTGGCGGTACAGGTGGAGGTTTGCGTTACCTGGATGACGAAGCATGGGTATGACTCCTGGGTGAGTTTCATACCGATCTTCATCATGTGGAATTTTTAACCGTTATCTCCTAGTGCTCTTGATCCCTCGCTGGATATGTAGTGGTCAGTGCCTGCAACCCGCATCAGCAACGCGGTGCACCCTACCGGTGGGAAGAGCTAGTAAAAGCATAATACTCGTGCCGCAGATGATGCTCTCGACTGCACCGTGATCGCGGAATGCCTTTTCACGGCCACTCCGTGAATTTCTTCAGGGTATCTACTCCGGAAATAAACCATCGCTTTGCTCGGCCTACTGGGGCGTCCGACGTGGGACTCCAGCCTACTTAGCATAATCGCCATGACCAGCCATAACTGGTCATGGCGATTATGCTGGCTTTTAACGGGCCATGCTCAGGCGACCTGTAGACCTCACTGCAGAGCTCTCGGTCAGATCACGCTCCTCAATCCTTATCAAGATCCAATCGTGCACCTCGCTCTCGACCCAGCCGACGCAGCGGTCGCCCAGAGATACCGGTTTCGGGAACGTGCCTTCCGCGATGTATTTGTAGATGCTCGACCGGGCAAGACCTGTCGAGTCGATGACTTCCTTCAGACGGATGATTCGCATGAGCAGGCTCCTCTGTGGCTCAGAGGATGTCCAGGGGACGTATAAAAAAACCGCGCAGAGTCGCGATTCAATCCGCGTCCCAATCGAGCAGGGGGAAATACATGCCCCATCTCATGCTCGTTACAACCACATAAGGAAGTAATTCAAATAGTCTGCTATTTTCGCTATAGGCTAGCGAAAATAGCGGACAAAAATGATCAATACATATGATGAAGAACTTGAAGCCATTGGCAGTGAACCAATTACCTACCAGAACGGCTGGCCCTGTTTCCGCGAGCACAGCTTGGTAGAGGCCGCTGTAACTGAGGCTGCCCGAGAGCTGCAGGTTTCTCGAGAAATGGCAATGATGTGCGCCTTCGGGGCCATGGCCACCGCTTGCCAGAAACGTATCGATATACGAATGCCAACCGGACACCAAGTGCCAACCTCACTGATGCTGCTGACCATCGCGGACTCCGGTGAACGCAAGACCACCACACAGAACAATTTTTTCGAGGCGATTAACGACCTGAATGATGTAGCGCATCGAGCCTACGATGTCGCCTTAGTGGAGCATCGGGTCGAACAGCAGCTATGGAGCACGCGCAAGAGACACCTGGAGCGTATGTACAGCAAATACGCAGCCCAAGACGACGCCGCCACGCGCGCAGCCCTAGAGACTGTCGCTGAGCATGTAAGAGCTGAACCGCAATCCCCCCGCTCGGGCAAGTTCCTTTATGAAGACACCACCCCGCAGGCCCTTGTGCAGATGCTTTACGAAAACACGCCCAATGGCTGCCTGCTGACTAGCGAAGCCAATAGTATTTTCAGCGGCAAGGCCTTGGGTGAGCTCGACAAACTCAATACTCTCTGGGATGGCAGCAGCGTTATCGTCGATCGCATTTCCAGAGAAGGCTTCATTCTCCAAAATGCCCGCCTCACCTTGTCACTAATGGCACAACCTAGCGTGATCGCGCGCTTCATGGGCAGGCGCGGGGAGGAGGCTCGCGGCACGGGCTTTCTCGCCCGCTTCCTGGTCGCCAAGCCCCGCTCAATGGCTGGCCAACGTACCGATCAAAAACTATCTGAACTGCCTCGCCTACAGGCCTTCAATGCCCGCATCCGCGAATGCCTGGCCCCCTCCGTTTCGCCTGATCGCCAAGTTCTACGTTTCTCGGAGTCGGCCGCAAATCTCTGGTACCAGTACAGTCGGCAACTCGAGCAACAAATGCAGGAAAACGGCCTATACCACTACGCTAAGGATCACGCTTCCAAGTTGCTGGAAAACACGAGCCGTCTGGCGGCCATCCTGCATACGTTCGAGCGCACCTCAGACAGCGATATCGAGATCGACTACCTTACCCTGGAGTTCTGCTGGAAGTTCGCTCAGAACTGCTCAAAGCATTTCATCGAGCACTTGGCCAACGAGCCGCAGCTCGTCACGGATGCGAACCAACTGGCACACTACCTACTGAAAACCGCCCACAAAGAAAGCCCTCTCGCAGACAGACCTACAAACAGGAACAGAAACGACCCCTCACCCAACACGCGCCTCTCATCTACGTCACCTAACGATCTGATGACAGGGCACCGAACCACTTTCACACTAACCCAGGTAAAACAGTACGGCCCCAGTAGTCTCAGGGGACGGGCCAATACTGAGCGTTTGGAGGCAGCCATCGAACTGCTGACCAAGCTGGGGCATATCGCCAAGGAAGGAGGCCGCTACCGGTTCCAAGAATCGATCCTGCTCAAAAGAGGAGAACCCGAACTGAAGAACGGCGAAACGCTCACTATCAAGGAGCTTCCTCTGTTCAGCGAACAAGAGTATTGGAAGCCTGAGGTAAGGAGTGGGTTTGGGGCTCAGCCGAGCTACTTCATCAAAATCCGCGATTAGCGGGTAAGCTGTAGCTGGAAAACATCCCCCTCGCTGAGCTAAAGAGAACCAGAACACAGACTGGGAGCTCCATGCGCAAGCCGGCACAGCAATGGGGAATCGCGCGCGATTGTCACGGTTATGCACGGGATTAAAAAATTAGAGATAAAGGTTACGTTATAACATACACCAATGAGAGGCATGGCGAAAACGGATCTGACCTCCAGATAGCCTTTGCATCAAATAGGAGCCGCCCCCATGAAAAATGGCTAGCAGGTCCGACTCGAACGGCGGAAAAAGAAAGCACCGACCTCAGCGGAAGCCGTTCACCCTGAGGAAGATATTTACGTGAGAAGAAAAATCTATCTAAGCCATTCAGCCCTCAGCGGTCTGACTGGAAGGGATACCGCTGCAAGTCACCGAGAAATGAAAATGACACAATCTCGGAGGGCGACTTTCCTGCTCAGCCTCAGCGCTTCACTTACGAACTAAAGCCTGATGAGTAGCAGAGAGGCGGTCTAGCAATCGCTGCCCTATCAAGACGCCCCAGGGTACCAAGCAAATGTCATTGGCATTCCAAATGGCATTCCAGGCAAAAAATAAAACCGTAATTTTATTTCAATAGCAACAGGTTACTCTACCTGTTCAGACTACCCCGGCCTTCCAGAGCGATCCTGATTTTGTCGAGTGACTCGCCGCTGCGATCCCGTCCGAGGTGGCTCAACCAGCGGCCAAGTAGTGATATGGCAATTGCTATGGCGGCCAGAACACCAGCGACCACCGCTGCTGAGGGCAAGTTGAAGCCGATTGAGGAAGCAAAGGAGACCAGTGACGCATTGGTGAGGATCGTCGTAATCTTCTGCTGAGATGCCCCTGCTTGTTTGAGCGGACCACTTGCGCCTGACAGTATCGCGCCGTACTTGCGAAGGGTTTCAGCGCGTTCAAGCGCTTCCTTAGAGTGGTCGCCGTCCAGTCTGTCCGCGATTTGCCCGAAAAGAGCTCGGCTAATAGCGTTTCCGTCACCCCACTGCCAGGGGTTGAAATCAAGCCAATCGGATTGCTTGTCTTTGGCCTCAAGCTGCTCAATGACAAGGTGCTTGAGGGACGATTTGCCAAAGCCCCAGCCCCCGCGGATCGCGAAAATTCGCCCTTCACGAGGACTAAGCTCCGAAAGCACTTCAGCGATGCGAGATGCGTAACCTACTCGGCGTAGGCGGTCTTCTGCCTTTGTGCGAATCGGTGCTTCTGTACCTATCTCGATAGACCGCTGTACTGGTGCGGCCGCGCCTGGCTTAAGACCGAGCCTAATTTTCACAGCGTTCCACAGTCTTTTCATTGAGCTGAATCCCAATTCGATACCTCAACCTTTCAATGCAAGGGGATTGAAGCGACCCAGTCGCACTGCGCCGAATAGCTGAAAGCCCCTTGCTAGGGGCTTAGGAGCGAGTTGGTAGAGTAAATCAGCTGACGCGATGGTAGCCACCAGGCATACCACGCTTGGACATCACCCACTGCCAAAGCTGGATGTCCCTTGCTCTGAATGCGCCGGCGCATGAGAGCAGATAGTAACGCCACATTCGATAGAACCTTTCCCCGAGCTCACCCGCAAAACGAGGCCATTCGTGCTCGAACCTCTTTGCCCACTCCATCAGCGTGCGATCGTAGTCGGCGCCAAAATTGTGCACGTCCTCGACTACAAACAAGCCGTCAACAGCGTCGCCGATCTGCCCCAGCGACGGCAGGTCTCCATTGGGGAAAATGTACTTGTCGATCCACGGATCGGGAACGCTATTTCGTTGGTTCTTCCCGATCGTATGCAGGAGGAACAGGCCGTCATCCTTCAAGCAGCGCTGAGCGGTTTCCATGTAGATCCGATGGTTTTTGCGGCCCACATGCTCAAACATACCTACGCTGGCGATCCGGTCGAACTGCTCATCCACATCGCGATAATCCTGAAGGCGAAACTCAAGCGGAAGGTCTCGATATCGATGCTTCGCCCACTCCGCCTGGGCACGGGAGATGGTGACCCCGACGCACTCCACCCCGTAATGCTCCGCGGCGTAACTCATGAAGCTTCCCCAGCCACACCCGATGTCCAGCACTCGCATTCCTGGTCGCAATTCCAGCTTGCGACAGATGAGATCCAGTTTGGCTGCCTGGGCTTCCTCCAGCGTCACCGCATCCTTCCAGTAACCACAGGTGTAAGTCATCCGGCTATCCAGCATCGAAGCATAAAAGTCGTTGCCTAGATCGTAGTGTTGCTCTCCGACTTCCCAAGCTCGCTGAGAGGTTTGTTTGTTCAGATAACGAGCTTTAAAGGAGTGAAAAAGCAGAGCGGTCGGGTTGACCTGATCGACAACGCCGGAGCGAAGTAACCGTGCAAAAAACTCATCTAGTTCATCGCTGCTCCATTCGCCGTTCATATAGGCTTCGCCGAGACCAAGATTTCCATGGGCCAAGGCGCGCCGAGGCACATCGGGATGGTAGACTTTCATATCCCAAGGCTGATCGCCGTTGATAGCTATATCAGCTTGCTGAAGTAACGTACGCACAAATCGGGTTGAGGAGTTTTCGCGGCCAGAATCGAGGGTGGCCGGCGTGCTATCAAAATCAGTAGACATATACAGCTTCCTTTCTCGGTCTTTTCAGTGCTGCGGAATTACTGGAAAGAGATCAGATGTGAAGCGTTAGAACTGCTTTTAATTCCTCATATAGCCAGCGCTGTGAAATGGTAGGAAGTTTTTCTTCAATACGCTTAGCAACCCAGCGTTGGCCTCGGGCTATAAACATTAAGCGCTCATCCATATCAGCAATGATCATGGTCTTTGCGTGGAAATCACTGACCTTCTTTGAAGGGACTGCTCCGAGCCGTTTCAGACTACGGCGTAGTCTCTGGCAACTGGCTGCCTCAGAGACATGCAGAGCTTCCAACTGCAGAATCAGTGCTTCGTCCCTGGCCTCCTTCAGGCTATCGACCATGATCAACGCCCCTGCGTGCTCCGCTTCCAGAAGCATTTGCAGCCAGTCAATGAGGTCGTTGCCGTCTTCGATGCCGTCGTCAGAAGGGCTTTTGAACGGCCCAGTAGCTGTGGGCTCGGAAGCTCCCCGTGGTGTTGCCCCCCCCTGCTTATGTCCAGGGGAAGCGGTGATTGGAATCACACTTTTATCTGTGCAGTAGTTGCTCGGAGCAGAGAATACTTCGCTATTTTTTTCAGAAAATTCAGACGGTGAATCAGTCATAAACCCTCCTTGCTTACCAAGCCTCAATGGGCGCGGCAATCATACTCAGAGGAATGCTGAGGGGATAACTCAAAAAAAATGCTGGATTGATGCATTAATTTTGTGTTGATTAGCGACGGTTTCTCTAAGGAAACTGAAGAAGACTTCCAGATTTTGGCAAAATACCCGGATTCCACCCGCTGAGTTTCCCCATGAAGCAGATGACCTTCGCTGACGCCGAGTACGCCGGTAA
>LNAP01006689.1_pt1 | contig 18340 bp, 17 predicted proteins | sample 602601 | NCBI WGS metagenome assembly LNAP01 (sample SAMN02440304, study PRJNA202911) | soil metagenome | biome: Subtropical and temperate rainforests or woodlands; isolation source: soil samples (1 kg each in a 20% v/v slurry with milli Q water) were... ...
CATCACTTCGACGTCTTTCAACGCCTGCACCAGTTTGCCCGGTTGCGCGCCGATGTAGGTGCGGCGGTGGCCCTTGATCTCGGCTTCGTCGCGCATGCCGCCGAGGCTGAAACGATAGAACGGCCGGCCAAGGGATTCGGCGATGGATTTACCGACGCTGGTCTTGCCCACGCCGGGCGGACCCACCAACAGCACGATGGAGCCGCTGATTTCACCTTTATAGGCACCGACCGCGAGGAATTCGAGGATGCGGTCCTTGATGTCGTCCAGGCCGGCGTGGTGTTTGTCCAGGACCTTGCGCGCGTGCTTGAGGTCGAGTTTGTCCTCGCCGTACACGCCCCATGGCACCGAGGTGGCCCAGTCGAGGTAGTTGCGGGTGACCGCGTACTCCGGCGACCCGGTTTCGAGGATCGACAGCTTGTTCATTTCCTCTTCGATGCGTTTCTGCGCCTGCGCCGACAACACTTTGCCTTCGAGGCGCTGTTCGAACTGCTCGATGTCGGCGCTGCGGTCGTCTTTGGTCAGGCCCAGCTCTTGCTGGATGACCTTCAGTTGTTCCTTGAGGAAGAACTCGCGCTGGTGCTCACCGATCTTGCGGTTCACTTCGGCGGAAATCTCTTTTTGCAGACGCGCGACTTCGACTTCCTTGCGCAGCATCGGCAGGACTTTCTCCATGCGCTTGAGCATCGGCACGCAGTCGAGCACTTCCTGCAACTCGCTGCCAGTCGCCGAGGTCAGGGCGGCGGCGAAGTCGGTCAGGGGTGACGGATCGTTGGGGCTGAAGCGGTTGAGGTAGTTTTTCAGCTCTTCGCTGTACAGCGGGTTGAGCGGCAGCAGTTCCTTGATCGCGTTGATCAGCGCCATGCCGTAGGCCTTGACCTCATCGGTCGGCTCGGTCGGCTGGTGCGGGTATTCGACTTCCACCAGGTACGGCGGGCGATGGTGTTTGAGCCAGGTGCGGATGCGCACGCGGGTCAGGCCCTGGGCGACGAATTGCAGTTTGCCGTTTTCGCGGCTGGCGTGATGCACCTTGACCAGCGTGCCGTAGAGGGGCAGGGCCGAGGTATCGAAATGGCGCGGGTCTTCCTGGGGCGTGTCCATGTAGAACAGGGCCAGGGAGTGGTGATCGGATTTGCTCACCAGATCCAGCGTTTCAGCCCACGGTTCTTCATTGACGATGACCGGCAGCACCTGGGCCGGGAAGAACGGGCGGTTGTGGATCGGGATGATGTAGACCTTGTCCGGCAGGTTCTGGCCGGGCAGGGCGAGGCCTTTGCCGGTGGAGTGGTGTTCGGCGTTCTCGGGGTCGGCGTACTCGCTCGGGTCTTCGGGGAATTCTTGCTGGTCGCTCATGGGGCACCTGCGCAATGGGGTATGGGTCTTAGATGGGGCAGGTGGGGGGTGGTTTCAATGGCAGGCGATTGTCAGCGGGTATTTCGTGATCGGCGTTCAGGTTTTAACAGGCTGATTTTTGGCTGGGTGATGAATCGTGAATCGGTGCCTCTCTCTGAGGTTAGTCACTGCATACCGTGTATCGGAAAATGATCCCATCCTGTTACTTCTGACAGTTGTTAGAAATGTAAGCAAAGGATTTGATACGGCTTCCATATAAAACATTCAAGGACTCTTACCATGGCTACCAAAAATTCAATTTCTATGCACGATTCCAACGGGAAGGAAATTCCTGACGGCGCCACTGCCCCTGCAGGCGATGTAAGTTTTAGTGGTACGACGAAATCCGACGAAGAAGTTTATGTGGAGGTTGGAGATCGTAAATTCAGCTTCAGCAGTCCGGATGGACAACTTCCAGTGATTACCATTCCACTAAAGGCAGGGCGCTATACCGCGCAGTTCCATTTTGTCCACTTGGATGAAAAGCAAAGCCGCACTTTTACATTGAAGTAATTGATGATGGACTGAAGCATCAAGTCTGTCGGGGTAAAAAGACACCGCTGCGCGTATCCTTCAGCGGTGTCATCCGTTCCGTTCCGTTCCGTTGCGTCATGCGGATTCGATAATAAACGTGGCAGTCCCGATCAAACCTTGGCGCTCACCTCGCTGCGATTGACCAATACCTCCAGTGCATCACTCAGACTCGCGGCCCTGTCGCCAACCAACAGATGCCAGACGCCGCCCTCCAATTGACTGACCCCCTGGCAACCCAGCGCCTTCAAATCACACTCTGAGAGCGCCTTGCCATCCGCCAGTTGCAGGCGAATCCGGGTCATGGCCACGCAATCCATCTGCAGCACGTTATCCCCGCCACCCAGCGCGTTCAGCCATTGCTGTGCTTCCGGCGTCGCCACGGCGGCCGGTGCAGGCGCGTCAATCGCGGCTGGCGGCGTGGAAATCACCGCGCGGCCCAGCGCCGGCATTGCCAAGCGAATTTCGTCGGCAATGCTGTCGGCCATCGGCCCGACGACCACCTGCAAACTCCCGCCCTTGCCCGGGCGCACCACGGCCATCGCGCCCAGGGCTTTCAACTCGGCATCGTTGGCCTTGGTGCGATCGACCATGTCCAGCCGCAACCGGGTGGTGCAGGCCCCCACGGTGATCAGGTTTTGCGCACCACCCAGCGCCTTGATGTACGCCCCGGCCCGTTCGTTTTCGGCCACCACCGCTTTCTCGGCCGTGGCGACCTCTTCACGGCCCGGCGTTTTCAGATTGAACCGACGAATGCAGAAATCAAACACCACGTAATAGATCACCGCATACGCCAACCCGACCGGAACCACCAGCCAGCCGTTGGTGGATTTGCCCCAGCCGAGAATCATGTCGATGAAGCCGCCGGAGAAGGTGAAACCGAGGTGGATGTTCAGCAGGTTGGTGATCGCCATCGACAGCCCCGTCAGCAGCGCATGCAGCAGGTACAAGAGCGGCGCGAGGAACATGAAGGCGAATTCGATCGGCTCGGTCACGCCGGTCAGGAACGAGGTCAGCGCCATCGACAGGAAAATCCCGCCCATGACTTTGCGCCGTTCCGGCAAGGCGTTGCGATACATCGCCAGGCAGGCGGCGGGCAGGCCGAAGATCATCACCGGGAACATGCCGGTCATGAACTGGCCGCCTTTCGGGTCACCGGCAAAGTAGCGCGTCAAGTCGCCGGTGATGACCGCGCCCGTGGTCGGGTCGGTGAAGTTGCCGAAGACGAACCACGCCATGTTGTTGAGGATATGGTGCAGCCCGGTGACGATCAGCAGGCGGTTGAACACGCCGAAGATGAAAGCGCCGAAGCTGCCGCTCTCCATCATCAAGGTGCCGAAGCTGTTGATGCCGTGCTGGATCGGTGGCCAGATCAAGCCGAAAACCACGCCCAGGCCAACAGCGGCGAACCCGGTGACAATTGGCACGAAACGCCGACCGCCGAAGAACGCCAGGTATTCCGGAAGCTTGATGTCCTTGAAGCGGTTGTACAGCGCACCCGCCATCAAGCCGCTGACGATCCCGGCGAGCATGCCCATGTTGATGCTCGCGTCGAGCACCTTGAGGGTGGAGATCATCACCAGGTAGCCAATCACCCCGGCCCGTTGTTGTCCTTGGCAAAACCGACCGCGATGCCGATGGCGAAGATCATCGCCAGGTTAGCGAAGATGACCTGGCCGGCGTCGTGGATGATTGCGATGTTCAGCAGATCGGTGTCGCCCAGACGCAGCAACAGGCCGGCGATCGGCAGGATCGCGATCGGCAGCATCAGCGCCCGGCCGAGGCGTTGCAGGCCTTCGATGAAATATTGGTACATGGCGGATCTCCCTGGATTCTTTTTGTTGTTCAGCTCAGAGGCCATTGCTGGTGACAGGCATGACGCACAGCTGCGGCGCTGCTCAGCTTGAGCAGGCTTTGGCTGATGCGTCGGCATTCGGCGGCGTCGAGGTGACGGACGCGGTCCTTGATTTCGCCAACCTGCACCGGGCTGACCGACAGCTCGCTGACGCCCAGGCCGATCAGGACCGGCGTGGCCAGCGGGTCAGAGGCGAGCGCACCGCACACGCCGACCCAGCGCTTATGCACCGCCGCACCGGCGCAGGTCTGAGCGATCAAGCGCAGCAGCGCCGGGTGCATCGCATCGACCCGCGAAGCGAGACCCGCGTGGTCGCGGTCCATGGCCAGGGTGTATTGCGACAGGTCGTTGGTGCCGATGGACAGGAAGTCCGCATGCTCGGCCAATTGCTCGGCCAGCAACGCGGCGGCCGGGACTTCGATCATCACCCCCAGCTCCGGGCGTTCACTCACACCCAGTTCAGAGCACAAGGCGTCGAGGCGCTGGCGGATGTGCAGCAGCTCGTCGACTTCGGTGATCATCGGCAGCAGGATCCGGCAGCGCGACAGCGGGCTGACGTGCAGCAGCGCTCGCAGTTGCTCATCGAGGATTTCCGGGCGGACCTGCGCCAGGCGAATGCCGCGCAGACCGAGCACCGGATTGGCTTCGGCGGGGAGCGGCAAATAGTCGAGTTGCTTGTCGCCACCCACGTCGATGGTGCGGATGATCACCGACTTCTCGCCCATGGCGTCGAGCACGGCTTGATAGGCGCTGCGCTGTTCTTCTTCGTCCGGTGCGGTGTTGCGGTCCACAAACAGAAACTCGGTACGCAGCAGGCCGACGCCATCGGCGCCATGGGCCAGCGCGTCGGCGGCTTCAGTGCTGGAAGCGACATTGGCGGCGACTTCAATGGTCAAGCCGTCGCGGGTCAATGCCGGGTGATGTGCCTGGGCTTGTTGCTCGGCGCGGCGCTGCTGATGGTCGAGTTGTGCCTGACGCACTTGAGATAAACGTTCGGCAGTCGGCAGCAGTTCCAGGCGACCGCTGTCGGCATCCAGCACCACCGCTTGGCCCTGTTGCTGATCCAGCAGTGTCGAACCCAGCGCGACCATGCACGGCAAGCCTTTGCCGCGGGCGAGAATCGCTACGTGGGACGTTGCCCCGCCCTCGGCCATGCACACCCCGGCGACGCCTTGATGGCTCAGTTGCAACAGATCGGATGGAGTCAGTTCATGGGCGGCGACGATGGCGCCGGCCGGTACTTCGTAATGCCAGGTTTCGCCGAGCAAGGCTCGCAGCACCCGTTGCTTGAGGTCGCGCAGGTCGTTGGCGCGTTCGGCCAGCAGCGGACTGCCGAGTTGCGCAAGCACCTCGCATTGCAGGTCGATCGACTGGCTCCAGGCGTGCGTCGCGGCCATGCCCCGGTCGATGGAGGCGTTCGCCGCATCCAGCAGCGCGGGGTCTTCGAGCAGCGCGAGGTGGGCAGCGAAAATCGCTTCTTCGTCGGTACGCTTGTGCTTTTTGGCTTGGGCCAGGGTGCTGCCGATTTCGCTGCGCACGACGGTCAGCGCGGTATCGAGGGCATGCAGTTGTTGTGCGGGGACGTGGCTGCCGGCATCCATCGGCAGGCTGATGGCGTTCAAGCGAAACAATGGCCCGCTGACCAGGCCGGGAGCGGCGCAGACACCATGCAGTACACCCGCTTCAGCCGTCCGGTTGCGTCGGTCAACCGGTGCTGGCGCAACCGCGTGACTGTCTTCGGCCAGCGCGGTGGATAACGCGATCAACAACGCTTGTAGCGCCGCTTCGGCGTCCGTGCCCTGGCAGCTGACCTGAACTTCATCCTGCTCGCCGACGGCCAGGCCCATCAGCCCGATCAGGCTGTCGCAGGTCGCCGATTTACCGGCGAAGTGCAGCTGCGATTTGCTTTTGAAACCCTGAGCGGTCTGGCGAATCAGCGCTGCCGGGCGAGCGTGGAGGCCGCCGCGATGCGCGATACGAATGTGGCCGACAAACGCTTCCCCGGACAAATCCGTTTCAGCCTGCGCCCCCGGTGCCTGCCGACGAATGATGTGCAGCAACGGCTCGCCGACCTTCACTGATTTCAGCGTGATCGGCCGGGCCTGGAAGTCCTGGCTGTTGGTCAGGATCATCAGGCTGACCAGGCTTTTGCACTGCTGCGCGACCCTGTCCAGGTCATAGCGCAACAGCGGTTGGCCGTTGCTGACCCGTGCGCCTTCCTTGACCAGCATCGAGAACCCTTCGCCCTGCAACTCGACGGTGTCGAGGCCCAGGTGCAGTAGCAGTTCGGCACCGTTGTCGGCGCGCAGGGTGATGGCGTGGCCGGTGCGGGCGACATGCACCACCACGCCAGCGCAGGGCGCATGAAGGGTGTCGTTCAGCGGATCGATGGCGATACCGTCGCCCATGGCGCCGCTGGCGAACACCGGGTCCGGGACTTTGGCAAGTGTAAGCACCGGGCCGCTGAGCGGGGCGCTGAGGGTCAGCTCTTTATTATTGTTGTGCATGGCTCGGTCTCATTAAAAATGCGGTTCTTCGCTTAGTGCGTGCGCGTCACTTTGCTTAAATGCCGTGGCTGATCCGGGTCCATGCCACGGGCGACTGCCAAACCGGCGGCCATGACATAGAAACTCTGGATCGCCAGAATCGGGTCAAGGGCCGGGTGTTCGGCGCGGGTCAGGGTCAGGTCGCGTTCGGCGATGTCATCCGGCGCGGCCAGCAACACACGGGCGCCGCGTTGGCGCATGTCGGCGGCGAGGCTGAGCAAACCCGCCTGTTCGGCGCCGCGTGGGGCGAACACCAGCAATGGATAGTTCTCGTTGATCAGCGCCATCGGCCCATGACGGACTTCGGCACTGCTGAAGGCTTCAGCCTGGATCGCCGAGGTTTCCTTGAATTTGAGCGCCGCTTCCTGGGCGATGGCAAAACCGGCACCCCGACCGATCACCATCAGACGCTGGCAATCGCGCAGTGCATCGATGGCGAGGCTCCAGTCCTGTCGGGCGGCCTCGCGCAAACCGTCCGGTAGCGCAAGGCCGGCCTCCAGCAATTCCTCGTCGTGTTTCCAGTGCGCGATCAGGCGGGCGCTGGCACTGAGGGTGGCGATAAAACTCTTGGTCGCGGCGACGCTGCTTTCCGTCCCTGCGCACAGCGGCAGGCTGAACTCACACGCGGCTTCCAGCGGCGAGCTCTCGGCGTTGACCATGGCAATGCTCAAGGCGCCGCGCTTGCGCAGCAAGCGCAGGCTATTGACCAGATCGGGACTCTGCCCGGACTGCGAGAACGCGAACGCCACCTGCCCGCTGACCTTCAAGGGCGCTTGCTGCATGGTCACCACCGACATCGGCATCGACGCCACGGGAATCCCGAGTTGCTGCATGGTCAGGTAGGCGAAGTAACTGGCGGCATGGTCGGAGCTGCCGCGAGCGACCGTCATCGCCACTTGCGGCGGCTGACGGCGCAGGCGTCCGGCGATCTCGATCATCTGCGGGTCGAGCTGCTGCAATTGCGCTTGCACGGCTTCGAACGAGGACAGCGCCTCTTCAAGCATTTTTGAAGTCAATGTCTTCTCCTTCGACCATGACGGCGGTCAGTGTGAGTGAGCGATCAAGCCGCACGCAGTCGGCCCAGGCGCCGGGTTGCAGGCGTCCGCGTTCAGTGAGGCCGAGGTAGTCGGCGGGAAATTGCGAAAGACGTTGCGAGGCCTCGCTGATCGGCAAACCGATCTTCACCAGATTGCGCAAGGCCTGATCCATGGTCAGCGTGCTGCCGGCCAGGGTGCCGTCGGGCAAGCGCACGCCGCCCAGGCATTTGGTCACGGTGTGGCTGCCGAGTTTGTATTCACCGTCGGGCATTCCGGCAGCGGCGGTGGAATCGGTGACGCAATACAGGCACGGGATCGAACGCAGGGCCACACGCATCGCGCCGGGGTGCACGTGCAGCAAGTCCGGAATCAGTTCCGCATATTGGGCATGGGCGAGCGCCGCGCCGACGATGCCGGGTTCGCGGTGGTGCAGCGGGCTCATGGCGTTGTAGAGGTGGGTGAAGCTGGTCGCGCCGGCGTTCAGCGCCGCCACGCCTTCCTCATAGCTGCCGAGGGTGTGGCCGATTTGCATGCGCACGCCGCGAGCGCTGAGGGCACGGATCAAGGCGTCATGGCCGGCGATTTCCGGGGCAATGGTGATGACGCGGATCGGCGCCAGCGCCAGGTACTCTTCGACTTCGGCCATCAACGCGGTGTGGGCGAAATTCGGTTGGGCGCCGAGTTTTCCGGGGTTGATGTACGGGCCCTCCAGATGCACGCCGAGCACCCGGGCGCTGCCGCCGGGACGTCGCTCACAGAATTCGCCGACGGCTTTGAGCACGCTCGAAATCTCTTCGCTTGGCGCGGTCATGGTGGTCGCGAGCAGCGATGTCGTGCCGAAACGTACGTGGGTCCGGGTGATGGTTTCGAAGGCGGTCGCGCCTTCCATGATGTCTTTGCCGCCGCCGCCGTGAACGTGCAGGTCGATGAAACCTGGCAGCAGGTAAGGCAGGTCGTTGTCTGCCGGATCACAGGGCTCGCCCTGGATCGACACGACCTTGCCGTGTTCGTGAATCAGCCGGCCGCGTATCCAGCCGCCGGCGGTGAGGATGTTGTCTTCGGACATGATCGGTTCTCGGTTTGAGCAGCGAAGCGCTTTATCTACGAAGCTCTGCGACAAAGTCGTAGTAGTCGTTGCGGCAATAGGTGTCGGTGACTTCGATCGGCGTGTTGTCTTCGAGGTAGCCGACCCGGGTCATCAGCAACATGGCGGTGCCGGGGGCGATGCCGACCAGCGCGGCGAATTCGTCCGAGGCGTTGATCGCCTGAATGTGCTGCAAGGCGCGGACGATCGGTTTGCCGATGCCGTCGAGGTATTCGTAAAGGGAATCGCCCACGGCTTGCGGCTGGGGAATGATCGAGGCGGGCAGGGTGCTCATCTCGATCGCCATCACCGTGTCGTCGGCTTTGCGCAGGCGTTTGAGCCGCGCGACCTTGTCATTCGGTGACAGGCCGAGGCGGATCAGTTCTTCGTGGGTCGGCGGGGTGATTTCACGCTCCAGCCATTGCGAACCGGGGACAAAACCCTTGAGCCGCAACATCTCGCTGAAACCCGAGAGGCGCGACAGCGGTTGTTCCAGGCGTGGGGTGATGAACGTGCCGGAGCCCTGATTGCGACGGATCAGCCCTTGATCGAACAGAACCTCCAACGCCTTGCGCGCGGTGACGCGGGAGATGCCCAGCAGTTCGCTCAGGTTGCGCTCCGACGGCATCGCCTGCTCGGCTTTCCACTGGCCGGCATGGATCGCCGCTTCCAGATTGCGCGCCAGTTGCAGGTACAGCGGCGTGGGCTGGGTGTCGTCAGGACGGAGTGCCTGGAGGTCATTCATGTGAGGTGTCCGATGCGGATATTGGAATGTTGTCGCCCGGTAGTGCAGCGAAAACTAATACCACTTAAATACCATGTCAATGCCAGTACTTTGCTCTGGACGTGGGGAGGCCGGCCCCGTTGTGCGGCGTAAATGCGCTTTGGTTTCAAGTGGTATTAGGGGTGGGTTTTTTTAAAGCAAAGATCGCAGCCTTCTGCAGCGCCTGCGGGGGGGAATGGTATCTACCCTGCAGGCGCTGCCGAAGGCTGCGATCTTTTGAATTTATTTTTCGAAGGCGACCGAAGGTAGCGGTCAGAACACGAAGCCGCCAGCGATGCGATCCACTGTGGCGAGGGAGCTTGCTCCCGCTGGGCTGCGAAGCGGCCCCAAATTCTGTCTGACACCGCATTTTCTGGTTTTAGGGCCGCTTTGCGACCCAGCGGGAGCAAGCTCCCTCGCCACAGGGGGTTACGGGCGGATTTCGATCATCGTGCCGTCCGGCACCAACCCCCAGACTTCACGCATGTCCATGTTGCGCATGGCGATGCAGCCGTCGGTCCAGTCCAGCGTGTGGAACAGGTTTTCCGGGTAGTCGTAGGTGTCGGGCGTGCCGTGGATCATGATCATGCCGCCAGGCTCGACGCCTTCGCGCCGGGCGCGGGCAGAGTCGCTGACGTTCGGATAAGAAATGTGCATCGCCAGGTTGAACCGGTCACTGACCTTGCGCCAGTCCACCCAGTAAAACCCCTCGGGCGTGCGCTTGTCGCCTTCCATCAGCTTGGCACCCTTGGGCTGTTTGCCCAGGGAAATGCGGTAGGTGCGCAGCGGTTTGCCGTCGGCGATCAATTGCAATTGATGGGCGGATTTGAGCACCAGTACTTTTTCGATGGATTTGCCATCCAGGGTGACCACGGTGGACGCCTGGGACACGACAGCGAACGACAGGCAAAACAGGGCAAGCAACCAGCGCATTGAAACGATATCCCTAAGAGTGTCGCGACTATATTAGTTATAGATGTCTTTGCAGGAGCTGCCGCAGGCTGCGATCTTTTGGCGACCTGCAGAAGTTCCGAATTGAAATCAAGTAATGGCAGGCTGAGCAAGCGGCGGGATCGACTCGGACCGTACGGGGTAGACCTCGGTCCGCCGGTCAGCGAAGAAGCATTCTAAGGTACGGCCCACCGTGCGGAAAGCCAGGTCGGACCACGGGATGTCAGCTTCGTCGAAAAGTCCCACTTCCAGGCTCTCGGGGCCGGCGGAAAAATCCAGGTCGACCAGTTCGGCGCGGAAGAACACATGCACCTGACTGATGTGCGGCACGTCGATGAGCGTATAGATGCTCAGGTTGCGCACCCGCGCACAGGCTTCTTCAGCCGTTTCGCGAATGGCCGCCTGCTCGATGGTTTCGCCGTTCTCCATGAAACCGGCGGGCAGGGTCCAGTAACCGAGCCGTGGCTCGATGGCGCGTCGGCACAGCAACACTTTCGAGCCCCAGGTCGCCACGCAGCCGGCGACGATATTGGGGTTCTGGTAGTGAATGGTGTGACAACTGTCACAGACAAAACGCAGACGCGAATCGCCTTCCGGAATGCGTTGGGCCACCGGGTTGCCGCACTGACTGCAAAATTTCATGCTTGGGTTCCTGAATGCTGCGCCTATCTTGGCGTGCGGCGGTGTCTGTCGGCAAGTTGTCGTTTCGCGACACGCGGCAGTTCGGGGGTTGGGCGGTCGATGTGATTGGTGCATGATGCGAGGTAGAGAATAAATCGAGAAGACTCATGCTGGACGAGATACTGCATCGAGTAAGCAACCACACCCCCCGCACTTTGGAAACCGACAAGCGTTTCCCTGAGGCTGCGGTACTGGTGCCCATTACTCGCAGTGATGAACCGGAACTGGTTCTGACCCTGCGCGCCAGCGGGCTCTCGACCCATGGCGGTGAAGTCGCCTTCCCGGGCGGACGACGGGACCCCGAAGACCCTGACCTGATTTTCACCGCACTGCGCGAAGCCGAAGAAGAAATCGGCTTGCCGCCGGGGCTGGTCGAAGTGATCGGCCCGTTGAGCCCGCTGATCTCCCTGCACGGCATCAAGGTCACCCCTTATGTCGGCGTGATTCCGGATTTCGTCGAGTACCTGGCCAACGACGCCGAGATCGCTGCGGTGTTCAGCGTTCCCTTGGAGTTCTTCCGCAAGGACCCTCGTGAACATACCCACCGCATCGATTACCAGGGCCGCAGCTGGTACGTGCCGAGTTATCGTTATGGCGAGTACAAGATCTGGGGCCTGACGGCGATCATGATCGTCGAGTTGATCAACCTGCTCTATGACGCCAAAATCAGCCTGCACCAGCCGCCCAAGAATTTTATCAACACCTGAAGCCATCGTATGGCGTGAGACGCGGCTGCCTGAGCCTTGAGGACAACAAGATGAAATACCGCCTGGGCGACGCCCGCGTCGAGACCCATCCACAGAGCTGGGTCGCCCCCAATGCCGTGCTGGTGGGCAAGGTCAAACTGGAAGAGGGCGCCAACGTCTGGTTTAACGCCGTGTTGCGTGGCGACAATGAACTGATCCTGATCGGCAAGAACAGCAACGTCCAGGACGGCACTGTGATGCACACCGACATGGGTTACCCGCTGACCATCGGCACCGGTGTAACCATCGGCCACAACGCCATGCTTCACGGCTGCACCGTGGGTGATTACAGTCTGATCGGCATCAATGCGGTGATTCTCAACGGTGCGAAGATCGGCAAGAACTGCATCATCGGCGCCAACTCTCTGATCGGTGAGGGCAAGGAAATCCCGGACGGTTCGCTGGTCATGGGCTCGCCCGGCAAGGTCGTGCGCGAACTGACCGAGCCGCAAAAGAAAATGCTGGAGGCCAGCGCTGCGCACTATGTGCATAACTCGCAGCGTTATGCCCGCGATCTGGTCGAGCAGGAAGAATGAGCACGCCAGAACGCCCGGTCCTATCGCCCTGCGTGAATATCTGTGCGCTGGACGACGATGACATTTGCACCGGGTGTCAGCGCACCGTGGAAGAGATTACGCGCTGGAGCCGGATGAGCAACGAAGAGCGCCGGGTGGTGTTAGGGTTGTGCCATGAACGGGCCAAGTCCAGCGGATTGCTCTGGATGCTGCCTTCCAAATCCGATTCCTGAGCCTTGTTGGTTTCTTTGGTCAACGAGGTCCTTGTGGCGAGGGAGCTTGCTCCCGCTGGGGCGCGAAGCGGCCCTGAAATCAGCGAATGCGGTGTCAGAGATCATTTGGGGCTGCTTCGCAGCCCAGCGGGAGCAAGCGCCCTCGCCACAGGTTATTTGTAAACCCGAAATGGTAATCTGTGCGCCAAATTGACAGGTATCCCCCCGCCCCATGTTCTTCCTGATCGCCTACATCAGCAGCGTCGTACTGATCAACTACGCCTTCTCCACCGCGCCGCACCTGGACATCATCTGGTCCGCCTGGGGCGGTTTGGTGTTTGTGCTGCGCGACATGGTGCAAACCCGCTTCGGCCATGGTGCGATCGTGGCCATGCTGGCGGCGCTGGTGCTGTCGTACGTCACGTCCGATCCTTCCATCGCACTGGCCAGTGCCACGGCCTTCGCCGTGTCCGAATGCATCGACTGGCTGGTATTCAGCATCACCAAGCGTCCGCTGCACGACCGCCTGTGGATAAGTTCGGCCCTGAGCATTCCCCTCGATACCTTCATCTTTTTCGGCATGATCGACGCCTTCACCCCGGCCGTGATCCTCACCGCCATGGGTTCGAAGTTCGCCGGCGTGACCGCAGTGTGGCTGATCATGGCCTGGCGCTTGCGCAAACAGGCTGTCGCCAGCTGAAGCCAAACCCTCAGGTTCATGTAAAATGCCGCGCTTTCTCCCCATGGGAAGCGTGCCAGGCACTGCTCCCTCGATGATCCGCTCCTTTGAGGACCTGAGATGACCCGTATCGGAACTCCATTGTCGCCAACCGCGACCCGCGTATTGATGTGTGGCTGTGGTGAGTTGGGCAAGGAAGTGGTAATCGAGCTGCAACGCCTGGGCGTTGAAGTGATTGCCGTCGACCGTTACGCCAACGCGCCGGCCATGCAAGTCCATGTGATCAACATGCTCGATGGCGCCGCCCTGCGTGCAGTGATCGAAGCCGAGAAACCGCACTTCATCGTGCCGGAAATCGAAGCCATCGCCACCGCGACCCTGGTCGAACTGGAAGCCGAAGGCTTCACCGTGATCCCGACCGCGCGCGCCGCGCAACTGACCATGAACCGTGAAGGCATCCGTCGCCTGGCGGCTGAAGAGCTGGGCTTGCCGACGTCGCCGTACTACTTCGCCGACACGTTCGAGGATTACAGCAAGGCCGTTCAGGATCTGGGTTTCCCGTGTGTGGTCAAGCCGGTCATGAGTTCGTCGGGCAAAGGCCAGAGCCTGCTGCGCAGCACCGATGATGTGAAAACCGCGTGGGACTACGCACAAGAAGGCGGCCGCGCCGGTAAAGGTCGCGTGATCATCGAAGGCTTCATCGACTTCGACTACGAAATCACCCTGCTGACCGTGCGTCACGTCGGTGGCACCACATTCTGCGCGCCGGTCGGTCACCGTCAGGAGAAGGGCGACTACCAGGAATCCTGGCAGCCGCAAGCCATGAGCCCGGTTGCCCTGGCGGAATCCGAGCGTGTGGCCAAAGCGGTCACTGAAGCCTTGGGCGGTCGTGGTCTGTTTGGCGTCGAGCTGTTCATCAAAGGCGATCAGGTGTGGTTCAGCGAAGTCTCGCCGCGTCCGCACGACACTGGCCTGGTGACCCTGATTTCTCAGGACCTGTCACAGTTCGCGCTGCACGCGCGGGCGATTCTGGGGCTGCCGATTCCATTGATCCGTCAGTTCGGGCCTTCGGCTTCGGCAGTGATCCTGGTGGAAGGGCAATCGACCCAGACCGCCTTCGCCAATCTGGGTGCTGCGTTGAGCGAGCCGGATACGGCGTTGCGTCTGTTTGGCAAGCCTGAGGTGAATGGCCAGCGGCGGATGGGTGTGGCGCTGGCGCGGGATGAGTCGATCGAGGCTGCTCGCGCTAAAGCGACCCGTGCTTCTCAGGCTGTTGTTGTAGAGCTGTAAACCGAGGCGAGACTATCGCCAGCAGGCTGGCTCCCACATGGAGAATTGGTCTACACAAATCTGTGACCAATCAATAGCCCTGTGGGAGCCAGCCTGCTGGCGATGCTTCCGATTCAGGCAACCCGATTCAAATCGTTATGCCGCGTCTCTTTCAGGCACAGCACCGCAATCAGACTCAGCACCGCCGCCCCCGACACATACCCGCCGACATAACTCAAACCGCCCATCGCCACCAGCTTCTGCGCAAAGAACGGCGCTGCCGAGGCTCCGACAATGCCGCCCAGGTTGTAGGCCGCTGACGCGCCGGTATAGCGCACGTGTGTCGGAAACAGCTCCGGCAGCAGCGCCCCCATCGGCGCGAACGTCACGCCCATCAGAAACAACTCGATGCACAGGAACAGCGCCACGCCCCAGGTCGAGCCTTGGGTCAGCAGCGGCTCCATCAAGAATCCGGACAGAATCGCCAGAACTCCCCCGATGATCAGTACCGGTTTGCGCCCGTAACGGTCACTGGCCCATGCCGACAACGGCGTCGCAGCGGCCATGAACAGCACGGCGAAGCACAGCAGCGCGAGGAAGGTTTCACGGGTGTAGCCGAGCGTCGACACGCCATAACTCAGCGAAAACACCGTCGAAATGTAAAACAGCGCGTAGCACACCACCATCGAGCCCGCGCCCAACAGCATCGGTGCCCAATACTGGCTGAACAGCTCGACCAGCGGGATCTTGACCCGTTCCTGACGGGCCATGGCATTGGCGAAAACCGGGGTTTCGTGGAGTTTCAAGCGTACATACAGGCCGACCATCACCAGGGCGGCGCTGAGCAGGAACGGAATTCGCCAGCCCCACGAACGGAACTGTTCATCGTCCAAAGTCATTGCCAGCGTCAGGAACAAACCGTTGGCGGCGAGAAAGCCGATCGAAGGGCCGAGCTGTGGAAACATGCCGAACCAGGCGCGCTTGCCCTTGGGCGCATTCTCCGTCGCCAGCAATGCCGCGCCGCCCCATTCGCCGCCCAGCCCCAAACCCTGGCCGAAGCGCAGCACGCAGAGCAGGATCGGCGCCCAGGCTCCGATGCTGTCGTAACCCGGCAGCACGCCGATCAGCGTGGTGCACACGCCCATCAGTAGCAAGGAGGCGACCAGGGTCGATTTGCGCCCGATGCGGTCACCGAAGTGGCCGAACAGCGCGGAGCCCAGCGGTCGAGCCAGGAAGGCGATACCGAAGGTGAGAAACGCCGAGAGCATCTGGGCGGTGCCGGAGGTCTGCGGAAAGAACACCGGACCGATCACCAGCGCAGCGGCAGTGGCATACACGTAGAAGTCGTAGAACTCGATGGCGGTGCCGATGAAACTCGCGGTCGCCACGCGGGTGGCGGAGTTGGTCGGTTGGGCGGGCGTGGTTTCGGTGTAAGTCGTGCTGGTCGTCATGCGGTTATCCCTGACAGTCATGTGCCCCAGTGGAGCGAATTATTATGGTCGAACACCCAGGGATGTGGGTTTGAAGCGGAGTGCGGGTAGCACGAGGGTGGGGCGGGGCTTGGGTAAGCTGGATCGATTATAGGAAGGAGGCTAACGATCAAACAAGGGCCAGAGGCGGGTGATGGCTGTCGTGGCGAGGGAGCTTGCTGCCGCTCGGGCGCGCAGCGGCCGCAAAATGGCGGGATGCGTTTTATCAGGATAATTCTGCTGTTGTGATTGGGTCTGCTTTGCAGTCCGGCGGGAGCAAGCTCCCTCGCCACGGAGGTCTGAGTCAGGCCTTAGATAACAACCGGCACCGAGCTGGTATGCCAGATCAAAACCCGAGTGACGCGATTGTCCTCGGTCTCCAGAATCTCCAGCCGGTAACGCCCGATCTTCAGGCACACCGCGCTGTCCGGAATCGTCTCCAGCGCCTCGGTCACCAGCCCGTTGAGGGTTTTCGGGCCATCACTGGGCAAGTGCCAGCCGAGGCTTTTGTTCAGGTCGCGAATCGATGCCGCACCATCGATCACCAGGCGTCCGTCGGCCTGCGGATGAATGTGCGGGTTGTGCAGGCTGTGCTGGCTTTCGAATTCGCCGACGATTTCTTCGAGAATGTCTTCCAGGGTGACGATGCCCAGCACCTCGCCGTACTCGTCGACCACCATGCCCAGGCGGCGCTGTTGCTTGTGGAAATTCAGCAGTTGCAGCTGCAGTGGCGTGCTTTCAGGTACGAAATACGGGTCGTGACACGCGGCCAGCAGTGCTTCGCGAGTGAGTTGGCCATCGGGCAGCAGGTGGCGGATCTGTCGGGTGTTGAGCACCGCCTCGACCTGATTGATGTCGCTGTGGAAAACCGGCAGGCGCGTGCGCCGATTGGCCCGCAGCTGTTCGATGATCTCTTCGATCGAGTCGTCGAGGTTGATTCCGTCGACATCACTGCGCGGCACCAGAATGTCGTTGACCGTAATGTTGTCCAGCGCATGGATGCCCGCCACCGGATGCGGGCGACAGACAGGGTGTTCAAGGTCGTCGCGACGATCATTCGGCGTTTCGTCTTCGCTCTGCTGCACCACGTTGGCTTTGCGCGCAAACGGTCGCATCAGCAACTGGCTGGTGCCATTGAGTAGCCAGGCGGCCGGGTAAATGATTTTCAGTGGTGCGCCGAGCAGGGTGTTGCCCAGGGACAGGATCGCGTCAGGGTAGCGGCTGGCGAGGGTGCGAGGCAGGTAGTCGGCGAATATCAGAAGAATCACGCCGGCGCCGACGCAAGCCGCCCATGGACCATTTTCGGCCCAGGTGAAAATCGCCAGCAAGGTGCTGATGACCACCACTAGCGCGCGGCACAGGGTGTTACAGAAAATCAGGCTGTTGAGCGGAAAACTCAGCCTCGCCACCGGCTTGTCACTGGCGCGCGAGGCCGTGCGTTGGGCCAGCAAGTGCTGATGTGCCGCTTCGATGGCGGTGAACAGCCCCGCCCATAAAATCAACAGGGCCACTACAGCGAGCATCGGCCCTATGGGCAAGTCGTCCATTAATGCCGCCCGTCAGATGTGCAGGATGTATTCACGGACCAGCTTGCTGCCGAAATACGCCAGCATCAGCAGGCAGAAACCGGCGAGGGTCCAGCGAATGGCCTTGTGTCCGCGCCAGCCGAGGCGGTTTCGACCCCAGAGCAGCACGCTGAAGACAATCCAGGCCAGGCACGCCAGCAGGGTTTTGTGCACCAGATGCTGGGCGAACAGGTTGTCGACAAACAGCCAGCCAGAGATCAGTGACATCGACAACAGCGTCCAGCCGGCCCAGAGGAAACCGAACAGCAGGCTTTCCATGGTTTGCAGCGGCGGGAAGTTCTTGATCAGTCCGGACGGATGCTTGTGCTTGAGTTGATGGTCCTGAACCAGCAACAGCAAGGCCTGGAACACCGCGATGGTGAACATGCCGTAAGCCAGGATCGACAACAGGATGTGCGCGAGGATGCCCGGCTCTTCGTCGATGATCTGCACCGTACCGGCCGGGGCAAACTGCGCCAGCAGCACGGTCGCGGCGCCCAGCGGGAACAGCAATGTCAGCAGGTTTTCCACCGGGATCCGCGAGCAGGCCAGCAGGGTCAGGGCGATGACCGCGGCGGCGATCAGGCTGGCGGCACTGAAGAAGTCCAGGCCAAGGCCTATGGGCGTCAGCAGGTGGTTGAACAGGCTGGCGCTGTGAGCCAGCACGGCCAACACGCCGAGCGTCACCAGCAGGCGCTTGTTCGCCTTGGCGCCGGTGGCCAAGCGAGTGCCTTGATAGAGGGTCGCAGCGGCATATAAGCAGGCGGCGGCGAGAGTGGTCAGTAAACTGGGTGACAAGGGGAGCATAAATCCTGTTAGGCAAGCCCGAAAGGCGCTGAGTTTGGCATAGAACCGACGCGTCACGAAAGTGCGAGGTGTCCGCCAGTCGCAGTCTTCGCTATAATCCGCGACCTGCCCACGCCGCAGGCTCGCCGAGCACATGTTGATTCCGGTCTGGGCCGCCATTATCCCGGTCTACACAGGGCCTGAAAGGATCGCGCAATGTTTGAAAACTTAACCGACCGTCTCTCGCAGACGCTGCGCC
>LNAP01008826.1_pt1 | contig 18338 bp, 15 predicted proteins | sample 602601 | NCBI WGS metagenome assembly LNAP01 (sample SAMN02440304, study PRJNA202911) | soil metagenome | biome: Subtropical and temperate rainforests or woodlands; isolation source: soil samples (1 kg each in a 20% v/v slurry with milli Q water) were... ...
TGGCATCGGCCAGCCCGTCGGCGTCCGGCAAGGCCGCCAGCGGCTGCCACACCAGCACCAGGCTGTCGGCCAGACTGAGGCCGCCGGCCAGGGGATCGACTGCATCCGTGTCCATGCCTTGCTTCCTCCTGAACCGTTCGCGGCCGCCAAGGCAGCGCACTTTGCCATGCGCAAGCGGCCCGCGGCCCCTCCAGGCGCCCGGCGGTCAGCCGGCCGCGGCCTGCGCGGCGTAAGCACCCTGCATGCGGCGGCCACCGCGCAGTTCCTGCAGTGCGGCGGCGGTTTCCTGACGCGCGCGCGCCGCGCGCTCGTTCAGCGCCCGGTCGGCAGCCAGCATCGCGCGCAGTGCTTCGATCACCGGCGGCCGCAGGCGCCAGGCGTCCCCGGCCAGTGCCGTTTCCAGGCAGGCTTGGCGCTGTCGGGCCAGTTCGGCGGTGGTGTCCCAGGCGCCGGCATCCGCCGCCGCGATCATGGCGGCGGTCAGTTCCAGGGCCGTGCTCAGGAAGCGCTCGTCCATCAGCCGTTGGCCGCCAGCGGCGCCGGCCGGTCCGGGTCGATGGCCTGCCAGGCCTCGGCCAGCGTGCCCAGCAGGCGCCCGGCTTCGTCCAGCGGCTCCACCCGATTGGCGGCGTTGGCCTCGATCAGGCGCCGCAGAATGTAGTCATACAGGGCCGACAGACGATCCACCAAATCCGGTGCCGCGTCGCGATGCAGGCTGCCGGCCAGCTCGCCGACGATGGCCACCACCGCCGAAATCAGCTCGCCCTTGCGCGCCAGCTCGCCGCGCTGCAGATGGCCCTTGGCACGCGCGATGCGCTCCAGGGCGCCGTCGAACAACAGGGCGGTCAGGCGATGCGGCGTCGCCTCGGTGACGCTGGACTGCACCTGCACGGCGGCGTAGTGCTTCAGGGCTGCGCGAGACTGGGACATCACGGCGAATCTCCGGGTAAGTGGCCTGTGTTGGCCTACTTATCGGCCGATCCGGCGCCGGGTAAAGAGGCAAGTTGCTGGGTGAGGAAGTTTCCGGTGGATTGGATCTGCGCCAGCAGTCCGTCGAGCGCGTTGAACTGCGCCAGATAGCGCTTCTGCAGCCCATCGAGGCGCGCCGTCAGGTCGTCGCGCTGGTCGCCGATGTCGCTCAAACGCCGGTTCAGACCATCGGTGCGGGCCTTGATGATGCCGCCGGAGGTACTCAGATACCCGTCCACCACGCCCGACAGACGCGCGACCAGGCCATCGTCGCCCTGCAACACGCCGGCCAGCGCGCCGCGGTCGCCGCTGAGCAGGGCGTCGAACTTTGCGCTGTCGAGCTTGAGCGTGCCGCTGCCGTCCACGGACAGGCCGATGTCGCCAGCCAATTTTGCCGCCCCGCTGGCACCCGGCACCGGATCGGCGAGCACCCGGCGCAGCTGCTGCTCCACGCCGCGCAAGGCCGGGTCGCCGATCAGCACACCGCCCTTCTTGGCGGCGGCGTCGTAACCGCCCTGCTCCTTGAGCACGGCGCGCAGGCCGTTGTAGGCATCCACCAGCGCCTGCAACTTGGGCTTGACGCCGCCGGTGTCGGCGGCGACGGTCAGCGTCACTGGCGCCGTGGTGGTTGCCTTCAGGGTCAGGGTCACGCCGGTGACGGCGCCGCTGACCGTGTTGCCTGCGCTCTGGTAGGTGAAGCCGTCGATCTTGACGATCGCGTCGCCGGGCGGCTCCTTTTCGGTCAGCCCGTTGGCGAGCCCGCCGGTCTGGTACTGCAGCGCCGCCAGCCCGCCGTCGCCGCCGGCCTGGGTCAGGCTGATGGTGCTGGCCTGGCCGGTCTTGGCGGAGGTCAGCACCAGGTAGGTGCCGGCCGGTTCGACGCCGCCGGTGCTGGTCACCAGCGTGGCGGACACACCCAGCGGCTGGCCGTCGGTTGTACGGGCAGCGTGGATGGCGTCGCGGATGCCGGCCAGGGTCTTGTTGCTGTCGTCGATGGTGATGCTGGCGCTTTTGCCGGCCAGGGACAGCGTCAGCGTGCCGGTGCCGACCACCGTGTCGGCACCGGCAAAGGCACCCGATGCGAGCTTTTGCGCCTTGGCCAACGCCGACACCTCGACCGCATAGCTGCCGGTGCTGGCGGTAGCGTCAGCGCTGGCGATGATCTGCGTGTCGTCGCTCGAGCTCGCCCGGGTGGCGCTCAGCAGGGTCGCCGAATTCAGCCCGTCCAGGGCCGATTTGAGCTTGTCGAGCGCGCCGCGCAGCAGGCCAAAGCCGGACAGCTTGGCCTGCAGACCGGCCTCCTGCACCGCCAGGCGGGTTTCGGTCGGCGTGCGCTCGGCCTCGATCAATCGTGATACCAGGCCGCCCACATCAAGGCCGGAGCCGATACCGCCCGAAACCAACGTCGGCATGGTCTTACGCCTGCTCGCGCAGCAGCAGGCCGCTGCCGGCTTGCAGGGTTTCTATGGTCTGCAAGGTATCGAGCGCTTCCTGGCTCGGCATCTGGCGCACCAGCTCGCCGGTATCGACATCCACCACCCGTACCACGGTCTGGCCGGTGACTTCGTCGACCCGGAAATGCAGCTCCCGATGCAGCGTCTGTACGTGGTCCTGCAAGCGCGCCACCGCTTCGCCCAGATCCGCCGGCTGCGGCGCGTGCGGGTCGGCACCAGGCTCGTCCCGACCGAATGACTGCTGCCGGCCCAGGCCGGCTTGCACCGGCGCCGCCACCTGCTGCGCGGCCGACGCGGCGATCTGGGCCACCGCAGTGGTCGGCACTGTCACCGGCGGGCGCATACCTGGATCGAAATTCACGTCCATGGGGGCATCCCTCGCATGTCATGCTCTTGCCTGCCTCGGGAGCGTGAACCCCGCGGACAGGCGAAAGGGCGGGTCGGAGCTGTGCCCCGACCCGCCTCCCGTTTGACGTTCGCGCTTGGCGCGCTCACCGTTACCGCAGCAGCGAGAGCACGTTCTGCGACTGCTGGTTGGCCTGCGCCAACATCGCCGTACCGGCCTGCTGCAGGATCTGCGCGCGCGACAGGTTGGCCGTCTCGGCCGCGAAGTCGGCGTCCTGGATGCGCGAGCGGGCCGCCGAGACGTTCTCCGCCGTGGCCTGACTGCTGGCAACCACCGAGCTGAAGCGGTTCTGCACCGCACCCAGCGCGGCGCGCAGGTCGTCGACGAAGGCCAGCGCGCCATCGAACACCGCCAGCGCATCACTGGCACCGGTCTGAGTGGCGACGCTCGCGCTGCCAACCGAAGACAGGGAGCTGGGCACAGTGGTCCCCGAAAGCACCGTGGTACCGGTATCGGTGGTGACACTGAACACGGTCGACGCGTTGAACGACACCTTGCCGCCAACGACAAGACTGTCGGTGGCGGTGGCGCCGGTCAGGGTCACGCCGGCCAGGCTCACGGTCTTGGTCGCTGCCGAATTGTCGAAATCCTGCACCTTGATGTCGTACCCCTCGGCGCTGACCATTTTGATCGACGCCTTGTCGGCCGACAGCTCGGCGGTAATCCCGGTCGTGGATGTCTTGGCATTGATGGCCTCTGCCAGAGCACCCAGGTCGCTGGTGCTCACCACGTTGGCCGAGATGGCTACGCCCGTCGTATTCGAGCCGAACAGGGTCATCGTCACAGTGCCGGCGGCACCCAGCGAGGCGATGGTGGCCTCGGTACGCGCAGTGGCGGTAACGCCAGTGGTGGCGCTGGCGCCGTTCACGCCGGCAGCGATGTCCCGCGCCGTAGCGTCGGCAGCCACGGCCACGGACGCCGTTCCGGTCGTGCCGGACACGGTCAGATTTTGCGCGGCAACGTTGTTCCCGCCCGAAACATCGGCGGCTGCGGTCAGAGTCCCGCCGACGTTGGCATTGCTCGAGGCCAGGTGCGAACCGATGTCGCTCGCCTTGGCGCTGCCAATGCCGAAGCTGATGGTCTGGCCCGCATAGGCTCCGACCTGGAACACGCCGTTGGCAAACGAACCGTCCAGCACGTTCTTGCCGTTGAACTGCGTCTGCGTGGCGATGCGCGAGATTTCCGCCGACAGCGCGGACACCTCCTTCTGCAGCGAGGCGCGGTCGGTGGCGCTGTTGGTGTCGTTGGCCGACTGGACCGCCAGCTCGCGCATGCGCTGCAAGGCGTTGGTCACCTCACCGAGGGCGCCTTCCGCCACCTGGGCGATGGAAATACCGTCATTGGCATTGCGCACCGCCTGGTTCAGACCGCGAATCTGCGCCGTCATGCGGTCGCTGATGGCCAGACCGGCGGCGTCGTCCTTGGCGCTGTTGATACGCAGGCCCGACGACAGGCGCTGCAGGGAAATCGACAGGTCACCCTGGCTGCGGTTCAGGTTCCGCTGCGTGTTCAGGGCATCGATATTGCTGTTAACTACTTGCGGCATGGGAATGCTCCACTGTTGAGTTGCCTTACCTGGGCCGTGCCCCCACGGGGCGTCGGGCCTGTTCCAGGAACCCGGAGACAGGCTCCGCTTCCGGGCTGTGTATCGGCGGGGCTAACAGGAAGCTTGAGCGGCGGCCTGCAAATTTTTTAAGCAGGCATCAGCAGGCGTGCGCGTGACTCCGCAGCGGCCTCACAACGAGGCCAGGGAAACCTTGACGTAGGAGCCCGGCTGCGCCGGGCGATCACCCGCCTGCGCGCTGCGCGCGGGCGGGTCGCGCAGCAAAGCTGCGCTCCCTAACTCAGCCGGCTCGCGGCAGGCTGCGCTCCCAATCGAGCGCGGTGCGGACGATGAAATCCAGGTCGTCGTACTGCGGCTGCCAGCCGAGCGCGCTGCGGATGCGGGTGCTGTCGGCCACCAAGGCAGCCGGATCGCCGGGGCGGCGGTCGGTGTCACGCACGGCGAGCGCCTTGCCATGTTGCCGCTCGACTGCCGCCAGCACCTCGCGCACGCTGTAGCCGTGGCCGTAGCCGCAGTTGAGGGTCAGCGACTGGCCACCCGCAGACAAGTGGTCCAGCGCCAGCACGTGGGCGCGCGCCAGGTCCTCGACGTGGATGTAGTCGCGCACGCAGGTGCCGTCCGGGGTCGGGTAGTCGGTGCCGAACACGTCGATGCGCTCGCGCCTGCCGCAAACCAGCTCGCAGGCCACCTTGATTAGGTGCGTGGCGGCCGGCGTGGCCTGCCCCAGACGCCCGCCGGGGTCGGCGCCGGCCACGTTGAAGTAGCGCAGCGTGACGTGGTCCAGGGCGCCGGTGGCGGCCAGGTCGCTGATCATGCGCTCGCTCATCAGCTTGGAGGCGCCGTAGGGATTGATCGGCAGCAGCGGCGCGCTTTCGCTGATCGGAATGTGCTCCGGCGTGCCGTACACGGCGGCGGTGGACGAGAACACCAGCCGGCGCACGCCGTGGCGCACCAGCGCCTGCAGCAGGCCGAGCGTGTTGCGGGTGTTGTTGGCGTAGTACTTGAGCGGGTCGGCCACCGACTCGGGCACCACGATGTGGGCGGCGAAGTGCAGCACCGCCTCGAAACGACCGGCCGCCAGCGCGGCGTCCAGGCGGGCGGTGTCGGAAAGATCGGCCTCGATCAGCGGCGCGCCCAGCGTGGCCCAGCGAAAGCCGGTGCCGAGGTTGTCGTACACGGTCACGTCGTGGCCGGCTTCGACCAGTTGCCGGGTGACGTGGCTGCCGATATAGCCGGCGCCACCGGTGACGAGCACACGCATTGGGGGTTTCCTGTTGCGGTTTGGGGCGCCGATGATAGGGCGTTTCGTGGGCGGATCAGGACAGTACGGGCGCGCCGTGGGTCAATTGCACGCGCAGCTGCACCCGGCCACGCGAGTAGCCGCCTTCGGCCAGGCCGGCAATGCTCGCCCGCAGCGTTCGGCCCTGGTCCAGCCAGCGGGCGACGGCGGCGTTGTCGGTACGCGGCAGGTAGCCGAGCTTCTCGCGCCGGTAGTACACCGCCACCGCCAGCGGATCGTGGCGGTTCCAGGGCTCGCGGCGCAGACGCAGTTCCAGGCCCGGCCGCAGGAACGGCCAGATGCCCTCGGCGCGGTGGTACTGGAAGCCGGCCAGCGACAGGTGCAGCGGCGGGATGTCCGGCTCGGCTACGAACAGCTGCGGCAAGCGGGCGAGCAAACGGGCAGGATGCAGCGATAGGGCCATGTCAGATCTCCGGCGGTGAGGGGTCGGAACACTGTAGGTGGGCACCGTCCCGAATCCTGAGACACCTGCCCTCGCCGGCAAAATTTTTTCCGCGCCGGGCTGGGACCATGGCCCACAATCCGCCCGTCCCATCCCGCAACCCGGCAGGAACGCGTGTCACGCCCCTTCATAGCCCGCCACCCGCACCTGGCCCTGGTCGGCTTGATCCTGATCTGGGGCGTCGGCTACCCGATCATGAAAATCGGCCTCGGTTACTGCCCGCCGCTGCTGTTCGCGGGGTTGCGGGCGGTCGGCGGCGGCCTGCTGCTGACCGGACTGGCCCTGCACCACGATGGTCTGCCCGATCTGGCCGGTACCTGGCCGGCGCTGCTGGTGAGCGCGCTGTTCAATGTGCTGCTGTTCTTCGGCCTGTCGACGCTGTCGGTGCAGTTGCTGCCAGCCGGCATCGCCTCGGTGGTGCTGTACCTGCAGCCGATCTTCATCGCCGGCCTGGCGCACCTGTGGCTGGGCGAGCGGCTGACGCGCACCAAAATGGCCGGCCTGATGCTCGGTTTCGGCGGCGTAGCGGCCATTATGGTGCATGGCATGGAAGGCTCCCTGTCGCCGGCCGGGCTGGCCTACGGCGTCGGCTCCGCGGCGGCCTGGGCACTGGGCACGGTGGCCTTCAAGCGTGCTGCGCCACACTCGATCCTGTGGTTCATCGCGCTGCCGTTCCTGCTGGGCGGCCTGTTGATCGTTGCCAGCGGGCTGGCAATCGGGGAACGCTGGACCGACATCGCCTGGACGCCGAGCTTCATGCTGGTGCTGGCCTACGGCGCGGCGGTCGGGCTGGCGCTGTCGTGGACGCTGTGGCTGGCGCTGGTGGCGGCCGGCGAGGCCTCGCGCATGGCCGGCAACACCTTCCTGGTGCCGCTGGTGTCGGTGGCCGCCGGCACGCTGTTTCTGGGTGAGCCGCTCAGCCTCATGCTGGCGGTCGGCGGCGCGGCGGTGATCGGCGGCGTGTACCTGGTCAACCGCGGGCCGGTACGCAGCAGCTAAAAGCCCGGCGTGGGAGGCCCGCCCGCGGGCCGAACGGCTCTGGCGCATGCGCGGCGGGCGCCGCTGCAGCCGATCGCCGGCCGGCTTGAGCCGCTGGCACGATGCGTGCCTTTCCCAGCCATGCCAAGGTATGCACCGGAGTCCCAGGACATGGCCAACACCGCGCCGGTTTTTCTCAGGTCCGGGCGCCCGCTGGCGCCCCAGAACGTCACCCCGATCGGACGTAAGCAGATGCGCATCGACTGGAACCACTACGACCCCGGCTCGCATTTCGACGAACTGCTGGCGGCCCCCGGCCAGCCACGCCCCGCAGCGCGTGGCCTGACGCAGTACCTGCGCTCGCTGTCGGATGCCGACCTGGCCGCCCGCAAGGCGGCGGCGGAGCTGGCCATCGTCGAGATGGGCATTACCTTTACGGTCTACTCGGAGGGCCAGAACATCGATCGCGCCTGGCCGTTCGACATCATCCCGCGCGTCATCCCGGCCACCGAGTGGACGCAGGTCGAGCGCGGCCTGCGCCAGCGCCTGACGGCGCTGAACCATTTCATCGACGACATCTACGGCGACCAGAACATCATCCGCGACAAGGTGTTCCCGGCCGAAGTGCTGGCGCAGTCGAAAAATTTCCGCCCGCAGTGCGTGGGCGTGCGCCCGGCCTACGGCGTGTGGGCGCATATCTGCGGCAGCGATCTGGTGCGCGCCGCCGACGGCACGATGTACGTGCTGGAGGACAACCTGCGCGTGCCGTCCGGTGTGTCGTACATGCTCGAGAACCGCGTGGTGATGAAGCGCGTGTTCCCGGAGCTGTTCGAGGCGCAGACCATCCTGCCGGTGGACGCCTACCCGACGCAGCTGTTCGACACCCTGGCCGCCATCTCGCCGCGACCGCTGGACTACCCGCAGGTGGCGGTGCTCACGCCCGGCATCTACAACTCGGCCTACTTCGAGCACGCCTTCCTGGCCCAGCGCATGGGCGCCGAGCTGGTGGAGGGCAGCGACGGCGACGACGACTGCGTCTATATGCACACCATCCGCGGCCTGCAGCGGGTGGACGTGATCTACCGGCGCGTGGACGATCTGTTCCTGGACCCGGACGTGTTCAACCCGGACTCGCAGCTGGGCGTACCCGGCCTGATGCGCGCCTGGCACAAGGGCACCGTGGCGCTGGCCAACGCGCCCGGCGCCGGCGTGGCCGACGACAAGGTGGTGTATGCCTACGTGCCGGACATGATCCGCTACTACCTGGGCGAGGACGCCATCATTCCGAACGTGCCGACCTTCCTGTGCCACGAGCCCAAAGCCCTGGACCACGTGCTGGCCAATCTGGACAAGCTGGTGGTCAAGCCGGCCAACGAGTCCGGCGGTTATGGCCTGCTGATCGGCCCGCATGCCAGCCGCAAGGAGCGCGCCGAGTTCGCGGCGCGCCTGAAGGCCGACCCGCGCAACTACATCGCCCAGCCGACGCTGGACCTGAGCACCGTGCCGACGCTGTGCGACGGGCGCCTGGAGCCGCGCCACGTGGACCTGCGCCCGTTCGTCCTGCAGGCCGACCGGACGAACGTCACGGCCGGCGGCCTGACGCGGGTGGCATTGCGCAAGGGCTCGCTGGTGGTCAACTCCTCCCAGGGCGGCGGCAGCAAGGACACCTGGATCGTCGCCGAGGCCGACGGCTGATGCTGTCGCGGGTCGCCGAGCGCGTGTACTGGATGGCGCGCTATCTGGAACGGGCCGAGAACACGGCGCGCCTGGTCAGCGTCTACGCCAACCTGCTGCTGGACCTGCCCAAGGGCTACACGGTCGGCTGGCACACGCTGATCACCATCACCGGCATCGAGGAGTCGTTTCGCAAGCACTACGAGCAGGCCGACGAGCGCAGCGTGGTGCGCTTCCTGCTGACCGACACGGCCAATCCGTCGTCGGTGCTGTCGGCCCTGGCCGGCGCCCGCGAGAACGTGCGCACCACGCGCGACCTGTTTCCGGCCGAGGCCTGGGAGGCGGTCAACGAACTGCACCTGTTCGCCCGCGAGCACGCGGTCGGCGGCGTCAACCGCAGCCAGCGGCACGACTATCTGGCGCAGATCATCCACGGCTGCCAGCAGCTGGCCGGCCTGCTGGCCGGCACGCTCAGCCACGACGCCGCCTACGACTTCGTGCGCCTGGGCCGCAACCTGGAGCGCGCCGACATGACCACGCGCATCCTCGACGTCGGCGTGGCGACGCTGCAGGAGCAGGACGACACCGCCGCGCCGCTGCTGTCGACGCTGTGGATCAACGTGCTGCGCTCGCTGTCGGCCTACCAGATGTACCGTCGTCACGTGCGGGCCTCGGTCAATGGCCGCGACGTGTCGGCCTTCCTGCTGGGCGATGCGCAGTTCCCGCGTTCGGTGCGCTACTGCGTGGACGAGCTGGACGCCGCCCTGCGCCGCCTGCCGCGCAGCGAAGCGCCGCTGCACCGGATCGCCCACATCAGCCGCCTGCTGACCGAAACAGACCCCAAAGCCATCGACCGGGAGGCGCTGCACGGCTTCATCGACGATCTGCAACTGGAACTGGGCCAGGTCCACGACGCCATCGCCGCGACCTGGTTCCCGGCCCCGCCGCCGAGCTGAGACACCCCCATCATGGCCATCCGCGTCGCCCTGGAACACCACACCGAGTACCGCTTCGACCGGCTCGTCGACATCCACCCGCACGTGCTGCGCCTGCGTCCGGCGCCGCACAGCCGCACGCCGATCAGCGCCTACAGCCTGCGCATCGAGCCGGCCGAGCACTTCATCAACTGGCAGCAGGATCCGTTCGGCAATTACCTGGCGCGGCTGGTGTTCCCGAAGCCGGCGCGCAAGCTCAGCATCACGGTGGAGGTGATCGCCGAGCTGGCCACCATCAATCCGTTCGATTTTTTCGTCGAGGAGTACGCCGAGAAGTACCCGTTCACCTACGCCCCAGCGCTGCACACCGAACTGCTGCCGTACCTGCTGGTCACCGAAAGCGGCCCATTGCTGAGCGCCTGGCTGGCGAGCTTCGATCGCACGCCACGGCCGATCAACGATTTTCTGGTCGACCTCAACCAGCGCCTGCAGCGGGACATCGCCTACAGCGTGCGCATGGAGCCGGGCGTGCAGACCTGCGAGCAGACGCTCGAACGGGGCATCGGCTCGTGTCGCGACACCGGCTGGCTGCTGGTGCAGTTGGGTTTGGCGGCGCGTTTCGTGTCCGGCTACCTGGTGCAGCTGACGGCCGACATCAAGTCCCTGGACGGACCGTCCGGACCCGAGCAGGACTTCACCGACCTGCACGCCTGGGCCGAGGTGTACGTGCCGGGTGCCGGCTGGCTGGGTCTGGACCCGACCTCGGGCCTGTTCGCCGGCGAGGGCCACATTCCGCTCGCCTGCACTGCCGAGCCGGCCAGTGCCGCGCCGGTCACCGGCGCCACCAGCAAATGCGAGGTCGAGTTCTATTTCCACAACACCGTCACGCGCATCCACGAGGACCCGCGCGTCACCAAGCCCTACGACGAGCACCAGTGGGCCTGCATGCTGGCCCTGGGCCGGCAGGTGGACCAGGACCTGATCGCCGGCGACGTGCGCCTGACCCAGGGCGGCGAGCCGACCTTCGTGTCCATCGACGACATGGACAGCCCGGAATGGACCGTGGCTGCCGACGGCCCGCACAAGCGCGAGCGCGCCCGCGATCTGACCCGCCGCCTGTGGCAGCACTTCGCGCCCGGCGGCCTGCTGCACTACGGCCAGGGCAAGTGGTATCCGGGCGAGGCGCTGCCGCGCTGGGCGCTGGCCTGCTACTGGCGCAAGGACGGCGTGGCCCTGTGGCGGGAGCCGGCCCTGCTGGCCGATTTCGACCGCGACTACGGCCACGACCTGGCCGCCGCGCAGCGCCTGGCGCAGACGCTGACCGGGCACCTGGGCGTGCCGGCGCAGTACCTGATGCCCGCCTTCGAGGACGTCTTCTACTACCTGTGGCAGGAAGGCAAGCTGCCGGCCGACATCGACCCGCTCACGGCCGACCTGAAAGACGCCGCCGAGCGCCGGCGCCTGGCCGAGTTGCTGGACCGCGGTCTGGGCGAGCCGACCGGCTTCGTGCTGCCGCTGCACTGGGACTACCGCCGCGGCAGTTGGCGTTCCGGTCCCTGGCCGCTGCGCCGGCAGCGGCTGTATCTGGTGCCCGGCGACTCGCCGCTGGGGCTGCGCCTGCCGCTCGACAGCCTGCCCTGGGAAGCCGAGCGAGAGGACCCTCAGCCGGCGCAGTTGTTCGAGCCCAAGCCGGCACTGGGCGATTACTACGGCGAAGTCGCGCGCCGCTACAGCCAGCTCACGGCCACGCCGACACCGCCGCAGCAGGCACCTGCCGACGAGCACGACGAGACGGCACCGGTGCAGGTCATCCACACCGCGCTGTGCATAGAGGCCCGCCACGGCCGGCTGCACATCTTCCTGCCACCGTTGACCGAACTGGAGCACTACATCGAGCTGATGGCGGCGATCGAGGCCAGCGCCGCCACCTGCGGCCTGCCGGTGGTGCTGGAGGGCTACGAGCCGCCCCGCGATGGGCGCCTGGAGCGCCTGGCGGTCACGCCGGACCCGGGCGTCATCGAGGTCAACATCCACCCGGCGGCGAGCTGGGACGCGCTGGTCGAGAACACCACCACGCTGTATGCGCTGGCCCGCGAGGCGCGCCTGGGCACCGAAAAATTCATGCTCGACGGGCGCCACACCGGCACCGGCGGCGGCAACCACATCACCCTGGGCGCCGCCTCGCCGGCCGACAGCCCGGTGCTGCGCCGGCCGGACCTGCTGCGCAGCCTGCTGACCTACTGGCAGCACCATCCGGGCCTGTCGTTCCTGTTCTCGGGCCTGTTCATCGGCCCCACCAGCCAGGCGCCGCGCGTCGACGAGGCCCGCCACGAGAGCCTGTACGAGCTCGACATCGCCTTCCAGCAGATGCCGGACGGCGAGGCGCCGGCGCCGTGGCTGGTCGACCGCCTGCTGCGCAACCTGCTGGTGGACCTGACCGGCAACACGCACCGGGCCGAGTTCTGCATCGACAAGCTGTACGCGCCCGGCAGCGCCAGCGGGCGCCTGGGGCTGGTCGAGCTGCGCGCCTTCGAGATGCCGCCGCACGCCCAGATGTCGCTGTTCCAGGCGCTGCTGCTGCGCGCACTGGTGGCCCGTTTCTGGGCCGCGCCCTACCGCCAGCCGCTGGTGCGCTGGGGCAGCGGCCTGCACGACCGCTTCATGCTGCCGCATTACGTGACCGCCGACCTTCGCGCCGTGCTGGCCGAACTGCGCCAGGCCGGTTACGCGTTCCAGGACGACTGGCTGGACCCGTTCGTCGAGTTCCGCTTCCCGCGCTACGGCACCGTGCAGGTGGGCGATCTGACGCTGGAGCTGCGCGCCGCGCTCGAACCCTGGCACGTGATGGGCGAGGAAGCCACCGCCGGCGGCACGGCGCGCTACGTCGATTCATCGGTCGAGCGGCTGCAGGTGCGCCTGACCGGCGCCACCGATGGCCGCTATCTGGTGGCCTGCAACGGCCGGCGGGTGCCGCTTCGATCGACCGGCACCCACGGCGAACAGGTGGCCGGCGTGCGCTACCGGGCCTGGAACCCGCCCTCGGCGCTGCACCCGACCATCGGCCCGCACGCGCCGCTGGTGCTGGACATCATCGACACCTGGAACGGTCGCGCGGTGGGCGGTTGCACCTATCATGTGGCTCATCCGGGCGGGCGCAATTACGACACCTTCCCGATCAACGCCTACGAGGCCGAGGGTCGCCGCATCATGCGTTTCTGGAATTACGGCCACACACCGGGCGCCATCACGCCCCCGCCGGCGGTGGCCGGACTGGGCCAGTTCCTGCCGCACGGCAGCCTGCCGGCGCCGCTGGCGCCGCCGCCCGAGCCGATCAATCCCGACTATCCGCTCACCCTGGACCTGCGCTGGCAGCCGACCTGAGCACGCCGCGTCCCCGATCCGTGCCATGCCCCGCAAAAACAGCGAATCGAGCCCTGTGTTCAGCAGCTGGGACCCGCTGCTCGTGGACCAGGACCTACTCCCGCACTGGCAACGCCTGACCCGCGCCCTGCGCGCGCTGGGCCCCGCCGCCCTGACCGGCCGGGCCGACGAGGCCCGTCGCCTGCTGCACGAAACCGGCGTCAGCTACAACGTCTATGGAGCTGCCGACAGCTCGCGCCAGCCGTGGCCGCTCGATGTGGTGCCGCTGCTGATCAGCAGCGACGACTGGGCCGCCATCGAGGCCGGCCTGGTGCAGCGCGCGGAACTGCTGAACCTGATCCTGACCGACATTTATGGCCCGCGCGACATCCTGCGCCGCGGCCTGTTGCCGCCGGCCCTGGTGTTCGGGCACGGCGGTTTTCTGCGCGCCTGCCAGGACATTCGCCTGCCGTCCGCGCACCAGTTGCCGCTGTACGCCGCCGACCTGGTGCGCGACCGCTCCGGGCAGACCTGGGTGCTGGCCGACCGCACGCAGGCGCCGTCGGGCATCGGCTACGCGCTGGAAAACCGCCGCGTCACATCCCGCGTGCTGCCGAGCCTGTACCGCGACGCCCAGGTGCATCGCCAGGAGCCGTTCCTGCGCGCCCTGCGCAGCAACCTGATCGCCGCCGCACCGCCGGCGGCGCGCAACGACCCGGCGCTGGCATTGCTCACGCCCGGCGCGCGCAACGAGACCTATTTCGAACAGGCCCTGCTGGCCGAGAAACTGGGCCTGCAACTGGTCGAAGGCTCCGATCTGCTGGTGCGCGGCGGCCGTCTGCGGCTGCGCGCGCTCGGTGGCCTGACGCCCATCGACGTGCTGTGGCGGCGCGTGGACGACGCCTGGTGCGACCCGCTGGAACTGCGGGCCGATTCCTTCCTGGGCGTGCCGGGCCTGGTGGAAGCCGCGCGCCGCCGCCAGGTCAGCGTGATCAACCCGCTGGGCAGCGGCGTGCTGGAGAACCCGGCCCTGGGCGCCTACCTGCCGGCCCTGGCAAGGCATTTCCTGGGCGAGGACCTGCGCCTGCCCAGTGTCGACAGCTACTGGTGCGGGGATCCGCAGCACCTGCAGCACGTGCTGGCCAACCTGGACCGGCTGGTCATCAAGCGCCTGCAGCGGCACCCGGACCAGCGCTCCGTGTTCGGTGCCACCCTGTCCGCGCAGGAACTGGCAGTCTGGCGCGAACGCCTGCTGGCCCAGCCGGGCCAGTACACGGCGCAGGCTGCCGTGACGCCGGTGCCGACGCCATCGTTCGGCGACACGCAACTGGGCATGCGCCCGGTCCTGCTGCGCGCCTTCCTGACCGCCGGCGCCGAAGGCTACCGGATCCTGCCGGGCGGCTTTGCCCGCGTCGGCCCGCAGGCCGACACGCTGTTCATCAGCAACCAGGCCGGCGCCATGGGCAAGGACGTGTGGGTACTGGCCAGCGAACCGGAAACCGACACCGCCTATCCGTCGCTGGCACCGGTGGTCGGCGCGGCGCACGGCGGCCTGCCACGGCGCGCCGCCGAGAACCTGTTCTGGGTCGGCCGCTACCTGGAGCGGAGCGTGGCCAGCCTCCGCCTGCTGCGCCTGACGCTGGAGCGGCTGACCGACAGTGACGCCGCGCGAGAACCGGCGGCGCTGGACAGTCAGCGCCTGCTGGCGCAAACCCTGACCCACCTGACCGGCACGCATCCGGATGCGGTGGACCAGAGCGCCATTGCCGAACCGCTGTGGACCCTGCTGACCGACCCGCGGCGCCCCGGCAGTGTGGCCTTTGGCCTGCAGGCACTGGCGCGGGCCGCCGAAACCGTGCGCGAACATCTGCCGCAAGACGCCCTGCATGTGCTGGTCGATCTGTCGGCGCCGCTGACCGGCTTGCCGGCGGCATCCGGCGACGCCGAGCAGATGAACTCGGCCGCCCAGCAGGCGCTGCACGGCGTCCTCGCGCTGTGCGGCGCGCTGGCCGGCGACACGGAACAGGACGCTGGCTGGCATTTCCTGGAGCTGGGCCGCTGCATCGAGCGCGGACAGAATCTGGGCGTCGTCCTGCGCAGCCTGCTGTGCAGCCAGGCGCCGCTGGCCGCCACCCCGGCCGCGATCGAGACGGCGCTGGCCTTCTGCGGCAGCCTGCCGGCGTATCGCCGCCATGGCCCGGACGTGCCGCCACTGCGGCTGGCACTGGAACTGCTGCTGCTGGACGCCCGGCAGCCGCGCAGCCTGATGCGCCAGCTGCAGGGCATCGAACGGCATCTGGCGGCGCTGCCGGATCCGGCCACGGGCGTGCAACTGAGCGTCAGCGGCCGGCTGGCGCTGGACGCGATCACCCGCCTGCGGCTGCTCGACATCGTGAGCCTCGACACGGCGGACGGACTCGATCAGACCGCGCTGGACCAGTTTCTGGCCCGCGGCGATTACCTGCTGCGGGAACTGTCGGACGCGATCGCCAGCGCGCATTTCCAGACCCCCGTGGCGCCGCATTCGCTGCTGCGGGTGCCGACCGAGTCGCCATGAACTACCGCACCGTGCATATCACCCGCTACCGCTACGACAAGCCGGTGGTCAGCAGCTACAACGAGGCACACCTGCTGCCGCGCAGTTGCACCGGGCAGACACTGGTCAGCGCCAGCCTGAGCATCGAGCCGCCGTGCCGGGACTACCGCGACCGACAGGATTTTTTCGGAAACACGGCCAGTTATTTCGCCATCCTGGACCCGCACCAGGAAGTCACCATCACGGCCACCAGCGAGGTACGCCTGCAGGCACCGCGGCGGCAGCTGAGCTTCGGCGATGCCATCGACTGGCAGGAGACGGCCCGCCGCCTCGCCGAGGCCGGCGACCCGGAAACCCTGGACGCTGTCCAGTACTGCCTGGACTCGCCCATGGTGCGCGCCCTGCCGGCCCTGCACGATTACGCGGCGGCCAGTTTCCCCGCCGGCCGGCCGCTGGCCGACGCGGTGGCGGAACTGGTGGCCCGCATACATGAGGACTTCACCTACGACCCCACCGCCACCGACGTCGCCACGCCGGTGCTGGAGATACTGCAACGGCGCCGGGGCGTGTGTCAGGATTTCGCGCACCTGGCCATCGGCTGCCTGCGCAGCCTGGGCCTGGCGGCCCGCTACGTGAGCGGCTACCTGGAAACCCTGCCGCCGCCGGGCAGGCCCAAGCTGCAGGGCGCCGACGCCTCGCACGCCTGGCTACAGGTGTACCTGCCCGGCACCGGCTGGCAGGACTGGGACCCCACCAACAACCTGCAACCGTCCGGCCGCCACATCACCACCGCCTGGGGCCGCGACTACAGCGACGTGGCGCCGCTGCAGGGCGTGATCTACGGTGGTGGCGACAATCACCGGATCGAGGTCGCAGTGGATGTGACCGCCCTTCCCGAGCCGGTGGAGCTTTGATGCCCAGCCAGCGCACGGCGAGCGAATTCCTGCGCGCCGGCCGCTACGGCGTTCTGGCCACACTCTCGCGCAGCCTGCCCGGCTACCCGTTCGGCTCGATCACGCCCTACGTGCTCAGCGCCGTCGGCGAGCCGGTCATCTACATCAGCACGCTGGCCGAGCACACCAGGAACATCGGCGCCGATCCACGCGTGTCGCTGACCGTATTCGACCCGGCCGACGCCGCCGATCCACAGGCCGGCGCCCGCCTGACGTGGATCGCCGACGCCTATGCCCTGGATGCGCCGGCCAGCGCCGCGGTGGCCGAGCGCTACTACCGGTTTTTCCCGGCCGCCCGCGCCTACGCCGACATGCACGATTTCGGCTTCTACGCCCTGCGTCCGGTGCGCCTGCGCTACATCGGCGGTTTCGGCAAGATCGGCTGGATCGAGCCGCACGAAATCGACCTGAGTAACCCGCTGGCGGATGCCGAAGCCGGCATCGTGGAGCACATGAACGGCGACCACGCCGACGCGCTGCGCGCCTACTGCCGGCATTTCCTTGGCCGTGAGGCACGGCAGGTGACGCTGGTCGGTGCCGATGCCGATGGCGTGGATCTGCTGGCCGACGGGGCGGCGCTGCGCCTGCCATTTACCGCCCGCGCCGAAGATGTCGATGCCCTGCGCCAGCAGTTGATCGCACTGTTGCGCGAAACGCGCGAGGCGGCGGACGACGCCTGAGCGGCGGCATTGCGACTGGCGTGCCGTCAGCACGTAAACTGCTGGCCGGGCGCCCGCCAGTTGACCGCCTGCCCCAATTGCGCAAAGAGGAGTCGAATTCATGGCCCGCATTGCCCGCATCCGAACCGCGGCCGGCCCCCGTCACGCGGTCGAACAACCCGACGGCCGGCTGTGCCTGATCGAAGGCGACCTGCTGGGCGACTGGCGGGCGACCGATCAGGTCGCACCCGCCGATGCCGAGCGCCTGGCGCCGGTCGTGCCGCCGACCATCTACTGCATCGGTCTGAACTACCGCAAGCATGCCGAGGAGACCGGCGCGGCCATACCGAAATACCCAGTGCTGTTCATCAAATCGGCCGGCGCACTGCACCATCCGGATCAACCGATCCTGATCCCGACCCATGCGCCCAGCCACAAGGTGGACTACGAGTGCGAGCTGGCGGTGGTGATCGGCCGCCGGGCCAAGAACGTGCGCGCTGCCGAGGCCCTCGACTACGTGCTCGGCTACACCTGCGCCAACGACGTCAGCGCCCGCGACTGGCAGATGGAATGGGGCGGCGGGCAGTTCTGCCGCGGCAAGTCGTTCGACACCTTCTGCCCGCTGGGACCGGTGCTGGTCACCGCCGACGACATCCCCGATCCGAACGCGCTCGACATCCGCACGACGCTCAACGGTCAGACCGTGCAGTCAGCCAACACCAGCGACATGATTTTCGACGTGCGCACGCTGATCGAGTTCCTGAGCGCCGACTGCACGCTCGAACCCGGCAGCGTGATCCTGACCGGCACACCCAGCGGCGTGGGCGCCGCCCGCAAGCCGCCGCTGTGGATGCAGCCCGGCGACGAGGTGTGCGTGGAAATCGCCGGCATCGGCACGCTGCGCAACCCGCTGGCGGCGTCCTGATCGCCATGCAGAAAATTACTCTTGCAACATGGCATCCAACGGCGGTAGGATGCAACCGACTGACCGATCGGTCCACCCCGCCGCTCGGGCCAGTCAGGCTTCGATAATGACTAAGAATCCCCCTCCCAAACCCTGCGCCGCCGCTGCCCACCGAGTCCTCCGGGCAGCGGCGGAAGTTTTTTC